>FWPV01000310.1_pt1 | contig 161172 bp, 163 predicted proteins | sample 2228371 | NCBI WGS metagenome assembly FWPV01 (sample SAMEA103939776, study PRJEB20133) | metagenome
TCGGCATGCTCGACCCGCTCGACGATTTCGCCGCCAATGCCGTTGCCCTCAAGCTTGACCTGCCGGTCCGGCGGCTGCGCCTCAGTGGCGCCCAGCTGGAGATGGCCTTGCAGAGCTTCTTCGGCGTCGCCGATGACGATGCCGAGGAGCCCAGCGCCACGCTCTCAGCCGCCGCGGCGGCAGGCGATGCCGAACTGCTGCGCGATGCGGCGAGCGGCGCGCCGGTGGTGCGCTTCATGCAGGACATGCTGCGCCAGGCGGTGGAGCGCGGCGCGTCCGACATTCACCTGCGGCAGGGCCGATCCGGCCCGCAATTGCTGTTCCGCATCCATGGCGACCTGATGCTGCAGGCGGCGCCGGACGCCGGCATGTTCCCCAGCATCATCTCGCGCCTCAAGATCCTTGCGCATCTCGACATTGCCGAACAGCGGCTGCCGCAGGATGGTCGCATGCGCACCAATGTCGCCGGCCGCCCCGTGGATATCCGCGTCGCTACCATGCCGCATCGCGCCCCTACTGGCAGATCCGCGCCGTGCAGGTCTTGCCGTGGCAGCCGAGGTCGAGGTGGAGGTGGTCCTGGTGCTGGGCGTCGGCTTCGGGGCCGAGGACGGTGGTGAAGCGGGTGCAGGCCGCGTCGTGGGCGAAGCGGATGAGCTGGCTGCCGTCGGGGACGGTTCCCGGCCAGGCGGTCTTCACGTCGATGGTCCGGCCATCCTCCAGCGTGAAGCCCATGACGTCGACGGCGTCGCCGAAGGCGTGGAAGCTGAGATTGCCGGTTTTGCCATTGTTGACGTTGCGGCACATATAGCCGGTGCCCACATTGACCGTGGCGATGCGGGTGTTCTCGGTGGCAAGGAGGTAGCGATCGACATCGCCGATCCAGCCGGGCAGCGCCGTCGCCATGCCGCAATCGGTGGTGACGGGCCCATTGAATGGGATCTGCCGGCCATTGGCCGTGACGGCCGAGAGCGCGAGCGGCGATTGCAGGCCGCAGGCTTTCTCCGAGATCGGCGGCAGCGCTTCGGCGATGGCATCGCCATTGAGTACGGCGGGACAGGCGGTCTGGTAGACGCGCGGGGGCGCGGCGGGTTCCGCAGGTGCGGCGGGTTCAGGTGGGGGTTCGGGGGGCGCGGCAGCTTCGGGGACGGAACCATCGGGGGTGCCGCGGAGCGGCGTCTCGTCAGTCGAACCATCGGGCGCGTCAGGGGTGGGCACGGAGTCCTGCTCCGGGGTCTTCACCGCTTCTGGCCGGGGCCGGGGAATTGGCGGGACCTCCGGCGTGGCGGCCAGCTCGACCTGCGGTCGTTCGCGCGGCATCGGCACGTCCTCATTCACTTCCTGGGCCCCCGCCGCGATCGGCAGGGACAGGCACAGGAGGGCGGCAGCGACAGCGGCGGGACGGTTCAGGATCATCAAGCTCAACGCGTATCGGGCTATGGCAGTTGCGCGCGGCTGGCGCCGGAGGTCAAGCAACCTTGCTGGCAAAGAACAGCCGCTTCAGGTCCTCGGACCAGTCCAGCCGGTCGTTGACCTTGACCTCGACGTCGAACTCCGGGGCGGTGGCGGTTCGAATGAGCGTTCGCACGGCGTCAAACTCGGTAGCGGTGAGCGGCGCGGCGCGGCCGATCTCGACGGTCAGCGTTCCGCGACTGAATTGCCGGACGCGGCATTCGTCGAAGGCGACCACCTTCAGCAGCGACCGCGTCGAGAGATAGAAGGGGATCAGCCGGCCGTCGGGGTGGCGTACGAAGCTCTTGCCGCGCCCATAGATGGCGGAGAGCGTGGTGCCGTCATGGCCGCAGGGGCATTGCCGATGGACGCGGGCCAGATCGCCGATGTCGTAACGGAGGATCGGGGTGGCATAGGCGTTGAGACCGGTGACCAGCAGGCGGCTGACGGTTTCGCCCTGATATTGCGTGGTGACCGAAGGGTCGGCCTCGACGATGACGTTGCTGTGCGCCACGTGGAAATGGCCGGGAACGTGGCGGCACTCATAGGCGAGCGGCCCGGTCTCGCCGGAGGAATAGACCGAGTAGGACCGGATGCCGAGCCGGGTGAATGCATCGACCATCTCCGGACTGCGGAGGTCCGATGTGTGCATCCAGGCCCGAACCCCCAGTTCGGACAGGAGCGCGTCGCCGCCATGGGCATGGAGCAGTTCGACGAAGCGGCTGGTGCTGACGAGATATCCGACCGGCGCCTCCAGCATGGCCGCGACGACCTCGTCCATCGCACCGGGGGCGAAGCTGTGGATGATCTCGCGGTTCGACCCGTTGGCGAACACGCTCGACAGGTCCCCGGCCCAGTTGTCGCCGCGGCGGACCACAACCGGGCCCTGCATGGCATCGAGATTGAGCGCGGGATTGATCTGCACCCGGTTGTCCGACAGCGGCAGGTCGTTGATGAAGTACTGCGCGAGGCTGCGCTGCACATTGTAGTAGCCGTTCGCCGCGGTGGTGTAGACGCGCACCGGCGTGCCGGTGGAGCCGGTCGAGGCGTAGGTCCGCTTTCCGCCGCTCTCGGGCGGCACGAGGCTGCCTTCTTTCTCGCTCTGCTGCGCAAGGTCGCTACGGGTCAGCGGCGGAAGCGAGGCGAAGCCCTCGGGCGCCGACAGGATGCGCTCACGCCACCACGGCGATTTCTGCGCGGCGTGGTTCAGCACATTGCCGAGCTGCGCCCTTTGCCAGGTCTCCCGCGCGGTGCGGTCGCCATTCTCGAGCAGTTGCATCGCCGAAATGTTGGACAATTGCACCTGGGCGCTTCGCGGCAGCAGCTCGAGCGGCTGGGTCGAAAAGGCCGAAGCAAGGAGCAAGCGCTCGTGAATGTTCAAAGTTGGACCGTTTATCGTTTTGTCGTGGCGGGCAAATCACCCTACGTTGCGACAATAGGTTAAGGGGACTCATTGATGTCTGAAATCCGGCGTCGCAAGCTGCGCTTCACCACACTCTCACTGCTGTGCGCGACCTCGGCCCTGGCCATTGCCGCCGGCACCGGGGCGCAGGCCCAGGACATGAGGACCAGCGGACTCTATGCCGGTATTCACGGTGGCTGGGCCAACGGCACGCTGTCGGGAAGCGCCATGTATGGCGTCGACTCGGGAACGCTGGTGGATGGCGCGTCGTTCGGCCCGCTGGTCGGCGCGCAACTGGGCTTTGATTTCGACACCGGATCGAACTTGTTCATCGGCGCCGAACTCAGCGCATCGGTGGGCAATTCGAGCCAGAGCGATGTGCAGACCAATTTCGGCGGCTCCGGGGACACGCTGGAGTATGAGCGCAAGCTCAACGGCCTCGTGCTGGCGCAAGGCAAGCTCGGTTGGACGCAGGACGGCGTGTCTGTCTACGGACTGGGTGGCCTGGCGTTCGCGGCCGGCAGCATCAGCGGCGGCGTGTCCGACAATGAAGGCACGACCAGCTTCAGCGGCGACACGACCTATAATGGCTGGACGCTGGGCGCCGGTATCGATCTCACAGTGGCCGAAAATGTCACGATCGGTGCGGCCTACAACTATGTCAGTCTTGCCGGCGACGAGGTCGAGGAGAACGGCGTCGCTGTCGAACAGGATCTCGACAGCCATATCGCCAAGCTGGTGCTGAACTACCACTTCTAGGACGGGCGCGGAACACCTCGCCGCTTGAGAGAGACGGCGAAGTGTTCGACGCCTTTGTTTTGGCGCGCTTTCGAACCGGGAAATTCTGCAACTTTTCCTGAAAGCGCTCTAACCCTCGCGCCGCGCGATGAAATAGTCGCGGACGCCCTCGGCCAGGGCGTCCATGCCTTCTGCCCAGGCCCAGGTGCCATTGGCGGCACGCTGCAGATGGCGACGCGGATCGAAGCCGGCGGCCGCGGTGAGCTGGTGGCGCCGGCCATATTTGCGGTTGCTCAGCTCGCCATGCCAGAGGTGATAGGCCTGCTGGTCGAGCGCGCGGAACGGCGCGAACAGGCCGGCCTTGCGGGCGCGCCCGGCCCAGGCCTCGATGCACTCGAACTCGAACGGATTGGCCTGGCGGTGGATGAAATCCTCGCCGAGCAGGCCGAGCGCGGCGCACATCATGATGGCGTCGCCGCCGCCGACAATCGCCATGTCGTAGAGGCCTTCCGCCAGACTTTCGCGCCGTGCCGCCAGCGCCATGCCGGTGGCCGAGACCGTGCCATGCGCGCGCCGGCTGGCCGGATCGTAGCACGCCCGTAATGCTTCGGCGCCCCGGCCCTGGCTGGCCGCATAGCCAAGCGAAGGCTCACGCAGGGGTGCCGCCGCCTGCCCGGCGGTTTCGGCGGTCCAGGTCGATGCATCGGCTTCCGGCAGATGTACGGCCTCGCGAAAGAGATGGAGCAAGCCACCGTCCTCGGCGAGTGTCGCCTGCGCCAGAGCGGGCCAGTCGTCGCGTTCGAAGATCACGTCGCAATCGACCCAGGCGACGAACTGCACATGATCCGGCAGCGCGGCGACCCCCAGATTGATCAGCCGCTCCTTCTGCCAGAGGAAGGGCTCGCCATCGAGGCCGAGCAGGATGTCGGCGTCATCGTCGCGCAACTGCCGGCTGCCGGGCGCGGCCAGTTCCACCGTAAGCAGCGGCGCGTTGAGGTTGCGGCGGAAGGCACGGTAGTTCTCGAGCCGGTTTCGCGAACCCGTAGGATTGAAGAAGGACGTGACGACCCATAACGGGCTCGAACGATCACCCGGCAATTTGCATTCCCTTGAGCTCGGGCGGCAGCGCTTCGGGGAAATAGCGGGCGAGCTTTGCGACTTCGCCGAGGACATCGCGGCGCCCACGTGGGGTGAGGTGCCAGTCATCGGCTCCAAAATGGATGCTTGGATAGCTGCGATAACCCAGCGCCACCGAACTGGGGATCACCGTCCGCGCCGTGAGAAGCGCGCGGGAGGCATGGTAGGAGATTCCCACGACATTCACCGTCCGGACCGTTTCCGGCAGCGCCGCGATGATGGCCCAGCTGAACGCGAAGTTTTCGCCCGTGTGCCGGGCGCGTGGCTCGCTTAGCGCCATATAAGGGGGAATGCCGCGCGCAATGGCGGCTTCAGCCATCACTTCACCCTCCGGCCGCCCGATCCGCGGGTTGTGTCCACCAGTGAAGACCAGCCGGCCGGCCGCTTGCTCCCGATAGAGCTGCAGGGCGGCCGCGAGCGGGTTCTGCCACAGGGTCATGCCGAGGACGATCGTGCAGTCGGCGCGCAACGGCGCTTCCTGCCGGAAGACCAGTTCGGTGATCATGGCCCGGACACCGGCATCGAGGGGCAGCATATCGGTGAGGCAAGGTTCCCGTTCTGGGCTTTGGCAGGCGTTAACCATCTGAAATCCTGACTTTATTCTGCAATTCGTATTCAGCGCAGGTTCAGCGCTGCGGCGCCAGTCTCTCCCACAAGGCCGCCAGGAGCGCGGCGCCAACAGGAGAGTAAGTGCCATGCGTCGCCTGGTCCCCCTTCTCGCGCTGGTCGCGAGCCTTGCCGCCGGCGGCGCACCCGCCATTGCTGCCCCGCACGACTACCATGTCTGCCCCGCCGAGGCGCGCGGCACCGTCAGCCATTCGGGCGATGGCAGCTGGGTGGCGACACCGCAATCGTCGCGGCTGATCGACACCCGCGTTGCCCCGATTGGCGGGGTGGTGGCGCTCGTCTGCGTCTATCACATGTTCGGTGGCGAATACTGGATCTACAAGCGCCCCGAGCCGGGGATGACCAGCTGCTTTCCTTATGCGAACGGCAGCCAGCGCGGCTTCGACTGCACGCCCTGAGAGGCGGCTGACAGACGTCTCGCCACCCGGGCCAGATGGTCGGGTGGTGGCGCGTCCTGCCGCTAGTGCAGGCTGAAAGGCGGATACTCGTCGGTGACGAGCAGGAAGGCATAGGCCCAGACCCGCGTCCACCAGCGGCCGACGCCGACGGTGAAATCGAACAGGCCGCGCGGGTAGTTGCCGGTGAAGAGAATGGCGAACCAGGCGATGATCGTGACGACCAGCACCCCGATGGAGAGGAACGCCAGCACGATATAGTGCGGGATAGCGAGCAGCCACTTGACCAGCGGCAGCCAGCGATGGAGCCGTTCGGCATCCGGATAGCTCACCTCGAGATGCACCGACTGGGCGTCGGTGGTGGAGGGGTAGCGGTCGGTGAGGAGGAACAGGTAGGCGCCGACCCGGGCGCTGAAGCGCGCCAACTCGACGCCGAAATCGAACCACCAGCGCGGATAGCGCCGGCGGAACACCAGCATCAACACGGTGGCAATGAACAGGCCGGCGGTGATGCCACCGGTCGATTGCGCGGCCTTGCCGGCCGCTTCGGAGTAATGCACCACGCCGGCATTGGTGATGAGGCCGAGCAGGATGACAATCGGGATGGCCCAGATCAGCCGGAAGAAGGTGGTCATCCGGTCCATCGGGCCGGGATAGTCCACGTCAAAACTCACGCCGGAACCTGCGGCGGAACTTGCGGTCTGCTGCGCGTCGTCTGCCATGTTTGCCCCCAAGGCTCACGGGCGAGCGCCCTCCGCTCGCGCCTCGCCGGAGGATAGCACGGCCGGTGGCCCCGCCAAAGCGCGGCACCCATGCAAGCGCGGCGCTGTTAACCCCCGCGAAACCATCTTTGCCATAGCCGCGCACCCTGCTATCAGCGGCCTATGAGCATCCCCCTCGACCATATCCGCAACTTCTCCATCGTCGCCCATATCGACCATGGCAAATCGACGCTTGCCGACCGGCTGATCCAGCTGACGGGCGGCCTCGAGGCGCGCGAGATGAAGGAGCAGGTGCTCGACTCGATGGATATCGAGCGCGAGCGCGGCATCACCATCAAGGCGCAGACGGTGCGGCTGAACTACAAGGCGCAGAACGGCGAGGACTATGTCCTCAACCTGATCGACACGCCCGGCCATGTCGACTTCGCCTATGAGGTCAGCCGCTCGATGTCGGCCGTGGAAGGCTCGCTGCTGGTCGTGGATGCGTCGCAGGGCGTCGAGGCGCAGACGCTGGCCAATGTCTACCACGCGCTCGATGCGAACCACGAGATCGTGCCCGTGCTCAACAAGGTGGACCTGCCGGCCGCCGACGTGCCGCGGGTGAAGCAGCAGATCGAGGACGTGATCGGGCTCGATGCCTCGGATGCCGTCGAGATTTCGGCCAAGACCGGGCTCGGCATCGACCTCGTGCTCGAAGCCATCGTCCATCGCCTGCCGGCGCCGCAGGGCGATATCGACGCGCCGCTGAAGGCGCTGCTGGTCGACAGCTGGTACGACACGTATCTCGGCGTCATCGTCCTCATCCGCGTCGTCGACGGCACGATCCGGAAGGGCCAGAAGATCCGGATGATGAATGCCGGGGCGACCTATGAGCTCGACCGCGTCGGCGTGTTCACCCCCAAGCTCGTCACCGTCGACAGCCTCGGGCCGGGCGAAATCGGGTTTTTCACCGCCTCGATCAAGCAGGTGGCCGACACCAATGTCGGCGACACGATCACCGACGACAAGAAGCCGACGGCGAAGGCGCTGCCCGGCTTCCGGCCCGCCCAACCGGTGGTGTTCTGCGGGCTGTTCCCGGTGGATGCCTCGGATTTCGAGGTGCTGCGCGAGGCGATGGGGAAGCTGAGGCTCAACGACGCGAGCTTTTCCTATGAAATGGAGACCTCGGCGGCGCTCGGCTTCGGCTTCCGCTGCGGGTTCCTCGGGCTCCTCCACCTCGAGATCATCCAGGAGCGGCTGGCGCGCGAGTTCGACCTCGACCTGATCGCGACGGCGCCGAGCGTGGTCTACGAGGTGCACCTCACCAATGGCGAGATGCTGCACCTGCACAACCCCGCGGACCTGCCGGATGTGGTGAAGATCGACCACATCTCGGAGCCCTGGATCAAGGCGACGATCCTGACGCCGGACGAGTATCTTGGCGCCATCTTGAAGCTTTGCCAGGACCGGCGCGGCATCCAGCGCAACATGACCTATGTCGGCAACCGCGCCATGGTGGAATATGACCTGCCGCTCAACGAGGTGGTGTTCGATTTCTACGACCGGCTGAAATCCATGTCGAAGGGCTATGCCAGCTTCGACTACACGCTTTCGGACTATCGCGAGGGCGACCTCGTGCGCCTCTCGATCCTCGTCAATGCCGAGCCGGTGGATGCGCTGAGCATGCTGGTGCACCGCAGCGCGGCGGAATCGCGCGGGCGGCAGATGTGCGAGAAGCTCAAGGAGCTGATCCCGCCGCACCTGTTCGTCATCCCGATCCAGGCGGCGATCGGCGGCAAGATCATCGCGCGCGAAACCATCCGGGCGCTGCGCAAGGACGTGACGGCGAAATGCTATGGCGGCGACGCCACGCGCAAGCGCAAGCTGCTGGAAGCGCAGAAGCGCGGCAAGAAGCGCATGCGGCAGTTCGGCAGCGTCGAGATCCCCCAAGAGGCCTTTATTCAGGCATTGAAGATGGGTGACGAGTAGAGGTGGAGGCCTCTGCGCTCCTGGCTGGCGGATTCAAGCGGTCGGGCTGCTGGCGGGGGACCGAGACCGGTGGCATCGAGCTGGATTTCGACAGTGATCGCGCGCCGGGCGTCTACGCCTATGTGGTCGACGATGTCGTGATGTATGTCGGGTCAGCGCAACGCGGCCTGCATCGCCGGTTTCGAAACTACATCCTATCGCAGACCATGCGCACATCGCAGCGTGTGCGCGGCGAGATCGTAAGGGTGCTTTCCAGCGGACGGACGGTAGAGATTTACACCCTTCTCCCGCCCGCCCACGACTGGAATGGCCTGCCCGTCGATCTGATCGCGGGAGTCGAAGAGGGTTTGATCCGGGCAGCACTCCCGGAATGGAACCTGCGTGGCAGGTCAGCAGGTCGCAAGTCTCGCAGCAACAGCTTAAGAGCGCCCCTGCCTCACCTCTGAAGGGAGGCAGGGTAGCACGCCGCCCCTTACGCTGCCTTCACAATCTCCAGCAGCTCGACGTCGAACACCAGGTCCTTGCCGGCCAGCGGGTGGTTGGCGTCGAACTTCACCACCTTGTCGTCGAACTCGATGACGGTGATCGGCAGCAGTGCGCCGGTGGAGGTGCGGGCCTGCAGCTGCTTGCCCACGGCAAGATCGAGATCGGGCGGCACGCCAGCGCGGTCGATGGTCTGGATGGCATCCTCGCGGCGCGGGCCATAGGCGGCCTCGGGCGGAATGGTGACGGTGCTTTTGGCGCCCGGCTCCATGCCTTCGAGATGCGCGTCGAGCCCGGGGATCACCTCGCCCGAACCGAGGGTGAACTGCAGCGGCTCACGGCCCACCGAGCTGTCGAACTGGGTGCCGTCGGTGAGGCGGCCGGTGTAATTGATGCGAACAATGTCGCCGCTCTTGGCCTTGGTCATATCCATGCCTTTCAGAGTGGTTTGGCGAGGTCTTTTTGGGGGACCGGCGCGAGGCACCACGATCCCCAACCTCAATCAGCCGCGCGGCCGGAAGGCAGCCACGAGGCGCGAAGGGCTAATGTAGGGGCTCAGGCTGAGATGTAAACCGCTGGGGGTGGAATTGGGGGGTGCGTGGGGATACGCGCGACGGGAAACACGCGCTCGAGGCAGACACTATTCCACGGACCTGCAATCCTGACTAAGGCCGGGGATCGCTTCTTGTGGTCGCGCAAAACGCTACACGAGTCAGATTCTTACCACATGGCCAACCTGCGAAACTAAGCCATCTCCACGACCCGCACCGGTGCGTCCACTCTCAAGGCGAGTGCCTGCTCAAATTGTAGAACTTCATGAACAACGTGAGTGACGTGATGGTTTGTATCGATCGCGATCCACTTGGCGGGGCCCACCTCTCCGTTGTTGTGACCGGCAGCCATGATCTCGCCGTCGCCCCAACTAAATTCAGGCCCGAGGTAGTTCCCTGATGCCAACAGGCGCCTCGCCAAGTCATACATTTGCATGAAGCCCCCATCATTAATTCTGGAGTGACCGCGAACCACAAAGTAGTTTCTATCTACTGTGTATCTGATCTTTCCATTAATGTGTTTAACCGGGGCACTAATGGTCGTCGGACCCCTCACACAATAGTCGCCACACACTATTGCGGTCTCCGGATACCGCTCCCGCAACATCTGCCATGCAATGGACTCCTTGCGAAGCACAGTTCCATCTGCATCTCGCTCTGGCACGGCCTTGTCGATCGAATCAGGGAGAGAACATCCGACTATCGAATAGTGACTGAATCCAAAATCCTCTAGCAGCTCCAATATCTGGCACGAACTATCAAATATTTCTATCACCGACTCTGCATCCCCAGACACGTCTGCAAAGTCGATAATGATAGAACACGTAGACGGATCTATATTAGCTTCTTCAACAATGTCCGACACGACTCTCAGAAATTCCTCCGGCTCCGATGCGTCCGAAATTGCAAACGTATCAAGTCGTATCGCCGCTCTGCCTCCGGGACCAAGCCCGACAGTTCTAATCGCCTCACGATACGCGACATCGCTCCATCTATCGTATCCCACGACGGGGATTACCGGGATTCCGCGCATCCTGAGCGAAGTTATCACGTGAGACACTACATTCGCCCCGGTCTCAACTCTTGCGTCCGGCGGCCATTGGAAGGTGTCTACCATGACGGCGGAGGGCCACTTTAGGCCGGCCACCAGGTCGATGGCTCTGTCTAGATACGCAATTCGCGGCGTATCACTGTCGACCATGTACTTCGGCATTTTTCCGGATGGACGATCGAACTCGAATAGCGGCACCGTTCGAGACGCAATGCCGGCAGCCACGTTGGCAAGGGCGCGGACCTCTGCGCCCTTTGCTTTCACAATGGGATTATAACACAGTTGCATCTTCATCTCTCTCACCGGAGAACATCCTTTTGACTTCGTGCTGGCCTACCAAGTCATTGAATATTGAGAAGTTTCCACGTTCTCGTCGCAGCCGTCCAGCGATCAGCGCTGGATGTACTCTTAGATCTGCTGCCAACTCTTCGATTGTTTCACGGCTTGGCTTTAGGTAGGCGTCGCTTCGCCTCCACACAAGTCTTGGAATAAACGATTCTGCCGCGAGTCTATTGGCTTCGGCCTCTCGCCTGTCTTCTGACGACCGATTCAAGTCGTCAACGAATATCTCTCGTTCGTCACCAAGGTGCTTCCAAACATGAGCTACTTCATGAAGAAGCGTGAACCAAAAACTGTCCAAACGATCGAATCTCAGCGTTAGCGCGATGATGGGCCGTCCATCACTGTCTTTAAGCGCAGCGCCATCAAGTTGTGTGCCCTTAAGTTGTGGCTCTATTACAACGGAGATTCCGTTCTTCTTAAGAAACTCAACTGCGAGCACGGGCCCCGATTCGAACCAGCTTAACCTCGCGATATCCTTCAAGAAGGAGGACGACAGGACTGCCGGATCAAAGGCACCAGTTAAACTCGCCTTCGCTCGACTCTTTTGAATGACACGTGCGACCCAGGCGTAGAGGGCATACGTCGTAGTTGGCGACACGGCGTCGCCCGAGAGAGAACGTCGGAAAGACGCGGCTCCGAACTGAAGACCGCTCTGCATTATGAATGCTTCGACCAGAGACTCCGGGTCAGCAAGTTTGGACTTATCTATTATGCCGATCCAGCCGCGCTCAATCATTTCCTTTAGCGGAAATTTCTTCCAGTCTATAGTTTCTGTTCTTGATGGCGGCTGCTCGACGCCGATCAAGGTGTCGGCAGATATGCCCAAACCAATGGACAACGCCCGTATCATTTGGACCGTTAGGGGACGCTTTCGCGATAGAACCTCTGATACGCGTCCGCGTGTACCGAAATAGGGCACCAGATCGGCCTGCTTAAGTCCCTTCTCCTGCATTCGAAACAGGATGGCTTCAATCGGATCTACGGGATCTATCGCGTGGCGACTTTCCTCGTATGACTCAATAACTACGGTGAGAAGCTCCAACCGCTCCAGATCTTCCTTGGCGATTCTTGGGCCAAGGAGCATCAGACGCTCAACCTCACTAAGGTACGATCCGTATTGCTCTTCCGTTCTAATCACCTGAACTTGGGTCATGCCTGATCTATCTGAGTGATGCCCAATATGAGGGCTACGCCTATGGGGAACTGAAAGACTGCACGGACCGCGTGTGGTCCCTCTAGAACAGGGAACACAAACGAGCCGTCCTTTACCTCACGACACCTCGGGAACTGCAGCTTCACATCTCCTGGCCGTTTCCAGTGAGCTTGTGAGACCTCCATTGTCCAGCAGGCGATCCACCTCCTCGAAAGGACATCGCCCTTCGCCGAGGTCAGCTTCTCTCTTCCGATCACGCGCATCTGATGCTCCCAAGCTGGGACCATAATGAACCACTGTTGTCGCTTTCACAAGGTCCCATTTTGGGATCAAGGTGCTTTTTTGCGGCCTTTATCCCCCACCCCCTCCACACCCCGTAACCTCCTCCGCCCAACCCCCCCTGGCGGAGACCCCCCCTGTCCCAACCCCCCCCTCTCACCCGCGAGCGCGTTGCGGCGCATGAGAGCCTTCATGCCCGGCTGTCGGCGCTGTTGAAGCAGCTTGAGCGGGTGGCGGGGCGGCGGCCGTTTGAGCCGGTGCCGGCCGAAACGCTGGCGCTGGCCAGCGGGCTCTGCCGCGAGGCGATCAAGCTGCTAGGGCGCGCGGGACGGGCCGTGCCCGTGCCGCAGGCTGGAAAGGCCGGTGCCGCGCCGGACCATGCCGGGCGGGACCATGCCGGGCTTTTGGCGCTGCTCGGGCAGGCGCTGGTGGAGCTCGAGGGGTTCGAGGCGGCGTGGTCCGGCCATTCGGCGACGCTCGGCTATGCCATCTGGGATGCCCCGGGCCCGGCGCGGGCTCTTTTCGGCGGTGGCCGCGTAGGCTAGGGAAAGGCAGGACGCGAGATGCCGACATGCCCGACGACATGCCCGAGTTGCCTCACTTGCCGGATACGCCGCCATTGCCCGGTTTTGCCCTGTCGCTGCCGCGCGAAACGCTGCCGGCCGGCACGTTCCTGACGCTGGAAGGCGGGCGGTCGGGGCGGGTCCATGTGCTGGAGAGCGGCAAGCTCACCGTGTTGCGCGCGGGGGTGACGCTGGCCAGCATTGAGACGCCCGGCGCGCTGATCGGCGAGATGGCGGTGCTGCTCGACAGCGCGCATAGCGCCAGCGTCAGGGCCGAAAGCGTGGTGACGGTGCGCGTCCTGGACGATGCGGCGGCGCGCTTTGCCGAAGATCCGGCGCTGGCGCTGCATGTGGCGCGGCTGGCGGTCGGGCGGCTGAACGCCACTTCGGCGCTGCTCGTCGAATTGCAGCGCAGTGCGCGCAACCGGCCGGGCGAGCTGGCGCTGGTCGAACGGTTGCTCGGGGCTCTCGCGGGCGCCGGTGCGCCCCTGCCCGGACGGGCAAGGCGACAGCGCATCGATCACGAATAGCAGCGAAAAAGCCGCAGCCTTGCTGCAGAGCTCAGCATCGGTGTTCACCGATCATAAAGCCGCGGCCGCTAGCATGAGGGCGAGGCAAAGCGCCTTGTCCTCCTGTTCCTTTGCGTCGGGCACCCAGTTTCATGCGTCTCATCGTCGGCATCCTCACCGTCATCCTCTGCGTATTCGGCGGCTATGCGGCCATGGGCGGGCATCTCGAGGTGCTCTGGCAGCCGTTCGAGGCGGTGATCATCCTTGGCGCGGCGATCGGGGCGTTCATCATCGGCAATACCGGCCCGGTGCTGAAGGCCTCGCTGGGCGTGTTCGGCACGCTGTTCCGCGGCCCGCGCTATAACAAGGCGAGCTATGTCGAGCTGCTGGGCCTGCAGTTCAGCCTGTTCAAGCTGGTGCAGTCCAAGGGCGTCCTGGCGCTGGAGCCGCATATCGAGGACCCGGAGAATTCGGCGATCTTCAAGGCGTTCCCGAAATTCAGCGCCAACCATCACGCCGTGGAATTCATGTGCGACTACCTGCGCATGATCACGTTGGGCACCAACAACGTCCATGAAATGGAAGCGTTGATGGACGAGGAGCTCGAGACCCACCACCAGGAGACCGAGCGCGTGGTCACCGCCGTGCAGGCGCTGGCCGACGGCACGCCCGCGCTGGGCATCGTCGCCGCGGTGCTGGGCGTGATCAAGACGATGGGCGCCATTTCCGAGCCGCCCGAAGTGCTGGGCCACCTGATCGGCGGCGCGCTGGTGGGCACGTTCCTCGGCGTGTTCGTCGCCTATGGCTTTTTCGGGCCGATGGCGCAGGCGCTGCGCAACACCTACGAGGCCGAGACCAAGTATTTCCTGTCGATGAAGGTCGGGCTGCTGGCGCATATGGCCGGCTATGCGCCCTCGATCGCCATCGAATTCGCCCGCAAGGCGCTGATGAGCGAAGTGCGGCCGACCTTTGCCGAGATCGACGAGGCCACCGCCAACCTGCCGGCGCTGACCTGATCCCGCTGACCTGAACGAAGAGGCCCGCGGACCATGGCGCGCAACGACCAGCCGATCATCATCAAGAAGGTCAAGAAGGGTGGCCACGGCCATCACGGCGGCGCGTGGAAGATCGCCTATGCCGACTTCGTGACGGCGATGATGGCGTTTTTCCTGCTGCTGTGGCTGATCTCGATGGCGACACCCGAGCAGAAGAAGGGCCTCGCCGATTATTTCGCGCCGCCCAATATCTCGGAATCGACTAGCGGCGCGGGCGGATTGATGGGCGGCACGGCGTTCGACAATGCCGGGGCCAAGCTCAGCGGCTCGCCCACCGATCGGCAGGGCGAGATCCTGACGGCGCCCAAGAGCGACACCAAGGGGCTCGAGACCGCCACGACCGGCGGCTGGAACGGCGAGGGCGGCGCCAGCTTCGACAAGCAGAAGCCCTCCGATATCGACCTGCAAACCAAGCAGCAGTCGGACTTCCACGCCGCGGCGGCCAGCATCAAGCAGGCCTGGCAGGCGATGCCGGACATCACCTCGATCCAGGACAACCTGATCGTCGAGGAGACCAAGGAAGGGCTCAACATCGTCATCCTCGACCAGGAGGGCCGGCCGATGTTCCCCGAGGGGTCGAAATATCCCTACGAGCTGACGCGCAAGGCGATCGCGGCGATTGCGCCGATCCTTGCGCGCATGCCCAACCAGTTCAAGATGTCCGGGCACACCGCCGCCGGCGCCTCCTATCCCAACCCGCGCTACGGCGCCTGGGAGCTCTCGGCCGACCGCGCCAATGTGGTCCGCACGCTCTTGGGCGAATTCGGGGTGGCCGATGATCGCTTCGATGCGGTCGAGGGCCGGGCAACTGCGGAACCGCTGTTTCCGAACGACCCCTACCTTGCCGGCAACGGGCGTGTGGTGATCACTGCGCTCTATGAGGCGCCACCGGTCCCGGCCGGGCTGAAGCCGTAACAGCCCGTGACGCGGTGCCGCTGGCGTTAACCTTTGCCTGAATGGGCAGCAAGACGGACTGAATCGGCGTTCCTGCTCACAAAACGGGCAGTCCCTTCGTTGACATGGGCAAAATCCATCGGCTAGCCTCTTTGCCAAGGGGCTCGGATGAAACCACGCGACCGTCAGGCCAGGATTGCAGCGCTCATCGGGCAGGAAGGCCAGGCGTCGGTCGACGCGCTCGCAGCGCGCTTCCATGTTTCGGCCGAGACGGTGCGGCGCGACCTGACGCAACTGGCCGAGAACGGGCTGGTGCAGAAGGTCCATGGCGGGGCCAAGCGGCCGCGCCTGCATGCCGAGGCGAGTTTTCTCGAGCGCATGAGCGAGGACGCCGATGCCAAGCAGGAGATCGGGCGCAAGCTGCGCGCGCTGCTCGGGCCGGGCGATACGCTGTTCATCGATACCGGCTCGACGACGCTGATCGGCGCGGCGGCCATCGCCGATATCGGCCGGCTGACGGTGGTGACCAACTCGGCGGAAATCGCGCGCACGCTGGCGCAGGGCGCGGCGGACAACGCGATCTATCTGGTCGGCGGCAAGTACGGGGCCGATAATTCCGAAACCCTCGGACCGATGGCCATCGCGCAGATCGGCAGTTTCCAGGCCGACAGCGCCATTCTTACGGTCGCGGCAGTCGATGCCGACGCGGGCATCATGGATGCCGATATCGAGGAAGCGCATGTGGCGCGCGCCATGATCGCCAATGCGCAGCAGGTGATTGTGCTTGCCAGCGCGACCAAGCTCGGACGCCGGGCCGCCTTTCGTGTCTGCGATCTTGGCAGCGTGGACGTTCTGGTGTCGGATCGAGAACCGCCGGTCGAACTGGCCACGGCCCTGCGCTCGGCTGGAGTGGAGATGAGATGAGCAACGTCACGTCAAACACGAGGCTGTCGTGCCCGGCCTGATCCGCAGCTATGTCCGCATCGTCGACAAGATGTCCGACTGGGTCGGGCTGGTGGCGATGTACCTGATCTTTGCGATGGGCGCGGTGCTGCTGCTCGATGCGGTGACGCGCAATTCGGGCTTTCCGCTGCACTGGTGCATCGAGCTCGCGCAGTTCATCCTCGCCGCCTACTATTTCATGGCCGGCCCGAAGACGCTGAAGGACAATGACCATGTGCGGATGGACCTGATCTATTCGCACCTCTCGGAGCGCGGGAAGGCCATTCTCGACCTGATCACGGTCTGGTGCCTGCTGTTCTATCTGTCGGTTATGCTTGCCGGCTCAATCTCAAGCCTCAGCTACGCCATTGCCACCGACGAGAAGCGGTTCTCGATGTGGAACCCGTCGGTGATCCCGATCAAGGCGCTGATGGTGGGATGCATCGTGTTGATGATCCTCCAGGCCATCTCGCTGGTGTTCAAATACTACGCCGCCGTGCGCGGGAGGACGATCGCGTGAGCTACGAGACCATCGCGCTCCTGATGTTCGCCTCGATGGCGGTGCTGCTGCTCACCGGGCAGCGGGTGTTTGCCGCCATCGGCTTCGTGGCGGCGGGCGCGGCGCTGCTGCTCTATGGCGCCGGTGCGGTCGAAATGCCGTTCAGCGCCGCCTTCAAGCTGTTCAACTGGTTCGCCATGCTGACGCTGCCCATGTTCATCTACATGGGCTACGTGCTGGCGGAATCCGGCATTGCCGACGATCTCTACAAGGCGCTGCATGTGTGGTTCGGCCGCTTCCGGGGCGGGCTGGCCATCGGCACCATCGTGCTGATGGTGATCATTTCGGCGATGAACGGGCTGTCGGTCGCCGGCATGGCGATCGGTGCGACCATCGCGCTGCCCGAGATGCTGCGGCGCGGCTATGACAAGCTGCTGATATCGGGCGTGGTGCAGGGCGGCTCGTCGCTCGGCATTCTGGTGCCGCCCAGCGTGGTGCTGGTGCTCTATGGCATGATTGCCCGGCAGCCGGTGGGTCAGCTGTGGCTGGCCGGCGTGTTCCCCGGGCTGCTGATGGCGGCGCTGTTCATCGCCTATGTGGTGATCGTCACCAAGATCAATCCCAAGCTCGCGCCGGTGGTGACCGACGAAGAGCTGAACATGCCGCTGATCGAGAAGCTGAAGCTGGCGCGGGCGGGCATCATCCCGTTCCTCATCTTCTTTTCGATGATGGGGCTGTTCGTGATGGGCATTCTCAGCCTCGTCGAGAGCTCGGTTTTCGGCGCGGTGGCCGCCACGCTGGCCGCAGCCTTCAAGCGTCGGCTGAACTTCAAGACCATCCACCAGATCGCCCACAAGACCATGTCGGTCTCCGCGATGTTTCTGTGGCTGATCCTCGCGGCGCTGGCTTTCGGGGCGATCTTCGACGGGCTGGGCGCGTCGCGCGCCATCGAGTCGCTGTTCGTCAACGACTGGGGCCTCGACCGCTGGCAGATCATGATCATGATCATGGCGAGCTTCATCGTGCTCGGCATGTTCCTCGACGACACGGCCATGCTGGTGATCGTCGCGCCGCTCTACATCCCGCTGGTCAAGGCGCTCGAGTTCAACCTGATCTGGTTCGGTATTCTCTACACCATCACCTGCCAGATCGCGTACATCACGCCGCCCTTTGGCTACAACCTGTTCCTGATGCGCTCGATGGCGCCCAAGGAAATCACGCTCACCGACATCTACCGCTCGATCACGCCGTTTCTGCTGATCATGGTGCTGACCATCGTGCTCTTGATGATCTTTCCGGAGATCGCGCTGTGGCTGCCGTCGCAGATTTACACCAAGGGCTGACGCCCAGGGTGAAGCCGTCGTTCAACTTTCTATTTCAAAGCAGGGAGCATCGAAATGGACAAAGAAGACACCTCGCTAACCCCCTCTGAGCGGATTCTCGCTTCGCGCCGCAAGTTCTTGCAGCGGGCTGGTCTCGGCGGTGCAGCCGCCGTTGCCGGCACGCTGGCCGCGCCGGCGATCGTCAAGGCGCAGGCGCCGATCAAGTGGCGGCTGCAGACCTATTCGGGTGCCCCGCTGGGCGCGCATGTGATCAAGCCGCAGATCGACGCGTTCAACGCGGCGGCGAATGGCGAGATGGAGATCGAGCTCTATTACGCCGACCAGCTGGTGCCGACGGCCGAGCTGTTCCGCGCCATGCAGAACGGCACGATCGACGCGGTGCAGTCCGACGATGCGACGATGGCGTCGCCGGTCGATATCTCGGTGTTCGGCGGCTACTTCCCGTTCGCCACCCGCTACAGCCTCGATGTGCCGGCGCTGTTCACCTATTACGGGCTCAACGAGATCTGGGCGGAAGCCTATGGCGAGGTCGAGAACGTGACCTGGCTGTCCTCGGGCGCCTGGGACCCGCTGCACATCTTCACCAAGGAGCCGATCCGCTCGCTCGCCGACATGAATGGCAAGCGCGTGTTCGGCGTGCCGACGGCCGGCAAGTTCCTGTCGCGCTATGGCCTGATCCCGGTCACCGTGCCGTGGGACGACGTGGAAGTGGCGCTGCAGACCGGCCAGCTCGACGGCGTTGCATGGTGCGGCTTTACCGAGGCCTATGAAGTGGGCTGGGCGGATGTGTGCAACTATGCGCTGACCAACAGCGTCACCGGCGCCTGGTTCGGCTCGTATTTCGCCAATACCAACAGCTGGAACAAGGTGCCGCCGCACCTGCAGCAGCTGTTCCGCTCGACGATCGATCAGTCGCACTATTATCGCGACGTCTGGTACTGGGGCGGCGAGGCGAAGCTGCGCGTCGAGGGCGAGAAGATGGAACTGACCTCGCTGCCGCCCGAGGAATGGGCGCAGGTGGTGGCGGACAGCTCCAGCTTCTGGGACGAGATCGCGGCGCAAAGCCCGCGTTCGGCCAAGGTGGTGCAGGCGTTCAAAGACTATGCCGCGACCATGGAAAAGGCCGGCTACCCGTATCGCTGATCGCGCGAGACGAAATGAGGGGCGGGCCGGTGCGACCGGCCCGCTCCTTTTTGGACTCAGGCCATGCCGGCGCGACGCAGGCCTTCCCAGACATCATCGACGGGGCGATAGCCGATCCAGGCGGCGGCTTCCTCGAGGTCCCAGGCCATGCCGGTATTGTTCGACATGCCCGAAACGACGATGCCGGGGCCGGGCCAGTTGGCCGAATCCGCCGTCAGCGCCGCTTCGAGCAGGCGATCGAGGTCGCCGTTCGAGAGCCACATGTTGCGGAACCACTTGAAGTCGCGCTCGTACTCGTCCTGCGGCTGGCCGACAGCTTCGCCCGGCGCAGCGCCGCTCGACCGGAGCGTGGTCGGCAGGTTTTCGCCGCGCTGGCAGTAGCCGATCCGGAGGGAAACCGTGGTCAGCTGCCCCCCAGAGGCATTGGCGTGCGCGATGCAGGCGCGTTCGCCGAGAATCTTGGTGGCACCATAGGGCGCGCCATATTCGTAGCCCTTGCCGGGCACAAAGAAATGCGTGCCGCTGAGCGGGATGGTCGACATGCGGATCTTGCCGTCGGGCGGCAGCGGCGCATCCTTGTAGCCGCCCATGGCGTGGTTGGATGAGGCGAAGATGTAGCGGCAGGGCCGCTGCTTGCCCGCCTGCAGCAGCAGGTTGACATTCATGTCCATCGAGCGCGCCGACTGATCCCAGTTGCCATTGGGTGCGGGATTGGCGCTGGCATAGTTCACCACGCCATCGGCATCGCGGACCGGGACAATCCAGCCCTGATCGTGCGGATTGCCCACATCGGCCATGACGGCAGTGGTCTTCGGACCGGCCTCGAACGGCACCACGTCGATGGCGGTGATGCGCGAACACCAGTCCGAGCGCTCGAGCAGGGCCCGCAGCTTGGAGCCGAGATTGCCGGCGGCGCCGGTGACGACGATATGCATGAGTCTCTCCCCTTCTTGTGGCGCCGATATAGCACCGAGCCCGGGGCGAGAAACGGGAAATGTGCCCGCATTGGCCGACGCTTGCCGGTCAGCGCGTCAGCGCGACATCTCGCGGCAGAGCCGGGTGACGCCATCGACCAGGAGCTGTTCGGCAGCGGTGCGATTGGGGGAGGCGACGGCGGACCAGAGGTCCTGCGATGCGATCTGGTCGAGCGCGCAGTCGCAATAGGCGGTGCATTGCTCGGCCGTGCCGCCACCCGTCGCGCAGGAGCTGGTGCAGCTCTCCAGGAAGCCGGCGGCTTCGGTGCTGAGGTTCGGAGCGGGTGCCGGCATCACAGGCTGCCCCTGCAACTGCATCAGCACCCAGAGGGCACCGATGATCAGCGGCTGGTGGACGAGGTAGATGAGCAGGCTCCAGCGCCCAAGGAAAGCAAGGCCGCGGGCTATGGGCAGGTTGCTGCTGAGCGCCAGCACGCGCCGGCCGAAGGCAGAGGCGGCAATCAGCCGGAATTCCGCCATGCCGAGGATCACCACGCCGAACCACGGAAAGATCGGCACCACATCGCTGGTGGGCGGCGACACAGGCCAGAAGCCGATCCAGGCCAGCGTGCGATCGGTGAAAGCCGGATTGGTGTAGGTGAAGGATAGCGCCACGATGGCGGCGCCGATGGCCAACTGGACGAGGGCCGGCAGGCGCAGCAGCGGCAGCGCCATGAGCGAGAACAGCGCGATGGCATGGAGGACGCCGAAGAAGACGAAGTAGTCCGGCAAGAGCCAGAGTGTGCCGGCGGTAACCAGCATCGCCGCGACGACAAGCAACAGCCAGCGACGCCAGAAGGCGCGCCAGCGGATCCCGGCGCCGTGGCCAAGCCAGAGCCCGGCGCCGACCAGCAGCAGGAAGCTGGTGAGGATGGATTTCTGGAAGACCACCCAGCCGGGGTCGGTGGTGACATCGACCGGGCTGAAGCCGAAATAGTAGAGATCCCAGCCGACATGGAAGATCACCATGGCGATGATGGCGAGGCCGCGCAGCAGATCGAGCAGCTGGTAGCGGGGCTTGGCGGCAGCACTGGTGAGGTCGGACAAGATCGGCTCCGGGGCTTCACCGATCCGTACCGCCCCGGCGGGCCGGGCGCCAGTGACCCGGCTGCGATTGCCCCCGCTTGCATCCCGGCGTTGCTCGGCTACCATCGGCCCCGCAACAGTACGGAGCGGCAAAGATGGCTGACGGGACCGAGGACTGGCTGGAGTTCGACTTTTTTCCGGCCGGCACCGAGCTGATCGCCCAGGGCGGCCGCACCGGCAGCCTGATGGTGTTGAAGGAAGGCGAGGTCGAGGTGCTGCGCGACGGCAATTTCGTTTCCGCCATCCGGCAGCCGGGGGCGATCTTCGGAGAGATGAGCGTGCTGCTCGACCGGCCGCATAGCGCCAGCGTGCGGGCGCTGACCGATGTGCAGGTCTATATTATCGCCGATGCGCTGAACGTGCTGGAAGCGCGGCCGTCATGGCTGCTGCAGATCGCGCGGCTGCTGGCGCAACGGGTCAACGCGACGACGGCGCAACTGGTGGCGCTGAAGCAGCGCGACAATGAGGAGGACGACGTGATCGTCCTTCCCTCGAACGTCTTCGCCTCGTGGTCGGACCCGCAGGTATGAGCGAGCAGAAGCCGAAGCTGACGATCACCTATTGCACGCAATGCAACTGGCTGCTGCGCGCGGCGTGGATGGCGCAGGAGGTGCTCTCGACCTTCAGCCTCGAGATCGGCGCGGTGACGCTGGTTCCGGGCACGGGCGGTATCTTCGAGATCCATCTCGATGAGCAGCTGATCTGGGAGCGCAAGCGCGATGGCGGCTTTCCCGATGTGAAGCAATTGAAGCAGATGGTGCGCGACCGGATCGATCCGGGTCGCGACCTTGGGCACATAGACCGTCCGCATGGACCGGCGGCGGCGCACAAACCGGTTGCCGAGTGAGGCGATTGCGCGCAATGGCGTTTCCAACAATCCGGTTGAGCGCGCCAGAGCTTCAACGATAATGTCCGCCACGCCCGGCGCTCGCTGACAGCGGCCGGACCAACAATCACAGGGAGATTGCCGCCTCATGAAGCACGTCCTCGCCGCTTTTGCCGCCCCGCTGCTGGCGCTTGCCATGGCGCATCCTGCTGCGGCCCAGGCCCTGCCCGACCTCGGCGGCCGTACCATCAATGCCGTCACCGAGAATGCCTATTATCCGCTCAACTCCGCCGACCCCAAGACCGGCGAAGGCATCGGGCTCGAATATGACGTGATCAACGAGATCGCCAAGCGGCTCAATGCCAATGTCGCGTGGAACCTCACCGCCTGGGACGTGATGATCGAGTCGGTGCGCACCGGCCAGTTCGACATCGGCGCCGACGGCATCACCATCAACGCCGAACGCGAAGAGCAGATCGACTTCACCGAACCCTTCATCACGGTCGAGCAGTACTTCCTCGTTCGCGCCGACGAGGAGCGGATCACCAGCGCGGCGAGCTTTGCCGAGAACACGGATCTGCTGTTCGGCGCGCAGGCAGGGACGTCGGCGTTCTACACCGCGATCTACGATGTGCTGGATGGCGACGAAGCCAATCCGCGTGTCAAGCTGTTCGATACGTTCGGCGCATCGGTGCAGGCGCTGAAGTCGGGCGACGTCGATGCGGTGATCGCCGACCAGGCGGCATCGGCCGGCTATATCGGCGCCGACCCCGGTGCCTTCAAGCAGGTTGGCGAGCCGATCAAGGCGGAGCCGCTCGGCTTCATCCTGACCCCGGGCTCGGACCTCGTGGCGCCGTTCAACGCAGCGCTGGCCGAAATGAAGGCCGACGGCACGCTGGATGCGCTGATCAACAAGTGGTTCTTCGAATACGGCCAGAGCCAGTAAGCGACTGACTGGCGCCGCCCCGATGCGGGCGGCGCCGGTATCCGCCATGCCCGATCCGCGGCGCAAAACCCAAGCACCGAGAATATTCCCGTGGTGGCTGCTGGCCATTGCGCTGCTCGGCCTCGTCATCGGGTGGGCGGTGATCGCGGACGAAGGCTATTCCGAGATCTTCACCACACTCAGCAAGGGCGTGGTGACGACGGCCTGGGTAACGCTGGTGGCGTTCGGTCTTGCCGCCGTGCTCGGGCTGCTGGTGGCGCTGGCCCGGACCTCGGGCAACCAATGGCTGGTGCAGCCGGCGACGTTCTATGTCGAGATCGTGCGCGGCGTGCCGATCCTGGTGGCGCTATTCTACGTGGCCTTTGTCGGCGCACCGGCGATGGTGGATGCCGCCAACTGGCTGCTGACGCCGCTGGTCTCGCTCGGCGTTGCGAACGAGATCACGATCCGCAATTTCGACTTCACCTGGCGCGCCATCGTGGCGCTGACGGTGTGCTACTCGGCCTTCATTTCGGAAATCTTCCGCGCCGGCATCGAGGCGGTGGACCGCGGCCAGATCGAGGCGGCGCGCTCGCTGGGCCTCAGCCGCTGGAACACCTTTCGCCACATCGTCGCACCGCAGGCGCTGCGCACCATCCTGCCGCCGCTGGGCAATGATTTCGTGTCGATGATCAAGGATTCCGCGCTGGTTTCGGCGCTCGGCGTGCAGGACATCACCCAGCTGGGCAAGGTCTACTCCTCCGGCACGTTCAAGTTCTTCGAGACCTATAATGTCGTCGCCTTCCTCTATCTGATCATGACCATTTCGCTGTCGCTCCTGGTGCGGCTGCTGGAAGAGCGGATGCGGCGCCCCGACCACAACTAATTTCCGGTTCTTGTGAACCCGGGCCACGGTCACCACATTGACCCTGCAACACAATCGGGAAACCGCCATGCTCAAGCGCCTTGCCACTCTCGGCTCCGTCGTCGTCCTCACCGGGCTGCTTGCCGCTTGCGGCAACAACCAGAGCACCAATGTCGGCAGCGTCGGCGTCGACTGGACCGGCAATGACATCAGTGTCGAGGCGGTCGCCGATCCCGAGGTGCAGGGCGTCGTCTGCCATGTGGCATACTTCAACCGCAGCCTGATCGACCGGCTGCAACAGGGCAACTGGTTCGAGGACCCATCCTATTCGGCGGTGGATTGCTCGGCCTCGGGCCCGATCACCATTGGCGACATCAACCTGAACAAGGGCGGCGAAGAGATCTTCAAGCAGTCGCGCTCGCTGATCTGGAAGAGCCTCAGGGTTTCCCGCATCTATGACGCCGAGAACAATGCGCTGGTCTATCTCGCCCATGCCCGGGAATTGCAGCAGGGCTCCGGCAAGATGTCGGTCTCGACGGTGATGCTGAACAACGAGAGCGTCACCTGGAGCAAGGGCGCACCGGCCTCGGCGCAGTGACCCCCGGCTGGGGGAATTTGTCTCAAGTTTGAGCCAAGCCCGACTGAAACGGGCAAGGCACGTGCAACTGCCCTATGGCAGGGTGCAGTGACGGAGTTCTCAGACTCCGCAAACGGGAGGTGCGTTTGATGGCTGGCGTGCTGACATTCCTGGTGTTCCAGCACAGCGTCGCGGTGCTGTTCGGCTCGGTGCTGCTGATTGTTGCCGTGTTCCTGATCGCGCGCATCGCGCGACTGAGCCAGCCATTGTCCCTGGCCATTGCCCTGTCGCCGATGGCGTTCGCCCTGGCACTGGACGGCGCGATCCTGCCGGCGATCGCGGCCGGCTAACTGGATCGTAGGGATACCGGGTTCGTTCAGGCGTTGCCGCGCAGACTGCGATTGATGGCAGCGAGCAGGACGATGATGCGGGAAACCGCCATCAGCAACAGCCCACCGACGATTGGGGTGACAGCCCATTGCAGGTCGCGCCCGATGGCGAGGGCGGTGGCCAGCATGTCGGCATTGGCGGCCGTCGCCGCGTTGACGCGGGCCAGCAGATCCGGTGCGGCAAGGCCGATGAAGCCGAGACTGGCGAGCACACTCACGAGCCCGATGACGAACAGCAGACCAGCAACCACGATAACCCCCTCAAAATAGACCGAGCAGACGTTAGGGAGCCCATGCGCCTGCCGTCAACTGGCGGGCTTCAGCCGCTCTTAAGCCTTCCGCGGTTATGAGGGCTTGACGAAGCGGGGGTGCGATGGAGCCGCGAGACGACAGCATCGACTGGCGCGTGGTGGCGCTGGTTTTCGCCATAACCGCTGCGGTGCTGGTGGCGCGCGCGCTGAGCACGACCGGCAGCGTTCCGCTGTTCAATGACACCGATGATGCCATGCGGCTGGTGCAGGTGCGGGATCTCCTCGCAGGGCAGGACTGGTTCGACACCACACAATATCGGCTGAACACGCCGTATGGGGCGTCGATCCATTGGTCGCGGCTGATCGATGCGCCGCTGGCCGGGCTGATGCTGCTGTTTTCACCGCTCGGCGCCAGCACCGCCGAGGTGGTTGCGGCCTATATATGGCCGCTGCTGTTGCTGCTGGCGGCGCTGGTTGCGAGCGCCGGGGTGGCGGTGCGGCTCGGCGGGCGGGAAGCGCTGTTGCCCGGGGTGCTGCTGCCGGCCTTTTCGCTGGTAACGCTGACCGAGTTCATTCCGGGCCGGATCGACCACCACTCGGCGCAGATCGTCTTGACGCTGGTGATGGCGTGGTGCGCACTGAGTGCCGCACGGCGCCCAATGGCGGCGATCGGCGCCGGGCTCGCCGCCGCCACGGCCCTCGCGATCGGCGCCGAAAGCCTGCCGGCGGTGGCTGCCGCCATTCTCGCCTTCGGCACCGCCTGGATTGCCGATCCACGGTTTTCCCGCCCATTGGGCCTGTTCGGGCTGAGCCTGGCTGCGGCAACGCTGGGCCACTTCCTCATCGCGGTTCCGGCCGAACGCTGGCTGGTGGTGGCGTGCGACGCGATCTCGCTGGTGCAGGTCGTGGCCACGGCAGCGGCCGGGCTGGGGCTCGTGCTCTGCGCCATGCTGCCGCTCGGAGCCCGGCCGGCCTGGCAAAGACTGGTGGTGGGTGTAGTGGTCGGTGGCGCGATTGCGCTCGGGCTAGCGCTGGGGTTTCCGTCGTGCCTCAGCGGGCCGTACGCAGAGCTCGACCCCTGGCTGCTCGGCAACTGGATCGACCAGATCGAGGAAGCCAAGCCGCTGTGGGCGGCAATGCCGGGTGCACCCGCCTTTCTGGCGGCCGCGTTGCTGCCGGTGGCACTGGCCCTGGTCACCGGCCTATGGCAGCTGTTGCGGGCCGATGGCCGGCGCGTTGTGTGGCTGATCTATCTCGGTTTTCTGGCGCTGACCGCTCTGGTCATGCTGTTGCAGGTGCGCGGGGCCCGCCTCGCGGTGCCACTGGCCCTGCCCGGCGTGGCGGTGGCGATTTCCCTGCTCCGCGACGCTTACCTGCGCAAGAGCGTGGTGGCGGGCCTCGGCCTCTTGCTGACATGGTTTGCTGGGTCGGGTCTTGCCGTCGGCCTCAGCGTCAATGCGCTGACGCCGCCGACCGCTTCAACCCAGCCTACCGGCACACCTTCACTTGCCGCCTGCCGGCTCCCCGAGAGCTACGCGGTGCTCGCGGCGCTGCGACCGGCCCGCGTGATGTCGCTGATCGATCTGGGCGCGCATGTGCTCGCCTATACGCCACATGCCGTGGTGGGCGCGCCGTATCACCGGAATATCGACGGGATCACCGACAGCTTCGCCTTCTTCAATGGCGCGGAGGCTGAGGCCCGGGCCATCGCGGAGCGGCGCGGGATCGGGCTCGTCGTCACCTGCCCCGGAATGCCAGAACTTCGCGGGCTGCCCGATGCCGCGCAGGATGCTCTGGTGCGGCAGTTCGCCGAGGGTGGTTCACCGGACTGGCTGCAGCGGATCGAGGCGGAGGGGCCGTTGGTCCTCTATCTGGTCAAGGACCGGTAGCGCGGCGCGAGCGCCGCACGACAGCGCTTCAGGCTCTCGATGGCCGCCGGCGCCCTAGATCTGGTCGTGCCGCACGAAAAGCCGGACGCGGCGGGAACGGCCCAGCCAGGCAAGCAGCAGACCCGGAATGGCAATGACCAGCCAGGCCGGGGCGGCGAACACCGCGTCGGACAGCGTTTCAAGCAAGGGGCCGAACAGGCGCGATTGCAGGAACGTGCGCGTGGCGGCAAGGCTTTCGGCATTCAGCCAGGTCCAGGCTTCCGAAAAGCTGGTGAATATGAAGCTGTTGGCGGCCAGCGACTTGGTGCCGTCGACGACACCGAGAATCAGCGCCACTGCGACGAGCCACGTGCCAAGTATCCGCAAGAGCAACCGCATCGGGGATTGGTCCCATCTCGTCGCCGCACATATCGGGGGTGCCGCAACGCAGCCCGCAACGGCACTCCCTGTCCGATCTTCTTAGTCGCCGCATCCCGGCTGGACAAGGCCGCAGCTGCCCACCGGGCCGCATGTGCGAGAACACAGCCGAGGTCACTTGCTATGGGCGTCGCGATGAGTATATTGCGCGCGCCTGAAACAGGGGTTCGACCGCCCCGCCGCCCCGGCGGCTCAGACAACGCAGCCCGGTGCTCCGCCCCGGTTCCCTGCCCGCGGAGAGATGGCCGAGTGGTCGAAGGCGCACGCCTGGAAAGTGTGTAGGCGGGTAACCGTCTCGAGGGTTCGAATCCCTCTCTCTCCGCCATTAAATCCACCTAAGGCGTTGATTTTGCTTGATCCGGCCAGCGCCAACCGGCACTAGCCCTAAGGATCACCCTAAGGACGCGCAGAGCTTGACCCGTCGAGGGCATTGGAGCGTCGCGAATTGCTCCCCCAGCGTGGCAACCCTGCAACACCCTCGACCGCGCGGCGAAAGGCGATATACATCGAACTCCACCCTGAGACAGAGAACGGGGTCAACCAGCATTCGAGCCTTCGCCAACTTGGCGAACCCTCGCGTGCGTGCGCGTATTGCTCACTGATGCCTCACTGTTTTCAGTGACCGCGCAAAGTGAGTTCTTGCCACCCCGGCAGGATTGCTCCGAGAATGCCACCAGCCGGAGCCCAAGCCCTCGCGTGCGCAAACCGCAGCCGCAGGCCCACCCGCGTTGTTCTCAATGGCCATGTTTTTGCTTTTGCAAATCATTTGCATCTGATGCCCGTCTGTTTTCAGACAGAGCTTTGCCCTGCAATGGTTTTTCGGGCTGACTTGTCAACGCCACGCCCCGGCATTTTTCGGCCATTCTAGAATTAGCAACGCATTGGTGCCGATCGGCTGGTTGTTGCGAGCTTACCTACTGGCAATGGCTACCTTGAGCTACCTCCTTCTGAGGAGCAGCAGCATTAGCGCGACCGTCAACGGTCCCGAGTTGCGCAGCTTCTGCTCAACGTCGAGGGCGAGGGACAGGCGCCGTAGTCGTTCCGTCTCAGCAGTCTTTTCCACCATCCTCCGGCCGAAGTAGCCCACCACCGCCAGCACCGCGCCGATCAGCGCCAATCCAATCGCTTCCATTGTTCCCTCCATCTGTTGAGGGCATGATGCGGCCGCCGCGATCAGGAGAGGATAAGTGGGTGGATGACACGCTAGGTCTTCGTCGTTGCCGGCGCATCCTCAATGACACGGCGCCGGCCGATGGCCTCGTGATCGTCGGGATTGGATGGGAGCCGCAACTGCGGCCGTTCGCCAACCCGACAGCGAACGTCGGCTGGACCGAGTTACGCGGCCACGATATTCGCGCCGCCAGCAACAGTGAAGGGCCCTACCCCGTCGCCGAGGCCTTTGCCCGCGCTCACGAACTGGCGTCACGTTTCGACGCCGAGGTCGTGGTCAGCCTGCTGCCGCCCTCACGGGATCGATGGACACGGAGACCTGGTTCCTGCCCTTGGCCTTCGCGCTGTACAGCTCCGCGTCCGCGGCCTCCACGAGCTCTGCACTGCGACCGCGCGGCGTCACGGGATCGAGGCTGGCAACGCCGATGCTGATCGTCACCGTGCCGAGCCGGGAGCCGCTGTGCGGAACCTGAAGAGCTTCGACCGCGCGCCTCAGGTCTTCGGCGACTTGCGCAGCGCCTGATCTGTCCATCTCCGGCAGGAGCAACACGAACTCTTCGCCACCGTACCTGGCAGCCGTATCGGTGGCGCGCTTCGCTGCGGATGCCACGCATCCCGCTACAATTCGCAGGCACTGGTCGCCGGCACGATGTCCATAGGTGTCATTGTAAGCCTTGAACGAGTCGATATCGATGAGCAGCAGGCTCATCGGTGCGACGTCGTGGAGGCACCTGAGCAACTGCGTTTCCATGTGCTCGTCGAAGGTGCGGCGGTTGGCGATTCCCGTTAGGCCATCGGTCGTGGCGAGCTGCCGCATCTGGTCCGCAGCCTGACGAAGTGCCATCTGCGACTGCTTCATGACAGTGATGTCGCTCACCAGCACCAGGGCCGAGCCGTCCGGCGCCGGCCGCGTGCGTACCAATAGCCAGCGGCCGTCGAACATCTCGACTTCCTGATCGCCGCCAGTCTGGCGCTCGTCGTTGGTGCGTGCGACCCATTCGTCCCAGGTTTCCGGATCGATGCCGACTTGCTCGCCTGAAGAAATCGATGCCCTCAGGATGTTGATCATGCTGGCGCCTGGATGACGGAACTCAGCCGTACGTGGGAACATCGACCGATACCGGTCGTTGCAAAGCACCAGGATCCCATCTCGGTCGAACATCGCGAACCCGTCTGACATCTCCATCAGTGCAAAACTCAATTCCCGTCTGCTCGCCTCGACCTCCTCCTGAAGCCGCCGCCGTTCGGTGACATCGTGCGTCACCCCTGCGATCCCGATGACCTCGCCATCCGCATTGAGGACGGGTCGCTTGGAGGTAATGTACCAGCGTGGCGGGGCGTCCAGGGAACGCACCTCCTCTTCAAGGTCGAGGATCGGTTGGCCGGACTGGATGATCCGTTGCTCATCGAGAAGCAGGGCAACGGCGCGCTCTGGCGGTGCCACGTCGCGATCCGTAAGGCCGCGCATCTCGCCAGGGCTGGACTTTCCGCCGGCGGTCGCAACCGCCTGATTGACCGCCACGAACCGGCTGCCTCTGTCCTTCAGATACAGGAACTCCGGCGCTTGCTCGATTGCAGCCCGCAGCATGAAGTGCTCCTCGGCGCGAAGCTTCCCGATGCGGATCATCACTGCGGCGATCAGCGTCGCCAGCAGGTTAACCACAAACAGAGGCGCAGCGAGCTCGCCGCCTGAGACCGATTCCGGGAGAAGCAGCAGCGACACCAGTGGTACGGTCGCAATGCTGAAACTTAGGCCGAAGACGCTTGCCCAGTTCCGGCCGCCGCGGGCAGTGGCGAAATACCATGACAGACCCACGAGAGCGGAAAGACCTATTCCCGCGAGACCTGCCCATTGGCCCTGGCCCCCGGCGACGAGGCGAATGACGGCTGCCGTTCCTGCAGTGGCAACAGCCCCTAGCGGACCCGCAAAGTATCCGGCAGTGCCGATGACGGCGCTACGAAGGTCAAGGAATACCCCTTCGCCGAACTGTACGGGCGAAGACATCGTGGCAATCACACCAAACGAAAGCACTACGGACATCAGCGCGTGGCGGTGCCAGCGCTTCCAAGTCTGAAGGTATGGCTGCAGGTTGGTCCACAGAGCCAAAAACAGGGCGGCGAAGGCGAAGCTGAGCGAAAGTGAGTACCACATGCGGCCTCCCGCCGCGCTTGAACAGGAGAAGACCTAGCGCGCTCGGGCTGAAGCCGAACTTAATGCCCGAGGATGACTTCCGGGTTGGTAAGCGCCGCATGAATCTGCGAACCTGCTATCGACGCAAGGAGCCTTGGCTAGCGATGTGCAACCTCTATAGCGTCACCACCAATTATGAGGCGATCCGCCGGCTGGCCGGCCTGTTTCGCGAGCATTCCTCCGTTGGCAACTTTCCTCCGACTCCTGCTGTCTTCCCCGACTACCCGGCGCCCATTGTCCGCAACACTGGCGAAGGTCGCGAGCTCGCTTTCGTCCGCTGGGGAATGCCGACCCCCCTTAAATTCCTTGAGGGCAAGAAGACGGATCCCGGCGTCACCAACGTGCGCAACGTCAACTCCTCGCACTGGCGGCGGTGGCTGGGCGTCGAAAGCCGATGCGTCGTGCCGTTCACATCCTTCAGCGAGTTCGACAGCCGCGTCGATGAGGCGACCGGCAAGAAGCGCGGTGACACCTGGTTCGCCTTCGACGAAAGCCGGCCGCTAGCCATGTTCGCCGGGATCTGGACGCCGCAGTGGAAGTCGGTTCGCAAGATCAAGGAAGGCGAGGTCGAGACCGACCTCTTCGCCTTTCTGACCACCGAGCCCAATGACGTTGTCGGCGCGATCCACCCCAAGGCCATGCCGGTGATCCTCACCGAGCCAGACGAAATCGAGACCTGGCTAAGCGCCCCTTGGGAGGAAGCGAAGGCGTTGCAGCGGCCACTCCCTGACGGCACGCTTAATATCGTCGCCGTTGGGAGGAAAGCGGATCAACGGACGGACGCGGCATAGGCTCGTACGGCTCGTTCCGCCAGCGCGCCACCTTGTCGATCCGCACCAGTCGCCGGATGATCAGCTTGCCGACATCGGCATCGAACGGCGTCCTCAACTTCACGTTCACAAACTCGGTCTTCCCGCACTCGCCGCAGGGGAACGGCACCGCGTAGGCGTCCGCATCCTCGCCGAGCAGCCGCGCCAGGTCGCTGGCCAGGAACACCTGCGCGGGCCTGAGGCATAGGTAGCATCGCACTTGCAGCATGTTGCCAACTGCGGCCGCTTCCCCCAGCGTGTACCGCTGCGTCGGCTTCAGCTTGTGATACGGCACCGGCATCAGCGCGCCCGCGACTTCGGCTTGTCGTGGCGCCCTCGCTCCAGTGCGGCCTTCACAGCCTTTACTTTCAGGCCAGTGGTGGCGGCGATGTCATCCGGCGTCAGGTAGGGGTGCCGCGCTGCAAGCTGGCGCACCTGTTCCGAGCGGTTTGGCTGTATGGCAATGGGCATCGGTCACCTCCTTGGCTAGAGGCGGCGAATCTTATCACCGTGAACCAATGTAGAACAGGCGTGCTCAGTGTGTCGCCATCGCTCGCCCATGTGCCTAGTGAGGCCGGGATTCGTCATATTGGCGGAAAGGTGACCGCGAGATGAACCCGAGATGAATGCGGCCTTCCGGGGCCGTTCAAGCTGCCAGGCGCAAGCTGTAGGAAGCTCTGCGAGGTCGCGGAGCTCAGTATCGGATCTCCCACATGAACACCTTCCAGAACATCTCAAAAACTGTACGCGCGGCACTCCTCGCCGGCATGGTGGCAAGTGTCGGCCTTGGGGCCGCCCCAGCATACGCCGACCCCTCCATTTCGGGCGGCTTCTCCCTGGAGGTCCGCCCGCAAGGCGGTGACCAGAAGCAGCTACGGCAGTTTCAGAACAAGGATTTCCGACCAGATGAGTTCTTCAACTGGTGCCTGACGGATCGCCAGATTCGTCGCGGACTTCGCAGCTACGGCTTCTCCGACATCGAGTTCATCGGCAACCTGAGTCGCAACCGAGTGCGCGTGGAAGCGACCTACGAAGACGACTGGGTCTATTCGATGCGCATCCACCGATGCACGGGCGTCGTGGATCGCATCAAGCGCCTCCATCCTGCATGGGACGACGAGTATGATTGGTAGCGGCCTCAAAGACGTTATGCACGCTGCCAGCTAGGGCTCAAAGACAAGACGCCGGGTCAATCGAACCCGGCGTCTGTATTTTGCCTGTTTTTTCAGCCAATCCAATCAGGAAGGCGCGCGGGCTTCCCGCTCGGGACGAGGATTGCGGACACCATCGCTTAGCCCCCCATTGCCAGCTTGCGGACACGGCGAAAGAAGGCGTCGCGGAAATCGCTTTCGCCGTCATCGGTTTCCGTCACGAGTTGCATCGCCGCCTCGCGGGCATTGGTCGGCACCATAGCGGTAATGCGCCGCTGCAACCGCACATACTGCCCATGCAGGACATCGAAGTCGGCACCGGAAGCGTGGTGCGCAGTGTCGCGGATTTCCAGCCACTGCCCAAACAGATCAGCGATGGATGGCGCCGCTGGAGATGACCCCGACCGCACGAACGGAGTTGCCGAGCGCCCGAGATAGATGGACATAACCCGCATGTCGCGGGGACCATCCGCTAACTCGTCATAGCCTAGCCAGCATTCGGTAATGCGAGGATCGAGCGCCGAGGCATCGGCCTTGAACTTCTCCGCCAGCGCCTCAATGGTCGCAGGCTTGACGGCGGCAGCGGCAGGCACGGCCAGGGCGACGGAAGAAACGGCAGCGCCTACCAGCGCAGCGCGGCGAGTGATAGAGTTCGACTTGTCCATTTGTTGGCTCCACAGGTTGAGAGTGGGAAAGGATCAGGCGCCGAGCGAACTGCGCGCCGAACGCCCTCTCCGAAACGCCGCTGCGACATCACGAACGGCACCGGCCGCGAGCGCGGAGAAGGCAGGAAGTGACTCGCGCATGTCAGCCTCGAAACTGAGGACGGCCCATGCGCGGTCTAGGGCATCAGCCTCGGTCGCGGGTTCATAGGCGGCAGCGACGTTCACCACCGCTTGCTCATAGGTGTCGAGGTACTCACCCAGCCGCACCAGAGCGGCGCCGGGAGCGTTGTAGCCGTTGGTTTCCGACTCAAAGCGTGGCTGACACATCAGCCCCGTAACGACATTAGAAATGCAGTGCAGCGTCTCTCGAAGGTCGCCCAGCTCGCGCCCTGTCATTTTTCGAAGCTGGTCCATGTCAATCGCGAAGACGAGCGAAGCATTAGGAGCCAGCGGGTCGCGAGGGGGCGCCGGGAAACTGAACGGACTTGATGCGGTCATCGTGAGTGGCCTTTCGTTGCTGGTCAATGATCAAGCGGAGAGGGCCGACAGTTCGGCCTTGAGGTCGCGGCGGCGGTTCCAGTCAATCCGGTCGCCGTATTCTTGCGAGGACAGTTCGGCGCGGATGGCATCGGCGCGAGCCGACACAGCAGCCGAGGGCTTGGGGGCAATGCGCTGGCGGAGGTGCGCGACATGGGCGCGGCATTCTACGAGGTCCATCATCCCCATGATCGAGACATGATCGACGCACACGAGCAGAGGATGATTGTTGAGGTTGCCCGCCTCACGGATCAGCGCCATGCGCTTATCAGCCGCCGCCGCAGCCTTGGCAGCGCGTTCCTTGGCAACCATCCATGCGAAGCGGAGGCAGTAGGCGAAGTGTGCACGGTTGAAGGGAGCGCCACGAACGACGCCCCAGCCCTTTTCGGCATCGCGGCGGTAGTCAGCCCAGGCGGAGCGGAGGATTTCGGAGCGGTTGAACATCGACTAACCCCATCTTTTTCGGTTCACCATAGCTATAATAGTTGCCTCTAGACCGGTCAACCCCTTTCGGCTATGCATAGCTAAAATCGTTGATCTAGGAGATTTCGCATGACACCAAGCCAGTGCCGGGCAGCGCGTGGCCTACTTGGGCTCTCGCAAGAGGAAGTAGCGAAGGCGGCCAGCGTAGGCCTGTCGACGCTCAAGAACTTTGAGGCCGGCAAGAGCGCGCCGATGCAAAACAACTTGCAGGCGATACAACGGGCGCTTGAGGCGGCCGGCGTTCAATTCATCCCTGAAAATGGGGGCGGCGCGGGGGTACGGCTGGCGAAGCCGAAGGGCTGATATGTCCCGAGGCCTCGGAAAAAACCAACGCCTGCTGCTGACCGCCCTGCGCGCCATAGAGGCAGAACATGGGGCTGGAGAGCTTTGGTCCGTTTCCTACATCGTCGAACGGGCATACAGACTATCCGAAGAATTGCAGGGGATAGAGAAACGCCGCGAAGAGGCCTTTCAGGCGCATCAGCAACGAATTAGGCAGATGGCAGAGGAAGGCGACGGCAGAGCAAGAATGCTGCTCGCACTGGATCGCAGTTTGTCTCTCAGCGGGCGATATCGAGGACGACGCCGGGAACGGGAGTGGCCTCATTGGGTGGAGAACAGGATAAACCCCAGCCGGACCCTGGGGCAGCTGGAAAGCCGTGGCCTGGTGGAGCGATATGGCGGGCCTGGAGGCTCATGGGCGGGGTTAACCTCAGATGGGCGCAACATTCCGCTCTAAGTGTCATGTCAACTTGGCGCCTACGTCGGCTAAGTGTCAGGTAAAGTCTGCTGGTATGGCGACCAGGGCTGAGCCACAGATGGTGCTAGAGGCAGTCGAGAACGGAGCCGGCAACGAATGAGGTGGGTCGCACTTTTCCTATCGGTGGTGGCGCTGACCTGCCCGTCAATGGCCCAGGAGGGCACCACAGCAGGCGATGAAGACAGCTACACACTCTACCGCAACAGTGTCCTAGCGCCCTTGGTGCGCATCCACATCGCAACGTTCGACAGCATCAACGGTCGCGATTACAACGCCGAGAATTGCAACCTTGCAGCCGACCTTTTCCAGCGCCAGAAGGACGTGCAGACCCGGTTCTGGTGCGAGCCAGGTCTATTCAACGTTCAATGATCCTCAGTTGGCAAACTCGCAAGAGTAGGTGTCCGCAGGATAGCGCTCCATGTACATGGTCGCGAACTCATAGCAGGCATCGAAGTCGCTCCAATATCCAAAGAAAACCGCGACTTTTTCAGCGCCTGAAATGCCATGCTTGACGAGCCATTGGTCGCCCCCCTCGCCGATTGCCTTGCCTTTGAACTGCTGCGTCAACTCCGCTACCCGGTCCTCGTAAGTCTGTTGCCCAAACAGCCTTCGAATGTCCCGAGCAGGATCCCCGAGCCAGAACCAGCCGCACACTACGATTATTGCAAGAGCGAAGTAGCCCCCGCATCCCGTCTCGTCGCGCATCGCAATCGCCCCCCAACAGCTTAGCATTGCCAGACACGCTAGAAGCAAATGCAGCAGATTGGCAGCGTCTGCTCTTTAGTTTTCGCCAGCGTGGCAGCCGCCGCGCGATAACCCAAGCTGGCGATGATTGATGAGAACCTGTGTCGGGCGGAATTGTTCACGTCCGGCCAGGCTAGGTAGTCCGCGCGGCGCAAAGCAATCTGTTTGGAGTTGCACCCGGAGACGGGGCACGGGAAGGCATCTCCCACCAAAGACGAAAAGATTCCGTCCTTCGCGCAGGACGCCGCCGGGAAGACCGGACAGACAGCGCTGACCGGTGCAGATGTGCGCGCTCGCTTAACATTGCGTTAACTAACGAGGCCGATGCTTTCCTCCATCCTGAGCTTGGGGGCTCAGAAAGAGGAGGAAATGCTCGATCCAGTATTTGTACGGGAAGCCACTGAGAAGCTTGTGGGCTTATCCGTCGCCGACGTTGAGCGCGACCTAATCTTGGCCACACTCAGGCAGATGGGTGGCAACAGAACCCACGCGGCAAAGATGCTTGGGATATCGATAAGGACCATCCGCAACAAGCTGGGGAGCTATTCCCGCTGCGGTATTGATGTTCCCGAGGCGCACTGACTGCGGCCAGACAGGAGTGGCAACGTTTGGCCGGTTGCGGCCGTTCAGTCGCCAGCCGGCGGCGCCTTACTCCCGCGCGTCTTGCCTTAAGGCTCATCGCGGCCTGTGTCGAAATAAAGGCCGCGCAGCAGCGGTTAGGGAGATGTCCCGGCTAAGCGCACCTTGGCCTCAAATACCAAGCCGCCATCGTTGCGAAACTCGAACTCCCCTCCCAGTTGCGAAACGACACCCTCCACCAGCCTCATACCCATGCTGGAGCTCCCCTCCGTCAATGGCATTCCGACACCAGTGTCGCGAACGATGAGCTTGCTGAGTCCGGGCTCGCCTGTAGGCGAAAGCGAGATGGAGATTGTTCCGGGCCTACCGTCAGGAAACGCATACTTCAGAGCGTTGGTGACCAGCTCGCTGAGAAGCAGAGCTAGAGCCGTCCCTTGGTCAGGCTCGACCGGCAGCTCCGCGATGTTGTACTGAACATTCACGGCCGACCCGTACGCTGCATTCACCTGATTGACCACGGCCGGGATCAGTTCTGTGGCACTGACACTGTCATACCCGTCTTTCCGGTAAATGAGTTCGTGCATCGCGGCCATTGCCGCAAATCGCGACTCCAAATCACGCTTGGCCGTGGTCGGAATGTCCTGCAAGCGCACCAGGGCCTGGATAGAAGCCATGTTGTTTTTCACGCGGTGATGAATCTCACGGAACAGCATGGTTAGCTTCTCGCTGTTCCGGGAGTCGCGCCTCAGCAGAATCACAATCCACCAGCATCCCAATGCCAAGCCCAGCATGATCGGAGACGCAATAAACAGAACTATGAGAATGCTGTTGATGAAACTCCGCCACGTTTCGTCGGTCGCTACTGACGCAAGCGCAATGATCGAGGTGCCCGGCACCGCCCGGTAGGAGACCACCCGAGCAAGGCCATCCACCGGGGATCTTTCGGAGTGGTAAGTCCCGAAGCTGGAGGCCGGAAGATAATCGGTGAACAGGGGAAGGGCTGAAAGGTCCAACGGAGTTTCGGCGGGTGGGAATCGGGCCATCAGTTGTCCGTCGCTGCGCACAAAGCTGATCGTCGAGCCTGCGCCAAGGTCGAGGGTGTGCCAAACCTCTTCAAGCAGCGTGTCGGAGAAGGACACCATTATCGCTCCGGCGAAGCTTCCATTCCGCTCGACGCGTTTACTGAAGACGAAAATTCGCTCGCCAGTCAGCCGACTCAAAATCATCGGCGAGGTGAAGAAGTCCGCCCCATCTCGAACCGACTTAAAGTACTCGCGGTCAGCAACCGAAACGCTGTCGGCGCCCGGTACTGTGGCGTAGATCGTGTTGGCGTCGGCATCGATGATGTAGACGTCGACAATGGAGGGGAGGCCTTCCAGCGCGGGCTGCAATGTTTGCGGATCGCCCGACATTTCGGGCCCAAGGGCAGTGTCCACGCGGCGCAGCGTCTGCATAGCCACTTCCGCGATCCAATAGCCGTTTGACGCCACCACCTGCGCCGCGGCGGAAGAGCGATCCTGGAACCGTTGTTGGGTTTGGTTGATGCCGACGGTGATGAAGTAGGCAAAGAGTGCGATAAACAGGGCGAGGAAAAGCAGCATCAGGCCAACTGCGACCTGCACTGCCGACACGCGAGCCCAACGCTCACCTAGGAACCGCTTCAGTCTTGCCTCCCAAATCTGCCGGTCCGAGCGGTCGCCGAACCAAATAGGCGTTCACCAAAGCACATGTGCCGGTAGAGCGTCCATCATCCCATTCGAGAGTGGGTTCACCGATCAGCGCGCGTATCTAGCACCGCTCTTGCATCGCCTCCAGCTAGGAAACGGCGGCCAGGAACTCGCGGGACTCTCGCAACAATTCACGCAGGTAAGCGCGATCCTGCAGCGCTTCCTTCGTCTTCCGGCCATCTCGGTACCGGCCGTTAGCCGACCCGGTCGGGGCGCCGCCCCTGGCCCCGTGAAACCGGCACACCCTCCAGCCATTCACTGCCGGAGCCCGACACCGGCATCCCGTTCGCTTCGAGGTGGCCGTGCACTGTGGTGCGTTCGGAAACGCCGGCTTCGTGTTCATGGGGTTGATGCTCATTTTCGGTGGTACCCCTCCCCCCGGTCACGTCTCCGAGGATGGCTTGAGAGTTGGCGATAGCACCGGGCGCAAGGTAATAATGCTTGTGCTCGACGGTGACCTTCTGCTGGCCGCCGCCCTTGAGCTTCTTCATCGCCTCGGTCTGGGCCGCAAAGGTTCTGGTGAGGCTGTTGAGGGCCTTGGCATGGCAGGTGATGCTCTCGTAGCTTCCCTGCGTGCTGTGTAGTCGGCGAGCTGCATCCATGGCGGCGAGGTGGATAGCTGCCATTTGCGTGGCAAGGAGCGCCTCAGTCGTATTGCGCGGCTCCAGGCCGACGATCAGCTGCAACGCCTCGTTTGCCGTCGCAGAATCGGGCTTGCTGCCCTTTGATGTGAAATTGAACACACCTTTGATGATCGACGTAAGTTCGCCTGGGTCCACGATGCCAAGTGCGTCGTGATGCAGAGCCTGTGCCACCAGCGCGTCGGGGTGATCAGAGCTGACGTTCGCCACACCCTTGTCATCTGTCGAAGCCTTTAGCGGGGGAAAGCGGCGGCGATCCTTCCGGCTTTGACTATATCTCTGAAGCGCTGCGGCCTCCTTCTTGGAGGGGGTGTAGTCACTCGGAGCCGCATCTTTGGTCGCAGTCTTCGGGTTCGCCATCAGTGCACCGTTACCAACTCTGCGAGGAAGTCGCGCCAGTCCAGCATATTGCCCAGCGGGTCGGTTTCAGCGTCACGGATCGGGGGAACCACTAAGCCCGCGGCAGCAAGCGGCACCCGCAGCGCGTCAATTGCCCGGACAGACGCCATGGGATCATCGCCTACTTCGATTTCCCATGCGGCTTCCCCTTCGAGTTGAGCCAGCATCTGGCGCAGCCAGGAATGGGCAATCCCTACTTCCACCACCAAAGTGTCAGGCAAGCCGTTCATCGCCCGTCTCTCCCTTCATTACCGCTTGCCGCCAGCCCCGCCAGCGCCGCACGCCGGTAAAGCTGGGCAAACGTCATCGAGATTTGCTTTTCGGTTTTCGGCCCGACCTTCGACAACAGCAGCCGAGCGAGGTTCGGGTTCAACAGCGCGTCTTTGACCAGTTCATCTACCTGTTGCACGCCGCTGGCCCGCAACGCGCTCACCACCGCCGAGCCGATGCCGACCGCAGCGCCTACCCACGGCCCCGTCACCATCCAGGCGCCACCACCCAGCGCCGAGCCCACAACCAGCTTGCGCAGGAATGACCCAGCCGTGAAACGAGCCTTTGCCGCCAGGAGGTCTTGCGCAGTGTTCGACTGCCCTGGAATCCGCACCGAAGACAGCGAGCGGTTTGCCCGCTGCAAGTCGTCGGCAACATTCACCATTTGGGCAATCTCGTCATCGGTGAAGCCAGCGGCGCGCAAGGCGGGAGACTTTTGCTTGATGAAGGTCTGAAACGCATCGGACTTCATGGCGCCAATGCCGCTTGTCCCGGCCTCAGTGTTGGAGACGAACCGGCTAACCATGTGGTCAACGACCGCTTTGCGCAGCCCTTCCAGCGCCGCTTTGTCTTTCCCCAACCGTAGACGCAGGTTCATCATCTGGTTAGCGGCATCACCCCGCCCGAGTGTGGTTCCGACAATCGCGACGACCTCACCGGGATCAGCAGCACCGATCAGCCGCCCGAGGGCGCCGGACTGTTCGGCATCAAGCGCCGCTTTCCGCTTCACCACTTCCGCCGTCAGCGCCTCAGAGGATTGCGCCGCATTGCTGATCCGAGCCCGCAGTTCAGGAAATGCCCGCATAGCATCGGAATGCGAGCGGAGCCACGTTTCCACTTTGCGGGGATCTAGTGTGCCATCATCCCGCAGGGCTGCAACCCGGAGCCGGTCAATGGCATATCCGGCCATTGCAGCGAGCGCGGTATCATCGCCCACCGCCGCCCGATAGGTCGCGATTGCATCCACGCTGCGAGGCCCAGAGGCAAACAGGCGCGGCATTACCGCCGAGGTTGGCACATCATAGGGCGCCGTTGTGGACGGGCGCCGACGCAGAGGCCCAAGCGTTTTGTTGTCGAATGTCTCGGCACGCTGGCGAGTAGCCGTCCGAGCAGCGTTCAGGCGGCCGAGCGCGGCGGGGTCGAAGTTGGGGGAGAGTTCGGGTCGCGGGGCTTCGAGGATTCCGCCGCTTGCGCCCGCTGTTGCGCTGCCCTGCCCGAGCGGACCATTCCCAGGTCGCCCGACTTCTTGCCGTATTGCTCCATTGCCCGGCCCAGCATTCCCAGCACCAGGGGCGAACGCACCGGGGGTTGCTTCTGTTCTGCCATAGCGTGCAATCGCTCCACTCAGGATTTCGGACAGGCCGAGGGGTTCGCCAAACAGCCGTGCATCGGTTGTCTGTTGCTCAGCCTCAGAGATAGCCGCTTTCAGCACCGCGTCAAAGCGTTCTCGCGAAATGCGCCCAGCCGCCCCAGCGCCATATCCGGCCTCGAGAACTAGCAGCGCTTCACCTGAGAGCGCGTCGAAAGCGTCGCGTTGAGCCAGGGCATTGGGCAGCGACACGGCCCGCTTGCGCGCCGCCTGCACAACCTTGGCCGCTTCCACCATCGCAGGCGAGACATCGGCCGCTGGGTCAATTCTCCCCTCACGAATGCCCGCCTTGATCCGCGCCACGTCGCCGGAAAGGTCAGCCATCGCCCGGCCGAACACCCGGATATTGTCGTCTCCAGCATCCAGCAGCGCTTCGACCAGCGCGTTATCGTCATAGGCCGCGCGCAGAAGGGCGCCCCGCACACGTTGCGCACCCTCAACGGACAATTGCCCGTCTTTGGTCACAAACGCGCCTTCTTCGCCTTGTTCCGCGACTTTGCCGAGGAAGGCCCGCACAAAGTCCCGATTGTCGGCAGCGGTCACATCGCCACCGCGCAACAGCGAAAGGATAGAACCGTCGAGACGCGAGGCATCGGTTGCAGCGCGTTCGGACGCCGACAGGGCAAGCCCCTGCCCGGCATTCGCCTCTTGCGTGAAGCGCACGCGATCCGCTGGCGACAGTTCGGACTGGCGCACCCGCACCAGCACCGGCTGGCGCATGTTGGAAACGTCATAGCCCTGCGAGGCCAGGAATTGCCGGTAGGCGTTCGCGCTTGGCCCGTTGTCCTGATAGGCGCGACGGATTGCCAGCGTGCGAGCGTTGCCGCTTTCCACCATCCCGTCAGGCCCAACAATGGGCGCCCCCTCAGACGCCGAGGCCGAGGCCCCGAGCCGTTCGGGCTGCAATTCGCCAGCCATCCGGGCAATTTGCACATCGCTTGCCGTGCGCGTCCGGTTGCGCGGCTGGAGTTCGGACAGATAGCGCGGGTTCGGCCGCAAGTCGTCAAGGTTGGACGGCACGAGCTGGTCGGCTTCGACAACCTGATAGGACACATCAAGACGCCGCCCGGAAGGCGTGAAAACAGCCGTTCCAGCGCCAGGAGTTGCCGAGGGCGCCGACGCATCGCCACGAGGGACAAAAGCCGCTGGCGAGGCGCTGGAGAGCAACGGAGCGGCATTCGCGCCCTCACGTGCAACTACCGCCTCTAGATCAGCCTGCAAACGGTCATTGAGGATCGACATGCGGCGATAGGTCGGGCTTTCGCCCTTGGTAAAGCGTTCCTCCCGCATCGCCGCCTTGAGGCGGGATTGCAGCGCTGTCACTTCCGAGAACGGCGCCACGTCACCCCAGCGCCGCACCACTGACAGAATCGCCGCTTCTTCACCTTCCGGTTGCTTGGCAGCGGCAGGCGTCTCATCGGCCAGGCGCTTTGCCGCCGCCTTGGTGTTGACCGTGCCGAGCGCCAGAGTGCCATCGGGATCGACGGCCCCCCACAATGCCCGCTCTTGTGCCTTTGCCGCAGCGCGTGCCGCCTCAAGACGCGAGCGCACGGTATCGCCAGCCGCCTCAGGCGTAAGCCCCGGCCCCAGCTCATCGACGGCACCGCGAGCCCGAGCCAGAGCCGCGCTAACCGCCGCTTCCGACTGCCGATCGATTTCGCCCAGGCGATTGCGCAGGCCCGTGACAACCGCCTCAGGCGAGCCCGCACCCTGCAACCGCTCCACCGCCGACACACGAGCTGCGTTCTGGTCAGCGCGCAGTTGGTTGAACGTTGCAGGATCAGCAGTCGCCGCCCCGCGTTCGAGCCCGCCAAGGCCCATATCCCCGGTTGCCTGAAACGTCGTCGGACGAGAGCCCGGCACCAGTTCGGGCGCTCCGACCTCAAGCGTGCGAAGTGCCGCGCCCGGATTGGTCGCAGCGTCGCGCAGAGTTTCGCCCGCCAGCCGTTCCCGACCGGATTGCGAGAAGGGCGCCACGTAGTCAGCAGCAGCCCGCCCACCGGCACGGACGGCGCCGGGCACATTCGCCGCCAGAGCGCCAGCGAGGCCGCCAGCGAGGCCGCCAGCCATGCTTGCGAGGGGTTTGAGCGATTCGGGCGCCATTTCCCCACCAATCACAGCACCAGCGCCAGCCGCGCCACCGGCGAAGGCATTGGTTGCCATCGCGCCAGGAGACGCACCTGAGCCGACCAGCGGGGTAAGCATTTCTTGCATCTGCTTGGGAACGGCCCCAAGGCGGTTGGCAACGCCGAATGCCATTTCAGGCGCGACCGTGTAGCCGATACCCTCACCAATGCCCGCCGCGATCCGTTCGCCCATAGTCTGCGGCTGGATCGAGCGCGGGTCACGCAGCCCCACCGCCTCAAGCCCGCCAGCAATCGAATTGCTATCGCCCACCGCGTTGCGGATCATATTGGTCGTCAGGTCTTTTTGCCCGGTCAGCAGGTTTGCCCCGGCAATGCCCCAGTTCATCACGTTGCGCGACCGATCCACCGCGCCGCCCGTCATTTCGAGCAGCGCCCGGTTGATGCCGGCGCCCAGGTTCGTACCCAGGCCGGTCAGGGAGTCGGTCGGGATATTCAGCTTGGAATCGGGTTCCTGATAGGCCCTCACCCCTTCGACCGTCACACCCTCAGAGGCAATATAGGCGTCGATTTCCTCAGCGGGAGCGCCGAGGCGCGCCATGCGTCCGACATTGCGCTTGATCCGCCCCATGTCGATACGTGAGACGTTCTCCGACGCCTGCCCAGAGCTGCCCTTAGGAGTGACCGCCCCCGACAACCTTGCGATACCAGCGCCAGCGCCGGGCGGGCTCGGGATGCTGGCGACGGCCTGCGACAGATTTAGCGCCACCATCGGCGCCGGGCGAGCATCGCGGGGAAGCGGGATCGGCGCGCGCATGGCTATCGCTCCAGTCCATAGCGGTCGAAAATGTCGCCGCCACCAGCACCCGCGCCAGGCTGATAGTTGCCCCCGGCCACTTCCCGGAGCTTGGCGTAACCGTCAGTAATGGCCGCTTCAAACTCATCGAGTGCCGCCAGGAAGGTTTGTACATCGCCCGACTTTGCCGCGTCACTGATGCGAGAGATTGCGGCTTCCGCGCGCTTGCCCTCATAGTCGGTGATCTGCCCGCCGCCCTTGAGCGCTTGCCGCGCCTGCATGAATGCCTGCCCGCTGGCTTGGTTGAGGTTCGTCATCCAGTTGGCGAGCGGGGTTCCGCCCTGAACATACATGCTACGAGGCAGAGCGCCCCACTGGCTGAAATTCGCCTCTAGCCCCGCTTTGTCGTTGCGGAGCCGATCGATTGCGTCGAGGGCAATGCCCAGGTTCTGCTCTACGGCTGGCAGCGCCGCATTTGCCGCTGCAACCGTCTTTGCGTCATAGGTGGCGCCAGCACGAGCACCAGCCGCCGCGCCAGGATCGACAGACACGACACCGGGCGGCAATTCGCTTCGGATCAGAGTGCCATCATTGCCCGCCTGCAAGGGCACGAGGTTGCCCGCCTCGTCGCGGCCATACTGAATCGTTGTGCCATAATTGACCGGATCGGCAGCGCCGCCAGTCTGGAGCTTGTAGGCATCCTGAAATGACATCGCGCCATTTTCGACCATCTGGCGCAACTGCGGGTCGGACAGAAACTGCGCATTCTGGCGCGCACGCTCCAATTCTTGCGCCTGTTGGCTGGCCTGCTGTCGGTTGCTCCATACAGTGCGCAGCGCGTCCCCCGCGTCCATCACCCCAAGCTCAACCGCATCGGCCAGTTCCGAATAATCTGGCCCGGCCGAGCGCAGACGTTCTGCGGTCAAGCGTCGAGCCTGTGCGTCTCGTGCTTCTGCTTCTCTGCCAGGACCGTTTTGCGCGTGAAGCCGCAACCCGGCAGCGACGCCCGACCCAATGTCAGTGCCAGACGCCAAACCCGCGCCCAGGTCGAGCAGGAAACCGGACTGCCTCAATCGCTGGTAAATCGGATTGTCGCCTATGCCCAACATATTCCCCAATGCCCCCGCATCCGGTGCAACGGTCGAGGGCGCCCGACTGGCAACAGGGATCGGCGTTGGCGAGACAGTTCGATTTGGCACCGCAGGCCGATTTGTCGCCGCTGGGGCCGCCACCATAGCGCCCGAGGTTTCTGCAGTTGGCAGCGTCCGGCTAGCGAGCCGATCATTCGTCGCGGCAATAGGCGCGATTGCCGAGGACTGCTGCCCATAGAGCAGGTCAAATATGGTGCCCCGGCTAACAGGCATGTTTGAACTGACAAGCGCTTGCCAATCGGGGGGAGCGCTAAACGCGGTGGCGAGGTTCATGCTGCAATTCCCATGTCTGGATGTTCGCGCAGCACCTTGGAAATGCCGCGACGCACCAGAGCTGCAACGCTGGTGCATTCGATTTCTGCCAAGCGCTCTAGCCGCGCCTTCTGATCTTCCGGGAGCGTCATTTCCAGCCGCTCGGAGTACCTACGGGGTTTGTTCGCCATTGCGAGCCTCACAAATCAGATGCCACATAGTACCGGAAGAATTACGTTGCAGGAACCGCGCCTAATATTGCGCCCCATTGTGCCGAAGTGTTTCTGTCTGGGCCGCGTTGTTTCTGTCTGTCTCTATTTTGGGCGCGATTTCTCACTAATACTTTTGTCTATGCCCGCCTCGCGCGTAGGTGCTTCTAAAAACCCCCACCCGCCGCAACCGCCCCGACCAGATATTCCCGAGGCACGCGACACCCAGGGCGCCCAGGTTCTGGACCTAGGCCAGCGTTCCACACGCCCTTGGTGCGATGTGCAGCTACCCATGCGGCCCAATTTGGCGCATCGTCAGCCGCCGCGACGCCTTGGTCAGCTTCCCAACTGTGTTTGTTGATCCACGACGCCAGCAGAGGCCGAAAACGTTCCTCCGAGGTCGAAGTTTCGATTTCGCGAGCGCATCGAGCAATCGCCGCCTTGCACGCTTCCCGCTGCTCAGCTGTCAGCTTGCCAAATGCCCGATATGCCGGGAGGGGATCGTGCCCCTTGCGCTTCCAGCGCTTTGCCCAGACGTTCGCGGCGAAGTCGGCATAGAGGGGATCTGAATCGTCCTTGTAGCCCTCGTCTCGACCGCGTGCTTTCCCCCGCTTTGGGGGATTAAGGGGGTTATCTAATGTTTGAATGTTTCTCGTTTGTCCCGCTACTGTCCCGCCACCTGTCCCACTTGGCTTCCCGACATGCTGATAAGCATCATAATTACAGACACTTAGGACAAGAACACCTGTCCCGCTTCCCGTCCCGGTTTTTCGGCTCACCATTTGTTCCCGTTCCAGCAGGTCAAGGAAGCGGTCGACGCGGGACTTCGACCAGTTCCAGGCCGTAGCCATGAAGCGGACAGAGTGCGCAACATCGCCCCGATCAAGGTTCAGCAGCGCGCCGTTGCGATTGACGCAGCGAGATTTCCAAGCCGCTTCAGCTATCAGCCAGAGCCAGGCTTCCCGCTTCGAGAAGGGTTCGCCATCGTCAAACAGGGGATGCCGGAAGATACCGCGATCAGCGGCGAAAACGCCTAGTTCTGTCATAGCCGGCCCCTTCCATCGCGCACGGCCGAGTGCCCCACAGAAGCCCACAGCAACACATCGGACGTTGTGCCGCTTCGATTCTTGCGAATGAGCAATTCGAGCCGGTTGGCCGCGTCCATCAGTTCGGAGGGGTTCGCCTTCGGATCGTTCTGGAGGTAGTATTCTGGACGGTAGGCAAACAGCACCGCATCCGCGTCTTGTTCGAGGTCGCCACTCCAGCGCAGATCAGCCAGCCCCGGCCGCTTGTCGTCGCGTTCCTCTACCTTGCGGGAGAGCTGCGACAGGCCGACAACGCAAGTGTCCAGTTCTTTCGCCAGCGCCTTACACGCCTGCGACGCTTCCCCGGTCTCTGCAACCTTGTTTCCGGCATAGCGACCATCTGGCGCCACGAGCCCCAAATGATCGATTGCGACCACGGCCAGGGGAATGCCACGCGCGGCATATTGCGCCTTGAGCCGTCGAGCCCGCGCCGCAATTTCCGCCATCCCCAGCCGAGGGCTTGCATCAACGTAAAGCGGCAATGCCGCGTTGCGGTCCCGAGCGGCGCCAATGGCATCAGTACAGGAGGGGTGCCAATCGCCGCGCCGGATCGAGCCGAAGGACGGCCCGCCATCTTCCAGCGCAGCATCGGCCAGGGCACGGGCTGCAACTTCGTCGTCGGACATTTCCAGCGAGAAGAAGGCCGCACCAGCACCGAGCACGGCGGTTTGCCGCAGCAGCGACACCCCCAACACGCTTTTGCCCATCCCCGGCCGACCAGCGATCAGGACGAACGAGCCCGCCCACCAGCCGCCCAGCGCCTCATCGAGTGACGGGAGGCCGATACGCCAACGCGTACCGCCACCAGCCGCAGCCGCGTCTAGAGCCCGGTCAGTGACTTCCGCCAGTGACCCGCTCAGACGCTCAGCACCAGCCCCCAGCGCCTCATCGAGTGCGCCAATGGCTTCCCGCGCCGCCTCACGGGGATCTAGCCCCAGCAAGCGAGCATCGCCGCCCAGCCTGTCCCCAGCCGCTGCCAGTTGCCGACGCAGCCAACGGTCTTTGAGACTGGCAAGGACGCCCGACGCCAGCGACGCCGGCAGACCGCGCGACATCAGTTCGCCAATGATCTGTCCGCGCTTGAGCCCGTCAATTTCCATGTCAACGGGCAGCGCAGCCGTGACCGCAGCAGGCGCGGGAGGGTGACCCTTTGCCCGAAGATCAGCGATTGCCTCAGCGACGACCCGACAGGTTGCGTCAGCGAACCACTCGACCCTAAAGGACGATAGTTCCCCCATGATAGCCGGAGCCATCAGGATCGAGCCGAGAACGGTTTCCTCAATGTCGGGCTCAACCAGCGCCAGCGAGGCAGACGGCGGGAAAGGTTGAAGCGCATTCATCGCCCGCCCCCTTCCACTGCCAACAGCGCCGCCGCGTCGCCCTTGAAACGGTCAAGGGCATTTCGCAACGCATCGGCCGCCTTGAGTGTATCCCGCGTCAGCAGGCCGCCGCCGCCGCCCACCCATTGAGTGCCGATCAGCTGCCCGCTATCGTCGAATTGGACAGCCGCGACGAGGCTTGCAGCGCACGCCAGGACATTCCCCAGCGCTTCCGCATGAACCCGCGCATAATCCGGCTCAGTCATCAGAGCTTCACTCATGGCCGGCCCCCTCATCGAGTTGGCCAAGGCGCCGGGCTTCCGCTTCTGCCTTTTGCAGAGCGTCAATAAGCGCCGGGAGCATCTGGACGCGGAGGTTCAGCCCGCTCTTGCCCGGCCGCAGTTCTCCACCCCCTTCGGGCCGGAAAAACACGCGAGCAGCACAGAGCGGCTTGCCGTGAAACTCGGTCAGGAAAACCCGCAGTTCCTCCCTGCCATTCTTTGGGAGCCGGGCAATCAATGTGTCAGCCATGACCGGCCACCGTCACCAGGTCACGCACCGGCGCCTCAATGTCGAGGGCAAGGCGGAATCGTTCCGCCCATCCCGCCGCTTGCTCGAAATCGGAGCCCCACCACACCGGCACGGAGCCGCGCGCGTCATTGACGATAACGACAAGCCCGGTTTGCCTATCGTGGCAAATGTCGACATGTTCTGTGGCTCGCATCATGCCGCCACCCGCGCGAAGTCAAAGCCCGCGAACTCGCGATAGCCTTCTGGACTGGCGAGATATTCGGCCAGCGTGCCGCCTTCGACCGTCACTCGATCCAACAGCGTGAACCGCCCATGTGTGCCGCCGAATGGTCCGCTATGGGCTTCGTATTCCGTCGAAACGGAGAAGCCTAGTTTGCGCAGCACAAAGAGGTAATGGCTGATCCGAGGGGCTGGACGTTCAAGCGTAGTGGTGCCCTTGGTCCCTGCCTTGAGCAGCACCAGGAGGAACCAGGCAGGCCGACCCACCACCATTACCCGGCGCGGGTTGGCCCCGTGAATTGTCGCCACGAATTGGAGCTTAGCGTTAGCCATTGCACACCCCCTCGGCACCGAGGCCAGCGAGGCGAGCAATAGTGTTGCAGACCGACGACGAGAACCGAGCACGGCGCCAGATGACGCGACCGGCCGGAGTCAGATCAGCGGGGATCGGTTGCGCGTGCTTAGCCGAATAGGCGTTGCGGGGCGCGCCCGCTTCGTTGTAGATTGTGGTTCTCAATGATCTATTCACGGGACCGCAGGCCGCCACAGCCTCGGTCCCGAGCCTTTTCTGGTTCGGGTTGAGGAGCGGTTAGGCAGCCCGACGCTGGAGCGTCGGAAGACTATCGAGCCACGCTTGCGCAGCTTCGGCGGTAATGATGGTTCTGGAACCACGCTTGCGAGCTTCCAGGCGACCGGCGTTGATTTCTCGATAGGCCGTTGACCGGCTCACGCTGAAGCGTTCGAGGAAGTCAGGCAGGGAGTAGGCGAGGGGTTCAGGTCCGGCGTTCGTCATGGGCGCTTCCTTTCGGATTTGACGAAAGGAACCATGCAGGCACGCCCAAGGACAAAATAGCGGGGAACATGCACGCCGCAGCCGCTAACCCATTGCCACCTATAGGGGATTATTGGCCCGCCAAGGTCGCCGCTAACTTCCCCTATCTATGGGACTTGTGTTCCTTGCGCGCCTTTACGACAGCTTCCCCGAGGGCGTGATCCGTCCGCTTGTGAGGACGAATTTGCTTGGCCAGCAACTTCCCTTGGTCGTCGTAAAGCAGCGGCACTTCTCCGATAATCGCCTTTACAAGTTCCGTTAGGCGACCAAAGTTGCCGTTGCCGTGAGTGTCGTATTTGTACGCGCCTAGGCCAAACCCATGAAGTTCCTGCCACTCGTCCAACCGCCCGACGAACTCATCGAAGGCATCGCCCTTTACGCTGTTGCGCCTCCCCGAGCGCAACTCCGCCGTCGTCAACTTGAGTGCCCCTTGCAATTCCTTAAGTTGCGCCAGCAGGTCAGCGCCGATGCGAGGCGAACCTAGCTTTCGTGCGTCGTGTACATGGCCGCGACTTTCCTGCCATTTGTCGGAGACAAGCCCGGTCAGCAGATTTCCGAGCGGGTCGGTTTCAATCAGTTCCAGCGCTTCAATGAGAGGGATACACGCTTTAGCTGCCTTTTCGACGGCCTCGACTTGGGCAGGCAAACCGGCCGCATCATGCTCAAACGACAACAGAAAGGCATACGCCTCAACCACACTGACGAGACCCGCCCATGCCTCATCTGACAAAGGCTTGCCCACTATGCCGTCTGCTACCTTTCGGAACTCAGGGCGCAGATCACCAGTCCAAACCAGTTCGGCGCCGGACGTGCGCGCCAATCTTGCCTTTGCCATGCGCTTACACCTTTCGCGTATTCACCCTAAGGGGCGCAAGGCAACCGGAGGTGACCCGGCTTTCGGTCGGCCAACCTAGCCTTGCGCTTCTCGTCTAGCCCGCCGCCTTCTTGCTTCGAGCCATTGGCAGCACATTGGAACCCAGCGCGCCGCCCACATAGTTTGACCAAGCCGCCATCATCGCCCGCCGCTTATCGAGGGCATCGCCACGGCGATACGCCCGCACGGTCGCGTCGCCGACGACATGCGCTAACGCCTGTTCTGCCAAAGTGTCGGGAAAGTTGGTCGCTTCCCCCACCCAATCGCGGAACGAGCTGCGGAAGCCGTGAACCGTGAAGTCACCAGCGCCAGCAGTCTTTAGCGCCTTGGCGAGCGTCATGTTCGACATGGGCGCATTCTTGCGCGTGCCGGGAAAGACATAATCGCCCGTCCGAGCATCAAGGAGCGGCTGGAGGATTTCGAGGGCGCGATCCGTCAGCGGAACCCGATGTTCCCGCCCGGCCTTCATGCGTTCGGCCGGAACCGTCCACACCTTGCCCGCCATGTCGATTTCAGCCCAGCGCGCGCCGAGGACTTCGCCCGAACGCGAGGCGCACAGGATCAGGAACTCTAGAGCCTTGGCCCCCATCCCTTCCGACTGGCGGAGCTTGACGACCAGGGCAGGCACATCGGCAAAAGGCATGGCCGCGTGATGGCCGCGCGTTAGCTTCTGGCGCTTAGGCAATAGTGCATCGAGATGGCCGCGCCACCGAGCGGGATTCTCCCCTTCCCGCAGGCCGCGAGCCTTGGCAGCGTCAAGCACCCGTTCGATCCGGCCCCGCACCCGCGAGCCCGTTTCGGGCAGTGCGACCCATAGCGGCTTGAGAACACCTAGCACCGCCTCAGTGTCGATTGCGTCAATGGGCTTGTTGCGGAGCGTCAGGCAGTAGCCGGTTTGCTTCCAGGCGCCCGCCTTGTCGCGTTCCACGGAAAGCGACATGCGCCACTGGTCAGCGTGCTTTGCGTTGCGGAAGCCGCTGGCGAGGTCATCGAGCAGGCTTTCAGCGAATGCGCCGAACGTGCGCAGGGGAGCCAGCGCAGCAGCCTCAGCGTCAAGCCGGGCTTGTTCGACCGCAGCCTTGCGAGCGTCGCCGGGATCAATGCCCCGAGCCAACAGCCGCCGCGCCTCTTGCGCTTTTTCCCGAGCTTCTGCCAGCGACAGACGGCCGAGGCTCATTTCGCGACGACCTTGCGCGTTGCCCGCAGCCTTCGAGAAGTAGACCAGCACCCAGCGCTTGGCGCCCTTTGGCGATACCGACAGGTAAAGCCCGTCACCATCCGCATGGAGGCCCGGAGTTGTCACCGTGTCCACGAACCGAGCCGAAAGCCGCTTTGTTGCCGACGCCATTGCCAAATCACCCTAAGGATCGCCCTAAGCGATAACAGGCATAGTATGGCACAGCCCGGCACAGATGAACACGCCTAGGGCCGGAATGCCCCGGTTTTCCTGCCCTTCGAGAAACAGGCTGGCACATGCTGATACGGAGGTTTGTCGGACTCTCTCTCCGCCAGCATCTTGCCTCCGCGAACGTTCGTAGTGGTTCGCAGAAGGTCGGAAGTGCCTGATAACTCAGGCCGTTAACCCCGATTTCCGTTGGTTCAATAGTTCGCTGGCGTTCGCCGCGAACCGCCGTTGTTCGTAGTGCCTGTGTAGGTCCGATTGTAGGTCCTACGACCGAGACTCCAGATTCTGGACTCTGGTGAAAAAGGACGCGAGGACGGTGCAACGGAGGGTTTCGACCATGCCGAATACACTGACCGCGGGACAAATTGAGAAGCTCACCTCCCATGGCATCCATCGGGTGGAGAGCGGGCTCTATGTTCAAGTGAAGCCGAACGGCGCCAAGTCGTGGGTGTTGCGATACCGGCTCAACGGCCGAGCGCGCATGATGGGGCTCGGCCCCGTCCGGCTCATCGGCCGCACCGAGGCGCTTAGCCGAGCACGGCGCGCCCAAGTCCAGCTTGTCGATGGCATCGACCCTATCGACACCCGCCGCGCCGAGCGCGCGCCCGTGGTGGCTGCAAAGGCCGCGCCCACCTTCGAGACCGTGACGGCTACCTACCTCGAGGCGCAAGCGGATGGATGGCGCAATGCCAAGCACCGCCAGCAATGGGAGAACACGCTCAAAACCTACGCCTTCCCGGTGCTCGGCAAGTTGCCGGTGGACGAGGTCACAGTTGACCATGTCCTCAAGGTGCTGAAACCCATCTGGTCGGAGAAGCCGGAGACGGCCGGGCGGCTTCGCGGGCGCATTGAGAAGGTGCTCGGTGCCGCCGAGGCGGCTGGCCATCGCTCCGGTCCAAACCCGGCCGCATGGCAGGGTGGCGCCCTAAGCCATCTCCTTCCGCCGCTAGGGAAGGTGCAAAAAGTCGAGCACCATGCCGCCGTCGCTTATGCGGACGTGCCAGCGCTTGCCAAACAGATAGCAGACCGTGATGGCGAGGCCGCTCGAGCGCTTCGCTTCCTCATTCTCACGGCCGCTCGGTCCGGGGAGATCCGCGGCGCAACGTGGGCGGAAATTGATCTGAAAGAGAAAACTTGGACGATTCCGGCCGAGCGCATGAAGGCCGGCCGGGAACACCGTGTCCCGCTCTCGGCCGCCGCGCTTGCCGTGCTGCCTACCAAAGCCGGCGCACCGGGTGCGCTGCTCTTCCCGGGCGCCCGCAAGGGCGGCGCGTTGAGCGACATGTCCATTTCGGCAGTACTCCGGCGCATGAGGGTTGAGGGCACCGTCCACGGCTTCCGATCGTCCTTCCGAGATTGGGCAGCGGAGAAGGCAGATGCGCCCCGAGAGGTCGCCGAGGCGTGCTTGGCGCATGCCGTGGGCTCGGCCGTTGAGTTGGCCTATCGTCGCACCGACTTTTTCGAGAGGCGACGGGACCTCATGGCGAGTTGGGCCGAGTTCGTGGCGGGGGCGAGTTGATGGGCAACGACCCGCTCGCGGTGACCCAATTCGACCTCGGCACCTTGCCCGCTCCCGGGCCGGCAAGGTTGACAGACTTCGAGGTCGCCCCACCTCCCGGCGAGGAGATTGGGTTTGCGGACGTTTGGATTGCTCACCTCGGCGGGGAGAAGGCGGCCGCGCTGTTCGTGCGCTCGGCTCTCGGCCCTGCCGACAAAAGGAAGGTCTTGCAGAGAAATGACCTCGTAACCGGCGAGAGCTTTGCCGTCGATGTGCCGAACCGGGGCGCGGTGCTCGGCGCACGGCTCGGTCTCCGAGTTCTCATCGCTCGCCGAGCAGAGCAGCAACAGAAGAGTCTGCCCATCGATCTGTGGTGGGCGCTCGCCTACGGCCTCGAGGTCGAGGCCCTATGGCGACGGCGGGCGCGTGCTCACAACGTCGCCGGGACGCTGCGAACCATGAGCGCCAAGCAACCCTCGAAGGCAGTGCGCTTAGCAGCACGTTGGGCGGGTGTAGCTGAGTCCTCGGTGTGGAGGATGCGCGCCACGGATACGGGAGCGGACTGGGTCAAGAATCACCCCACAAACGCATGGTTTGATGCCGGCGCTGAGGATGCCGTGGCGGCCGAACTGGTCCGGCGCTTTCGATCCGGCGAGGCCGATATGCGCTCGCGGTGGGACGTGTTCCAGTTGTTGGAAGGCTTCTATGCTCGCGGCCGCCTCCCGTCCTCGTGGGCGCTTCGTGCGCTTGATCGCGCGCTCGAGCTTGTCGGCCAACCGGGACCAATTCCGCTCGGTGACATTGGCCGCCGCAAAGCCTTTTTGTTGCTCGCCGCGTTCGTCGCCGAAAGCGCCGAGGAGCCGCCGATGGAGCAGATGCTCGACTCCTTGTCCTTCGAGTTCGATGAAGAGGCGCCCGACCCGTCAACCGTTTGGCGTTGGATGCAAGCACCCATTTTCTCGACGGCGGTTCGGCTTCTCAGAGAGCACCGATAGCGACTCTCAAAACGGCCCGTACCGCAAAATGATCGGTGCAGCGCCCCAGTCTATAGGTCCATCCATCCGCTGACATCCAGCGAACTGGAGGTGACCAAATGACCGAAACGACTCCCAATCCCACGACCGGCGCCGGGGTGTCCTTGCTCCGGCTTGCCGCCGTAAAGGAACGCACCGGCCTCGGCCGCACCGCGCTCTATGACCTCATGAACCGCGGCCTATTTCCGGCCGCGCGCCACGTCGAAGGCACCCGCGTGTCCGTATGGCCTTCCCACGAGGTGGACGCGTTCGTCGCGCGCCAGCTGGCGCCCCGCGAACTCGAGGGGGCATGACCATGGCCGCGACCGGAATCAACGATACGGAATACGCGGCCTTCCGCGAAATTCTCCCGCACGAAGCGTTGGAGGTCATCCATTCACTTGATGACCGTATGTCCGCGTACGCCTCACGCTCTCGGGGTGACAATCTCGCGTTCGAAACCGAGCGCGAGGCGCTCACTCAGGCGCGGAACCATCGCGCGCAGGTGGTCCAATCGTACGCTCACTCCGGGCTATTTCCGGACGCGGCTACGCTGGCGACCGAGGACGAGGCTATCGCCCGCATCGCGGGAAAGGCCGAGAAGCACCTCAAGCGGGCCACGGAATCGCTGAAGATCACCGGCGCGATGCGCGAGTTGTATCATGAGCGCCTCATCCCGGCTCTTCGGGAGATCGCCCGAAAGGGCTGGAAAACGCGACCGGTCCGGCCCGGTGTGCCGAAGGGTGACCCGGCCGCCATCGTTGCTCGCCAGCGCGAGGAAATCGCCGCGCTCGGCAAGGACCGGCATGCCGTCACCCATGCCGGCTCCACCCTTGCCGAGGACGAAGCCGCCATCACTGCGCAACTCCGGGCTCTGAAGGAGCGTGGCGACAAGAGCCCGGTGTTTTCTAGCTTCGAGCGCACGCCGCGCCTCGAGTTCGATGTGGTGGCGGTCAATTCGCCACTTCACGGCGGGGAGCTTCCGGTGGCGCCGGACCCGTGGCCGCTGTTGGTTTCGCTCAACTATGAGGCAGTTCTGGACCGGGCTTTGGGCCAGGTCCGCGCCCGTCACCAGCGTGACACCGGCCTCAAGCTTACCGCGGCCGAGCGGACGAAGCGGCTCGCCGAAGTTAAGTCGAAGATCGTGGCGGCCGAGCGTGTTGAGGTGGCGGCAATATGGGCGGCCGCTGCAAACGGCGTCGATATCCCGTTCCGGGCCAACACCTCCATTCCCGCACTTTTGGGCATCGAGATTTTGCGCGAGTAGCGCCGAGTTCCTCTTGGTTGGCGGGTGAATTGGGCACCCTCCGACCGGTGCTCGCCACGGTGCTGCTCCTCTCCTCGGCCCGTGGCGGGCAACACTAACGGCCGGCGCGTGATTGCTCCGGTCGCCTCGAGCGGGACGCGTCCCCCGCTCGTATCGCCTGCGGCGGGGAGTCCTTCGGCCCCGTCGCGGGCACCCTCGGGCGCAACGAAAGGAACTCAAGATGTCGAAATTGATCGCTGTTGCGACCGCAAACCCGGAACGCTTCGAGGGTCACTCCGAAGCGGAGTGGGAGCAGTTGCTCGCCGAGACCGCCCGGAACGCCAAGGGCAAACCGCGCACTATGGGCCAAGTCGCCGACAAGTTCTGGTCGCGCAAGAATGCTGATAAGGCCGCCGCCGCTGCCGACCGGGGCGCCCCGGCCGCTTCCGAAGAGGATGTGTCCGACCTCGTGCCCGAGCCGACCTCGGAAGAGGAGAAGTGGAAGAAGTTCCACGGTCGATTCCACGGCCGCGCCAAATGAGTTGGTCGCTCAACAATCGGGCGGGGCGCCGACCGGGGCGCCAGCCCGACCCCGCCGAACCGTACGGAGAGGCGCCCCCGCTCGAAGCAACTACTCTTGAGGAAGCTGGCATCACCCCTTTGGCAGGCGAGGGAATAGCGGCCGGCTCGGCTCTTCGCTCCTCGCTGCCTCGCCGCGCTCGAGGACCGGCCATGGCGCCGGCCGAGATTGCACGCCGCGCCCGGGAATTTCTCGAATGGCGCAATGGCCTTCGGTCGCGCCGCACCCGTTGAACTACTGAGGCCCGCCATGACGAACACCACCCCCGAACTCCGACTTGCCGCACGCGAAGACCGATTCATTGCTTCGCCGCGATGGCAGGAGTCTCAGGACGGGTTCTGGCGTCGGCATGGGGGCGGGCTGGTCATGATCCGAGCCACCTCGGAGGGCTTCTTGCCCGGCGCCGTAGTGGCTGGCGCGTGGCGTTGGTTCGGGGAGCCGTTGCCGGATGAAGAGGCCGCCCGCCGCGTGCTCTTCCGCGAAATCGACCCGGCCGTCCAAGATCGGAAGGCCGCGGAGGTCGCTGCCGCAAGGGCAGCGAAGGCCGCCGAGGTGCTAGATGAGAGCGACCGCGCTTTCCTCCGAGAATTGCGAGAGGAGGCCCGGGAGGACGACCTCGAGGCCCGAGCACTGGCCCGTGAACTGGCCCGCACGCTGCCCCCCGAGGACGCCGCGGACTCCGAACTCAAGCAAGCCATCCGCGAGGCCGAGGCCGAGGAAGCCGAAGAGGTGCTGAAGCTTCGCAAGGCTGTCGGCCACTTCTTCACCCCTCTCCCAATTGGCACCCCGGAACTGCCGAGGCCGCGCCATGGTTGACGAACAGACCGACGAGTTTGCGCCCATCATCGAACTTGCGCGGGTGCCCGGACCGGGCCGGCTCGCGTTGCTGGAGAAGGCGAACATCGCCAAGGCCGCAAAGCTGCGACATGCCGACCTCAAGCGATACGCTGCCATGGAGGCACTGCTCCGCGGTTGGGCGGCCCTCGCACCATGGAAGGAGGCGGTCCGCAAGCGCTTCGCCCTAGGGCTCAAGCGCGCGGCCGATGAGGACGAGGTCAATAAGGCCGAGGAGCGTCTCGCCGAAGCCGACGAGTCCGGCCGACCCATCATCGCCGTGGGCAAGCCAGTCGAGATTGCGAAGCAGGTCGCGGCCGAGGTGCTGCCCAACCTCATCTATGTCGGAGGCGAGTGGCTGGCATATCAGGGCCAGGTCTACGCGTCGTTTGAGGAGACCGGGGTCCGCGCTGCTATTCAGCGCTTCGTTGCCTCCGGAGTGAACGCCGAAACCGGCCACCCATGCCAGCCAAACAAGCGGGATATCGACTTCATTGTTGACGCGCTCCGCAACGAGGCTTGGCGCCCGGCCGCCGAGGTGAGCCCGCCCGCGTGGCTTAATCCGCTTCCGGGCGCCCCCGATGCCAAGCGCGTCATTGCGTGCCGCAACGGGCTCTTTGATGTGGCCTCCGGCGCGATGCTGGACCACACCCCGGACTTCTTCACCCGCAATGGCGTGGACTTCGACTTCGACCCCGATTTCTATCTCACGCCGTCCCGCTGGCATGACTTCCTCGAATCGATATGGCCGGCCGCCGAGGGTGGCGAGCAGAGCCACCGGGCCCTTCAAGAGGTCATGGGCTACCTGCTCACCGGGGACACCGAGTTTCAGAAGATTTTCATGGTCGTGGGACCGCCGAGGTGCGGCAAGGGCACCATCGCCCGCGTGATTTCGGCCATGATAGGCAGGGCCAATGTGGTCTCCGAATCCGTCACGAAGCTCGGCAAGGACTTCGGCGTCGAGTCGCTAGTGGGAAAGCAGTTGCTCGTGGTGCCGGATCTCCGGCTTGGCAAGGATTCGAATGTCGGCGGCATCACGGAGTTCCTGCTCAATTTGTCGGGGGAGGACGACGTGTCCATCGGCAGGAAGTTCAAACGCGACTGGCACGGCCGCCTCAACACGCGGGCGCTGCTCATCTCGAATATGGGACTCATCCTGCCCGACCAATCCGGCGCCCTTGCCGCTCGGCTGTTCCCTCTCGTGATGCATCACAGTTTCGTTGGTCGCGAGGACTCAACGCTCACGGCCAAGCTGCTCCCCGAACTGCCCGCTATCATGGCATGGGCCCTCCAAGGGCTCCGCCGTCTCGAGGCGCGGAAGGACGAGCACGGCCGCAAGATCGGATTCGTGCTCACCGACGATGGCGCCAAGATGCTTTCCGATGTGCGCCGACACGGCTCCTCGGTGCAAACCTTCCTTGCCGAATGCTGCTCGGTGGCACCGGACCTTGCCGTGGCAAAGAACGAACTGTTTGACGCCTTCGAGGGATGGGCAGCCGAGTCCGATATCCGGTCCCACCTCACCCGGGAGTCCTTCACCAAGGAACTCAAGACCGCATCTGGCTACACCATCGAACCGAGTAAGCCCCGCGTGGATGGGAAGCCGGTGCCGCACTACTCGGGCGTTGACCTCAAGCCGGGCTTCAAGGGTAGGACTTGGGAAGAGCCGACCTATTAGCCCGTGTGCTGATCCGGGTTGATCCGGGTGCTGATCCGGGTTGGCGCTATTCGGGCGCCACGGGAACTCACAGCGTTTTCAGTAACTTAACAGACCGCTGATCCGGGTGATCCGGGTGATCCGGGTAGTTTTGAAAGCTATGTGTAAGGGAAGGATAGAGAGGGAGACTATGGATGAATCCTACTCTCCACTCTGTGGACACTCATTGTCGTGAAATACCCGGATCACCCGGATCACCCGGATCAGCTTCGATGCCAAATGGGAGGGTTGCCCGGTTCGCCCCCATTGAGAGGGTGGAAGGCGCGCCGCTCGGGTTTGCCACGGCAAGCACCGTCCGGGTGGCCGAGCGGGTCCTCCCTGCGGTTGGATGCTATACGGGGCGGCTTCAGCTTGTTTCGGTTGCAGCTATGAGTCTTTTTAGGAGGGGATTCCTGAAAGCTCAGCGCAACCGTACAATGTAATAGTATTACATGACTATGCGCCTGCTTCTTCAAGTGCCGAGCAGGACGGGCAGGGTGCGGAGTCCCGCACGAATCCTGCTTTTCTGAATAGGATTCGGCGACCTCATAGGGATTGCGGCTAAGTCATTGGCAGGATTGGCGCACCAGCGCCGTTGGCCCACTGCCACCTATCAGAGAATGATACCCGCCCGCCTCGCGGCGTGAACAAGCCCAACGGCGCCCGTTGCCCCGAGCTTCTTCATAATCCGCATCCGATGCACCTCCACGGTTCGGCTGCTTATCCCAAGCGAAGTCCCTATCGTTTTGTTGCTTTTCCCGTCCAACAACAGCAACAACACTTCGTACTCGCGCGGGGTCATAGAGCTATCCGGACTCCGCGGTGCGAACCCAGCCACTTCGATAGATTTTGGTCGCCGCGCTTCCTCATGCGGTGCCATCGACTCCACCAGCAGCGGATCGATTGCTCTCACACTCACCAAGTGCATCGCCACTTCCGATGCAACAGCCAGTATCAGACGCTCCCTTTCAGTGAACTCAACCGGCTCTTCATTAAGCTCCGTCTTCGTATCGCCCAACGTGCCGTCCCCCGAATTGCCACGAGACCACTATCGCGAAGCTATTCTACAATCTGGCATCGGAAAAGAACCTTAAGGCCCGACACATCGTCAGTGCCGGTCCTCTCCGGGCGGGTCTTCGATGTACCCGGTAGAGGTCAGCCACTCTCGAAGAATCAGCACCACCGCCTCGGTCCGCGAACCGGGTGCCTCCGGGCTTGCCATGAAGGCGTCCAAGCCTTGCGTAATGTCCCACGGGGCCTCGGCGCCGGGCATGCCCTCGAGCACCTCAAGGGTCGGCGAAGGCGCTAGGTCCAGCATCTCTTCCCGTGGCGCTGCATTCATGGAGGGCGGCCGGCTGGTGGCCCCGTCGCCGAGACGCGTGAGCAGCTGCAGCGCGCGTTGCACGCGCGGGTCCATGTCATAGAGGAAATCGGGCATCGCCACTTTGGCGATTGCCAAAAGCTCGAGCAGCGACCGGGCTACCTCCTTGTCCGGAACGCCAGTCACAACAGGGTCTCGCCTTCGGGTAGGAACTCCGGGCGCCCGTCCTTCTTGGCGCCTACCGCCACGATCTTGAGCACGCCGTTGGGCAGCGGCCGTTGCAGCTTTTGGGCCTCCGACCATGGCGCCGTAAGCCACGTCTCCACCTCCTCGGCAGTGGTGAGGATGACCGGCATGGCCTTCATATGGATGGAGCCCACCACATCATTCGGCTCGGTGGTGAGGAAGCCATAGAGGTCGGTTGAGACCACCCCCTCCTTGATCTTACGGACGCTGGTCCATTGGGGAATCCAGATGCCCGCGAAAAACGCGAGCGGCCGGTCCGCGTGGAAGGCGAACCACGTATCGCCCTTCTTGCCGCCTCCCGGCGCCTCGGTGTTGTCGAACTCCGAGAAGCTGTTGAAGGGCACCACGCATCGGAACTCGGGTGCGAGCCATCGCTTCCAATGCTGGCTCGCGACGTTTCGGACGTTGGTGGTGCCCCGGTCGGGCTCCATCTTCACGAGATCCGAGAACTCCTCGGGAGTGAGGTCCCGACCCTGCTTCGTTGCCAGCTTTTGCGCTCGAGTCCGTGCCGCCTCGAATAGCGCCCGGGAAGAGGATGGGAGGCCCCACCGCGCGGCCTTGGTGAGTTCCCGGATGCCGTCCCGGTTGCGGATGATCGGTGCCACGAAGTCGGGAAACACCCCAGTCTGCGGCGGAAGGTTGCCCACGTCCTCGGCGACCTCGAATGCCCGCACGAGCGCTCGGATGGCCTCAACGTTGGTCGTCACGGAATAGAGATTGCACACGCGACTTATCCTCCCGCCCGGCGCCGGCCTCATCATGCCCTCAACCAATGGAGGGAACAATGGAAGTCATGGCAGCGGCCGTCGCAGCGGGGCTCGTCGCAGCACTCGGGTATCTCTTGCGGAGGCTCATTGAGCGCTCCGGCGAGACCGAGCGCCTTCGCCGGCAAGACTTGGCGCTCGAGGTGGAAAGGAAGCGGCGAGAACTCAGCGGCGCCGGTGCGGCCGTGCGGCTGGTGCTGGTGGTGTTGCAAAAGGAATGAGCCCGCCCCGATTCTGTTCGCCCCGAACTCGGCTCCAAAGGGGTAGTGGCGAGTCGGTTCGCGCCGCACAAGCTATCGCGTCTGTTCCTGTTCTGTTCTCGGTGCTAGGGTCTGCTCCCACCGAGGAGCACCACCATGTCCGAAAGACGCACACCGCGCCAAGTAGCCGATGCCGGCCTATTCGTTCTGATCGAATGCCGATGTGGTCATCAAGAGGCGATGGACCCGCTGATGGTGGAGTTCATCTATGGCGACGATTTCGACCTCGGCGCCGGGACGCGCGAGATTTCTTCCGCCTTCCGATGCAAGGCGTGCGGCGAGCACCGGCCTGTTGTGAGCATAGGCCGGCCGGAGGCGGCGGGCGACTTCGTGGCCGAGCGCCCATCGCGCCGGGTCGCGGGCGCCCGGGGGTAGGCAGTGCCCTCCATCGCCGATCTACGCCTAGACGAGTATGAGCCCACCGAGTTGAACATCGCGTGCCGGCGCTGCAATCGGCATGCAACGGCGCGCACCCATGCCCTCAAGTCCAGGTACGGGAATCCCACCCTCGGCGAGGTCGCCCGCATGGTGGCGGCCGATGGCAATCCACCCTGCAACCTCGCCGATGTGGAAGGCAACGTCTTGTGCTCGGTGCATCCCGAGGAGCCGCCAGTGGAGCAGTGGGCGACCCTTTCCCATGCCCGCATTGGCGGGTGGAGCGGCTGGCTCAAATGTCGGCGCCGGCATGCATCGCTGAAGGCCACGAAGTCCTGCCCCGGGGAGTTCCGAGTCGATGTGCACTCGCTGCTGATGGTGCTGGAATGGGACTTCCGCCTCGAGCGGCTACCGACGCGACTCCAGTGCCCCGAGTGCGGAACGAAGGCGATTTCGATTGCGTGGGAGGTGCCAACGGCGCCGGAGCCTTCGCCGACTTCTCCCGCCAAGCTGGCCATCCGGTTGTCCCGGCCTAGTGGACTTCGGGTGGTGGGAGGTCGTCCGCCACGTTGAACACTACGCCAATTCCTCAGAAAGCTCATACTCGCTCAACGGCGCCAATTGGCCGAATCGACTTTCCCGGTTCGAGATGCGGAAACCAATCTCGCAGATCAAAATACGGAAAACCCTCCACAACCGCCAAATTGGACAATTGCCAGTTGGCAATCGTCGGCGCATGATTGAAACTGTGTTGAGCAGGTGGGTATAGACCCACTTGGGGCCGGGTTGCACACCCGCCCCGGAAGACCATCTTCTGCTCATGCACGTTACGACGGAGCCCGAGGGGTAGACTCCGAAGGCGCCCATAGGGACGTACCAATCGACTAGCCATTGGCGGCGTGTGGCCTTGCTTTGGACGGTGGGGCCACACCCCCTCAAGTCGACGCTCCGAAAATGCTGCTTCGCGATGACTCGGTCAACCACGCCCGTAGTCCACGAAACACAATGGGTAGTGGTATTGGCAGCAAGTCCGGCACAAACCCAGTGTCTCATATGTGAATAATGGGGAAAAGTCGGAGGTGCGATTCGGAAGCGCAGACGGTCAACTTTGCGTGCCTCTTCCGAACCGGCGCTGCCAACCTAAGGCGCTAAGCAACGGAAAGCATTGCTACATTCAGTTGCGCGTCGGACGGCGGTTTTTCGGTATTGGCGCGCACTTCTGCGACTCAATATTTGCAACCGCGGAGTCAAGTGCGTTTTTTGCGTGGGCAAACAGGGTGTTACTCGCTGTTGTGCGGAATCCGATGAGCTTGGCACTCGGGCCGTTGAGTTTGGCTCGTTTATATACCCACGTGCCGGTGAAGGCATGCATCGCTGAAGGCTACGAAGTAATGCCACGGCGAGTTCCGAGTCGATGTGCACTCGCTGCTCATGGTACTCGATTGGGACTTGCCGCATCGGGCGGCTACCACCCGACTGCAACGCCCCCAGTGCGGAACGAAAGCGATCTCGATTGCATGGGAGGTGCCAACGGCGCCGGAGCGTTCGCTGGCCTCTACAAGCTGGCCAGATCTCCCGAACTCAGGGACCCAAGGTGGTGAGAGGTGGACGCTCTCAATACTGGTGCGCGCGGCACCAGTCTCGGGTGGTATATTGCTCGCGTTAGCTGAGTCGAAAGGACCCGAAAACGCCCCCTGATGATAGATGGTCAAGCATTGATGATGGCGCGCTCTCTCGTGCGACCTTCACGATTGAGAATCCTTACACGCTGGACAACCTACTTGATGCCCGGCCGCCCGGAGACGAAGTCCCGCAACTAGAATATCGCTATGACACTTCGGTTAGCGGAACGGGCCGAGTTCGATGCGTTCACTGCAAGAAGACCCACCACAACCACAATCGCGGGTTTGTGCTGATCTTCAAGGATGGCACCCGGATTCTGGTCGGCAAGGACTGTGGAAAAAAGGCCTACGGCGCGAACTTCGTTTTGATGGAGCGTAGTTTCAATGCGGCTCGGGAGCGCGCTTACTATCTTCAGCGCCGTGATGCTGCCCTAGCCAATCGCCGGGCTCTCATGAACGGGCTTGAGGAATTGGTCCAGCACGAGAGCTTCCGGACGTTTCGCGACCTCAAGCGCACATTCAATCGGGAGATGGCGGGCCTTAGCTCCCTCGTGTCGCAATCAGTTGCGCGCAACGGCGCGATGCTAACCTATGGAGTGAAAGTCCGGGACATCGCCGCCGAGGAGCGTCGGGACAACGATGAGGAACGCCGAGCCACAAGGGCAGGCAAGACGTGGGTGCCTCCAAAGTCGCCGCGGCCGATTCACAAGATGGAACAGCGGAACTTCGGGGCGCTTGTCGGGCTCGAGTTCTACCGTCTAGACCGGCCACCGGATGAAATAGCGCTCGAGGCAATTGAGCGGCTCAAGAGTGGCTTTGGCGCCCTAGAGAAGGCGAATCGAACCGCGGATCTCCGGTCTTTCTTCAAAGGGGCAAGCACCTCCTTTGAGATCCTACGTGCACAAATTGCTCGGGTGACCGCCCTACCGGTAGCATTCTCGGATGCCAACTTGGCGCTCCTATCCTCTTGGGCATCGGTGAGGGAAGTGACCGGATACTCGGTCTCGGGTCGCTATCTGCTCCTCAACCGTTCAAAGGAACAGCCGGTGCGCCTCGGATTGCCCCCCACCTTTGCGCCGCCAACGGACTCGGCGATAGTCGACTTTGAGTTGAGCCTCGGCGGTGAGGTGAATACCGACCTCAACGGGTCAACGAAGCGGCAAGGAAAGCCCTAAGTTTGCTATGTGAAAGCAACGTTCATGCCGCACCCTTGGAAGGCGCATAGGCATGCTCGGCCAAACGGGGTGTGGATGCAACTGGCTCTAATTACCGCCTTAACTCGCGGATGCAAACAAACCACACCCATCGGCACTTGCCTTATGGTGCCTCTCGTCACCATATTCAGCCATAGCAGCATTTAATGGGGAGACTAAAATGTCATTGAGGGAGCAGATTGACGGTCTATTGACCGAGGCCGCACAGAAGCGAAAGACGGATGCAGAGAAATTGCGCCAAAGCGTCGAAGATCAAGAAATTCGCGGCTACAATAGCAATGTTGAGGCTCTATCGGAGCTGCTTAGCGACGAGATGATACTTAAGCTGGTCGCACTCCACACAAAACTTCCGAATCCCGGCTCCACGGCGTACTTTGTAGTTGCTAAAGACGGTGAGATTCTAGTTGCACAAAATGTCTCCGGAACACTGCGAAGGGTAGAGCGAAACATCGAGTCTGACAAAGTAGCACTGAGCGCGGCACTTTACTTTTCGCGCTTGGTCCGCGCGACTTCCGACACAATCATCACCGAACGAATATCAGAACTGAGAAAGACCGAGGGGCTCTCCATTAAGCTCACTCCTGACGCGATGGCGGGCACGATGGGAGTGTCAATTCAGTTTCATTAAACGGGGGTATTCTAGCCCTTAACCACGCCTGTAGGTCTCCTTGTAGGTCCCGCTAAAGGACGCTATCAAGACGCCCGGAAATCTGGGCTTTCGGGAGGACTCTCTCTCCGCCAGCAGCTTGCATGATCATCACCGCAGGATCATGACACGGCGTCGCGCGCTCGCTGGGACTCGGGTCACGGCCCTCGTCGCAGAGGGGCGTTCACAGGTTCGCGTCGTCACCTTAATTCCAGAGACCACCCGGGCCCGCTGCTGCTAGCGCGCGAAGAAACGGCGCACGAGTTGCCGGCGGACCTCGGGCGGCAATTCGGCGACCGTGGCAACGAAGGCGGTGGTGAGTTGCTCGCCGATGTCGGCACGGGCGGACCGCGCCTCGGCGATGGCCGTGGTCAGGGCGGCCGAGTCGATAGTGTCTGCCTCGAGCAGGGTCGCGGTTTCGGCCAGCGCGTCTGAGTAGACGGCAAGGCGCTCCATCATCACCGGATTGATCGCTTCGAGCCTGAGCAGCAGCTGGCCCCTCGCGGGCTCGGGCAGCATTGCGGCGACCTTCTCGCCCAACACAATGGGGTCGGGATTGAGCAGGGCGGCCGGCGCGGGACGCAGGAACAGCGTTGCTGCAAAGCCGATGGCGAAGACGTTGAGCGCCAGCGACGCAAACAGAGCCAAGCGAACGGTGGCGGGGGACATGGCTAACCTCCGAAGCCGAGGCCGAACACGGGATCGCTGTAGCGCAGCATGGCCACCAGCATGTCGCCCATGCCGACGGAAGCGGATGCGGCCTGGATGGTGGTCGTGCCGAAGACCACGCCCATCACCCCCGCCGCCGCCAGCGCAGAGACCGGCGCCAACCATTGCCACCAATCTCGACGAGGCCGGGCGATGGCCGCGCCCACGCGACTGATCGCGCGGGCGGTGCGCCGGGCATCGACGGAGTCCTCAGCATCCGAAAAGAGCGCGTCGACAAGGCCGGCCTCCGCCAGCGCCGAGCGCGCCCAGGGTGCCTCCGCCAGGCGCTCCGCTGCCGCGCGCGTTTCCGGCGGCCAGCGGGAAATATCGCCGCCATAGGCTCTGGTGAGCGCGACAAACCGGTTTCTATCCATTTCCAAGATCCTTCTGTTGGCCGAGGACATAGTCGCGACATCGGGCCCGGCCACGTGTGAGCAGCGATTCAAGCGCCTTCTCGCTGACGTCAAGGATTGCGGCAGCCTCGCGTCCGCTCAAGCCCTCGAAATGAAACAACACCAGTGCGGCGCGTTGCCGGTCGGGCAGGCTGGCGAGAGCGGCGTGCAGCAGGCGCGCCCGCTGCTTTTCCTCGAGTTGCTCCTCGGCATTCGCTTCCGGGCTGGCGACGTCTGCGGCCAGTTCCAGATCGACGGTCCTGGAGCGTCGCCGATGCCGATCGAGCGCCAGATTGACCACAATGCGATAGAGCCAGGTGGAGAACCGGGCGCGACGGGCATCGAAACGGTCGGCATGGCGCCAGACGCGCACGAACGCCTCCTGCGCGATCTCGTCAGCCTCGTCCGTCGCACCGGCAATGCGCTGGGCAAGGCTGATCATTCTCGCCATATGCCGCTCCATCAGGCTGCGCAATGCCGCATGGCTGCCCCGGGCCACCGCGACCATCAGCGCCTCATCGTTGTCACCGTTCTGCATGCCGTCCCGGGGCTCATACCGATGGTGATACGCGTGGCCGCGGCAAATCCCGCGGAAGTTCGTTCCGCCGGGCTGACAGAGAGGGCACGTCGCGCCAGGCGAACCTCGAGACATTGCCGCAACTGCGCAGGCGGCGAAAGGACGGTCGAAAGGGATCAGTGGCAGCGGCGTGCGATCCGGCGAACGGTGGTGTCGCCGATCCGCACCTTGGTCCACCGGACCACGCAGTGGCCGGACGAGTGGCCAACGATGACCATGGTGTCGACCGGCGCGCCGGCGACGATCACCAGGTGGTCGCGGGACGGCGGCGTGGGCGCAGGGATCAGCACGTTTTCGGGGTGGTGGACAATGATCGTCGCGCCGCCGGCGAGGGCGGGGGTGGAGAGCAGCAGCGCCGCGAGGGTAGCGAGGGTGGCGAGCCTGTGCATGTCGAAATCCTTTCGTGAAGTGGCCGACACGCCTGTTACCGCCAGATGGGCCGGTTTCCTGCGAAGGACGGGCACCGAAACGCGGGGCGAAGGATCGGGCGGCCTACTCCGTATCAGGCATATCGGCGACCCGTGCGTGGGGTCGGCCACCCCTTGGAGTTTTCATCTATGTCTCGCGTTTTGCTCACCCTTCCCGGCCTTGCGGCCACCCTCTTGCTGCTGGGCGCCGAAAGCGCAGCAGCGGCCGACCTGCTGGTTGCACCCTATGCCACGCCCAATGCCGCCGAAATCTACGCGGCAAACCTCCCTACCGACTGGTCGGGCTTCTATATCGGTGCGGTGGCCGGCGCGGGCTGGGGCGAAGACGACCCGGTCGACCTGCAGGCCTTCCCCGACGGGGACGGCGCCGAATTCGGCGCGCTGGCGCCGGAGGGATGGCTGGCCGGCGTGACGGCCGGCTACAACATGCAATCGGGCAACCTGGTCTTCGGTATCGAAGGCGACCTGCAGGCTAGTGACTTTGCCGCATCGGGCGAAGAAACCCTCGACGGGATCGCCACCAGCAGCGAACTCGGCGTCGACTGGTATGGCACCGCCAACCTGAGGGCGGGCTATGCCGCGGGTCCGGCGCTGTTCTACGTCAAGGGCGGCCTCGCCTATGGCGATCTGAACGGCAGCACCACGGCGACGGATGGGGACTATAGCGCCACCATCGTTAACAGCGACGACCTGGCGCTTGGCTATGCCGTCGGCGCGGGCGTCGAATATGCCGTGACCGAGAAGATCTCGCTGAAGGCCGAGTATCAGTTCGTCCACCTCGATGCCGATGGCAGCGGCGAAATCTACGATGCCATTGGCGAGGCGACCGGCGTATCGGCCAGCAGCACGTTCAATGCCGACATGCACACGATCAAGGCCGGCGTGAATTTCCGGTTCTAGATGCAGGTCCTTGTTTTGTGGCGCTTTCGAACCGGAAACGTCTGCAACTCTTCCTGACAGCGCCCTAGCGCTGGATCAGATGTGGTTCCGGCCGCCCGCGGTCGGCCGGGCCGCGCGCTGCGGGCACTCTGGCCGCGGACACAGTTTGGGCCCGCGCCAGGTGACCCATTGGCCCTATCAGCAAGCGAAATGGCGGTGCCGGATGTCTGAACAGACCGATACACAAAGGACTCCCCTTCAACGCGTGCTCGCGGTTGTTCGCTGGGTTCCGTTTCTGGTCGTTGGCGTCGCCAGCCTCTGGGCTTCGGCGCGCACCACACAGGGCTACCGGGCGCCGATCTTCGACTGGGACGTCAGCTGGCCCGCCTTGGCCAATGCCTTGACCAAGCTGCCGCACATTACGTCGATGGTCCTGATCGTGCTGCTGGCGACGCTGGCTGTCGGCGTTCGCCGCCTCTGGCTTGCTGCCGGCCTGGCGCTGGCCGTCGGCATCGGCTGGGAGTTGGTCCAGATGCCGACGGTCGGCAACAATCCCCGGCTCGCCGATCTAGCGCCCGACCTTGTCGGCATTGGCATCGGATGTGCGCTTATCGCCCTGGGTGCAGCCGCCGCAGGGTGGCTGCGCCGATAGCGGGCTCCGAGGTCTGACGCCGACAAGAGCTGGCTGGCGCTTGCCTCAGCGGACCGGCGACGCGTCGAACTCCACGATGAGCGTATGGGAGTAGATTTCGCCGGGCCGGAGGGGGACCGGGTCGAAAGATGGCGTGTTCGGGGTATTGGGGTGGGCCTGGGTTTCGAGGGCAATGCCGGCGTGGGCCTGATACACGGCGCCTTGCTTGCCGTTTACGTTGGACCAGTTGTTGGCAGTGAAGAGCTGCACACCGGGCTGGTTTGTGGTGATCGTCAGCGACCGGCCTGAGCTTGGGTCAACGAGACGCATGTCCGGTCCGTCGGCAGGATGGTCGAGACACAGATTGTGATCGTAGCCGCCGGAGGGGAGCTCGGCGAGATGCGTGCCGATGGGGCGCAGGGTTCGGAAATCGGCCGGTGTGCCTTCGACAGATGCATACTCTCCGCTGGGGACGTTGAGAGCGTTCTTTGGGGTGTAGCGCTGTGCCGCGACCTGCAGCAGGTGGTCGGCGATGCTGCCGCTGGCGTGCCCCGACAGGTTCCAGTAGCCGTGGAAGATCAGGTTGACGTAGGTCGTGCGATCCGTGCTGCATGTCATCTCGATGTGCAGCCTGCGGCCCTCGAGCCGATAGACGACTTCGCAGCTCAAGGTCCCCGGCCAGCCCTCATCGCCATCCGGGCTGACGAGGGTGAGGCGCACGGCATTCTCGTCGGGCAACGCCACGCCTTGCCAGAAGTGACGTCCGAAATGATTGAAACCGCCATGCAGGCAATGCGGTGGCGCATTGACGGAGAGCTGGAAGGGGTGACCTTCGACCTCGATGCGACCATGGGCGATGCGGTTGCCGTAGCGGCCGCAGATGGCACCCATCGAGCCGCCACGATCGATGTAGTCGGCGGGGGAGTCGAAGCCCGGGACGATATCCGCGAGACGCCCCTCGGCGTCGGGGACGAGGCAACTGCGGAGCCGCGCCCCGTACTCGATGATCTCGACCGTCAAAGCCCCACTGCTGAGGGTGAAGACTCGGCCGAGGTCCGGCGGATCATAGGTGCGTTGCGAAACAGGCAATGGCGTCCCCCGAACCCGAACTTGGCGACAGGTGGCAGTCGACAGCCTTAGCGGCCGGTGCGAAAGCGCCCGACCGGCACACCGGCGACATCGACGGTGGTGGCGTAGACCTTGCCGCAATCGGGCGAGGCATCGGCGCGGCGGAGGCTGGTGAGAAGCAGCGTCTTCATGTCCGGTCCGCCGAAGCAGGGCATGGTCGGCGCGCGGGGCGGCACGGCAATGCGCTCGAGCAGCTTGCCGTCGCGATCGTAGCGGTTGAGGCATCCGGCCGAAACGCCGGCGCTCCAGTAGCAGCCCTCGACATCGGCAGCAGCGCCATCGGGCCGCCCGTCCGCGTCGCCGGGCGTTGCGATGCGCGTGCGGTTGGAGATGTCGCCGGTCGCGGGATCGAGGTCCCACCGATCAATCCACTGCTGCTTGGAATCGGAGTGGAACAGCGTCCGGCCGTCCGCCGAAAAGGCGAGGCCATTGGAGGTGCCGAGCCCTTCCACCTTCCGCTCCGAGCGGCCGTCACCCGTCACGCGATAGAGGGCGGCCGTCATGGACTGGGTGTGCATGCTGCCGACCCAGAAGGCGCCGTCCGGGCCGACCTTGCCGTCGTTCAACCGGTGCTGCGGGCGGTTTGGTGCCTGCTCGGGTTCGGGATCCACCAGCAGCTGCAGCCGACCACTGGCGCGGTCATACAAGTGCACGCCCGAAACCAGTGCCACGACGAGGCGGCCGTCGTCGGCAAGACCGAAGGACCCCACGGCTTCGGGCAAGTGGTACTGCGTGCGCTCCCGGCTCGCCCAGTCCAGCTGGTAGATGATCCCGGCGGGAATATCGGCCCAGAGGAAGCAGTTGGCTTGTGCATCCCATGTCGCGCTTTCGCCGACCTGGCACAGCACGTCAGAAACGGTTTCGAAATCCTGCATCAGGCTCTCCTGGGCACGTCCAAAGTCACGACTCAACTGCTGCAAACCGCTAGGCAGCCCGCTTCGCCCGGAATGTCATCTCTTCGGCCAGCAAAGCCTGCGCCGCCTCGCGGATCTGGGCGAGCAGGGTCGCGTCGACGATCGTGTCGAGGAATGGCAACAACGGGCCGGTTTCGGCAATACCCGCGGTCCCCAGGGCGGCGTGCAACACGCGCAGCGGCGAGTGGCGATCCCGCAGATCCTCAAGCGGCAGGAACTTCTCCCTCAGCTTGTTTGCGGTGCCGATATCGCCTGCCTTCAGGGCAGCAAGGATTGCCTGCGACATGGCGGGGGCGATGCAGACCGACCCCGATGTGAAGCCGTTGAGTCCGCACTTGGAGAGATGTGCCACAGCCGGGCGTTCGCCCATGCCGGAAACGACAAGCTTGCGATCGACATGTGCCAGAAGCTCGTCGAGATAGGGATCTTGGGTGGGGTCATCGCGCACGATGGCGTACTTGATGGCGCAGACCGCGCCGTCCTTGACCAGATGGGCGAGATCACGTGCGGCAATGAACTTGCTGTCCTTGACGTAGGCGATCAGCGGCTTGCCGTAGCTATCGGCCAGACGGCGCACGCCCGTCGCAACGCCCGCCGGGGTCGCCGGAAAGACCAGCGGCAGCAGCATCGCCGTCGGCACCGCGCGATCCTTGAGGACGGCGAGCTGGTCCTCGGCCTTGCCGTAGTCGGGGCCCACCGATGGAATGATCCAGGTGTCCGGCGGAGCAATGTCCTCGAGCAGGTCGATCAGTGCAGCGAGCTCTCGCACCCCGACATTGTAGAGGTTGGCGTTGCCGCCATAGAGCGCCGTCGTCACCCCACCGGCGGCGAGATGAGCGAGGATGCGGCGATTGCCCTCCTTATCGAGCGAATAATTGGACCGGCGTGCCAAGGGCGGCACCGACAGCACCGAACCGGAGAGCAGGTCTGGGGTGAACGTCTGGATGGGCATGTGCTTCTCTTAGCTTATCCGGCGGAGGCTGGAGCGCCGCATCCGGGTCTGGAAATAGGGAGCCTCGCCAACGGTGCCGGGCTCGTAGTGATCGGCGCCAGAATCGACGATGATGTTCATCTGGCTGGGATATTTCGCGATCTGGTCCTCGACGATATCGACGCCGAGACCCGGCACATCGGGGACCAGCAGGTGGCCATCGACCAGCGTCGGTGCGGGGGTGATGACGGTGTTGCGGCCGGCCCAGTCGAGCTCGAGCTTTTCCAGCAGCAGCGCATTGGGAATGGTGGCCATGACATGGATGGCAGCAAACTCGGCCACGGGCCCGAGCGAGCCGGAATGCGGCGCCATGGTGATGTAGTGCGCCTCGGCCATCGCCGCCATCTTGCGCATCTGCGTGATGCCGCCGGCACGGCCAGTGTCAGGCTGGATCACGTCGACCAGCTCGTGCTCGACATAGGGCCGGATGCCCCAGATGGTCGAGACGCGCTCGCCGGCCGCCAGCGGGATATCGACGGCATCGCGCACGCGGGCCAGCGCATCGAGATTTTCCGGAGCTACAGGATCCTCGTAGAATAGCAGGTCTGCCCCCTCGAGCGTCCGGCCGATGGCGATGGCATCGGCGGTGGTGAACCACGGCGGACCATGCGCATCGACCATCAGGTCGATATCGGGCCCGACATGTGCCCTGAGGTCGAATACCGCCTCGACGTCCTTATAGGTCACCACGCCGGCCTTGAGCCCCTTGTAGCCGAGTGCCAGCAACTGGTCGGCGCGTTCGCGCGTCTTGGCGTGCCCATAGACCGGGATGCGGTCGCGGAAGCGGCCGCCCAGCAGGTTCCACACCGGCTGGCCCAGCACCTTGCCCTTGATGTCCCACAGCGCCATCTCGATGCCGGTCATGGCGCCACCGCCCACCGTGCCGAGCAGCCCGTGCCCCATGGTGGCGGTGTGCATCTTGTTCCAGAGCAGGTCGATATTGCCCGGGTCCTGGCCGACCAGCAGGTTGCTGAGATCCCTCACCGCCCTCTCGATCACCCGGGGCCAGCCTGAGCACTCGCCAACGCCATAGGTGCCTTCGTCGGTCATCACCTTGACGAAGAGCCAGTTGCGCGAGCCGCGGAAGTCGCCTTTGTTCCCTCCGATTGCGTTGTCGGTGACAACGCTCGCCACCGGTCCGCCCACCTGCATGAGGTAGGTCCTGATTTCGGTGATCTTCACCTCGAATTCCTCCTAATTGGCTTCGCGGTAGCGCACGCGCTCGCGGCTGCCGCGCTGGGTCGGATCGGCCACAGGCACGGCCGAGAGCAGCGCGCGCGTGTAGTCATGCGTCGGATTGGTGCAGACGGCCTCGGTCTCGCCGGTCTCGACAATGCGGCCGCGGTACATCACCGCGATGCGATCGCAGAAATAGCGGATCACCGAGATGTCGTGGCTGATCAGGATGAAGCTCAGCTCCAGCCGCTCCTGCAGGTCGAGCATCAGGTCGAGGATCTGCGTCCTGAGACTCACGTCGAGCGCCGAGGTCGCCTCGTCGGCGATGATGACGCGGGGGTTGGGCGCGATGGCGCGCGCAATCGAGATGCGCTGGCGCTGGCCGCCCGAGAAGGCGTGCGGATAGCGCGTCGCCGCCGAGGCGGGCAGACCGACGAGGTCGAGAAGTTCGGCGATCCGCGCCTGCAGCGCCGCACCGCTCAGCAGCCGGTTGGCGACCAGCGGCTCGGCGATGATCTCGCCGACGGTGAGCCGCGGGTTCAGCGAGGCAAACGGATCCTGAAACACCATGCGGATGTCACGCCAGGGCTGCTTCAACTGGCCGTCGGAGAGCGGCGCGAGGTCGATCGCCGTGCCGTCACGGCCGGTATAGAGGATCTCGCCCGAAGTGATGGAGTAGACGCGCTGCAGGCAGCGACCCAGCGTCGTCTTGCCTGAACCGCTTTCGCCCACAATGCCGAGGTTTTCGCCTGAGCGCAGCTGCAGTTCCGCATCGTTGACGGCGACAAGGATGTCTTTCTTAAGTCCCAGGAACCCGCTCGAAAGCGGGAACTCCTTGCGGACCTTGTTGGAAACGAGGATCGGCTCGCCGATGCCCCGGCTCTGGCGCATTTGCAGCCGCCGCTCGGACGGCCGGTCGAGTTCGCGTACTGCCTGCAGCAGCCGCTGGGTATAGGCGTGCTGTGGGGCGCCGAAGATGGTGTGCACGTCCCCCGCCTCGACCACCTTGCCGTGCCGCATCACCGCGATGTCGTCGGCGATCTCGGCCACCACCCCCATATCGTGGGTGATGAACATCACCGCCATGTCCGAGTTGACCTGCAGCGACTTGATGAGCGCGAGGATCTCGGCCTGGATGGTGACGTCGAGCGCCGTGGTCGGCTCGTCGGCAATTAGCACATAGGGATTGCAAGCGAGCGCCATGGCGATCATGGCGCGCTGCCGCATGCCGCCCGAATACTCGAACGGATAGCGCTCGATAGCCTGCTCGGGATTGGCGATCTCTACCTTGCGCAGCAGTTCGAGCGTCCGCTCGCGGGCCTCCGCCTTGCTGACCTTCTCGTGCACGCGGATCACTTCGCCGATCTGGTCGCCGATCTTGTGAACGGGAGAGAGCGAGCTCATCGGCTCCTGGAAGATCATCGCGATGTCGCGCCCGCGGATGTCGCGGATCGTCTGGGATTTGGGGTCGAGCCGGGCGAGGTCGACGGGGCCGTGCACCACCTCTCCGCGGCTGTCGCGATGCTTGTTGAGCAGGATTTCGCCCGAGACTATGCGACCGGGCTTGTCGACGATCTGCAGGATCGAGCGCGCCATGACGCTTTTGCCCGAGCCGCTCTCGCCCACCACGCAAAGCGTCTTGCCGGGCTCGACCACGAGGCTCACGTCGTCAACCGCCTTGAATGGGCCCTGGCGGGTGTCGAACTGGGTGACGAGGTTCCTGACCTCGAGCAGCGGCGTCCTGGTCCCGGTCATGTCAGTGCCCATCCTTGGTGTAGGGATCGGCCGCGTCGCGCAGGCCATCGCCGAGGAAATTGAGGGCGAGCACAGCAAGGCAGACCGCGCCGCCGGGGATGAAGAGCCACGGCGCCTGTGCGATGGAGCGGACGTTCTGCGCTTCCTTGAGCAGCACGCCCCACGAGATGGTGGGCGGCATCAGCCCCAGGCCGAGGAAGGACAGCGCCGTCTCGGCAATGATCATGGCGGGGATCGCGAGCGTCACCGAGGCAATGATGTGACTGAACATCGAGGGCATCATGTGCCGGAAGATCACTCGCGCCTGATTGCCGCCGTCGAGGCGGGCCGCTGTGACGAAATCCTCGGTCCTGAGCGCCAGGAAGCGGCCACGCACCACGCGCGCCAGTTCAGTCCACCCCACGAGCGACAGGATCACCGTGATGGCGAAGTAGCGCATCAGGGGTGGCCAGTCCTGCGGCAGCGCGGCGCTGAGCCCGAGCCAGATGGGAATGGTGGGCAGGGACAGGATCAGCTCGACCAGCCGCTGCACCACCATGTCGATTGTTCCGCCGTAGTACCCCGAGAGCCCGCCGAGGATCAGCCCGATGCACAGGCTCAGCGTCACGCCCAACAGGCCGATCGACATCGAAATCCGGGTGCCGTGAATGGTGCGGCTCAGCATGTCACGGCCGAGGCGATCGGTGCCGAACAGGTAGAAGCGCTCCGTCGGATCCACGGTGGTGAGCAGGTGCCGGTTGGACGAGATCAGCCCCCACATGGTGTAGCTGGCGCCTTCGGCGAAGAAGCCGAGGTAGATCTTGCGGTTCTGGTCGGGTGCGTAGGTCGACTGCAGGGTCAGCGGGTCGCGCTTCACCTTCATGGCATAGACATAGGGCCGGATGGACCAGCTGCCGTCCTCGGCCGTGTCGATCAGGTGGATGCCCTGCGGGGGATGGTAGAGGTCCTTGGACTCGGTGGCGTTCGGGTCGAACGGCGCGAGGAACTCGGCAAAGATGCCGATCAGGGCGAACAGCAGCACCAGGACGGCGCTGGCGAGTGCCAGCTTGTGCCGCCGGAACGCCCGCCAGGTCAGGACAAGCTGGCTGGCATGGGCGTCGGCGGTGAGTTCTGCGGCGCGGGGATCAGCGACAGTCGTCATGGCGTCACCGGAACCGGATGCGGGGATCGACGATGGCGAGCAGGATGTCGGACACCAGCATGCCGATGATCGAGAAACAGCAGAGCAGCAGGATGAAGGCACCTGCCAGATACATGTCCTGCGCCAGCAGCGCCTGCAGCAGCAGCGGACCCGAGGTCGGCAGCGCCAGCACATAGGCGGTGATGACCGCGCCCGAGATCAGTTGCGGAAAGGCCCAGCCGATGGTGGACACGAACGGGTTGAGCGCCAGCCGCACCGGATACTTCATGATCAGGTGGAACTCGGTCAGCCCCTTGGCCCGCGCCGTGGTGACATAGGGCTTGTTGAGCTCATCGAGCAGGTTGGCACGCATGATGCGGATGAGGCCGGCGACCGTGCTGGTGCCCAGGATGATGATGGGGATCCAGATATGGGTCAGCAGGTTGACGAACTTGTCCCAAGACCATGGCGCCTGGCGGTATTCGGGCGAGAACAGGCCTGACACATCGGTGCCGAAATAGACCACCGCGATGTACATGAGGACCAGTGCGATGAGGAAATTGGGCACGGCGAGGCCGACGAAGCCGATGACCGAGGCGACATAGTCGCCGACCGAGTACTTGCGGATCGCCGAGTAGATGCCGATCGGCAGGGCCACGCCCCAGGCGAAGATCAGTGTCGAAATCTCGAGGATGAACGAGAGGCCGAGCCGCTCCCAGATCAGGCCGGCAACGGGCTGTTGCCACTCGAACGAGATGCCGAAATCACCCTGGAGCACGCCGCCGATCCAGCGGAAATACTGGATGATGAAGGGCTGATCGAGGCCATAACGCTCGCGCAGCGCGGCAAGCCGGTTCTCGTCGACGACATCGCCAGACTGCGAAAGGGTCTGCGCGAAAGTGGTGACGTAGTCGCCGGGCGGCAGGGTGATCAGCGCGAAGGCGACGATCGATGCAGCGAACATGAAGGGGATCGCCCAGAGTGTTCGCCGGATGATGTAGTTGAGCAGCATGTGGCCTGGCCCTGCGTGTCGGAGGGCATGGGGCTCAGGCAGAGCCCCATGCCGGTGCGCTGTAAGCCTTAGGGCCTATAGAACCAGGTCTGGGGCAGCACGGGCGCTGGCGTCGGCCAGAACCAGCTGTTGACCATGGAGTCTGGCACGTTGGCGAGGTTGTTCTTGGCGATGCCGTAGGTTACCGCCGCCTTGGCGACACCCATCACCTCGAACTCGTCAGCGGCGATCTGGGCGATCTGCTTGAGCAGTTCGCGGCGTTCATCCGGATCGCCGGTGCTGCGCGACTGGTCGTAGAGCGCCATGCGGTTCTTGATGGACTCGGGCGGCTCCTCGCCTTCCTTGCCACCGGTATTGTACCAGCGCGACCATGGGATACCCCAGCGGGCGTCGTGGTGGATCGGCACCAGCTGTTGCGGCACGCCGACGATCTGCACGCCACCGCCACCCCAGACGGCCGCATCATGGTCGTTGGCGTTGGAAGTCCGCTCGAAGAAGAACGTTCGCTCGAGCGGGTTCACATCCATGTCGACGCCGATCTCGGCCCACTGCTGTTCGATCATCTCGAGCAGGTCGACATGGTCGGGTGCGAGCGCGGGGATCACGTCGACGAGGAACTTGATCGGACGGCCGTCTGCCATGCGCCGGACGCCATCGGCGCCGCGGGTCAGGCCAAGCCCGTCGAGCAGTTCGTTCGCCTTGTCCGGGTCGAACTCGGTGTACTGGGTGGAGAGCTGCTCGTTGTAGAACGGGCCCGAGAAGTCGCCCTGCTGCCAGGGCTCGCTGGTGCCCAGCAGCACGGTGTCGATCAGTTCCTGGCGGTTCATGCCAAGGGACAATGCGACGCGGAAGTCCTTCATGTTGAAGAGCTCGCGCATTCCCGGGTCCTTGTGGGCCAGGTTGAGGTTGATGATCATGTGCTGACCGCCGCCGGGGTCGGCCGCGAACATGCGATAATCGCCACGCTCGCGGTTCTCCGCGATGACCGGGCGGTTGGCCGCCGAGTCGATGTGGCGCAGGCCGAAATCGATATTGCCGCCGATGACGGCGAGCACCAGGCTCTCGACGTCCTGCGACACGTCCGAGGACAGGGTGTCGATATAGGGCAGCTGGTTGCCCTCGGCATCGACCTGCCAGAAGTAGGGGTTGCGCTTCAGCGTCACCAGCGTGGCGCCACCGGTATAGGGGCTATCGATCACCCACGGGTCGAGCGTCGGGCGCTCGGCATTGCCCCAGCGCGCCGGCACTTCGATGTCGCCGCACTTCTGGATGAAATAGGTCTGCCAGTCGCCGGCGCCGGCCGCCGCGATCTCTTCGTCGAGCTTGTCGTTATAGGCCGGCAGGAACTGGCTGCAGTAGTGCTTGGCGTAGAGCACGGGGTGCTGGCCAAGCGGCGTCGCCAGCTCGTTCAGGAATTCGCCATACGACTTCTTGAAAATGAACTTGACCGTGTGGTCGTCGATCTTCTCGACGGTCATCGGCTCGCCATCCGACATGTAGCGCGGATGGGTCGGTGCGAAGTCCTGGTTGCGGATCAGGTCGTTGACGTTGAACAGGATGTCGTCGGCCGTGAACGGCTGACCGTCCGACCACTTCATCCCCTGGCGCAGATAGAAGGTGTATTCGGTCGCCCCTTCATTGACCTCCCATTTCTCCGCCACGTTGGGGATCACGGCGGTAAACTCGGGATTCCAGCGGACGAGGCCCTGGTTGCCGACCATTCGTAGGATGTGATTGTGGTCGGAACTGCCGCGCAGGCCGTAGCGGATCGTGCCGCCATAGACGCCGATTTCGGCCGGCGTAACGATTTCCGGCATGGCGGGCAGCCGCTCAGCCACAGGCGGCAGGGTCCCCTCAGACACCGCCGCGGCAAGAGCCGGCGCTTCCTTGTAATCCAGTGCGACGGCCGCTGACGTTAGCGCCAGCATGGCCACCATGCCGCCAATAGTGGCGGCCCTCAGTCTTCCCATGGTTTCCTCCTCCCTAGGTAAACTTTACAAGTTTTTTCAAGTTGGCCCAACGCTGTCAAGCGCGCTTTTCAGATCCTCCCTCCCCGAAGGCGCAGTAAATATAGCGAAAACAATATGTTAGCGTATCAGCTCACCGCAGGTCGCAACCGCGAGTGGCCGTCGAACAGTTTTTACAAGTTTGCGGCCGCAGCGCGGTCAGCTGCGGCCGGAACGGCTAGACATAGGCGTAGGAGCCATCAGGGCGTTTGGGAACGCGCCGTTCCCAGTGGACGTACTGATCGGTAGAAATGAACTCCATGTCGATCTCGACACCCCAACCGGGTCGCTCGGGACGCAGTTCGAGATGGCCGTCGACAGGCAGGTACGGATCGACGACATAGCGGCTAGAGTCCGTCTTCTTCTGCAACTCGGTGCCGCCGTAGATGTAGTTGTCGCCATCCGGCAGCCGGTATTCGAGAATGCTGAAATTGTGCGTTGCGGCGGCGAAGTGCACGTTGACGGCCGTTGCCAGCGGCCCCATCGGATTGTGCGGCGCAACCGTCACATAGTGGGCTTCGGCAATCGTTGCGATGCGTCGCATCTCGGTGATGCCGCCGACAACGCAAATGTCGGGCTGGATGAGGTCCGCCCCCTTGGCCTCGAGCAGCCGCAGGAACTCGAAGCGGTTGTAGAGCGACTCTCCGGTCGCGAGGCGGCACTGCAGCCCCTGCTTCAGCTCGCCCCACGCATCGATGTTTTCCGGACGCAACGGCTCCTCAAGGAACAGCGGATCGTAGGGCGCGAGGGCGTTGCCCAGCTGCCGCGCCTGGATGGGCTCGAAGATACGAGCATGGGCATCGAAGGCAATTTCGTACGTTGGATCAGAGGCTTCGCGTAGCTGCCGGAAATACTCGGCACTGGTCCTGACCACCTCGCCCCAGCGGTTGGCATGCATATCGATCCGCCAGGGGCTGAGCTTGAAGGCCTTGAAGCCCCAGTTCCTGTTGAGCTCATCGAGGGCTTCGACGGCAAGCGGTACGTCCGGTGCCGTATAGACGCCATTATAGACCTTGATCCGGTCGCGGACCTTGCCGCCGAGCAATTGATAGACCGGCACACCGAGGGCCTTGGCAGCGATATCCCACAGGGCATGATCGATGGCCGAGATCGCTGACAGCCCCATGGCGCCGGGTGGGAAACGGCTCTGCACGATCAAATAATTGGTCAGATACTCAACCCGCATCGGGTCCTGCCCGGCGAGAAATCCGGCGTAGTACTCGAGGATCGGCGGCAGACCGCGATCCGGCCCGTGATTGTAGCACTCGCCCCAGCCGGTAATGCCATCATCGGTATCGAGCGCCACCAGAACGCGCGGCCGGTCCTTGTCGCGGGTCATGAACACCCGCATGCGGTCAATCTTCATTCATCCCCTCGCGACGCAACCTGGGCCGGCAGGGTTGGTCCCTGCTCCATCCGGGCGTTGACTTCGATGGGGAGGCTTACATGTTTGCCAACAACATACAAGTATTGACATGTTGGGCGCGGGGTGGCACGCGGTAGTGGTGCCGCACCTCGAACGAGGTCCGACCTTGTCTTCGAAAAGCAGTGAAGGCAGATCAGCGGCGCAACCAAGAAGCCGAGCAGATGCCGATGTCGACCTCCCTACAGCAGACCCTTCCCCGTGATGACCTCGCATCGCCTCGGCTCAGCACCACAATCTACGACGCCATTCTCGGCATGATCACGCGCGGCGACTTCGTGGCGAACACACGTCTGCCGTCCGAATCACGACTGTCGGAGATGTATGGATGCTCGCGACCGGTGGTGCGCGAGGCGCTGGCGCGGCTGAAGGAAGACGGTATCGTCGTCTCGAGGCAAGGTTCCGGATCCTACGTTCGCAGGCAGCCGGATCCGTCCATCCTCGACCTCGCCCCGATCGGCACGCTGGGCGATCTGCAGCGGTGCTTCGAGTTCCGGGGCAATACCGAGCCGTCGGCGGCGGGCCTCGCAGCGCTGCGCTGGGAGCAGGAAGACATCGACCGGATCGATGCCGCCATGGGCGTGCTCGAGCGCTGCATCGCGGACGGTTTCATCGGCGCCGAAGAGGATGCGAGCTTGCACGAAGCCATCGCCGAGGCGACGCACAACAATTACCACCGCATGGTGCAGCGGATGCTGCGCCCGCACATCCTCTCCGGGATGAATGTATCGCGCAGCCTGACGCTGCGGCGCTCCGAGGCGAGCCTGCGCATGGTGCAGAACGAACATGTTACCGTGGTCGAGGCGATCCGACGCCGCGATGCGGAAGCCGCCGCCGCCTCGATGCGCACCCATATCCTGAACGCCCGCCATCGCATGTTCGAGGGTGTGAACACGTGACCAGATGAGTGAAATGTCTGAACTATCGGCACTATCGGTTGCCATAACCGGCGGCTCGGGGCGCGTCGCCACGATGATGCGCAAGGTGTTGTCGCACCGGCTCAAGCACGTGCGCATCGTCGACATCGTGCCGCCGGCGGAACTCGCGGCCAACGAGTCGTATGTGAAAGCCGACCTGACCCGGCTGGATGACGCGGTGGCGGCGCTCACCGGCATGGATGGTGTCATTCATCTTGCAGGTATTCCCAGCGAGAAGGCGCTGGCGGACATGGTGCAGGTCAACGTCATCGGCACCAGCAACGTCTACGAAGCCGCGACGCTGACCAAGGTCCCGCGCGTCGTCCTGGGATCGAGCAACCATGCCATCGGCTTCTACCCCCGTGACGTGGTGGTCGGGCCGAACGATCCCATGCGACCGGACAGCATTTATGGGTTGACCAAGTGCTGGGGCGAGCTGGTCGCCGGTGTCTATTACGACAAGCATGGCGTGCGCAGCCTGATCGTCAGGATCGGCAATGCGCAGGACATGCCGAGGGCGCCCCGCTCGCTTGAGGTGTGGGTCAGCCCAGGCGACCTGGCGCAGCTCTGCGTCATCGGCCTTACCCATCCCGATATCGATGTGAAGACCGTGTTCGGGGTATCGGCCGGTGGCGGCAGCTGGTGGGACAACACGGAAGCCGAGAAGCTTGGCTATGTGCCGCAGGACGTGATCCGCGACTTCGCCCATCCAGACAGCTTCAAGCCGGTGCCGACCGATGCCAACCCGGTGGGCGAGTATTTCCAGGGCGCGATGTTCTGCACCTATGACCACGATGGCGTCATCCGCAGGCGCTGAGCGCTGCGGGATCAAGACGGGGAGGATTATCATGGACCAGAACGTTCGCAGCAAGCTGCTGGAAGTCTCGACGCCGACGCTGACATCGGTGTTGCTGAAGCGTGGCTTCCGCAATGTGTTCATCGGCGGCATCCGGCTGCTCAACCCGAACGCGCCGCGCATGGTGGGACCAGCCTTCACGCTGCGCTACATTCCGGCACGTGAGGACATCGACGTGACCAGCGCGTTCGAGGGCCGGAAGCACCCGCAGCGTGTCGCCATCGAGACCTGCCCGGCCGGGCATGTGCTGGTGATCGACAGCCGCAAAGACGCATCGGCGGCATCCGCAGGCGGCATTCTCGTCACGCGACTGTACCAGCGTGGCGCAGCCGGCATTGTCACCGATGGCGGCTTCCGGGACTCCCCCGATATCGCGCTGCTCGACTTCCCCGCCTATCACGTGCGGCCCAGCGCACCGACCAACCTGATCAAGCATCACGCGCTGGACGTGAATCAGCCGATCGGATGCGGCGATGTGCCGGTCTATCCAGGCGATATCCTCGTGGGCGATGGCGAAGGCGTCGTCGTCATCCCGCAGCACCTCGCCGCTGAGGTTGCCGATGAAGCCTGGGAGCAGACCCAGTTCGAGGATTTCGTGATGGAGCGCGTCGCCAAGGGCGCCAGCACCCACGGCCTCTATCCGCCCGAAGCGGAAGCGAAAGCCGAGTATGCGGCGTGGCGTGCGTCGCGCCAGCCGGCATGATCGGTCACAACGGGTAGCTGCGGCGGGGAATCTGCCCGCGGGGTCCCCAGGCGGTAACGTTCGGTCGGTCGGCCACCCCGGAACTGGTGTTGGCTCAGCTCATGCGCGAACGGGTGGTCAACTGGCGCGGATCGCAGACCAGTTCGATCAAGGTGGCCTTGCCGGCGGCGAGCGCACGGCGAAGCGCCGGTTCGAACTCCGCCGTCGTGGCGACACGCTCGGCATGGGCGCCCAGCGCCTGTGCGAGGGCGACGAAATCGGGCGAGGGCAGGTCCGTTCCCACCACGCGACCCGGATATTCGCGTTCCTGGTGCATGCGGATGGTGCCGTACATGCCATTGTTGAACAGCAGGACGATGGGCGTCGCCCCGTACTGGACGGCCGTCGCGAGCTCGAGCCCGCTCATCATGAAGCCACCATCGCCGACGCAGCCGATCACCGTGCGCGAAGTCGCGATGGCCGCTGCAACCGCCGCCGGCACCGAATAACCCATGGCGCCGCTGGTCGGCGCAACCTGGCGCCCGGGCCGACCGAACCGGAAAAAGCGCTGAGCCCAGCCGGTGTGATTGCCGGCATCGAGGGTGATGACGGCATCGGCCGGCAGCAGGGCCTGCAGTTGCGCGATCACGGTCGAGAGATTGAGGGGGAAGTCGTATGCTGCGGGGGCGGAGGCGCGTTCGAACTCGGCGCGAAGTGTCGAACGCCAGGTTTCCCAGCGCCTGCCCGGCTTCCAGTCGAGATTTCGGACCAGTCTCGCAAAACTGGCCACGCTGCCCACAATAGGCAGGTCCGGCGCATAGACGCGGCCAAGTTCGTCCGGATCGGCATGGATATGCACCAGGCGCTGCTGCGGCCGGGGGACCATCATGGTGGCATAGCCTTGCGTGACCATCTCGCCAAGCCGCGTCCCGACAGCGATCACGAGGTCGGCCTCGCGAACGCGCCCCGGCAAGGTGGGCGGACCCGATGTGCCGATGTCGCCGCAGAAGATATCCGCGCCATTGTCGACCACATCCTGCCGCCTGAACGAGCAGGCAACGGGCACGCCGAGCCGCTGCGCGAAGGCCGTGAAGCCGGCTGCGGCCTCGTCCGTCCAGCCACTGCCGCCAACAAGAAACAGTGGGCGCTCGGACTCATCGAGCAACACGCGAAGCTGTTCGACGGCGGCAACGCCAACCTCGGCGCTGGCAGGCCGATAGGGCGCGGCGTCGGCGACATCGGCCATTTCCGTAAGGATGTCCTCAGGTAGTGCCAGCACCACGGGACCGGGACGGCCGGAGGTCGCCACGTGGTAGGCGCGACTCAGATATTCGGGAATGCGGTCGGCGCTCTCGATCTGGCCGACCCATTTGGCGACGCTGCCGAACATGGCGCGATAGTCGATCTCCTGGAAGGCCTCGCGGTAGAGCATGTCGCGACCGACCTGTCCCACGAACAGGATCATCGGCGTAGAGTCCTGCATGGCGGTATGCACGCCGACGGCGGCGTGGGTGGCGCCGGGGCCGCGCGTCACCAGGCAGATGCCGGGCTCGCCGGTCAGCTTGCCGTGCGCTTCGGCCATATGCGCCGCGCCCGCTTCGTGACGGGCGTTGATGAGGCGGAATCGGTCGCGCACCGCGTGCAGCGCGTCGAGCACAGCAAGGTAGCTCTCGCCCGGCACGCAGAACGCCAGCGTGCTGCCATGAAGCAGCAACTGGTCGACCAGAATCTGCCCGCCCGTGCGGCTCCCAATGGTGTTGCTCATTGCGCTACGCCTCCCGCTTGTCGGCCCGTACCTTGCCATAGGTTCGAGCCGCCGCCATCAGGCGTTGGAGCGCTAGCGGCGAGCCCTGTTCGCGACGGGCCGGACGGGTGGCGGATCCGGCAACAGGTTGCGGATATCGACGAACGGAAAGGTCGGCTGGAACCCGAAGGCTTCGGCATGGGCACCTTCGGGGGCGTTGGCCTGGCTGGCGCGAAAGGCGCTCAGCTGCCGGGAGGCCACCACGAAGCGCTCCGGATCCTGCGAGGCATGGGCGCGGATGGCTTCGGACTTCGCCTCGATATGGGCGGTGATATCGACATAGTAGACTGGCGTGGAGCCCACGCCGCGAAGCGCGTCGCAATGAACCACCGGAGCGGAGAAGGACGCGGCGATCCGCACGGCCTCGCTCAGCGCCCGGTGATCTCCGTGGTAGTCGTTAGCAGGGTGGGTGAGGATGAGATCCGGCTCCACCTCGCCGATCACCGCCTTGAGTGCCGCAACCAACGCGGCATCGGCGGCGAGAGCTCCATCCGGAAAGTCGAGGAAGCGCGGCACAACGCCGAGCAGTGCTGCCGCTGCCTCGGCTTCCCGCTTGCGCGTGGCGCTCAGGCTGGCGGCATCGCCGGTGCCGCCTTTGGCGCCATCGGTGGCGATGACGTAGTCGACATGGTCGCCGCGGGCGGCGCAGGCCGCCAGCGTTCCGAACATGAAGATCTCGATGTCGTCCGGATGCGCGCCGATGGCGAGAATGTTCATTGGCGCTCCGCAGACAGGAACTCCAGCACCATCGCTGCCGTCCAGGTGAACCGCCCGCCGCCACAGGGCTCGGCGGTCAGCGGATCATAATACTCGGCAAAACCGGACTTGGTGATCAGCCTCAGGCTGGAGCGGGCGATCAGGTCGGCCACCGCCATCTCCCCGCGCGCGGCAAGGCCATCGGCGATCATGTAGTTGGTGACCAGCCATACCGGTCCGCGCCAGTAGCGCTTGGGCTCGAAACGGGGATCGGAGGGGTCCTGGGAGGGCACGACATAGTCGACCTGCGATGACCAGCGCTCAATGGTGCGGGCGATCGCGGCCGCGCGCCCCTGCGGGATATCGGCGAAGGCCGGCAGCAACCCACCAAGCGAGGCGCTGTCGATGAGCCGGCCGGTGGTGCGGTCCTTGCAGAGGTAGAGGCCGTGCGCGTCGCTCCAGAGCGCGTCGAGCGCCGCAATGCCGCGTTCGGCACGGGCGCGGTTTGCCGCGGCGATCTCGGGCTCGCCGATCGCGTCGGCCAGCTCCGCCAGATCGGCGCAGGCGCGGATCAGGATGGCATTGAAGCCGGGGTCGATGACCTGGAAGGGCGAGGCGTCGTGGAGCCTGGAATTGTCCCAGCCAAGCGAGCGGAACTTTTCGACCAGCCAGAGATAGCGATCATACTGCGCCTTGGTCGGGCGGTGGGCCGGGTCGGCGTGCTGGGTGTCGCGGCGCGTATAGGGGGCAATGCCCTCGGTTGGCACCCGCTCGAAGGCTTCGTCCCAATCGACCGAGTTATCGCGGCCGGCCTCCCAGGGATGGAGGATGGCGACGAGGCCTTCGCCGCGGGGATCGCGGTAGCGGTAGAACCAGTCATGCCACTTGTCGATCTTGGGTAGCAGCTGCCGCACCTTTGCTTCGGCGAGCTTGCGGTCGCTCGCACGCTCGAACAGCCGCCGCAGGGCGAACCCCGCCACCGCCGGCTGAGTGATGCCCGAGGTCGCGGTGGGGCGTTTGGTGTCCCACACATTGGGGCCGGGAAAGTAGCCGTCCGACCAGACGTGGAAGACGATATGCGGCACCATTCCGTCGGGCCATTGATGCTCAAACAGCGTCTCGATCTCGGCCCAGGCACGGGCCTCGTCGAAATGGGCCTGGCCCAGCGCGGTGAGGCACGAATCCCAGTTCCACTGGAAGGGATAGAGGCCCTTGGTGGGCACGGTGTAGGTGCCCTGATCGTTCTCCCGCAGCACCTCAATGGCCAGGTTGCGGAGGGCGGTCGTGTCGGTGGTCATAAGGAATGCTCTCGAATTGGCCGTGGGCTCAGACGGCAAGTGTGGTTTCGGGGTCGAACCAGCGGATGCGGTCGGGCTTGGGGGACAGACGCAAGGCGTCGCCCGGCGCGACCTTGAGGTCGCTGTCGAGGACGGCGCGGAACAGCTTGCCGTCGACTTCGGTGGTGACCAGGGTATGGGCGCCGAGGGGCTCGATGACGCGTGCTGTGGCGTGGAAGCCTTCGGGTGCAATCTCGACATCCTCGGGGCGGATGGCGAAGTCGAGTTTGTCACTGCTGGCCGGGCCGGGGAGGCTGAGGCCAGCGACCTGCCACTGGCCGTCCGCGCCGCGGCTGGCCGGCAGGAAGTTCATCGGCGGATTGCCGATGAAACTGCCAACGAAGCGGGCAGCCGGGTTGCGATAGACTTCGACAGGGCTCGCGGCCTGCACGATCTTGCCGCCATTCATCACCGAGATGCGGTCGGCCAGCGACATGGCCTCCACCTGGTCATGGGTGACATAGATGGTCGTGGTCTTGCTGTCGGCCAGCACACCCTTAAGCTCGGCACGCATTTCGAGGCGTAGCAGAGCATCGAGGTTGGAGAGCGGCTCGTCCATCAGGATCACGTCGGGCTCCATGGCGAGCGCCCGTGCGACGGCGACGCGCTGCCGCTGCCCGCCGGAGAGCTGGCCCGAATAGCGCTTGAGCAGTTGCTCGATATGCATGAGTTCGGCGGTGCGGTTGACGCGCCTGTCGATCTCGGCCTGGGGCAGCTTTTTCATTCTGAGCCCGAAGGCGATGTTCTCGAACACCGTCAGGTGCGGGAATACCGCGTAGTTCTGGAACACCATGGCGATGCCGCGTTCGCGCGGGGGCAGCTGGTCGACCCGGCGGCCACCGATCCACACTTCGCCCTCGCTCGGCGTTTCGAGCCCGGCGATGATGCGCAACAGGGTGGTCTTGCCGCAACCCGAGGCGCCCAGCAGGACCATGAATTCCTGATCGGATATGGTGAGGTCGATCGAGTGCAGGGCGGTGAAACTGCCGAAGCGCTTGGCGACGTTCTTGATGACGATTTCGGCCATTTAAGCCTCCTGTTGTTCGTCGCGTTCTCGAACCGCAAAACCGGCGGCCACTTTTGCTGAGAACGCTCTACCGGTTGGCGATGCCCCACATCGCAAACAGGTACTTGCGAACGGCGAAGATGAAGACGAGAGCGGGCACGACGAGTGCGGCACCGCCGGCGAATTTCAGATGCAGCGGCGAGACGTTGAGATTCTGGATCAGGAAGGCCGGCAATGTCCGGTTCTCGATGGTGAGCACCGCCGCGGCGAAGACCTCGTTCCAGGAGATGGTGAAGGCGAACACCGCCGAGGCGGCAATGCCGGGCAGTACCAGCGGCAGCACGACCTTGCGGAAGGCCTGCCAACGGTTGCAGCCAAGGGTCCAGGCGGCCTCCTCCATCTCCAGCGGTATCGCGGAGAAGAGTGAGAAGGTGATGAGAACGGCGAAGGGAATGGCGAGCACCGTATGCACCAGTGCAAGGCCCAGCGCCGTGTCGTCGAGGCCGGTGCGGATGAACATCACGGCAAGCGGCAGAGCCAGCAGCGGCAGCGGGAAGGCGCGGGTCATCACCACCAGCATGCGGAACACTTCCTTGCCGGGGAACTCGAAGCGCGACAGCGCGTAGCCGGCCGGTGCGCCGATGCCGATGGACAGCACCATGGTGAGCACTGCCACCAGCACCGAGTTCCACAGTGCCCGTCCGACGCCGGCAAAACCGGCGAAGAACTGCAGCGAGCTGAAATCGAAGCCCGGGAGGCCACTCTTGGGGAAGCCGCTGACCTGCTCTGGCGAGGAGAGGGCATTGACCATCAACAGGTAAATCGGGACCAGCACCCAGGCGCAGATCAGGAACACACAGGCCCAGAACAGGAACCTGCCCGCCGAGCGGGCCGATTTCACCGGGGCCGGTACATCTTTTGTGGCTGCCGCGCTCATATGGTTGCTCCCTTGGGCACGCGCAGGACGCGGAGAAAGAACAGGGTGGCGGCAATGGAGATGGCGAGGATCACCAGCGCATAGGCGGAGGCGACGTTGCGGTCCTGCAAGGCGAACTGCCAGTTATAAGTCTCACCCATCAGCACCGGCAGCGTAGTACCGCCCAACGCCGTGACCACGGCGAAAACCTCGAAGGCGGCGAGGGTGCGCAGGATCAGCGCCGATTGCAGGCTCGGGCGCAGCATGGGCAGGGTGATCTTGATGAAGCGCTGCCAGCCATTGGCGCCGAACACCTCGCCGGCCTCGTAATATTCCTTGGGGATCAGACCCATGCCGGAAACGAGGATCACCATCATGATAGCCGTGGCGCGCCAGATCTCGGCGAGGACGACCGCGAGGAAGATGACCCAGATGTTCTGATAGCCGAGGAACAGGATGGGCTGCTCGACGATGCCGAGCCCGTACAGCATGGAGTTGAGAAAACCCGACTGCTCGAAAATGGCGAGCCAGACGATGCCCGCTGCCAGGTCGGACAGACCGAGCGGGATGGAGAAGATGTAGAGGATCGCGTTTCGGCCGGTCTTGAGCTTGGTGACGATGGTGGCCATGGACAGCGCCATGGCGAGCTGGATCGGCACCACCACAGCGGCGAGAAGCAGCGTCCAGCCGAGCGCCGTCCCGAACTTCCAGTGCGTGGCCATGGTGGTCAGCGGCTGCAGCGAGAAACTGCCCTCACGCGTCACGGCCAGAATGGCGATCTCGACGAACGGGTAGACGAAGAAGACCAGAAGAAAGGCCGTCGCCGGCAGCAGCAGCAGATAGGGCAGCACTTTGGCTTGCATGGCGAAGCTCCGGGGGCGATCGCGCCACCCGGCACCTCGCGGCGTCGGGCGGCATTGGCGGGGAGGAGAGGTCAGTCGACCGGGCAGGCGCCGTCCGACGCGGCGTCGGGCAGCCAGCAGGGGGCATTGGCCTGCTGCATCAGCCCACGCAGGGTGTCGGCCTGCTGGTCGAGAACGTCACGGACCGGCTGGTTGCCCAGCACGATGCGCTCGAAAGTATCGGTATAGACCTGGTTGAACTGGCCACCGAGATCACCCAGCCCAACCGGCAGCAGTGCCGGCAGGGCGTCGGCCGAAGTGGTCATGGCCGTGATCGCCGGCCCGAGCGCTCGGGCGGAGGCAGGCAATTCGGCCGGCAGCGGCGCGTCGGTCACCGGGTAGAAATTGGTCGCCAGCAGCGTCGCGACCTGGGTCTCGGGCTGCATCATGTAGGTGACGAGCGCCTTGGAGGCTTCCATATCCGGCGCGCTCACCGGGATGGCAACGCCGGCCAGCACCGGCATGAAGCCGCGGCCCGCCGGGCCAGCCGGGGCCGGGAAGGCGACAAAATCGTCCGGACGCTGGTTGAAGGCATCGGCAAGGCGCGCGATGTGGTCGAACGCGACCCAGACGTCACCCGCAAGCAGCGGCTCCTGCATGAAGGCGTAATTGGTCGAGGCGGGGTTGGTGTACTGCCAGAGTTCCTTGAACTTGTTCCAGCCCTGCTCGGCTTCCGCGGAGCGGAACTTGGTGACGGTGGAACCGGCAAAGGACGGGATCAGGAAGCCCTGGAAGAAGCGGTGCTTGAGACCCTGCGGGCCGGCGGGAAAGCCAAACTTGGGCGAGCCGGTGCCTTCTGCCAGCGCCTTGGACCAGGCGATCAGATCGTCATAGGTCAGGGCATTGATGTCGGCGCCCTCCGGCAGGTACTCGAGCGCCTGTTTGTTGGCGGCCATCACGTAATTGGCCTGCATCCAGGGCAGGTATTTCTGCTCGGCGGTCCCGAGCTTGCCCAGTTCGAGGAAGGCTTCGCTGACGGCGATGCCGGACAGGTCGATATCGGAGAGATCAACCAGGCTATCGCCGTAGCTGGAGAGATCGCCATGCAGCGCGCCGATCACGCCGATCTGGCCGGAGCCGGCCTGCGTTTCGGCGGCGAGGCGCGTGAGGAACGGGCCGGTTTCGGACGCCTGGTAGTCGACCCCGCCTTCGAAGCCGGCAAGGACCTGCTCACGCATCTTCTGGGTTTCTTCGACGGGCGCGGCCTGGGTGGACCAGAACAGCACCTGGGCCTGTGCGGGCAGTGTCGCGGCAGCGATCGCCAGTGCCGCGCTCGCTATAGCCAGAATTGAACGTCTCATGATGACTTCTCCCATTGTTATCTCGTTGATTGTCGCCTGGTGGCAGGGGCAGGCCCGTGGCTGGCGCGACTGACCAGCGTCGGGGTGATGAGCCTGGTCAGGGGCGCGGTGTTCCGCCCCTCGATCACCTCGATCAGCATCTCGCCGATCTGCCTGCCGGCGAGACGGGTCGATGTTTCGAACGTTGTCAGCCCTGGGGGCGCGTAGGCGGAGGCGGTGATGTTGTCGAAACCGACGACGGAGAGATCGCCGGGCACGGAGAGGCCGGCACGCAAGGCCTGATCGAGCACTGTCAACGCAAGCTCGTCGAAGAGGCCGATGATGGCCGTTGGCCGATCCTTGGCATGCACAAGCTGATTGACGGCGGCCAACGTGGCCATGCGATCAAAGCGCGGCGCCGAGACCACATCGAGCCGTACCGAAGCATCGTTGCGGCGGGCCATCGCGGTGCGCAGGCCCCGCTCACGCAGATGCCGGAAGGTCATCTTCTCCGAGATGGTCACCAGCCCGAAATGGCGGTGGCCGAGTTCGTAAAGCAGATCGAAGGCCTGGCTGAATGCCGCCTCGCTGTCGGCATCGAGCCAGCTCAATGGCAGTGTCTCATCGAGCACGCGGCCATGCGTGACGAAGGGAAACTGCCTGTTAAGCAGATATTCGACCCGTTCGTCCGCTTCGCCGATGCGGAGCAGCACCACCCCATCGGCACGGCCCGACTCGACGACGTGGCGCAGCACCGCCAGTTCGGATTGCCCAGCCTGCGCCGTGGCAAGGAACAGGTCCATCCCGTGTTCGACAAGGCCCTCACCCAGGCCGGTCACGAACTCTCCGACATAGGAGTCTACGAAGTTGGGGCCGCGAACCGGCAGGACCAGACCCACGAACCCGCTGCGACCGGAAACGAGCTGGCGCGCTGCAAGGTTCGGGACATATCCGTGCGCAGCGGCGGCTTCGGCGACCCGCTTGCGGGTGCTGAGTGCAATCTTGGGGTGATTGGCGAGCGCGCGCGACACTGTGGTGATCGACACATCGAGGTGTTCGGCCAGCTCTTTCAGCGTCTTACCCTTCGGCGACACACCGATCTCCACGCAATTGCAAACGCTTGCACCTCAATTGCAAACGTTTGTAATCGTAGTTTGAGGCTTGAGTGCATGTCAAGCGCCTTGCGCATGCCTGCCTTGCGGCAGGCGCGGCTCTCGCTGAAGCGGTCTGGAATGCTGGAGGAATGAGGAAGATCGACGCCGCGGGGATCGCGCTGACCGATCGCGGCCACCGCAGAGCGGCCAGCGCAATCAACCTCACCGGCGCCTAGTCTGGCAGGGTGATCGAGGGGTTCCGGGATCAGCCGCTACTGCAGACGAAAGGGCTGTGGAGGCCCCGGCCTGCCGGTACAGGCGGGCCGCCCGGCAACCGGTCTGCTGCCCTAGTTGCGCAGTTCCTTCAGGCGCCGTTTGGCGACCTCGTTGCCGGCGTCGGCGGCCTCACGCAGCAGTTTGATGGCCTGGCTGGGCGAGCTGTAGTGGATGAGGTTGGCGTAGGCGACGGTGGCGAACAGATTGCCCTGGGCCATCGACTTTTCGATGAGTGCGCGGCCGGTCGCCAGGTCGCGCACCACACCAGTGCCAGCCAGATACATCTCCCCCAGGCGCAGCTGGGCCCAGGCGTTGTTCTGGGCCGCCGACTTCTCGAACAGCTCCCTCGCCTTTGCCAGGTCCTGCGGGATCTGGGTGCCTTCAAGATGCATCTGACCAAGCTGGTACTGCGCCCACTCATTGCCCTGGGCGGCGGACCGGGCGAACAGGTCGGCCGCCTTCCACGGGTCCACGGCAACGCCCTGGCCGCTCAGGTAGAGTTCCCCCAGGCTGAACTGAGCCCAGTGATTGCCCTGGGCGGCGGCGGCGGCAAACATCTTGGCTGCAGCATCGACGTCCTTGGCGATGCCTTTTCCTTCAAGCAGCGCCTTGCCGTAATTGTACTGACCCCATTGATCGCCGGTGGCAGCGGCGGCTTTGAGCGCGGCAGCGTCGGCCGCGTCTTCGGCGATGGCGGGCGCAGATAGCGTCATCGGCGCCAACCCGATAGATGCCGCCCCGCCGAGAACGGGGAGGAGACAGACAGCGAGCTTGAGCAGTTTCAGACGCATCTCGATTCCTTGTGGTCAGAGCGACCGGCGCGGCGGTATTTCGGCAGGCGGTTCTGGCACCGGTCGGAAGTCGCTGGAACGGCGAATTCGGCCAATATGGAGCAAACACAGGCCGGCCGATCCGGGGCGACAATTGACAGTCGACCCCTCCGAATGAGCACTAACCCCCGCCCAAATGCGTCGTCGGGCCGGGGTAATAAGTGAGACCGTCTGCCGAAGCAGAGCTTGTTTGGCGTGATGCGCCATCAGCTGACACCAGTGCTGTGCCCAACTCCCCCAAGGGCGCGGCCACCGAGCACGATCCGGACAGGCGAGCGCCCGCGACCGCGGCCGATCTTCCGTACTGGGCTGTGCTCGCCAGCATCGCGGCGTCCTTCGCCCTGATGCTGTTGCTGACGATCTACATCTTCTGGATGGCGCCGATCTCCCTGGCTGCCAAGTGGGTCTATTACGGGCTAATCGGCAGCCTGTTCTATTGCAGCATCGCGTATCTGGTGAACCGGTTCGGGGGGGCATTGCGCAGCGCCCGGTTTGTGCCGGCCCCAACCGAGCAACTGGACCGTCTGGTCCGACAGGACGCGCCGGCGGTGACGGTGCTGATCCCGACCTATCGCGAAGAACGCCGCGTGCTGCTGCTGACCATCCTGTCCGCAGCGCTGGCCCGCTACACGCAGCGCCGCATCGTGGTGCTGGTCGACGATCCGCCCGATAGTCCGTCCCTGCCCCACACTTTGGCGACTGTGCACGAAGCCATGGCGCTGCTTGCCGAGCCGATGGCCCCACTGAAAGGCGAGTTCATCCGCTGGCAGAAGCGTCGTGCACGTGGCGCGATCAATCTTCGGCTCGAGAGCGAACACCTCGCGCGCCGTTTCCGCGGAGCCGCAGCGTGGCTTCGCGACCTGGCGAGCTGGCTGGACGGGCAGACCAGCCACGAGTTCGAGCACGTGGACCGCTTCTTCATCGACAGGGTCGTGCTGGACCTCGCAGCCCATTACGAGACGCATGCCGCAGGGCTAGTCGGGCGGGAGCTGGATCCCGACGGGCTTGATCGCGAGTATCTGCGGCTCAGCACACTGTTCTGCACCGATATCGGCAGCTTTCAGCGCAAGCAGTTCGTCAACCTGTCGCATGCGCCAAACAAGGCGATGAATCTCAATGTCTATCTTGGGTTGCTGGGGGGCGAGTACGCGACAAAACAGACGTCCGCAGGGACGGTTCTACGCCCGGCTCTGGGTCGACCCGCCAGTCTTGTCGCGCCAAGGCCCGACTACGTGCTGACGCTCGACGCCGACAGCGCCATCCTTTCCGACTACATCGTCGAGCTGGTCGATGCCATCGAGGCCCGCCCTGGGGTCGGCGTGGTGCAGACCCCTTACCGAACCTTCCCGGGCGCACGTTCCGCGGTTGAGCGGACTGCCGGCGCAACGACCGACCTGCAGTACCTGGTGCATCAGGGATCGTCGCAATTCAACGCCGCCTTCTGGGTCGGCGCAAATGCCCTCCTCCGCTTCGACGCCCTGGCGCAGATTGCGACGTGGCGAGAAGAAAAGGGCCGGATGGAAAAAGTGTTCATCCAGGACGCAACGGTGATCGAGGACACGGGCTCGACGCTCGATCTGCTCACCGCCGGCTGGACCGTGCACAACTATCCCCGTCCACTGGCGTTCAGTGCGACGCCTGCCGATTTCGGCTCGTTGGCGGTGCAGCGTCAGCGCTGGAGCAATGGCGGCCTGATCATCTTCCCGATGTTACTGGCGCAGCTGATCGGGTCGAGGGGCCGATGGCGCCGGAGCCTCGAGCTGCTGTTGCGCTCGCACTATCTGCTCTCTCCGTTGATCGGAAACACGGCGGTTTTCCTGCTGCTGCTGATCAGCGCGGAGGCGCGCAGTCTGATCATGGCGCCGCTGGTCATGCTCCCGTATTTCATCATCTATGGTCTCGATCTCAAGCGGAACGGCTATCGGTTTCGCGACCTGTTCGCTGTGAGTTCGCTGAACCTCATTCTGATGCCGGTGAACTTTTCGGGGATTCTGGCGTCCGTCACGCAATTGCTGACCGGCCGCAAAGCTGCCTTCTCGCGCACGCCGAAGGTTGCCGGGCGCACATCGACACGCGCGCGATACGTGCTGTTCAATCTCACCATGCTGTCTTTGCTCGGCTGGTACGTCGCCTCGGGACTGCTGGCAGGTGACATCATCGGCAGTGTCGTGCCTGGGGTCAGCTTGTGGCTGTATGCCTATGGCATCTACCGTTTCATCGGTCCGCTGGAGGGTGCAGAAGATCTGCTGACCGGGCTCGAGCAGGCGCTTGGCGGCAGGGGGGCCATCTGGAGGCCGTCGCTGGCTGCAGCAGTCGCGGTTGCCACGCTTACCGGACTGGCGCTGGGGCTCGCCGGTGGCGGCACCGAACAGACGCCGGTCGAAGCGCGGCTGACGCGGCCGATCGTCGCCGATTTCGAGGCGCTCTGGACGGCTGCGGCTCCCGAAACGCCGGCACGGCTGCGAGACGTTTCGGGCGCTGCGGCCGCGGCCCTTCCGTAAGGTCACGCCGCGGCGCCTGCCAGCCCACCAAGCTGAAATCCGGACGATCTCGGACTCTGCCGGAATGCCGGGACAGCCGCCGGCGACCAGGCGATGCGTCGTGCCAGGCAATGCCGTCACAGACCATATCCAATCCGGATGCGTAAGCCGACTTGCCGCCCCGGTAGGTGCGCTATCTGGGACCCGGACTCACCCGCAAACATCAGCGCACGGGTGTTCGGAGAACACGGTCTTGAGACTCGGGACGGACATGACTTCTGGCAGCAGCAAGGTGGGTGGGCGCGCAACGCCGCGACTGGTGGGAGCCGCGGCATTGCTGTGCGGCGTCGGAGCGGCAGCACTGCTGGTGGGTCTTGGCGGCGCCTCTGCCAATGATGAGTGCGCGTTCGAGGGGGACACGATCACCTGCAGCGGCGACCAGTCGCAAGGCATCGTGGCAGACGAGTCGTACACCAATCTCTACGTGCTGGACCTGAGCGGAGACATAGCGCCGACCAGCATGACGGCGATCCGCTTCGATTCCGAAGGCCCCATAGCGGTGTTCAGCGATACCGGCGCGCACGCGATCAACGTGACCGGCGGGGACGGCCACGGGATCTACATCACCACTTATGGCGATGACACCTCGGCCATCCTCGAACATTCGGGCAATATCAGTGTCGAGTCCGGCTCCGGCGTCATTGTGGAGAGTTGGGCGGGATCGGCCTCGACCACCAGCGGCAACATCACGGCTCAGGGCGATGCGATTCGCGTGAAGAGTGCGGAGTCAGGCCGGGCCAATGTGACCCATAGCGGCGATCTGGAGTCGCGCGCCGGATATGGCATCATCGCCATCGGCGTCGGCTCGGTCGAGGTGTCTTTGACCGGCAATATCACATCCGCGCTGGATGGAATTAACGCCACCAGTTCCGGCGAGGATTTCGACGCCACGGTGGTTGTCGACGCCAGCGGCAACATCACCTCTTCGGGCGGCGTCGGCATCCACGCCGAGTCCGCCAACCACGCGGTCGAGGTTCACTATAGCGGCGACATCGATGCGCAGCTGGGCGGCATCGTGGTGCTGGCGACAGGCGATAACGCCGACGCGACTGCGGTGCTCGAGCATAATGGCCAGATCCTCTCGGGGTCGGGCGGCGGCATTCACGTGGAGTCCGCCTTTCATTCCGCCAGCCTCGAAAGCAACGGTCGGATCGACGTGCAGGGCGACGGCGTGGTGGTGATCAGTACCGGCAGCGCAAGCGATGCATCGGTGAGCGTCGAGCGCACCGGCGATATCGTCTCGTCGGCCGGCAGCGGCATCATCGCGACCTCGGCGTTCCACTCGGCCAAGGTCGAAAGCCACGGCAATATCGAGGCCTATGTCGATGGCATCGTGGTGACCAGTACCGGTGACGAAGCGGACGCAACGGCGACGATCGTGCAAACCGGCGACATTTCCGCCACGACCGGCCGCGGTCTGGTGGCCAATTCGGCCAATCGCAATGCTTCGATCGACAGCACGGGCACAATCACCGCGGGTGGCGACGGCATACAGGCCATCAGCAGCGGCACAGGCGGCGACGCCTCGGCATGGGTCAAGCAGACCGGCAGCGTGACTTCGACGGGCGGAAACGGCATCTACGTACGGTCTGCGAACGCGGCGGCCTCGGTGCTGAGCCAGGGCGACATCGAAGCGCTCTATGACGGCATATTCGTCAAGAGCACCGGCGAAGGCGCCGATGCGACCGCAAAGGTCGAGCATCGGGGCAACATCACATCCTGGGATGGCTACGGTATTCGTGCCGAGTCCAGTCGACAGGGCGTTACCATCGACAGCAACGGCACCATCCAGTCCAAGCTGGACGGCATCCGCGCGGTCAGCACCGGTTCGTCCCAAGCGGCCACGGCGCTGGTGACGCATAGCGGCGATATCAGCTCGTCCGATGGCATGGCGATCTATGCCAGTGCCACCAATCAGGGCGTGACCGTCGAAACCAGCGGCAATCTCTCCGGCAAGACCGGCGGCATCTTCGCCAGCTCCACCGGCAATGCCGACGCCGCGACGGTGAATGTTTCGCATGAGGGCGATATCACCACTGTCGAGGGCAGCGGCATCTACGGTTATGCGAGCGGCCAGGAAGTGCTGATTACCCAGGACGGCAATATCACCGGCGGTTCGCACGGGATCTCGGCGACGTCCGAAAGCGAAAGGGTGGCGGTGACGCTGGCCGCTGGCACCATCTCTGGCGCTTCGCAATCGGCGGTGTCGCTGCGGTCGATCACCGGATCGGCACTGGACAATTACGGAACCATCGATGGCGGCGCGGGCCTCGCGGTGCAGACCTTCGGCTATGGCGCGACCACGATCTCGAACTACGGCACACTCATCGGCGACATCGAGATCGACGATGGCTACAGCACGGTGGTCAACTACGCGGACGGATTGTACGAGCTCGGCTCCCTTGCGTTTCTGGGCGGGGGTATGCTCTCCAACTACGGCACCATCTCGCCCGGTGGCGACGGGGCCATCAGCACGGCCAGCATTACAGGCGATTTCGTGCAAGGCGCGGACGGCACGATGCTGATCGATGTCGACGCGACCACGTCCGATCTGATCGATGTATCCGGTACGGCCTCGCTGGCTGGAACCGTCGCGCTCAACTTTCTCGACGTGACCGACGCCAGTCTGTCGCGGACGATCCTGACCTCATCGGGGCTCACGGCCGCCGATCTGGATTTGCTGTCCAGCATTGCGGTGTTCAACAGCACTTTCGACTATGTCGATGGCACCGATGTGGTGGTGAATGTCGATCTGGAGTTTGCGCCCCAAGGCCTCGACGAGAACAGCAGCAACATCGCCGCCGCGCTGAACAGCGCCTTCAAATCGTCCGATGGTGGCGGCGAACTTGGCCCCGTGCTGGCCGGTCTCGCCAATCTGCGTACCATCGAAGAATACGAGGCCGCCCTGGAACAGCTCTCGCCTGAAATCCAGGGGGAGAACGCTGGCAGCATGCAATCGGCCACCACGACGTTCGCCGACCGTCTGCTGAGCTGTCGCGTGCTGAATGGCGCCTATGCCTTCAACGCGGAAGGCGAGTGCGCGTGGTTCAGCGTCGCTGCGACGCAGCTCGACCGCGACGCCACCGACACCCGCCTCGCCTACACACAGAACTCGGCCACATACTCGTTCGGCACCCAGCAGGCGCTTGATGCCGACTGGCGGCTTGGCGTCGGTTTTGCCTATACGCAGGCCGAAGGCGAGAACAGCGCAGGCGCCACCAGTAGCCGCGGCCAGGTGCAGACGGGTGCCATCCTGAAATACGATCATGAGGCAACGGTGCTGGCGGCGTCGCTGACGGCTGGGCTTGCCGGCACACAGACCGTCCGCATGATGGATTTCGGCGGCTATCAGGATGAGGTGAGCGGCTACAGCCCCTCGGCTTTCCTCGCCGGGAGACTGCATGCGTCTTACACGCATGACATGGGTGGCATCTACATCAAGCCAGTGGCCGAACTGAACGTCATGCAGATCGAAGAAGCCGCTTATACGGAGACCGGAGGATCGGCGGCACTCAGCGTCGAAGGCTCGAGCCAGACCATCGCCAGCCTCGACCCGGCACTCGAAGTGGGTGGAGAAATCGCGCTGGGCGAGGAGGTGGCGATGCGCCCCTATCTGCGTGCGGGTGTCTCTCGGGTGTTCGGGGGCGATCAGACCACCACGGCATCATTTGTCGAGGGCGACGGCACGACCTTCACGGTCGCAAACGACAGCGACGAGCTGTTCGCCAAAATCGGCGCCGGCGCCGACGTCTTGGGATGGGGCGAGATGACGTTGCGCCTCTACTACGAAGGCAGCTTCAGTTCGACGAGCACCCAACACGGTGCCGGCCTGAAGTTCGGCTCGAACTTCTAGAAGGTCCTGCGTTTTGCGTCCGGCGTAGCGGGACGTGTTCCTGCTACGCCGCGACGCTCTTGCGAAAGGGACCAGACTGCGATGTGCCGAGGCGCATGGTGACCAGTCCCTCGGCGAGCTTGACCGCTGCAGCAACACCATCGATGACCGGAACATGATGGCGCGAGGCGAGGTCGGCGGCGAGGTCGGCCATGCCGGCGCAGCCGAGCACGATGGCATCGGAATTGTCGTGGAGCAGCGCGGAGGCGATCTCGTCGGAGATGGTTTCGCGGGCACTGGAGCCGGGGCGCTCGAGCTCGAGGACCGGGACGTTGGAGGCACGAACCTTGCCGCAGCGGGCCGACAACCCGTAGCGCATGATGTTCTCCTGGATGACCGGGATCGACACCGAGAGCGTCGTGACGACCCTGAAGCGCTCGGCGACCAGCATGGCGTAGTGGTAGGCCGCCTCGCCGATGCCAACGACCGGCACGGTGGTGCGCTTGCGGGCCGCGTAGAGCCCGGTGTCGTCGAAGCAGGCGATGATGATGGCATCGAAACCGGCGGGGTCAGCTGCTGCATTGTCGATTTCGGCGAAGAGCCCTGGGAGTGCTGCCTCGCCGTCCTCGGCGCCCTGGATCGAGGCGGGGCCGGTATCCGGGTTGCGCGCGACGATTTCGGTGGCGGGCGCCGCGGCAAGCTGCGCGGCGCGGCCGATCTTTTCGGTCATCGAGGCGGTGGTGTTGGGGTTGATGACGAGGATGCGCATCAGCTGGATTGCCGCTTGCGGCTGATGAGCGCGATGAGCCCCACGGTGCCGCCGATGATGAGGAACGAGAACAGCGTCGTGACGGTGCCCAGCGCATAGAGCACCGGCGTCGTCACGTTGGTTGTCATGCCGTAAATTTCGAGCGGCAGGGTGTTGTAGGTGCCCATGGTGAGCAGCGAGCGCGCGAATTCGTCGTAGCTCAACGAGAAGCCAAAGAGGCCGACACCGATCAGGCTGGGGGCGATCATCGGCAGCAGCACGTGCCAGAAGGTCTGCCAGGGCGAGGCGCCGAGATCGCGCGCGGCTTCCTCGTAACTGGGCGAGAAGCGGTTGAAGACCGCGAACATGATGAGGACGCCGAAGGGCAGCGTCCAGGTGAGATGCGCGCCGAAACCCGAGCCAAACCAGACCGGGCGGATGCCGACCTGCTGGAACAGGACGCCGATGCCGAGGCTGACGATGATCGAGGGGACCACCAGGCTCGCGATGGTGAGATAGAACAGCGGCGAGGCGCCGATGAACCGGCGGCGGAAGGCGAGGCCGGCCAGCAGGGCGACGACCACTGTGGTCGACATGACCATGAGGCCGAGGAGCAACGAGCGGGTGAAGCTGGCGCCAAAATCGCCCACGGCCTGCTTTTCGAACAGGTTGAAGAACCAGTGGACCGACACGCCATTGAGCGGAAAGGTGAGGCCGCCATTGGGCCCCTGGAACGACAGAATGAAGATGGCGCTCAGCGGGCCATAGAGAAACAGCACAAAGAGCCCGAAGAAAGCCGCGAGGACGTAGAAACCGAGGCCGCGCTTTTCGCTTCCCATCTCAGAGCTCCTTGCGGATGTCGACGACACGGAGGATGCCGGCGACGAGAAGCAGGACGAGGACCAGCAGCACCACGGCATTGGCAGCGGCGCCGGGATATTGCAGCAGGCTCATCTGGTTCTTCATCATCAGCGCCACAGAGGCGGACTGGCCGCCGCTCATCACCTGCACGGTGGAGAAGTCCGCCATCACCAGTGTCACCACGAAGATGGTTCCGATGGCCATGCCGGGCTTGGCGAGCGGCAGGATGACCGTCCAGAGGATCTGGAAGGCATTGGCGCCGGCATCGCGCGCCGCCTCGATCAGCGATCGGTCGATGCGCATCAGCGTGTTGAAGATCGGGGTGACCATGAACAGGGTGTAGAGGTGCACCATGGCGAGGACGACGGCGAAGTCGGAATAAAGCAGCCACTCGATCGGCTGGGGGATGAGGCCCATTTCCACAAGGGTGGAGTTCACGAGGCCATTGCGCCCCAGCACCGGGATCCAGGAGATCATCCGGATGATGTTGGAGGTGAGAAACGGCACTGTGCAGATAAGGAAGAGCACCGTCTGCGTGGTGGCGCGACGCACATGGAAGGCGAGGAAATAGGCGACCCAGAAGCCGATGAAGAGGGTCAGCGCCCAGACGATGGCGGCAAATTTTAGCGTGTTGCCATAGGTCTTCCAGGTGACCCAGGAGCCGAGCGTGTCGACATAGTTGGTCCAGATGAAGTCCGGATACATCCGGGCGAAATCGTAATCCCAGAAGCTGACGAAGACGAGTAGCAGGATGGGGATGAGCAGGAAGAAGCCGAGGATCAGCCAGAGCGGCAGCGCCTGAAGATAGGAGGCGATGGCGGCGAGCGAGAACGGGGCGGACCGGCGTTTCGGCGGGGCGGCACTCGCGATCGCTTTGTCTGCTACAGCCATGAAACACTCCTCGAACAGTGCAGTCGGGCCACCCTTCTCCCCTTGCAGGAGAAGGTGGATCGGACCGTAAGGTCCGAGACGGATGAGGGGTCGCTGTCGGGCAGCACGAATGCCGGTAGAGACCCCTCATCCGCCCTTCGGGCACCTTCTCCCGCAAGGGGAGAAGGCGACCACGGCGAACTCCGGCGGCTAGGCCGCGATGAACTCGTTCCAGCGGGTGACCATGTAGCGGTCTTCGTCCATCACCGAGTTCCAGCAGGCGACGTGGCCCATGCGCTCGAGGAAGGAGCCGCCGTCGCGGACGGCGCCGGCCTTTTCCATCACCGCGCCATCGGGCGAGAGGATATCGCCCTGGGCGGGCTTGCCCTCGATCCAATAGCCCCACTCGTCTTCCGACATGTATTCCTTGGCGGTGTCCATGGCGGCCGAGTAGTAGCCCTGACGGTTGAGGTAGCCGCCGACCCAGCCCGAGGTGTACCAGTTGATATACTCGTAGGCGGCGTCGAGCATGGCGCCTTCGAGGTGAGCGGCAAGACCGAGACCACCGCCCCAGGAGCGATAGCCTTCCTTGAGCGGCTGGTAGGTGCAGGGGATGCCCTTCGACCGCACGGCGGCGACGGCCGGCGACCACATGGACTGGATGACGACCTCACCCGAGGCCATCAGGTTGACGCTCTCGTCGAAGCTCTTCCAGAAGGCGCGGAACTGGCCGTCCTGCTTGGCCTTGATGAGGAAATCGATGGTGGTGTCGATCTCCGCCTTGGTCATGTTGCCCTTGTCGGCATAGGTGATGATGCCCATCGCCTCGCAGATCATGGCTGCGTCCATGATGCCGATCGAGGGGATGTTGAGGATCGAGGTCTTGCCCTTGAAGGCCGGGTCCATGATGTCGGCCCAGGTGGTGATTTCGCGACCGACCAGGTCGGGGCGGATGCCGAGGGTGTCGGCATTGTAGATGGTCGGAACCATGGTGAACCAGCCGGTCTCACCCTTGGCGAATTCCTTGGAGTCCGGCGCGTCGACATAGCCGACAGTATGCGGCGCGGTGCCCTGGGCGATGACGCTGTCGGGCGTCAGCTTGCCGGTTTTGAACAGCGGCACGATCTTGTCGTAGTACTTGAGCTTGGAGGTATCCATCGGCTGGATGACGCCGGCGGGGAACACCTTCTTCAGGATCCAGTATTCGATGTCGGCAATGTCGTAGCTGTCGGGCTGGGTGACGGCGCGCTGGGCGGCGGCGTCGGAGTCGGTCGCGGTCATCTCGAGCGTGATGCCGAGGTCGGCTTTGCACTTTTCGGCAATGGCGTTGAGGTTCGAGACGCCCGTGCCGAACTGGCGGAGCGTGATCGGGTTCTGTGCCCAGACGGTGGGGAAGCCACCAAGAGCGCCCGCACCGGCGGCGGCGCCGGCAAGCGCTGCCGCGCCTTTGAGGATGGCGCGGCGCGAGAGCCCGGCCGCCTGGAGAGTCTTGTTCGTCCCGTTCATAGCCCTATTCCCTGTTTGTGGTTGCAGTTCAGTTGTCGAGACGGCCGAGGACGATGGCGTCCCCGGCATCCCAATTCAGCGGCACCGCATCGCCAACCTTGACCGGACGTGCGTCGAAGCTGCGGTCGTCGATGATGGCGGTGAAGTCTTCGACACCGGCACCATCGACCGACAGCTTCACCGAGGCGCCGCGATATTCGACGTTGGAGACGGTGCCGACGAAGCCGAGACCCTTGATGGTCGGCTCGCCGATACGGACGTGATCGGTGCGGATGGCGATATCGATGGGCGCGCCTTCGGCTGGCGCCTGGCCGGTGGCGGCGAACTGGCCGCCATTGGGCACATGGAGCACCGCCAGACCATCCGTAGACGCGCCGGCCCGGCCGGAGACGACATTGTGGTCGCCCATGAAGCGGGCGACGAAGGCGGTGGCGGGCCGCTCGAAGACCTCGCGGGGGGTGGCGGCCTGCTCGATCCTGCCGTCGTTCATCACAACGATGAGATCGGCGAGCGCCATCGCCTCTTCCTGGCTGTGGGTGACGTGGACGAAGGTGATGCCAAGCTGGGTCTGGAGCTTCTTGAGCTCGGCCCGCATGCGGACCTTGAGGAATGGGTCGAGCGCCGAGAGCGGCTCATCGAGCAACAGCGCCTCAGGGTCGGTGATCAGCGCGCGGGCCAGGGCGACGCGCTGCTGCTGGCCGCCCGACAGCTGGGCCGGGCGTCGGGTGGCATAGGCCTCCATCTGCATCAGCTTGAGCATTTCGAGCGCCTTGGCCCGCCGCTCGTCCTTGTCCACCCCCTTCATGCGCAGCGAGAAGGCGACGTTGTCCACGAGGTCGAGATGGGGAAACAGCGCGTAGCTTTGGAACATCATGGCGGTGCCGCGCCGGGCCGGCGGCAAGTTGGTCACCATGGTGTTGCCGAGGAGGATATCGCCGTCCGAGACGGATTCGTGGCCGGCGATCATGCGCAGAGTCGAGGTCTTGCCGCAGCCAGACGGGCCAAGCAGGCAACAATAGGTGCCTGCCGGTATCTTCAGGCTGATCGCATCTACGGCGGTGGTCGTGCCGTAGCGCTTGGTTACCGAGGCAAGGTCGATCTCGGCGGCTTTGGTCATGCGCTGATCCCCGTTGTGCAGAGAACAATGCATGGTCCATGCCAACTCGTACTGGGAGCGGCTAAGGCGCGGTTTTAGTTGAGGTTTCGACTTGGAACGATTGTGCCGCCTCGTCGGGCATCGCCGTCATATGCCTATTTTTTGCGCGAATGTTCGCAATCGCAAGCCAAAATTGTATGCAATCCTGAGTCCGGATGGCGTGCGATACCCCCTTACAATGTCGGCAAATCGGGATATGGGTTGGCGGTACGGGGTTACAGATGAGCATCGCCGACTATCCATTCGCGCCCATCGGAGGCAGTGAAGACCGCGCGCTGGCGATCCGCGAGCAATTGCGCGATGCGATCATCGACCGCCGCCTGGCACCGGGCACCAAGCTCAACGAGTCCGAGGTCGGCACGCTGTTCGAGGTGAGCCGCACGGTGGCGCGGGCGGCCCTGCAGATGCTGAGCTTCGAGGGGCTGGTCCGGATCGAGCGCAATCGCGGCGCCTTTGTAGCGAACCCCACGCCAGAGGAAGCGCGCCAAGTCTTCGATTCCCGCCGGCTGATCGAGCCGGCCCTCGCGTTGGAAGCGACAGAGCGGGTGAGCGCGGCCGATATCGTGGCGTTTCGCGAGCGGCTGGCCGAAGAGACCGAATTGATGGGCCAGCACGGGGCCAGTGCCCGACGCGCCGAGATCCGCGCCTCGGGTGATTTTCACCTGCTGCTGGCCAAGGTGGCGGGTAACGCCATTCTCGGCCGCTTCATGGAAGAGCTGGTGGCGCGTTCATCGCTGGTGATCGCGCTCTATGGCCGCACGGGCGCCTCGCGCTGCGGCCATTCCGACCATGGCGACATTCTCGATGCGCTGGAAAAGCGCGACGGGGCGACGGCTGCGCGACTGATGCTGAAGCATATCGACCATATCGAGGCCGATCTCGATCTGCGCGTCACCGAGGGGCTGGGGCTGAAAGAGGCGCTGGCACCCCGCTGAGACTGGACCGCCTCAGATCAGCAGTTCGGAAGTGACTTCCAGGGTACGGTCGCCAAGCAGCTCGGGGTTGTCGATGCGGGCGGCGAGGCGCTGGTCGCGGCCGCGGATCAGCTCGGCGATCTGCGGCTCGTACCGGCGCACCACGGCAGTGAGCCAGCGATTGACCAGATAGGACGGGCGCGCCATGTGCACGTCGAAGCGCGGGAGTAGCGCAATGGTCGGCTCGGCATCGAGCCAGGTGTCGCCCACCACCCACTGGTTGACGGTGAACAGCCGGTGCAGATTGCCAAAGCCATCGACGCCCACGCCGATCAGGTGATGCACCGGGCCCTTGGCGCCATCGGGCCGGACGAAGCAATGAAAGTGGCCGTGCTCGACGGCATCGGCGGCGGGCTGGTGGCAGTGATAATACCATTGGCCACCCGAGGCCGGATCGAAGACATCGCCTGGCGGGTAGTGAGACCACGCCGCGACGGACTGGGTGTCCTTGAGGGTCTCGGACAGCACGGTGTCGCCGGACTTTTTCAGGATCGCCTCGGTGAAGGCGATCTCGTCGGCGGCGCGTTGCTGGTCCTCGGTCATGACGGGTCCTACTGGGCGCCGGCGGAGCAGGGCGCAGCGGCAGCACATGGTGCGGCAGCGGCACAGGGGGCTGCGGCCGCGCATGGAGCAGACGCAGCGCAAGGTGCAGCCGCCGCACACGGAGCCGAAGCGGCGCAAGGCGCAGCGGCAGCGCACGGGGCGGCTGCCGCGCACGGCGATGCGGCAGAACACGGGGACGCAGCAGCAGCGCAGGGCGAGGCTGCGGAGCATGGGGCATCGGCAGCGCAGGGAGCCGCGCTGGATGCCGGGGCGGCGACGGCGGGAGCGGCGCGCTGGGTCGAAGCGACGTGGTCAGCCGCTACCCCGGCGGTGGCAAGCAGCGCCGCAGCGCCGAACAGAAGCGTATTGCGCGTGCTCATTTGCGGGCAAATCCATCGAGGCCGAAGACAGGGCGCAGGGCGATGCCGCCGAAGCTACCGAGGAAGGCGGCACCGAACCAGAGCCAGCCGTGGACGCTGCCCGAGGCGATGCCGCTGAACAGGGCGCCGATATTGCAGCCGAAACTGAGGCGCGCCCCATAGCCCATCAGCACGCCACCGATGGCGGCGGCGAGCAATGACAGGAACGGCAGGGCCGCCTTGGGGGCGAACTTGCCGGCAAGGCCGGCGGCGAGGGCAGCGCCTAGGATCAGACCGAAATCCATGACCGAGGTCACGTCCTCTAGCACGCTGGCTTCGAGCGCGCGGGCCTGCGCCGGCCAGGTCCAGAATTCCCAGCTTGCGACGGGAACACCGACGCTCTGGGCGATCTTGGCGCCCCAAAGGCCGAAGCCATAAGTGATCGACCAAGGGTGGCCGGCGATGAGGAGCGTCAGGATGTTCAGGGCCGCAAGGCCAAGGCCGGCACCGATCAGCGGCCATGGTCCGCGCAGAAGGCGCGTCCAGCCGCGATTTGCCGGGACCTTTGGCTGCTCGAGGCTGCCATGGGCACGCTTTTCGATGGCGGCCGTGACCCAGGCGACGGCGCCCAGGCCTGCGAGCGTGACGACAAGCGCCAGCGGCACGCCAAGGCTGCTGCCGAGGCTGATGGCCGGGAGCGACGGCAGGGTGAGCCAGAACGGGAGGTGCGCGGTGCCGAGCAGCGCACCGAAAACGAAGAAGGCAAGTGTCACCAGCATGCGGGCACTGCCGCCGCCGACGGTGAACAGAGTGCCCGACCCGCAGCCGCCGCCAAGCTGCATGCCGAGCCCGAACATGGCGGCGCCGAACAGCACTGAAACGCCGACCGGCGCAGTGGCGCCGACGAGCGGGTTGCCGAACGGGCTGCCCCAGGCGAGCAGCGGGATGAAGACGATGGCAGCGACGGCGATCATCAGCATCTGGGCGCGCATGGCACCGCCACGGCGCTCGACCACCATGCGGCGCCAGCCGCCGGTGAAGCCGAAGGAGGCGTGATAGAGCGTCAGCCCGAGAAGGCCGCCGACCAGGAACAGCGCGGCCTGACGCAGATCGACCAGTTGCCAGATGACCAAGGCGCCGAGGATGAGTCCACCCCCAGCGACGGCCACGGGGCCGCGGTCGAATGGCTGGCTCACCGGGGCCCTGAGGCTCCCCGCCGTCGCGTCCGTCATGTTCAGTCTCCAGAATCAGACGTTCATAGGTCACGTCCCGGGCCACGAATGACCCGGGACGCGAAAGCAATCAATGCCGTCAGTTGGTGACGACCGGGCGTGCGGGGTCGGCGGTCCACTGCGACATGGAGCCATCATAGAGGCGGACATTGCCCACGCCCTGGACTTCGGACAGGCCGAACCAGGCGATCGAGGCGAGGTGGCCGGTGTTGCAGAAGGCGATCAGGCCATCGTCGCTGGCGCCGCCGGACTGGTTGAGCAGCGTGGCAATGGTCTCGGGCTTGGCGAACGAGGCATTCTCGACGTCGTAGAACTTGTCGAAGTTGATGTTGACGGCGGTCGGGATGTGGCCGAGCGCCTGCACGGTATTGGTCTTTTCCTGGCCGATGAACTGGGCCACCGAGCGGGCATCGATCAGGTTGACGTCGTCGGCGATGGCCGCTTCGACTTCCTTGACGTCGGCCAGCAGCTCGGGCCGGAACTCGGCCTTGAAGTCGCCGGGCTCAAGGGTCGCCACATCGGTCGAAACCGCGCCATTGGCCTTGGTCCATGCAGCCCAACCGCCGTCGAGGATGGTGACGGCGTCGTGGCCGAGCACCTTGAAAGTCCAGTAGACGCGGGTGGCGCTGCCGAATTCCGAAGCGCTGGTGCCGGCAGGAACGATCACCACCTGGCTGTCGTCATCGACGCCGAGGGCGGCAATGGTCGCCTCGATCTGCTCGGGGGGCGGCAGCATGCCCGGGATGTCGTTGATCTTGGCGCGCCACGGCACGACCGAATAGGGCGCGGCGATGGCGCCCGGGACGTGGCCGGCGGCGTAGGGATCAGCACCCTCGACGGCGTCGCGGATGTCGAGAACGACGAGGCTCTCATTGCCGAGGTTTTCGGTGAGCCAGGCGGCATCGACCAGCGGCTTGTCGGTGAGGCGTTCGGCCTGGGCGACGGCGGGGAACAGCACGCCCGTCAGCGCCACGGCGACAGCAAATCCAGTACGCATCTTCTTGTTATCCTTGGAGGTTGGGTCGGTTGATCCAGAGTGGCTGCATATTGCCATATCGGCCGGCGGGCTGGCAGCGGACGGCCTTGCAAAGGTTTGTCAGGCTGGGAAAAAACCATCTAGGCACGGTTGATCGCGGGCAATGAATATTCCCGTGAGCTTATGGGCGGGCCGGGCGAGAGTGTGGATAATGCGCTTCCGATCACATCTCGAACCAGAGCGTCACATGATTTCCTCCCGCCTGCTCGCAGCGGCCCTCGCCGGTCTGTTCGCGCTCCTTGCGCCCGTTGCCGCCCATGCCGAGACGGCGCCGGCCGCCGCAGCAACCGAAGCGCGGGCGACGGTGCTGGATTTCGAGAGCGAGGAAAAGCTCAACGCGCTCGCGGCGGAAGGGCGCACGGTGGTGTTCTTCTTTGCCAGCTGGTGCCCGAATTGCCGCGCCACGGTGGCCGAGCTGAATGCCCGCTGGACGGAGGTCGATCCGTCGCTGACGCTGGTGATTGCCGACTATGACAAGGAGCGCGAGCTCAAGAGCAAGTTCGGCGTGACCTATCAGGACACGTTCGTGCTTCTGGATGCGGCGGGCAACGCCATCAAGTCGTGGAACGCCGGTGGCGTCGACGGGCTGAACGCCAACAGCAAGCTCTAGTCGATGTTCGCCAGCGTCGGGTTTGCGTTTATCGCCGGGGTAATCACGGTACTGTCGCCTTGCGTGCTGCCGCTGTTGCCGGTGCTGCTGGCCGGCACGGCACAGGGTGGACGGCAGCGACCGATCGGGCTGATCTTCGGGTTCGTCGTCAGCTTTTCGCTGGCGACGCTGGCGCTGAGCGCCCTGGTGCGCGGCATCGGCGTGCCGCCGGACCTCAACCGGCTGCTGGCCGGGACAGTGCTGATCGGGCTCGGGCTGGTGCTGGTGGTGCCGCGGCTGCATCTGGGATTCGAGAGGCTCGCCGGAGGGCTGGTGTCGCGGGTTCCGGGCCCGGCCAATAGCAGCGGCTTTTCGGGGGGACTGCTGACCGGCGCGGGGCTCGGGCTCGCGTGGACGCCCTGTGTCGGTCCGATCATGGCGTCGGTGATCACGCTGGCGCTGAACCAGCAGGTCGACGCCGGGGCCGTCGCGGTGACGCTGGCATTCTCGCTGGGCACGGCGCTGCCGATGGCGGCGATCATGGTTGGCGGGCGGAGCCTGACGCGGCGGCTCGGTTGGTTCCAGACGCATGCGACGCGGATCCAGCAGGTGCTGGGCGTGCTGGTGGTGGTGACCGGGATCGGCATCTTCCTCAACTGGGACCGGGAGATCCAGATCCTGCTGCTGACCTGGTTCCCCGGATGGGAGCAGGCGCTGATCGGCTGGGAGCCACGGCCGGAGCTGTAGTCAGAGGACCGGTCGGCGCGCGTTCGGACTTGCAGACCCTATACCTTCGTGGTGTTCCTTGCTGTCGACCAACCCGGCATAGTGGCGGCCAGCCAGAGCTCGGGTACAACAACAGTCGGGACATAGTTGTTGCCGCAGACGGCAGCGGCGAGGTCACCGGCGGAACAGGGAGCAGTGCCGGGCTTTGCTGCGCCGGCCGCGATCATGCCAGACCACAGCCTTACACAGTCTCTCCTCGCCCAGTTTCGCGACATCGTCGGCACGGAAAATGTGCTGACCGAGGCGCGCCAGACCCGCAGGTTCCGCAAAGGCTATCGCTATGGCGACGGCACGGTGCTGGCGGTGGTGCGGCCGGGCTCGCTCCTGGAGCAATGGCGGGTATTCAAGGCGGCGGTCGAAGGCGGCTCGATCGTCATCATGCAGGCGGCCAATACGGGGCTGAATGGCGGTTCGACGCCGTTCGGCGACGATTATGACCGGCCGGTGGTGGTGATCAATACGCTGAGGATCGACCGCGTCGACCTGATCGATGGCGGCGAGCAGGTGCTGTGCCTTGCGGGTTCGACCCTCCATCAACTGGAGCGGAAAATCCGGCCGCTCGGTCGCGAGCCGCACTCGGTGATCGGATCGACCACGATCGGCGCCTCGGTGGTCGGTGGGGTGTGCAACAATTCAGGCGGCGCGCTGATCCGCCGCGGCCCGGCCTATACGCAGCTGGCGCTGTTCGGGCGGGTGGAGGCAGATGGGCGGGTGAGCCTCGTCAATCACCTCGGCATCGAACTCGGCGAGACGCCCGAGGAGATTCTCGGGCGGCTGGATCGCGGTGAGTACGGCGCCGACGACATCCGGCACGACCAGGGCACGCTGGCCTCGGACCCGGAATACCACAGGCTGATCCGCGAGATCGACGCGCCCGGCCCTGCCCGGTTCAACAACGATCCGCGGCTGCTGTTCGAGGCGGCGGGAAGCGCGGGCAAGCTCTGCGTGTTCGCGGTGCGGCTCGACACGTTCGCGAGTTCGGGGCCGTCGAAGGTGTTCTATGTCGGCTCGAACGACTTCATGGAGCTGACCAATCTGCGGCGGCAAATCCTCGGATCGTTTGCCAACCTGCCGGTGGCCGGGGAATATCTCCACCACGATGCCTATGAGCTGGCCGAGAAGTACGGCAAGGACCTCTATCTCTTCCTCAAGCATGTCGGTACCGAGCGGGTGTCGACGGCGTTTACGCTCAAGAGCAAGTTCGACGCGATCACCGGCAAGCTGGGACTGGGCACCAATGTGTCCGACAAGCTGCTGCAGGTGATCACGGGGCTTCTGCCCAACCATCTGCCCAGGCGGATGAACGCGTTCCGCGACAAGTATGAACACCACCTGCTGATCCGGATGGATGGCGCGGGGATCGAGGAGGCGCGGCGACATCTGGGGTCGGTGTTTCCGTCGGCGACGGGCGATTTCTTCGAATGCGACGAGGAGGAGGCGCTGGCCGCCTTCCGGCATCGATATGCGGTGGGCGGTGGCTCGGTGCGCTATCGTGCGGTCAATCCGGACACTGTCGAGAACATCGTGGCGCTGGACCTTGCCCTACCGCGCAACACGCTCGACTGGCGGGAGTCGCTGCCCGAGGGGATCGAAGAGAGCATCGTGCGGCGCATCCCGTGCGGGCACTTCTTCTGCCAGGTGTTCCACTACGACTATGCCATCAAGAAGGGCACGAACTGGCTCGACATCGAGCACAAGATCATCGCGCACCTCTCCGGCAGGGGCATCGAGTTCCCGTCCGAGCACAATGTCGGGCACCTCTATGAAGCCAAGCCGGTGCTGAAAGACTTCTACCGCTCGCTCGACCCGACCAACACGATGAACCCGGGGATCGGTGGGACGTCGCGAAACCGCAACTGGGCCTGACGCAGCAGATTGCGCTTCCGAACCGGAGAACCGTTGCTACTCTTCCTGGAAGCGCTCCGGATCAGCGCGCCAGGAAGCCACCATCGACCGGCAGGGTGACGCCGGTGATCATGCTGGCGGCGGACGAGGCGAGAAAGACGATGGCGTCGGCGACCTCTTCGGGTTCAGCCAGTCGGTGCATCGGGGTGGCGGCGAGGACCGCGCCGAGCTTTTCGGCGTCGCCGGTGATGGGCGCGATGAAGCCGGTGTTGACGAAGGTCGGCGCCACGGCGTTGACGCGGACGTTGTCCTTGACCCACTCGAGCGCGAGGGCGCGGGTCATGTTCACGACGCCGCCCTTGGTGGTCTGGTAGGCGACGTTCGGGTAGATGCCGCCGGAAAGTCCCATAATCGAGGCCGTGTTGACGATGGCGCCGCCGGTGGGGACCATCAGCCGGGCCGCGAGGCGGGCAGCGAGGAACATTCCGGTCAGATTGACGGCGACGACGCGGTTCCAGTCGGCAAGCGAGATGCTGTCGGCGGAGGCGCGTACGGCCATACCGGCATTGTTGACCAGCACATCGAGGCGGCCAAAGCGATGTCCGAGCTCTGTGAAGGCGGCTTCGAGCTGGGCTTCGTCGCCGACATCGACCGGGAGTGCGAGGGCGGTGGCGCCAGTACCCGACAGTTCGGCGGCAAGGGTCGTGGCCTTGTCACCATCGCGGTCGAGAATGGCGACGGAGGCACCGAGCCCTGCCAGTTGCCGCGCACTGGCCCGGCCGATGCCATCGGCACCACCGGTGATGGCGGCGACCTTGCCGGCAAGGTCATAGCGCTTACCCAGAATGTCGGTCATGGCTCTCTCCTCCGTTCCCCGACACCAGTGTGGACCGGATTTTCGGCTGGCGGCTAGTTCGGGCAAGGGCAAGATCGTTCGGGCAAAGCCCTGAGCGAGGGGCTTTTGTCGTGTGCGGAGCGCGATCAGAGATTGCGCGGGCGGACGAATTGGCCTGAATTTGCTGCACGCCCGACATCCTTGTTTGCACGCGGGCCCGAGAGACCCGCATGACTGCTGCTACCGATACTCAAGAACCGAGCCTCGATTTCGACGCGCTGAGCGCTCAGATCGTCGCGCGGCGCGCAAAGATGCCGAAACGGCTGGCACAGGTGGCCGAGTTCGTGCTTGCGCAGCCCGACGAGGTGGCGCTGGGGACGGCGGCGGGTCTGGCGGCCCGGATCGGGGTGCAGGCCTCGACACTGGTGCGGTTTTCGCAGGTCTTAGGGCTGAGCGGCTTTTCCGAGTTGCAGGCCCTGTGCCGGAAGAAGCTGCAGCAACGCTGGCCGGACTACGAGGAGCGGATCCGCGCGCTGAAAGGCGATGCACAGGCGGACCATTCGGCGCGGCTTTTTGCCGGGTTCTCCGAGGCCAGCATCGCCTCGATCCTCAAGCTGCGCGAACAATGGGACGCGGCGCGGTTTGCCGCGGCGGTGGCGGTGCTGACCGACAGCAGGACGATCTATCTGGTCGGCAACCGCCGATCGTTCCCGGTCACCTCCTATCTCGGTTACCTGTTCGGGCGGCTGGGCATCCGGCACCAGCTGCTGGCGGGGCTGGGAGATATGGACGGCAATGCGCTCGACACCACAGGGCCGGATGACGCGATGATCGCGGTAGGGTTCGCAACCTATGCCGAGGCAACGGTGGCGATGGCGCAACGCGCGGCGAACAAGGGGATGCGGATCGTCTCGATCACCGACAGCCCGTTCAGCCCGCTGGCGCGTCTGGCAACGCAGTGGCTCGAAGTGGTGGAAGAGGATCATGCGGGGTTCCGGGGCCTCGGCGCCTCGTTCTGCCTGTGCATGACGCTGGCGGCCGCCATTGCCGAGCAAAGACCGGCCCAGGCCGCAGATTGAACCGTACGTTCCAGTTTGACGGTTTGATGGAATTTATGTTCTATCCGGCAGAATTGAACCGCGCGGGATTGCTGGCATGCTGGACGTCATCACCATCGGACGATCATCGGTCGATCTTTACGGCCAGCAGATCGGCGGCCGGCTCGAAGACATGGACTCGTTCAGGAAGGCGGTTGGTGGCTCGCCGACCAATATCGCCGTTGGCGCCGCCCGGCTGGGGCTGAAGGCCGGACTGATCACCCGGGTCGGCAACGAGCATATGGGCAGGTTCATCCTTGAGCAGCTGGCACGCGAGGGCGTTGATACCTCCGCGATCGGCGTCGACCAGGAGCGACTGACGGCGCTGGTGGTTCTCGGGGTTCGCAACGAGCGCGATTTCCCGCTGATCTTCTACCGCGAGAACTGCGCCGACATGGCGCTGAGCGAAGCCGATATCGACCCCGACTATATCCGTTCGGCCAAAGGGCTGGTGCTGACCGGTACGCACCTGTCGCGGCAGGGGCCGCGGGCGGCGCTGCTGAAAGCGGCAACCGTGGCGCGCGAGGCGGGCGTCAAGGTGGCCATCGACATCGATTACCGGCCGAACCTCTGGGGGTTGGCCGGACATGCCGATGGCGAAAGCCGCTATGTCGAGAGTGCCGACGTAACGCGGCTGCTGCAGGACGTGATTGGGTTCTGCGACCTGATCGTCGGCACCGAAGAAGAGGTGCATATTGCCGGTGGGAGCACCGACACGCTGACGGCCCTGCGCGCCATTCGGCGGCTGAGCGGTGCCACCATCGTTCTGAAGCGCGGCCCGATGGGTTGCGTGGTGTTTCCCGGTGCGATCCCGGCCCGGATCGAGGACGGTATCAGCGGACCGGGCTTTGCCGTTGAGGTCTACAACGTGCTCGGCGCTGGCGACGCTTTCATGGCGGGCCTGCTGCGTGGCTGGCTGCGGGGGCAGAGCTGGGAGACGGCGGCGACCTGGGCCAACGCCTGCGGGGCGATTGCGGTGTCGCGGCTGATGTGCTCGACCGAATATGCCACCTGGCCGGAGCTGGGCGCCTTCCTCGAAAGCGGCGTGGTGACGCCGCGGTTGCGCGAGGATGTGTCCCTCAATCACCTGCATCGCACCACGACGCGCCGTCAAGCCTGGCCGCAATTGCGTGCCTTGGCCGTAGACCACAGAAAGCAGCTGGTGACGCTCTGCGACGAACTCGGTGCCGACAAGGCGCGGCTCGGCCGGTTCAAGGAGCTGGCGATCGAGGCAGCAGTGCGCACAGCCGGTGGGCGCGAGGGGTTCGGCGTGTTGTGCGATGGCGACCTGGGGCGCAATGCGCTGTTCCGCGCCAGCGAGAACGGGTTGTGGATCGGCAGGCCCGTGGAAGAGCCGGGCTCCATCCCGCTCAGCTTCGAGCACGGCAGCGACCTTGGCAGCCAGCTGATCGAGTGGCCGGTCGACCATGTCGCAAAGTGCCTGTGCTTCTACCATCCCGATGACCCAGCAGAGCTAAGGGCCGCGCAGGACCAGACACTGCTGCAGTTGCAGCAGGCAGCACTTCTGGTCGGCCGTGAATTCCTGGTCGAGATCATCTGTTCGAAGAGCGGGCCGGTCGGCGACGACACCGTGGCCGGGGTGATGACGCATCTCTACGGGCTGGGGCTGCGGCCGGACTGGTGGAAGCTCGAACCGCAGGCTTCCCCGGCAGCCTGGGCGGCGATCGAGACGGTGATCAAGCAACATGATCCCGCCTGCCGGGGGATCGTAATTCTCGGGCTCGAGGCGGAGGAAGCGGTGCTCGCTGCCGCCTTCGCAGCAGCCGCCACCTGCCAGATGGTGAAGGGATTTGCCGTCGGCCGCACGATCTTCAACGCAGCAGCGCGCGCCTGGTTGAAGGGCGAGATGGACGACGCAGCCGCGGTGGCCGACATGGCGAACCGCTTCGAAAGACTGGTGAATCTGTGGGACGCCGGCCGGCCGGCCCAACCTTAATCATCAGACCAGCCGATCAAAATTGACTAGAGAACAGGCAATATTGCTGACCTTGACAGCAATACGCGCGTCTCCTAGCCTGAACTGGTCCTACAAATAGGACCAGAGGGGGATAGTCAGTAATATGTCGGATGTCGGCCGCAGTTCATCGGCTGAGCAGGATTCAGCGCGCGCGCCGGGACGGCGCCGTGCGGTGCATCTGGCCGACTCCGCCGTCGAAACGCTTGTCGGCCAGATCAAGGATCTGATCGACAAGCGCAATCTCGGCGTCGGCGATCCGTTGCCGTCGGAGCGCGAGCTCGGCGAGATGTTCGCCTCGAGCCGAACGACGGTCAGGGAAGCGATGCGGATCCTCAAGACCTACGGCGTGGTCGACGTACGGCCCAAGGTTGGGGCGGTGATCATCGACCGGCGAATGGATGCGGTGTTCGACCTCTATGCGTTCAACACGCTGGAGCTGACGCGGCAGACCTATGTCGAGACGCAGGGTGTGCGGCGCCTGATCGAGGTCGGCGCGGTGGACAGCCTGTTCGAGCGGACGACGGCTGCCGATATCGCGCAGCTCAACGCCATCAACGACCGGATGCGGGACGAGACCGGCATCGCTTCGACGGCGCGACAGGACTACCAATTCCACCTGGCGCTGGTCGGGATCATGGGCAACAGCCAGGTGACGCAGATCTACCGGATCATGCAGCCGGTGATGCTGAAGATCATGGAGAACGGCGTCGCACGACGAAAGGCGCAGGGGCAGAACTACCAGGAGCACGCGGCCATCGTGGATGCGCTGGCCAGCCGCGACCGGCTGGCGTTCCAGTATCTGGTGACCCAGCACCTCGAAGCCGGGCTGGCCTTGTTCAGGGAGTAACGAGACGAAGAATTTGGCGATGCCGCAGGGCGCGCCGGATCGGGGCAATGCCCCGGACAAAGACGGCAACCTCCGTTGAGGGACGGGGGCCCGTTCATGGGAGAGACCATCAAAGTTCTCTGGGAGGAGACAAGATGAACCTGCTGAAAACCACCGGGCTCGCCATTGCGGCCCTGATGATGACGACGGCCGGCGTTGCGCTGGCGGAACCGGCGGTGGTCGCCGGCCCGGCAGCCGACCCGGAATGCTATGTGCCGTGGGATGATGGCACGCAGTTCTTCCAGTATGAGGCCAAATCCGGCCCGTTCCGGGTGGCACTGGCCAATGGCTACATCGCCAATACCTGGCGCATCCAGATGATCCAGACGGCCAAGGCCTATGCGGCCCAGCCGGAAGTCGCTGCCAAGCTCAGCGAGTTCAAGGTGGTGTCGACCGGTGAGGACGTCGCGGCGCAGATTGCGGCGATCAACAACTTCATCGATTCCGGCTACGACGCCATTGTGGTCAATGCCCAGAACCCGTCATCGTTCGCGCCGGTGATCAAGCGCGCCAAGGATGCGGGCGTGATCCTCGTGGCGTTCGACAACATCCTCGACACCAAGGACGCGATCAACGTCAACGTCGACCAGAAGGGCCTTGGCGCGTTGTGGGGCAACTGGCTGGTCAAGCACATCCCCGATGGCGGCAAGATCCTCGAAGTGCGCGGCGTTGCCGGCACCTCGGTGGATACCGACCGTCACAATGGCATCCATGAAGTGCTCGATGGGTCCGGCAAGAACTGGGAAGTGGTCGAGGTCGTTGGCAAGTGGGATGACGGCACCGCGCAAAAGGCCACGGCCGACGCGATTGCCGTGCACCAGAAGTTCGACGGCATCACCGCGCAGGGCGGCGACACCGGCGTCGTGCAGGCGATGATCGATGCGGGCCACCCGTTCGTGCCGTTCGGCGGCGAAACCGAGAACGGCTTCCGCAAGTTCTGCGCCGCCCACTCGGCCGAGGGCCTCGTCTGCTCGTCCGCAGGCACCGGCCCGGCCCAGGTGGCGGTGGCGATCAAGACCGCCATCGACGCCCTTGAGGGTAAGGTCGTCCCGCAATCGGTGAAGCTGCCGCTGGCGATCGTCGAAGACCCCGACTTCAAGGATGGCGAGAACTTCTATGCCGACCAGTCGGACAATTTCTTCGTCGGCAACTCCTTCCCGACCTGTGGCATCAACTTCACCGCCCAGGAAATCATGGGCCAGAGCGAAGCCAACCAGTAGCCGCACGGCTGCCTGAACGCCGCGGGGGACTATCCCCCGCGGCACTCTCGTTACCCCCGGGGACTGCCGATGGCCGATCACGTGCCGCTGTTTCGCATGGAAGGAATTTCGAAGCGCTATGGCGGTGTCCGGGCGCTGGAGAAGGCCGATCTCGTGGTCGAGGCCGGGCGCGTTCACGCCATCCTGGGCGAGAACGGCGCAGGCAAATCGACGCTGATCAAGATCATGTCCGGCGTGGTGGCCCCGGACGAGGGCCGCATGCTGCTGGACGGGAATGAGGTGCGCTTTGCCGACCCGGCCGCCGCCAACGCGGCCGGCATCGTATGCATCTTTCAGGAGCTCAGCCTGATCCCCGACCTGTCGGTAGCCGACAACATCATCGTCTCCAATCCGCCGACGCGGTTCGGGATGATTGACCGCAAGGCGCAGCGCAGGCTGGCCGAAGACGCGCTGCGGCGCGCCGGTGGCGGAGACATTCACCCTTCCGCGCTGGTGAAGGACCTGCCGCTCAGCCGAAGGCAGATCATCGAGATCGCCAAGGCGCTCGCACGGAAGCCGCGGGTGCTGATCCTCGACGAAGCGACGTCCGCGCTGACGGCGGCGGATGTGAAGACGGTGTTCGAGGTGCTGAAGCGGCTGAGGTCGGAAGGAATCGCGCTGCTCTACATCTCGCACCGGATGCATGAGATCGCCGAGCTGGCAGACGACTGCACGGTGTTCCGCAATGGACGGAAGATCGACACCTTCACCGCCGGCTCCAAGAGCGACGACGAGATCATCGAGATGATGATCGGGCGGGAGTATCACCATGTGTTTCCGCCCAAGCCGGAACCGAAACAGGAGAGCGGCGTGCCGGTGCTGGAGGTGCGCAACCTAAGCTGGGCGCCGCGGCTCAACGGCGTTTCGCTGACGGCACGGGCCGGTGAGGTGGTGGGGCTGGGGGGCCTCGATGGCCAGGGGCAGCGCGAGCTGCTGCTGGCGCTGTTCGGCGTCTTGCGCGGCACCAGCGGCGAAATCCTGATCGATGGCAAGCCGCGGAGCATCAATTCGCCGCGCGCAGCAAAGGCGGACGGCATCGGCATGGCGCTGATCCCCGAGGATCGGAAGACCGAGGGGCTGATGCTGCCGATGTCGGTGCGCGACAATCTCAGCTTTGCGGCCCTCGGACGTCTTTCGAAGGGCGGCGTCGTCGACCAGACGGCGGAGCAGAAGCATATCGACGCGATGGTCAAGCTCTTGGCGATCAAGACCGACGGCATTGCCGTGCCGGCCGGGTCGCTGTCGGGCGGGAACCAACAGAAGCTGGTGATCGCCAAATGGCTGATGCGGGAGCCGCGGATCATCCTGCTCAACGATCCGACACGCGGCATCGATGTGGGCACCAAGCAGGAAATCTATGCGCTGTTGCGCAAGCTCGCCGATGCTGGGGCGGCGATTGTCCTCTATTCGACCGACTATGACGAGCTGATCGGTTGCTGCGACCGGGTGCTGGTGATGTATGACGGCACCGTCAAGCGCACGCTGGTCGGCCCGGAAATCACTGAACGGGCGCTGATTGCCAGCGCTCTCAACCTCGACAGCGTGGAGGCGGGGCCTGCCCCGGTTGAGGCATGAACGAGTGGCGGTTCTGGTTTGCCGAGCAGAAGGGGACGCTGCTGGCGCTCGGCCTATTCGTGGCAATGTTCAGCTTCTACGTGCTGAATCATCCAGCCGGCTTCACGCCCAATGTCGTGCAGACAGCGGCCAACAAGGGCGTGCTGCTGGCACTGGTCGCCATGGCACAGACCTTCGTGGTGGTGACGGCGGGGATCGACCTCTCCGTCGGCATGATCTTCATCCTGTGCAACTGCCTCGCGTCCTATGTGCTGGTCGGCTCGCCGCTGATGGTGACCGGCGGGGTGATCGCGGTGGTGGCCACGGGCGCATTGTGCGGCGCGATCAATGCACTGATCGTCATCTTCGGACGGCTGCAGCCGATCGTGGCGACGATTGCGTCGGGCGCGGTGTTCTTCGGCATCGCGTTGTGGCTGCGGCCGTTCCCGGGGTCCGACCCGGCTTTTGCTGCGGACCTCGCCGATGCGCTGACCGGTAAGGTGGGCGGCGTGGTGCCGGCGAGCCTGCTGTTCCTTCTCGCTACCGTCGTGCTGATCTGGATTCCGTTCAGGCGCTCGGTGCTGGGACGGGCGGTCTATGCCGCCGGGTCGTCAGAGGTCGCCGCCTATATGTCCGGGATGCCGATCCAGCGCGCGAAGTTCCTCGCCTATGTGCTGTCGGGCGTGTTCGCGGCCTTTGCCGGGCTCTACCTGACCTTCTTCACCTATTCGGGCGAGGCGTCGCTGGCCAACGGCAATACGTACACGCTCTATTCGATCGCGGCGGTGGTGCTGGGCGGGGTGTCGCTGTTCGGCGGCCGCGGTAGCGCGGTGGGCGCGATTTTCGGGGCGCTGGCGTTCCGCGCCATCGGCGACCTGCTGTTCGTGTTCGAGATCGAGCCGCTGTGGCAGCCGCTGTTCCAGGGCATTGTCTTGCTGCTTGCCGTTTCGGTCGGTTCGGCGCGCCTGTTCCAGGTGCGCAACCGGCTGGACCTGTTCGGTTGAGGGGGTGAAATGACCGACGCATTGACCACGAGTTCGCCCGGCCAGCGCCCCTGGCGCGAGCGCATCGATCTGCCGGTGTTGATCGCCTTCGGCTGCATCGTGCTGCTGCTGGTGGTGGGGAGCCTCTACTCGCCGAATTTCCTGTCACCGGAATACCTGCTGCAGCAGCTCAAGGTCGGGGCCTTTCTCGGCATCATCGCCACCGGAATGATGCTGGTGGTGCTGCTCGGTCAGATCGACCTCAGCGTGCCATGGACGGTGACGCTGGGGGCGATGATGGCCTCGGCCGCCGTGTCCTGGGGGCCGATGGGCGAGATGTTCGCCATCCCGTTCGGGGTGCTGTGCGGAGTGCTGATCGGGCTGGTCAATGGCATCGGGGTCGCCTATCTGCGCATCCCCTCGATGATCATCACGCTGGCGGTCAACGCCGTCGCGCAGGGGCTGATGGTGGCCTATACGGGCGGCTTTGCGCCGCAGGACTCGGCCTCGTCGGCGATGAAGTGGCTGGCGGCGCAGTCGACGCTGGGCGTCCCGCATGCGGTGGTGGTCTGGGTGATCGTCGGGGCGCTGGCGGTTTTCATGCTGACGCGCACAACGTTCGGTCGCTCTGTCTACGGCATCGGCAACAAGGAGGTCGCGGCCTATCTCAGCGGCGTGCCGACGCAGCGGGTGGTGATGATCGCCTTTGCGCTCTGCGGCGGGTTGGCCGCTTTCGGCGGGGTGCTGCTGGCGGGCTATGCCGGCAAGGCGGCGCAATCGATGGGCGATGCCTATCTGCTGCCGGCGATTGCGGCGGTGGTGCTGGGCGGCACGTCCATTCTCGGCGGGCGCGGCAACTATTTGGGCACCGTGGCGGGGGTGATCCTGATCACCCTGCTGCAGTCGATCCTCAGCGTCATGCAGATCGCCGAGTTCGGCCGGCAGATCATCTATGGCGCGGTGATCATCGTGATGCTGCTGCTCTATGGACGGACGCCGAAGACAAGGGGCTGAGCCCGGTCAGTCGGGGACGCGCGCCAGAAGAAACCCGGCCTCGTTGACGATGGGCTCGAGCGCCGGCCAGGGCTTGCTGTCGAGCACCAGCCAGGTCAGGCGCTTGCCCATGCGGCCGGGCGCCTCGACCGTCCGCAGGGCAGGAAAGTCAGCGCCGGGCGGCCAGATGTCCAGTTCCTCGTAGGGCCGGTCGATATAGCCGCGCCAGATCTCGGCATCCGCCTGCTCCACGATGGCACGGACATAGCCGGAGGGATCGACGGCGAGGTGAAGCAGCAGCGCCGCTGGGCCGGAGGTGATGGCGAGGGTGCCGCCCTGCCCCGGCTGGTGATCGGTGACGGCGAGATCGACGGTGCGGCCGCTGTCATCGTCGAGGAGCCAACGCGGATCGGCGCGCGCGGCATCGATCAGACGGTCGAGCAGCCAGGCCGCTTCGGGGAGCGGATTGTTCTGGGGGCCGTCCGGCTCGGTGAAATTGAAATAGTGCGGTGGGGTCAGCGGCGGGCCAAGGCTCATGAGGCTGCTGCTCTCTTCAAACGGCCGAGCTGGCCGACATAGCCGTCGGCGGAATCGGCGACTTCGGCGATGAGCCATTCGCGGAACAGACGGGTCTTTTTCGGCTCGCGGCGGCCTTCGGCGGTGACGAACCAGTAGCCGAGATCGGTGTCGACCGAAATCGGGAAGGGCCGGACGAAGCGGCCATCGCTGATGGCATCGGCGGCCATCAGGTCCACGGTCATCAACAGGCCCTGTTCGGAAATGGCGGCGTCGAAGGCCAGCGCCGGGTCGTCATAGGTCGGGCCAGCGAAGTGCAGCTCCGGATCAAGACCGGCCGCCTCCAGCCAGGGCGCCCATGGCAGCATCGACTGGGTGTCGTGGATGACCGGCGCGGCGGCGACATCGGCAAGCGTGTTCAGCCGTGCGGCGACGGGCGGCGCGGCGACCGGACTGTAGCGCCCCTCGACGATGCGTTCGGCGGCAACGCCAGGCCAGTGGCCCGCGCCGAAACGGATACCGCAATCGATGTCGGAGTGGGCGAGATCGATCATGTTACCTGTGACGACCAGCCGAACCTCAATCTTGGGATGCGCCGCAGAAAATCTCGCGATGCGCCAGATCAGCCAGCGCGAGGCAAAGACGCTGCCCATGGTGACGGTGAGCACGTGCTCTTCGCTGCCGCGCAGGGTTTCGAGCGCGCCGGCGAGAGTGGAGAAACCCTGTGTCAGTTGCGGCAGGATGCGCAGCAGATCGGGCGTGGGTTTGAGCCCCTGTGGGGTGCGTTCGAACAGGGCATGCCCCAGCCGTTCCTCGGCGCGGCGAAGGTGCTGGCTGACCGCCCCGGGCGTTACGCCGAGCTCCTCGGCCGCCGGCGCGAGGGAGCCGCGTCGCGCGACGATCTCGATGGCACGGATGGCATTGAGCGGAATGGGGAACGGGTTCGCCATATAGTTTTTCTATATCCCCACCGAATTCTTGTCCATTGAGACTGGCCTTGTATCAGGCGAAACAAGCGCCGATCTCAGCGAGTGGAGAGGCACGATGGAGAAAATCTGGGACCTGGTAAAGCAGTGGCTCGAGGGCATGAATGCGCCGGAAGCCTGTCTCGACAGCATCGAGCGCATGTCGCCGCGCGAGCGCGCGGACCTGCCCATCTACCATCCGCGCCATGAGCCAATGCAGATCCGGGAGCGCAGCGAACCTGACGACCCAGTTCAGCGCCGGTTCAGCACCACGGGCCGATATGGCCGCCAACAAATGGAGTACTGCAAATGAACCTCAAGACGCTTTTCCGCCGCAAGCGCGGACAATCGGCTGCAATGTCGTCCCGTGACTGGAGCAGCCAGTTCACCCCGCGCGACTGGGCCGACCTCCCGGTGCATCACCCGCGCCGCGAAGACAATGCCGGCTGACAAGCGTGGACGGCGCCGAGTTCGGACTTCGCAAGGCGCCCCAAATGGCATTAGTGTCGAGACATGCCAATCGACAGCCTGCTGCTTGCCCTGACGACATTCTTCGCCACCATCGGGCCGGCGGATCTCGTCATTGTCTTTGCGGCACTCACGCAGAAGAACAGCCAGGCCGAGCGCCGGTCGCTGGCGTTGCGCGGCACGCTGATCGCGACCGCGATCCTGCTGTTCTTTGCCGTCTTCGGCGAACCGCTGCTCCGGCTGTTCGGCATCACGTTGCCGGCGCTGAGGATCGCGGGCGGCGTGCTGCTGCTGCTGATCTCAATCGACATGGTGTTCGCCCGCCATTCGGGCGGCACCGGCACCACGCCCGAGGAAGAGAACGAAGCGCAGGGACGAGACGATATCTCGGTGTTTCCGCTCGCCACTCCGCTGATTGCGGGACCGGGCGCGATCAGCGCGGTGATCCTGCTCACGACCGGCTCTGGCGCATTCAACCTCGAATGGCTGGTCGTCGTGGTCGCGCTGCTGGCGATCCTCGTGCTGTGCTACCTGTCGATGCTGGTGGCGATCCCGATCCAGCGCCTGTTGGGCATCACCGGTCTTGCCGTGGTGAGCCGGGTGGTTGGCGTGTTGCTTTCGGCACTGGCCGTGCAATTCCTGCTCGACGGGATCAAGGCGAGCGGGTTGCTGGGCGGCTGAGCCAGTGGCTTGCCGCCCAACGGGGGTAAGGCAGCTACTTCTTCGCAGTCGAAACGATAGAGGCGCCCGAACCCGGCTTGGCGGCAGCGGCCGCCTTGTCCTTCTTGGGTTTCTTGGCTTCCTTGTTCTTGCGCAACTGACCCTTGGCCATGATGTTTTCTCCGGCGGCCCGGCGCGATGTCGGGCTCCACGCCAGCGGAATCTAGTCCCGGCACTCGGGAGTGACAAGGTGGCCGACCGTTCGGGGCCGGCTATTTCAGGCTCTGGCAGCGGCCCTGCGGCGCGAGCTGGTTGATGGTGCGCGGATCGCAGCCGGTGAGCATGAAGGCTGTCCAGGCGTTCTCGTCGCCGTAGAAACTGTTGCGGTCGACCTCGGTGTTGATGCCGGACATGGTTCCGGTCTGGGTCCATTGCCAGAACAGCCAGTTGCGTCCCTTGTAGCGGTGGTGCGGTTCGGCTGCCGTGGAGCGCAGCCAGAACGGGTTGTCGAAATGCACCCCCTCCAGCACCTCGCGGTGGAAGTTGATGTCGGTGTAGATGATCGGCACCTTGCCGGTATGGGCTTCCATGGCGGCCAGCATCACCTGGATCTTTTCCAGCATGGCCTCGCGGCTGTGGCCGTTCTTGCAGTCCGAATGGTTGTTGAACTCGATGTCCAGTACCGGCGGCAGAGCATCGGGATCGTTGGGAACGTTGCGGATGAACCATGCCGCCTGATCCCGCGCCAGACTGCACCAGTACATGAAATGGTAAGCCCCGCGCGCAACCCCGGCCTCGCGCGCCTTGCGCCAGTTGTCGTGAAAGCTCGGATCGAGATAGTCCTTGCCTTCGGTCGACTTGATGAACACGAAACGGACGCCGCCTGCGCGCGCCTTGTTGAAGTCGATCTGACCCTGGTAGCGCGCCACGTCGAGACCATGCACCGGCAGCGTGCGTGCGCGCACGACGCCAGGATGCGGGTCGTTGTCGCCAGGCGTGCCGACCATCGAATGCGACACCGGCGAGCGGCCGCAAGCCGCCACCACCAGCAGCAGCGCGATGGCCGCAAGCGTGCGCACACGAGAGAATGGGGAACGGCTCGAGGTCATTCGGACAAGGCTCGCCAGCATAGATAGATCGGCTTTGATTCAACATGGCGGCCTTAATGAAACCTTGCCCTAACCCATTGAAATCGTGGCATGGTTAATGCGGACGCCGCGGGGGAGTGCCTCTCATCCAGCGGCTCCCAAGTTTAGCTCGACCCACCGAAGCGACCGGGCAATGCCGCCTGAACTGACTACAGTAACCGACCCTCGCGAGAGACTCTTGCATCAGTCACTGGTCATACGCCGAGAGTTTTGGCGCCATTGTTCCTTTAATGTTCTTGTTGCGCCGCTGTTCCCCTGCTAGGGTTTGGTGACCAGGGGGCTTGGGCATGGTGACACGTGTCACGACCGTTGCATTCCAGGGCATCGAGGCGGTGCCGGTGGATGTGCAGGTGCAGATCGCGCCGGGGGCGTTCAAGTTCCTGTTGGTCGGCCTTCCGGACAAGGCAGTGAAGGAATCGGGCGAGCGGGTGCATGCGGCGCTCTACGCCTCGGGGCTGAGCCTGCCGCCCAAGCGGATTACCGTGAACCTCGCGCCGGCCGACCTGCCCAAGGAGGGCAGCCACTACGACCTGCCGATCGCGCTGGGGTTGATGGCGGCGATTGGCGCCATCCCGTCGGACGCGCTGAGCCATCACATGGCGATCGGCGAGCTGGGCCTCGACGGCCGGATCGCGGATACGGCGGGCGTGCTGCCGGCGGCGATCGCTGCGGGAGCAAACGGGCTGGGGATTATCTGTCCGGCATCGGCGGGGCCGGAAGCGGCATGGGCGGGCGAGGAGATCGATATCATTGCGCCCGAGAGCCTGTTGGCGCTGGTCAACCACCTCGCCGGGCACCAGCTCTGCGCCCGCCCTGTGGCGCGACGGCGGGTCGAGCCCACCGGGTTACCCGACCTCAGCGAGGTGCGCGGACAGGAGGTGGCACGGCGCGCGCTGGAGGTGGCGGCGGCCGGAGGCCATAACCTCCTGATGATCGGGCCACCGGGGTCGGGCAAATCCATGCTGGCGGCGCGGCTGCCCTCGATCCTGCCGCCGCTCGAGGCCCGCGAGTTGCTGGATGTGTCGATGATCCAGTCGATCGCCGGAGAGCTGGCCGGCGGCGCACTGTCCGACCGGCGACCGTTCCGGGCGCCGCATCATTCGGCCTCGATGGCTGCGCTGGTCGGCGGTGGGCTGCGGGTGCGGCCGGGCGAGGTCAGCATGGCGCATAATGGCGTGCTGTTTCTCGACGAATTGCCCGAGTTCGCACCGGCTGTGCTCGACAGCCTGCGCCAGCCGCTGGAGAGCGGCGAGACGGTGATCGCGCGGGCCAATGCGCGGGTGACGTTCCCCGCCCGGTTCCAGCTCATTGCGGCGATGAACCCGTGCAAGTGCGGCTTGGCCGGAACGCCGGGACATACCTGCAAGCGCGGCGACCGCTGCGCGGCGGAGTACCAGTCGCGGGTGTCGGGGCCATTTCTTGATCGCATCGATCTCAGGATCGACGTGCCGGCGGTGTCGGCGGCAGACATGATCGGACCAGCCACAGGCGAAGCGTCGGCGGTAGTGGCCGCGCGGGTGGCGAAGGCCCGCCAGCGGCAGCGTGAACGCTATGAGGAGGCCGGCGAACGCGCAGTCTTCACCAACGCGGCGGCGGGGCCGACGCTGATCGAGAGGCTGGTCAATCCGGATCGGGAGAGCCAAACGCTGCTCCTGCAGGCGGCGGAGCGCTTCAACCTGTCGGCGCGGGCCTATCACCGCGTGCTGAAGGTGGCGCGAACACTGGCCGACCTCGCGGGGGCGGAGAAAGTCGCGCGCCCCCACATTGCGGAGGCGCTGAGTTACCGAGTGAACCTCGCAGTCGGCTGAGCCGGATCAGCGGACGAAGCCGACGATCTTCCTCACATCGTCCATGATCGGCTGGGCGATGGCGCGGGCGCGCTCGGCATTGTTGCGCAGGATATTGTCCATTTCGCCGCGATCGGCGACGAGGCGCTGCATCTCACCCGCGATCGGTGCGAGGACGTGGACGGCCAGATCGGCCAGGGCCGGCTTGAACTTGCCCCAACCCGAACCGCCGAACTCGGCAAGCACCTCGTCCACCGACTTGTCGGCGAGCGCGGCATAGATGGCGACAAGGTTCTCGGCTTCGGCGCGACCGGCGAGGCCAGCCGCCTCGGTGGGCAGCACGTCGGCATCGGTGGTGGCGCGCTTGATCTTTTTGGCGATCGTGTCGGCATCATCCATCATGTAGATGGTCGACATGTCCGAAGCGTCGGACTTCGACATCTTCTTCTTGCCGTCCTTGAGCGACATGACGCGCATGGCCGGACCGGTCGACAGTGTCTCGGTCAGGGGGAAGAAGTCGCCGTCGAAGCCCTGTGCCTTGATCTGCTTTTTGAAGTCGTGATTGAACTTCTTGGCAATGTCGCGGGTCAGCTCGAGATGCTGGCGCTGGTCATCGCCGACCGGCACGGCGGTGGCCTTGTAGAGCAGGATGTCGGCAGCCATCAGCGAGGGGTAGGCGAAGAGGCCGAGCGAGACCGCCTCGGAATTCTCGCCGCCTTCCTGCCCGGCCTTGTCCTTGAACTGGGTCATGCGCGTCATCCAGCCGACGCGCGCCACGCAGTTGAAGATCCAGGCGAGTTCGGCGTGCTCGACGACCTGAGACTGGTTGAAGATGATGGACTTCGTCGGGTCGAGCCCCGCGGCGATATAGGCGGCCGCGATCTCGTAGGTCCAGCGGCGCAGATCCGCCGGGTCCTGCCAGACGGTGATGGCGTGCATATCGACGACGCAATAGATCGTTTCGTGCGTATCCTGCAGCGGCACGAAGCGCCGGATGGCGCCCAGATAGTTGCCGAGGTGCAGATCGCCGGACGGCTTGATGCCGGAAAAGACGCGCGGAATGAACTTCATGGCCGGTTCCCGATAGATCGAACTGCGTCTAGCGGCTCAGCGGTGGGCACGCAAGCCATTCAGCTTCTGCGCCGCAAGCGGCGCAGGAGCGCATCGAGCCGCTGCACCCCGGTAAGGTGGGCGAGACCGAAATAGAGACCTGCCCCCAGGGCGCAAAGGCCGAGCAAAGCGAGGGCCTGGACTGGAAAGAAGTACCCGGGGGAAAAGACCGGCCCGAGCAGGCTTGCACCGCCCCAAAGCACTGCCGCCATGACGGCACTCAAGAGGACGGTCAGCCCCTCCTGCCGCCACTCACGGGCTGTCAGGCTGAAGTGGCCGCGGCGGGCGAGAAAGATCGCGAGCAGCGCCACGTTCACCCACGCGGCGATGGAGGTGGCGAGCGCTATGCCAACATGGCGGAAGGTGGGGAACAGCGCCAGCGAAACAGCGATATTGATCACCAGCGAGACGGCGGCAAAGACGGTGGGCGTACGGGTGTCCTTGCGCGAGAAGAAGCCTGGCTGCAGCACTCGGATCAGGACGAAAGCCGGAAGGCCCACGGCGAAAGCGACCAGCGCCTCGGCAACGAGGACGCTGTCGGAGGGACCGAAGGCACCGCGCTCGAAGAGGACGCGCACGATGGGTAGAGCGATGGTGGCCAGGGCGGCGGCGGCCGGCAGGGTGAGGAACAACGACAGGAATAGCGACTGGCTCTGACTGGCCCTCGCCTCGTCATTGCGGCCGGCACCGATGTGGCGCGAGAGCTCCGGCAGCAGCACCGTGCCGATGGCGATGCCGATGATGCCCAGCGGCAGCTGATAGAGCCGGTCGGCATTGTAGATGATCGACATGACCTGATCGGCGCCCGAAGCGATCACGGTTCCGACGAAGATGTTGATCTGGGTGATGCCACCCGCGATGATGGCCGGCACGGCCAGCACCCAGAACTGCCGCACCTCCGGGTCTAGCCGCGGCAGGCCGATGCGCGGCAACATGCCGGTGCGGCGGATGGCGGAATAGACCAGCGCCAGTTGCGCGATACCACCCAGCATGGTGGCAATGGCGACCCAGAAGGCGGTGTCGGGCGCCTCAAGCGTGAGGATGGCGAGGGGGATCAGCGCCGAGATGTTGACGAGGTTCAGCAGGACGGGTGCAAAGGCGGCGGCGAAGAAGCGCCCGAGGCTGTTGAGAATGGCGGCATAGGCCGCCATCAACGACATGCAGGCGAGATAAGGGAACATGATCCGGGTGAGGAATACGGTCAGTTCGAACTTTTGCGGATCGGCAAGAAAGCCCGGGACGAACGGCGCCATCACCTGCTCGGCGAAGATCTCGACAAGGATGGTAAGCACGACGATGGCGGCGACCAACCAGCTCATGATCCGGCCGGCAAGCGCCTTGGCGGCTTCGGCACCGGAGGTTTCGAGCGCCGTCGAGAACATCGGCACGAAGGCGGTGTTGAACGCGCCTTCGGCAAACAGACGGCGGAACAGGTTGGGGAAACGGAAGGCGGCGTTGAAAGCGTCCGAAACCGGCGAAATGCCGAGCACGGCGGCCATCAGCGCATCGCGAAAGAACCCCAAGACGCGCGACACCAGGGTCAGCGCGCCGACTGAGAGCACGTTGCGGTAAAGGCTCATTTCGTCAGGCCTTCGCGCCGGGGGGCGTCAGCCATGACTGGCCCGCGAGCGATCCTCGAGCGGCCGGAACACGCCCATCAGCGCGTCGTGAATGCGCTTCTGGCGCACCTTGGACTCGATCTTGGCGCCGGTGAGATCGGTGACATAGAAGACGTCGACCGCCTTTTCGCCATAGGTGCCGATATGGGCCGAACCGATGGTGAGGTTGAGATCGGAAATCTCGCGGGTCAGCTGGTGCAACAGGCCGGTACGATCGAGACCCATGACCTCGATGACGGTGAACTTTTCCGAGATGGCGTTGGAGACAACCACCTGCGACGGCAGCCGGAACGGTTTCAGTCGCTTGTTGTGGCGGCTCTCCTTGCCGAGATCGATCAGCACCTGGCGCTTTCCCTGCAGCAATTGCTTGACCGTGTCGATGATGCGGGTGGCGCGCACCTTTTCGTCCTCATCCGAGGCGAAGCTGCGGCGCAGGCGGAAGGTGTCGATGGCGCGGCCATCGCGGGTGCCGAAAATCTGCGCGCCGATGATCGAGGCGTCGCACATGGTGCAGGCGCCGGCGATGAGGGACAGAAGGCGCGGGTGGTCCGGCATGTAGAAGGAGACTTCGGTGATCGACTCGAAGCTCTTGATGCGGATCGAGCCGGCAAACACCTGCTCGGCCTGATCGGCGCCGCGGATCATGCGGGCATGCTCGACCTGTAGCTCGGGTTCGGCGCGCAGCCAGTAATGGTCGTAGTGCCGGGCAAGATAGGTCTCGACCTCGTCCGCAGGCCAGGCCGACAGCGCGTTGCGCAGCACGGACTTTGCCGCTTCGATGCGATCGCGCTGGGTGACCTTGGAGTGGCCGCCCGACAGCAGTGGTTCGGTGGCGTAGTAGAGCGAACGCAGCAGCGAACCCTTCCAGCCGGTCCAGACGTCCGGACCGACGGCGCGGATATCGCAGGCGGTGAGGATCATCAGCAGCGCCAGCCGCTGCGGCGACTGGACGATGTCGGCAAAAGCCTTGGCGGTCTCGGGATCCTGGATGTCGCGGGACTGGGCGACCTCGCTCATCAGCAGGTGATACTCGACCAGCCACGCCACCGTATCGGTCTCTGCCGCGTCGAGCCCCAGGCGCGGACAGAACTTTCGCGCCATGCGGGCGCCGGCGATGGAATGATCTTCCGGCCGGCCCTTGGCGATGTCGTGGAGGAACAGCGCGACATAGAGCAGCCGCGTGTCGTTGAGGTGCGGCAGCAGTTCGTGGGTCAGGGGCAGCTGGTCGCGCAGGCCACCATTGGCGATCTCCGCCATGACCCCGACGGCGCGGATCAGATGCTCGTCGACCGTATAGTGGTGATACATGTTGAACTGCATCAGCGCGACGATCTTGCCGAAATCGGGCACGAAGCGGCCGAGGACGCCGGCTTCGTTCATCTGGCGCAGGATGCGCTCGACATAGGTCGGGGCGGTGAGAATTTCGAGGAACCAGGCATTGGCCTGGCGGTCGTTGCGCAGGTCGGCGTCGATCAGCCGGAACGAGCGTCTGATCGCCTTGATGGCATCGGGGTGGAGGTGCAGGTCGCGCTGACCGGCGATCATGAACCCCTTGATGAGGTTGCGCGGGGTCTTCTCGAAAACCTCCGGCCCGGCAATGTTGAGCCGGCCGGAATCGATGACGAAATCGGTCTCGCCCTTGATGGCGACCTTGCCGCGACGGAACGGCGCGAGCACGCGGCCGACCATGTCGAGGGGCTTGGCATGGTCGAATTCCAGCGAGGCGCAGAAGATGCGGGTCAGATCACCGACATCCTTGGCGACGAGGAAGTAGCGCTTCATGAAGCGTTCGACGGCCAGCATGCCGGCACGTTCTGAAAAGCCGAGGCGGGCGGCGAGTTCGGGCTGCACGTCGAAGGTGAGCTTTTCTTCGGCGCGGCCGGTGAGGAAATGCAGGTGGCAGCGTATGGCCCAGAGGAAATCCTCAGCGCGCTGGAACAGCCGGTACTCTTCCTGGCTGAGCACGCCCTTGCCGACCAGCTCGGCACTGGTCTTGACCCGATAGAAGTACTTGCCGATCCAGAACAGGGTGTGCAGGTCGCGGAGACCGCCCTTGCCGTCCTTGATATTGGGCTCGACCACGTAGCGGGTATTGCCCATCTGCCGGTGCCGCTCGTCGCGCTCCGCCATCTTGGCGGCGATGAACTCCGGCCCGGTGCGGGGCATGATCTCGTTCTCGAAGCGGGTCTGCAGCTCGTCGAACAGGGCCCTGGCACCGGTGAGGTAGCGCGCCTCGAGGGTGGCGGTTCGCACCGTCATGTCGGAACGGGCCATGCGGATGCAGTCATCGACCGAACGCACGGCGTGGCCGACCTTCTGGCCCAAATCCCACAGCATGTAGAGCACATACTCGGTGACCTGCTCGCCCCAGGGCGTCTGCTTGTAGGGCAGGATGAAGAGCAGATCGATGTCGGAGCCAGGCGCCAGCGTGCCGCGGCCATAGCCACCAACCGCGGAGATGCAGATCATCTCGGCGCCGGAGGGGTTGTCGACCGGGTAGACGTGGCGGGTCGCGAAGAGGTGAATGGCCCGGATGATCTCGTCTTCGGCAGCGCTAAGATTGGCGGCGCAACGGGCGCCCTTGCCATTGACAATCAGCTCGGCCTCGGCGGCGTTGCGTGCGTCCGCCAGCACCTGACGCAGATGGCTCAGAACCACGGCGCGCGCGGCGGCCGATTTCGGATTCTCCTCGCCGATGGCGACGGTCAAATGCCCGAGGATCGTCTCGGCGGGCACGGCCTGAAACACAGGTTTTCGCGGTCGGGTGTCAGCTTCGGCGAGTTGCATCGCGGATTTTCTTGAGCTCGTAGATCAGATCGATGGCCTGCCGGGGCGTCAGGTCATCGGCACGTACTGTGTCGAGCATGTCATGGAGGGGATTAACGGGGGCCTTCACCGGCGGCGGCTGATGGGCAAACAGCGGCAGATCGTCTAGCATGGCCCCGCCGCGACCGGAAGAGGCCCGTCCGTCGGCTGCGCGCTGCTCAAGCAGGTCGAGGACCTGCCGGGCCCGCGCCAGCACCCGTTCCGGCAGGCCAGCCAGCCGCGCCACCTGGATGCCGTAGCTGCGATCGGCAGCGCCTTCCATGACCTCGTGCAGAAACACCACCTCGCCTTCCCACTCGCGCACCTTCATGGTGTGGTTCGACACCCGCGGCAGAGTGCGGGCCAGGGCCGTCATCTCATGGAAGTGGGTCGCGAACAGGGCGCGGCAAGACACATCATTGTGCAGCGACTCCGCGGTTGCCCAGGCGATGGAGAGACCATCGAAAGTTGCCGTGCCGCGGCCGATCTCGTCGAGGATGACCAGCGATCGCGAGGTGGCGCGATTAAGGATGGCGGCCGTCTCGACCATTTCGACCATGAAGGTCGAGCGGCCGCCGCCGATGTCATCGGACGCACCGACGCGGGAGAAGACCCGGTCGACCACCCCAATATGCGCGCGCGCCGCCGGCACGAAGCTGCCCATCTGCGCAAGGATGGCGATGAGGGCATTCTGCCGGAGGAAGGTCGACTTACCGCCCATATTGGGCCCGGTGATCAGCCACAGCGCCCCGTCCGACAGCTCGCACCCGTTTTCAACGAAGACCCCGCCGGCGGCCCGGACCATGGTCTCCACGACCGGATGGCGCCCGGTTTCGACGGCGAAGGCGCGGCTGTCATCGACCTGGGGGCGGCTGAAACCTCGGGCGCGGGCCAATTGCGCCAGACCGGCGGCAACATCGAGCGCGGCGAGTGCATCGGCAACCGCCCGCAGGCGATCGGCCTCGGCCAGGGTATCCGCAACGAGGCGGGCGAAGATGGTCGTCTCGATGGCGAGTGCGGCATCATGCGCCTTGGCGATGCGGCCCTCGAGCTCGGCGAGTTCGGGGGTGGTGAAGCGCATGACGTTGGCCAGGGTCTGGCGATGAACGAAACCGCCGCTCCCGGGCTCAAGCAGCCTCTGGCCTTGGGCGGCAGGCACCTCGACGAAATAGCCGAGGACGCCGTTGTGGCGGATCTTCAGGGCACGGATATCGGTTTCAGTGACCAGCCGCGCCTGAAGAGCCGCGACGACTTCGCGGGTTTCGGAGGCGAGGGCCCGCTCGGTATCGAGCCCATTATCGTAGCCGCGGCGGAGAAAGCCGCCATCGCGAGCGAGCAGCGGCACCTCGTCGTCGAGAGCCGCTTCGAGATCGGCGGCGAGGGCGGCGGGGGCAGCGGCCAGTTGGGACGCCAATTCGGCCAGTTCGGCGGGCAGATCGGACAGGGTGCCCAACCGATCCGCGAGCGCGATGGCCGCGCTGGTGGCGCCGGCCACGACTTTCAGATCGCGCGGGCCGCCGCGCTGTAGCGCCAGCCGGGTCAGGGCGCGGGTCAGATCGGGGGCGGCCTTCAATTCGGCAACCAGACGGTTGTTCAGCAGACTGTCGCCGACCAGCGCCTCGACCGCGTCGAGCCGGCGATTGATCGCGGCGACATCGGTGAGCGGAGCGGCAAGCCGGCGGGCGAGGAGGCGCGAGCCGGCAGCGGTGACGCACATGTCGATCTCGTGGCGCAGCGCCCCGCGCTCCTCGCCCCGCTGAGTGGCGAGCAGTTCGAGTGAGACGCGGGTCGCGGCATCGATGGCCATGAAGCCGCTTGCGCGCTCGGTGGCCGGGGGCCGCAATGCGATGGGCACGCCCTTCTGGCTTTCGCGCACATAATCGCAAAGCGCACCAAGCGCGGCGCGTGCGGCGCGCGAAAACGCGGTGGGATCGACGCTGCCATCGGCGAAGGCGGCGCGGATCTGGTCGGCGCCCGCCGCACTGTCGAACGCGCTGTCGGGCAGCGGCACGACGGCATCGGCGGGGAGCGCGATATGGGCTTCGGAGAGCGCCGTGCGCGTGGCTTCGGTGACGAGCAGTTCGACCGGATCGACACGGGCCAGCTCGTCGGCAACGGCATCGATGGCGAGGTCGAGAACGACAGTCTCGCCGGTCGAGACATCGGCATAGGCGAGGGCAAAATCGGTTTCGCCGTGCCGCACGGCGGCGAGCGCGGCGAGGAAGGGCGAGGCGCGGCGGGGCAGGAGGTCGTCTTCGGTGATGGTGCCGCGCGTGACCAGACGCACGACGTCGCGTTTGACCGGGGATTTCGAACCGCGTTTCTTCGCTTCGGCAGGGTCTTCGACCTGTTCGCAGATCGCGACGCGATGGCCGAGGGCTATCAGGCGCTTGAGGTAATCCTGCGCGGCATGGATCGGCACGCCGCACATCGGGATATCATGGCCCTGATGCTTGCCGCGCTTGGTCAGGACAATACCAAGGGCCTGGCTGGCGATCTCGGCGTCCTCGAAGAACATCTCGTAGAAATCACCCATCCGGTAGAACAGGATGTAGCCGGGATTGACGGCCTTGATCTCGAGATATTGCGCCATCATCGGGGTGATGGCGCCAGCTTCGGCTGCACCTTGCGGAAGATCGGGCGCGTCGTAGGGCGCTTGGTCCATCGGGCTCGTGCGGGCTCTGAAAAGAGCGCGACGTTAGGAGCTTTGACCGCAACGGGCAACAGGGCCAGCGACGCTTTCCCCGCCCCTCCGGCCAGGATTTCGGATACCCCAAATGCAAACTGCCGCCAGCACGAGCCGGCGGCAGCGCAAGACGGAAGCGAGCGGCTTACTTCAGGAAGTCGCCGACATTGTCCTTGGTGACGCGATCGACGCCCGTGTAGATGATGGCATCGACGGTCTCGCCGTTCTTGATGGCGAGCAGGGTGCGCATGGCAACCTCGCCCATCTCGTACGGGCGCTGACCAACCAGTGCATGCGCATAACCATCACGGAGCAGCTCGAGCTGAACCGGGAGGGTGTCGGCCACCACGAGGGCAAGATCGCCCGAGTCGACGCGGGCCTTGTTGGGCTCAACGAAGTTCTTCCACCCGTCGGGTGCAAACATCGGCCAGCCGCCGACCGGCACAATGGCCTTGAGGTCGGTATTGGCCGAGACGAAGTCGCCGGCCTGCTGGACGGCAAGCGCGATGTCGTCGTTGGAGAAGCTCGGCGAGCCCGGGACTTCCGTCCAGTTGGAGCCGGCAAGCGCCTCGCGGACGCCATCGACGCGTTCGGCCAGGTTCGGAGCAGCGGCGCCGCCCGAGATCATGGCATAGGTGCCACCGTTCGGCGCGACCTGCAGCAGCATTTCGCCGAGAGCCGTACCGAACTCCTTGTTGTTGGTGCCGACATAGGCGGTGCGCTTGGACTCAGGCGCATCGGAGTCGAAGGTGATGACGGCGATGCCGGCAGCGACGGCCTTGTCGATCATGGTGGTGGCAGCGGCCGCGTCGGACACCGAGATGGCGAGACCATCAACACCCTGGGTGATGAAGTCGTCGATGATCTGGGCCTGGGTCGCGGCTTCGTGCTCGACCGGGCCGAGATAGATGCACTCGACATTGCCCAGCTTGGCGGCTTCGGCAACGCAACCGTCGCGGGTCAGGTCGAAGAACGGGTTGTTCATGGCCTTGGGCACGACGGCGAACTTCAGCATGTCCTGGGCCGTGGCGGTCCCGGTGAGACCGAGCGCCGCGATGGCAAGGGCAGTGATTGCAGTACGTAGCTTCATGATAGTTCCTCCCAATGCTCCGGATGCGCCGGAGCTCGCTAGACATGGGCGGCCTTGGGCCACCCCACTACACCGCGCGGGACATCAGCCGTTGCGCAGCGATCTCAAGCGGTCGACCAGCACGGCGGCAACGATGATGCAGCCCACCAGGGTCTGCTGCCAGTAGGGGTCGACCCGGGCCAGAACCAGCCCGTTGCGAATGACTTCGATAAGGATGCAGCCGATGATGGCGCCTGCCGCCCCACCGACACCGCCGGCAAGGTTGGCGCCGCCGATCACCGCCGCTGCGATGATGGTCAGCTCATAGGCCTGGGCGAGGTTTGCCGGAGCGGAACCCAGCCAGCCGGAGATGATGATGCCATTGATACCGGCCGCCAAAGAGCAGAGCACATAGACCTGCATCTTCACCCGGTCGACCGGCACGCCGGTCAGCCGGCCGGCGGCCTCGTTGCCACCCAGGGCAAAGACATGCCGGCCCCAGGCCGTGTGGTGCAGCGCGACCCACATGATGATGGCGCAGCCGAGCAGGTAAACAAAGCTCATCGGAACGACATCGAACAAGCGGCCGGCGGTCACGGCGAGGAACATCTCCTTGTCCGGGCCAGCCGGGAAGGTGCCACGCCCCTGAGTCGCGACATAGGTGAGGCCGCGCACGATGGAGAGCGAACCCAGCGTGGTGACAAAGGCAGCGAGCTTGACCTTGGCGATGAAGAAGCCGTTGACCAATCCCACCAGCGCGGACACCACGAGACCGACGCCAATGCTGATCAGCATGGCCGAGCCGGGGAACGGGTAGAAATTGGCGGCATTGAGCTCGTTCATGGTCAGTGACGTCACCGTGGCGGCGAGCGCCATGGTGGAGCCGACCGACAGGTCGATGCCACCGGTGATGATGACCAACGTCATTCCCAGCGCGGCAATGGCGATGAACGAGAAGTTGCGGACGATGTTGCTGACATTGCCGGCGGTGAAGAAATTCGGCGAAGCGAGGTGCATCGCGATGACGAGCACAACCAGCGCCGCCAGCACATAGGCCGACTGGCTGGCAAGAAAACCGCGCTGCCAGAAGCGGGTGCGGCGAACGTTGGTGAAGCCCTGCACAGTCTCGGTGGTCATCACGCAGCCTCCTTGGCGCCCGTGATCAGGGCAGTGACTTCTTCTGGTGAGCTCTGGGCGATCGCCTTGTCGGCGACCTTTGTGCCCCGGCGCATGACGATGACGCGTTCGCAGACCGAAAAGACGTCGGGCATGCGGTGCGAGATCAGGATCACCGCGATGCCGGCGTCCTTCAGCCGGTGGATCAGGCTCAGCACCTCGGCCACCTGACGCACGGAGATGGCGGCGGTCGGCTCATCCATCAGGATCAGCTTGGCATCGGCGAGGCGGGTGCGGGCGATGGCGACGGCCTGGCGCTGACCGCCTGACATCAGGCGAACCAGATCGTTGGCGCGGGTTTCCGACTTCAGCTCGGCAAAGAGCTCGGCGGCCCGCTCGTTCATGGCGCGATGCCTGAGGAAGCGGAACGGGCCGATGTTGAACTTGAGCTCGCGGCCGAGGAAGATATTGCCCGCCGCCGTCAGGTTATCGGCAAGCGCAAGGTCCTGGTAGACCGTCTCGATGCCGAGCCGGCGCGCTTCGCCGGGTGAGTGGATGTGGGCGAGGCGATCCTCGAACTGCACGGTCCCGCTGGTCGGCTGGTAGATCCCCGACATGATCTTGACCAGCGTCGACTTGCCGGCGCCGTTGTCTCCCATCAGCCCGACAACTTCGCCAGGCTCGATGGAGAAACTCACGTCGCTCAGCGCACGGATGGCGCCAAACTCCTTGGATATGTTCTTCAATTCCAGTAGTGCCAACTAATCCTCCCAGGTTGGCAGTGCTGAGGTACGTACCCGACCCCACGCGCGTGACGTGTCCTCGCTCCCACCCTCATCCGTGCGCCCTTGCCGCATCGGTCATGCGGCCCACCGCCCGATCGAAGCCTTCGGCAATGACGATGCGCATGGCCTGCCGCGCCCCTTCGGGATCGCTGGCTTCGATGGCCTCGGCGACGCGACGATGATTGCCGACCGTAACATGATGCGCCGGGCCGTCATCGACGGGCGAACTGATGGTGAAGGCCGAGGCCAGCGCCATGTCGACGAGGCCGTTTATCGAGGCCATGAAGACGTTGCCCGAGGCTTCGGCGACGGTGCGATGAAAGTTCAGGTCGTAGCGCGCAAATTCGTCGGTGCGGCGTGCCAGCGCCATGCCATCGACGCATTCCAGCATGCGATGCAGTTGCTCAGGGGTTCGGCGCGCCGCCGCGAGAGCAGCCGATTCCAGTTCAATGCCAACCCGGATCTCGGCCAGAGCGCGCAGGAACTCGAGGTCGGGACCGACCTCGAAGTGCCAGGCGAGCACATCGGGATCAAACAGCGACCAATCGCGCCGCGGGAGCACGCGTGTGCCAACCCTTGCCTTGGCGTTGACAATGTTCTTGGCGGCCAGGGCCTTCATGGCTTCGCGCAGCACAGTCCGCGACACGCCGAAACGCTCCAGCAGTTCGGCATCCGGCGGCAGAATACTACCCGGGGCGAAATCGCCACGGACAATCATGACGCCAAGACGGTTCACGACTTGCGACTGAAGGGTACGCGCGGGCGACATGCTGCCAATGACTGGCGCAACAAGACGCGCTTCCGGGCTTTCGCTCCGCCTCTCCTCCATCCTCCGGCCTCCCAACCGTAGGATGTAGCCAACCATAAGTAATACAGTATTACAATACTGGAACTGACCCGAGATCGAGAATATGGCGATCTGCGGTGGTTTTCAGCCTTCTTTTCGTCTGTCGACCCGATTTTTTCTCCGGACCGGGAGGAGCCGGAAAGACTTCCGACTCCCCTTGGCCAATGCTGATCAGACGAAGCGATTGACCAGGTTCTCGAGATATTCCTGCTGACCTGAACGCGGCTGCGGATTGATATTCTCGGCCTCGACCCAGGCGGCGATCTGCTCGAGCGTACGTTCGCCCGCCAGCATCGCGGCGGCGCCCTTTTCATTCCACCCGGCGTAGCGCGCCTCCTGCACCTTATCGAAAGTGCCGTCCTCGATCAGGGCAGCAGCGCCCTTGAGGCCGCGCGCCAGGACATCCAGCCCGCCGATATGGCCATGAAGCAGGTCTGCCGGGTCGAGCGACTGACGGCGCACCTTGGCGTCGAAGTTGAAGCCGCCCTTGCCAAGGCCGCCGGCCTTGAGGATCTGGTAGAAGGCCAGCGCCATTTCGCCGGGGTTGTTGGGGAACTGGTCGGTGTCCCAACCCGACTGCAGGTCGTTGCGGTTGGCATCAACCGAACCGAGGATGCCGAGGCTGCCGGCGACGGCCAGTTCGTGCTCGAAGCTGTGGCCGGCGAGGAAAGCGTGGCCGACCTCGATATTGACCTTCACGTCCTTTTCGAAGCCATAGGTCTTCAAGAACCCGTAGACCGTGGCGACGTCATAGTCGTACTGGTGCTTGGTGGGTTCCTGCGGCTTGGGTTCGATCAGGATCTGGCCCTTGAAGCCGATCTTCTTGGCGTGCTCGATGACGAGACCGAGGAAGCGGGCGGCCTGATCCTGCTCCTGCTTGATGCGGGTATTGAGCAGCGTTTCGTAGCCCTCGCGGCCACCCCACAGCACGTAGTTGGCGCCACCCAGCTCATGGGTGATCTCGAGCATCTGCTTCACCTGACCCGCGGCATAGGCAAACACGTATGGGTCGGGATTGGTGGCGGCACCGGCCATGTAGCGGCGGTTCGAGAAGAGGTTGGCCGTGCCCCAGAGCAGCTTGGTGCGGCTCGACTGCATCTTCTTGGCGAAGATATCCGTAATGGTGCGGAGGTTCTTGTTGCTCTCCTTCAGGCTGTCGCCTTCGGGCGCGACGTCGACGTCATGAAAGCAGAAGAACGGTGCATCGAGCAGATCGAACAGCTCGAACGCGACATCAGCCTTGAGCTTGGCGCCTTCCATCGGGGTGCCCGCATACCATGGCCGATCGAAGGTGCGACCACCGAACGGATCGCCGCCTTCCCACGCGAAGGTGTGCCAATAGGCAATGGCCGGGCGAATATGATCTTCCATCCGCTTGCCGAGGACGATCTCGTCCTTGTTGTAGTGCCGATAGGCGAGCGGGTTGGAGCTCTGCGGCCCCTCGAACTTGACAGGGCTGATGCCCTTGAAGAAATCGGTCACTGACGTGCCTCCTCGATTGCAGGATAGAGCGCGCGATAGCGCGCGTAGTGTTCGGCATAGGCCGCAACCAGATCCGGTTCCGGCGCAATGACGCGACGGGTGGCCGGCATGGTCATGACATCGGCGGGGGCCGCACCCGCCGCCGCACAGAGCGCAAGTCGCGCCGCCCCAAGTGCGCCGCCGAAGTCGCCGTCTTCAGGAAGGACGATCTCGACCTCGAGATTGGCGGCGAGCATGCGCAGCCAAAGCTCGGACTTCGAACCGCCCCCCACTGCCAGCAGGCGTGAGGTGCGCGTGCCGGCGTCGGCAAGGACCCGCTGGCAGTCGCGGAAAGCGAAAGCGACGCCTTCCATCACGGCCTGCGCCAGATTGGCGGTTTCCGTCGACTGGCTCAGGCCGACAAAGCTGCCGCGAGCGCCGGCATTGTTGTGCGGGGTACGCTCACCGCTGAGATAGGGCAGGAACATGGTTTCGCCCGGCCCCGAGAAGCGGGTTTCAGCGCTGGCGGCAAGGCTTGCCTGGTCCTGACCGGTGATGCGCGACAGCCAGTTGAGGCTGTCGGTGGCCGACAAGATCACCCCCATCTGGTGCCAGGTGTCGGGAATGGCGTGACAGAAGGCGTGGACGGCACCGGCCGTATTGGGACTGAAGCGTTCGTTGGACACGAACAGCACGCCGGAGGTGCCGAGCGAGACAAAGCCCTCGCCGGGACGGATGGCGCCGATGCCGCAGGCGGCGGCGGCATTGTCGCCGGCGCCACCGGCAAGGACGACGCCGGAGCCCATGCCCCAGCGCGCCGCCAGTTCCGGCTTCAGCGTGCCGGCGGGTGCCGAGCCTTCGACGAGGGCCGGCATATGCGAACGGTCGAGCCCGGTCAGCGCCAGCAGTTCATCGGACCAGTCGCGCTTGGCCACATCCAGCCAGAGCGTGCCGGAGGCATCCGACATGTCCTCGATGGCCTCGCCGGTGAGCAAAAGGCGAATATAGGCCTTGGGCAGCAGCACCTTGGCGATCTGCCGGTAGATTTCCGGCTCGTGCTTTCTGACCCAGGCGATCTTGGGGGCGGTGAAGCCCGGCATGGCAATGTTGCCGGCGATCTGCCGGAGGCTCGGGAGTGCAGCTTCCATTTCGGCGCACTCTGCGGCCGAGCGGCCATCGTTCCACAGGATGCAGGGCCGCAGCACCTGATTGTCGGCCCCAAGCAATGTGGCGCCATGCATGTGGCCGGAGAGTCCGATGCCGCGAACAGCGGCCAGCTCCCTCTTGTGGGTGCTCGCCAGCTTGTCCACGGCCTCAAGGGTGGCGGTCCACCAATCGGCAGGGTTCTGCTCGGACCAACCCGGATGTGGCCGCTTCGGCTCGGGAGAGCGCGCGCTGGCCTCGCCGAGCGCCCGACCGGACGCATCGATCAGCAGGGCTTTGACACTGGATGTGCCGATATCAATGCCGAGGAATGTCATGAGGCACGTACCTCAGACGCGACCGCACACATGTCGAAACTCCCTCCCCTGAGGCCAGGCGCTTGCCGGCCATTCACCTCACGGCAAATTGTCGCGCACAAACAGCCGAATTTCAATGGGCAACAAAGAGTCGATGCCCGAGCCCAGAACGAGGCTGCGTGCCACCGCAAGCGCCCGAGCGATTTCGCCGTCCGGGTTCTGGTCCAGCACGACATCGATGGTGCCGCGCTCCAATGCGTCGCGCGACGCGTCGGTGAGTTCATGGGCGATGACGCGGACCTTGCCGGCGCGCCCCGTGCCGTCGAGGGCAGCGATCAGCCCGGCATTGCCGGCGCCGAGATTGTAGAGCCCGGCGACCGGTCCGTGGTGCTTGAGGAGGTCGGCGACTGCCGCCTCGGTGCGGGCATCGTTGTCGTAGCCTTCGACCGGGCCGATGATTTCCAGTCGCGGAAACTCCTCGGCAAGGACCTGGCGGAAGCCTTCGAGGCGCTGCTGGTGATCGACAAGACCGAGCGAGCCAGCCACCACGCCGATGCGGCCCACTGCGCAGAAGCGGCCGAGCAGTGAGGCGGCGGTGCGCCCGGCCGCGACATTGTCGATACCGATGAAGTCGCGACGCGCGGACTGCTGCAGATCGGACACGAGGGTCAGGACGATGATGCCGCGGCGGCTCGCCTGCTCGATGGCGGCGCGCACACGGTCATCGTCATTGGCGACGACGATGGCACAATCGCAGGTCTTGGGGTCGAGCGCTGCCAGCGCCTGCGCGAGGGCCGAGCTGTCGAAGGCCCGGAAGTGGCGCAGCGAAATGGCCATGCGCTCGCCCTTCAGCGCCCGGCGCTGGCGCTCGATCACCGCATCGAGGCTCAGCATGAAGGCGTTGTTGCCGTTGGGCAGCAGAAAAGTGACCCGGATTTCACGCGCGCGGGCCAGCATCGAGGCGGAGACATCGCGACGGAAATCGAGAAAGCGAATCGCCTCCGCCACCCGTTCAGCGGTTTCGACCCGCACGCCCGGACGGCCATTGAGCACGCGGTCGACGGTGGCCAGCGAAACGCCGGCCTCGCGCGCCACATCGTGCACGGTCGCCCGACGGCGCGTGTCGTCCATTGCATTTCCCCCAGTCGATACAGCGCGGCGACACTGGTTTTTTGGCGCCACGCCGTCAACTCCCCGTCGCGCTTTTGCTGTGCGGTTTTCCGGGCTATCAAGCAGCGCGCCTGAATAGAGGAGATCAACGGTGGCAATCGGCACGAAGACAGTAGGAGAGTTCGGCGGCAAGCCGGTGGTCGAATTCAGCCTCAAGAGCGACACCGGCGTCGAGGTCGACATCATGACCTATGGTGTCGTGGTGCGCGACTGGCGCGTGCCGGTGGCGGGCGGCTTGCGCTCTGTGGTGCTGGGGTTTGACAGCTTCGCGCCCTATCCCGAGCATTCACCGTATTTCGGTGCCGTGGCCGGTCGCGTCGCCAACCGTATCGCCGGCCCGAGCTTCGAGCTCGATGGGGTCACCTACAAGCTGGCCGAGAATGTGCCCGGGCTGATCCTGCACGGTGGCAAGGAAGGACTCGGGACGACGAACTGGACGGGTGAAGCCGACAGCGCAGCCAATGCCGTGCGGTTCACGCATCATTCGCCGGATGGCCATATGGGCTTTCCAGGCAATGTCGACTTCACGGCGACCTACACGCTCGAAGGCAACAAGCTGAAGCTCAAGCTCGAGGCCAAAGCCGACCGGCGGACACCGATCAATGTGGTGCAGCACCAGTATTTCAATCTGGGCACTGGGCCGGACGTGCTCGACCACCGCTACCAGATCGCCGCCAGTGCCTTCACCCCGAACAACGAGCAACTGGTGCCGACCGGCGAAATCCTGCCCGTTGGCGGGACGATCTGGGATTTCCGCCAGCCGCGCAGCATGCGGGACGAAAAGGGCGAGGCCATCGCCTATGACGGCAATCTGGCGCTGGACACGGGCCGGGATCCGGCTAGGCCGGCGGTGACGGTGACCGGGCCGGACGGGCTGCTGACGCTGAAGCTCTGGACCGACCAGCCGGGCGTACAGCTCTATAACAGCGTGTGGACCAATGTGGATGGCGGCGGCCGGAGGTATGGGCGGTTCAGCGGTTTCTGCCTCGAGGACCAGGCATTCCCCGATGCGCCGCACAATCCGCATTTTCCGTCGATCATCTATGGGCCGGGGCGCGACTACGTGCACCACTCGGATATCGAGATCGCCTGAGAGGGGGCACGTGCCTGCTGACGGCTTCTGACATGCGGCCGGCCGAGATTGTCTTGGCCGGCAAGGCAGCAGGAGCAGTACGGGGATGAGCAGTTGGACAAGACGCAACGACTTTTCGCCGTCATGGACGCATTGCGGCGCCACCGGCGCCCGGTCACAGCCGCGCAACTTGCCGAAGAGCAGCGGGTTTCGGTTCGCACGCTCTATCGCGACATCCAGACCCTGGTGGGGCTGGGTGCACCAATCGATGGTGAGGCCGGGATCGGCTATGTGCTGCGCCCCGGTTTCTTCCTCCCCCCGCTGATGTTTTCCGCCGAGGAACTGGAAGCGCTGGTTCTGGGGGCCCGCTGGGTGCAGGCGCAACCCGATGCGGGGCTGGCGGAAGCGGCCCGCAATGCGCTGGGCAAGATCGCCAATGCCTCACCCGATGACCTGCGCGACCGCATCGGTGATACCGGCCTTTGGCCCGTGCTGATCCGTTCGGCCCAAGGCCCTGCTCCTGTGCTCGGACTGGCGCGGGAGGCGATGCGCGAGGAAAAGGCGATGCAGATCGGCTATGCCGACGAGGCGGGAAACCGCACGGAACGCGAGATCTGGCCGGTGCAGCTCGCCTATTACGAGGGCAAGCAGATCGTTGCGGCCTGGTGCTGCGTGCGGCAGGCGTTCCGCCATTTCCGCTGCGACCGGATCGAGAGCGCGACCCTCACCGGCAACCGTTACGGTCGCCGGCGCGTGGTGCTGCAGAAGGAGTGGCAGGACGAGTGGACCCGCATGAGCGAGACCGACCGGTCCTGACCGCAAGCGAGGTCAGGCGACGCTGAGCTCGACTTCGTGGCTCTTCCGGATGAGGTCCGAGTACGGGCAGATGTCGTGGGCCAGCGCCATGACCTTTTCGACATCGGCCTTGTCGAGGCCGGGCGCGTTGGCCTTCAGCGCGGCGACGATGGTGTAGCCGACATTGTCTTCACGGTCGGCAAAGCTGACATCGGCGGACACCGTCGTGTCCTCGGGGAGCTTGATCTTCAAGCGCCCGGACGCGGCCTTCATGGCGCCGAGGAAGCAGGCCGAATAGCCGATGGCGAAAAGCTGCTCGGGATTGGTGCCCGGGCCGTCATCGCCGCCCATGGCCTTGGGGACCGAGAGCGAGACGGACACCTTGCCGTCATCGGTGGCGGCCGTGCCGCCGCCGCGACCGCCGTGATAGGCCGTGCCATGCGTGGTGTATTTGATCTGCATGTTTCGTCTCCAGTTGGGGCGTGAGTGAATGCAACGCGCTTCACATAGCGAAGGTTTCAGTTGTGCGCAATTGAATTGCGCGCTATTTTTCTGCTCAGTTTTGTCAAGGGAGCCATCATGCCGCCCACCACCCGCCCGCTTCGCCTCGACCAGCAATTGTGCTTTGCGGTCTATTCGACGGCACATGCCTTCACCCGCTTCTACCGGCCGCTGCTGAAGGCGCTGGGGCTGACCTATCCGCAATACCTGGTGCTGATGGCGCTGTGGGAGACCGACGGGCAGGCGGTCAACGAGATCGGCGCCCGGCTTTGGCTGGATTCGGGGACGCTGACGCCGTTGCTGAAGCGCCTCGAGACAATGGGGCTGGTGACTCGCAGGCGCGACGAGACCGACGAGCGGCAGGTGATCGTCAGCCTGACGCTGCGCGGACACGCGCTCGAAGTCGAGGCGGCGGCTTTCCCCGCGCAGATCCTCGCGGCCTCGAACTGCAGCGCCGAGGAACTGGACCAGATGCGGAGGCTGCTGTTCGGCCTCAGGGAACAGCTCGACAAGGCTGCCGCCTGACAGTGGGTTTACACGGATGCCTTCCGCCCGGCACAGTGCCGGAGGAGGACATTCGCATGAAACTGCTGCACACCACGCTCGGGCCCAAGCGCGCCGACGAACTCGGCATGATCCTGCCGCATGAACACGTCTTCGTCGACCTGAGGACGCCCGACAAGCCGGGCTATGGCGAGGCGGACCCGGCCGAAGTGGTCGAGGTGATGGCGCCGCGGCTCGAGGAGATCAAGGCGCGCGGCATCACCGCACTGGTCGAATGCTCGACCGGCGGCGTGGCGCTCCGGGTCGATATCGACCTCGCGGTCAGCAAGGCAACGGGCGTGCCGATCGTGGTGCCCACCGGCAATTATCGCGAGCCCTGGATCCCGGCCTGGGTGGCTGCGGCGAGCGAGGCCGAACTCGAGGCCTGGATGCTGCGCGAGCTGACCGAGGGGGTCGGCCACACCGGCGTCAAGGCCGCCTGGATCAAGCTGAGTGCCGGCGATGATGGCATCACCGAACTGGAAGCGCGGATACTCAGGGCCGCGGCGCGGGCGGCGGCAGCCACCGACGCGATCATCGGCAGTCATACGATCCGGGGGCGGGTGGTGCTGGACCAGTTGGAGATCATCGAGAAGGCGGGGGGCAATCCGGCGCGATTCATTGCGATCCACGCGCAGATGGAGCCGGATTTCGCTCTGAACCGGGAGGTGGCGGCACGTGGCTGCTTCGTCGAATATGACCATATCGGTCGCGAGCCGGACGAGGAGGTTGCCGAGCTGATCCTCAAGGCGCTGGATGCGGGCCTAGGTCCGCAAATGCTGCTGAGCCACGACCTCGGCTGGTACGACCCTGCCCTACCCAAAGGCGGGACGCAGCGGCCCTATACCCATCTCAGCGACGTGATGCTGCCGCTGCTCAGGCAGCGGGGCGTCTCCGATGAGATGCTGCACCAGATTACGGTCGACAACCCATTCAATGCCTATGCGCGCTGAACCGATGGAATAAGCCGTCCACTCCCGGTGTTGGTTGCTCTGTGGACCGGTGGCCGGTCACAGCAAGCTTCACGGAGAGCGACATGTCATTGAAATTGCAGCGCCGGCATCGGCGAGATGTGGGACGCGCCCTCGGCGCAGCTGCGCTCTGTCTCGCGCTGAGCCTGCCGACCCTGGCGGTCGACACGGGTGGTGGCGGAAGCAGCGGCGGCGGCGGTCAGCCTTCGAGCAGTGGGGGCGGTGGCAGCTCTAGCAGCGACAGCAGTGGGCCGACGCTGGCGGATGTGCGAGTGATGATCAAATCCGAGCGCTGGGATGCCGCGATCCGGACGCTGAAGATCATCGTCGCCAACTCGCCCAACAATGCCGACGCGCTCAACCTGCTCGGCTATTCGCTGCGCAAGACGGGCGACCATGAAAACGCCCTAGGGTTCTACCTGAAGGCGCTGAAGATCAACCCGCGCCACAAGGGGGCCAACGAGTATCTCGGAGAGCTCTATGTGGAGACCGGGCAGCTGGCCAAGGCCCGGGCGCAACTCGAGGTGCTCGCCAAGCTCTGCGGCAATACCAGCTGCGAAGAATATCGAGACCTGGCCGAGGCGATCGGCGGCTGACACGCAACGCCTGTCGCCTCCCTGTTGTCGTTCCGGGTCCGATCTGGGACAATGACGGGGCAGCGACGGGCGGAGCCGCAATTGGTCGATAGTGACAGCTACAAGCGCAAGTTTCTCGTTCTGGTGGACGAGAGCAAGGAATCGGAGCGGGCGGTGACCTTCGCTGCCCACCGGGTCAAGCGAACCGGCGGCACCGTGGTGCTGCTGGCCATGATCGAGACAGAGGACTTCTCGCAGTTCCTCGGCGTCGAGGAGGTGATGCGGGCGGAAGCGCGCGAGGCGGCCGAGCGCATGCTGGAAGCGCGGCGCGCCCGAATCAGCACGATCGGCGATGTCCGGGTCGAGACGGCCATTCGCGAGGGCGACCGGCGCGAACAGATCGAGCGGCTGGTGGCGTCCGACCCCGCCATCGGTATTTTGGTGCTGGCAGCAGCGAGCGGCAAGGACGGGCCGGGACCGATGATCACCGAATTCGCGTCGCGGTCGGGAATTTCGGCATTGCCGGTGCTGGTCACCATCATTCCGGGCTCGATGACCGACGAGCAGATCATAGCGGTGACGTGACCGGCAGGGCCTTGCAAAACGGGCCGCACAACCGTATTTAGAACCATTCTAACCAGCCATTCCAGACGGGACTTTGGGCGCATGTTCATCCAGACCGAAGCCACTCCGAACCCCTCGACGCTGAAGTTCCTGCCGGGCCGGGAAGTGCTGACCGGCGAGCCGCGCGACTTCCGCAATGGCGAAGTGGCGGCGATCTCGCCGTTGGCAGCGTCGCTGTTCGAAGTGCCGGGCGTCCAGGGCGTGTTCCTCGGGTCCGACTTCATTTCTGTGACCAAGGACGATGCCGAGTGGAGCCACATCAAGCCCGCCATTCTCGGCGTGATCATGGAGCACTTCCTTTCGGGCCGACCGGTGATCGCCGATGGCACCGAAGTTGAGGATGGTGAGGAGTTCTTCGAGGCCGAAGACAGCGAGACCGTCGAAGTCATCAAGGAACTGCTGGCGACGCGCGTGCGGCCGGCGGTGGCCATGGATGGCGGCGACATCACCTTTAAGGGCTTCAAGGAGGGCACGGTGTTCCTCCACATGCAGGGCGCCTGCTCGGGCTGCCCGTCCTCGACCGCGACGCTGAAGAGCGGCATCGAGAACCTGCTGCGGCACTTCGTGCCCGGCGTCGAGGCCGTGCAGCAGGTCTGATCGAAACAATCATCCGCGTTGTTGACGCCCGGTCCCGCGACCGGGCGTTTTCGTTTCCGCTCCATGGGCAGGTTCGGGCCTTGACCGTTCGGGGATGACATTGGCGCAAACCCGGCCTATCTCTCGGCAATGTCCGAACCCCTCCTCGCCATCGATACCGCTGCGCCGCGCCTGCAACTGGCGCTGCTGGTGGATCAGCGCGTAGACACGCTGGTCGAAGACATGCCGCAGGGACAGGCGGAGCGGATTATGCCGGCCATCGGCGAACTGCTCGCGCGCAATGGCGTCGGTTACCCTGATCTGCGAAGGATCGCGGTGACCACCGGTCCGGGCTCGTTCACCGGGCTTCGCATCGGGCTGAGCGCAGCGCGCGGACTGGGACTGGCGCTGGAGATTCCGGTCTTGGGCATTCCCAGCCTGCTCGCCCTCTCCCTTGCCACGCGTTGCGAGGCGACGGCGGTGCTGCTCGATGCCCGCCGTGGCGAAGCGTATTTTCAGGTGTTCTCCGGTCCCGCGATTCCCGTTGGCGAGCCGGCTCTGCTGCCGATAGACGAGGCGCGGCGGCGCGTCCCGCGCGGCGCCGAAGTGCTCGGCTCGCCTTTCGTCGATATCGCGGCGATGGCTCGACTGGGGGCAGTGCTCGACCCCGCCGCCTATCCCCCGATCGCCGCCTATGTTCGCGGCGCCGATGCCAAGCCTCAGGAGAAATTTCGGGTCGCGCGGGTGACGGACGCATGAGAAGCTGGCTTGCCCCCAAGGGCCTGCATATCGAAATGGCGCGGACGGCGGATGCCGATACCATCGCCAAGCTACATGCGGCGGGGTTCTACCGCGGCTGGTCGCGCGAGGAGTTCGCGGCCTATATCGCCGGCGAAGGCACCCCGATCTATGTGGCCTGCGACGCCAAGCGGAAGATCGCCGGCTTTGCCATGCTGCGCCATTCGGCCGACGAGGTGGAACTGATCACCATTGCGGTCGACCCAAAGTGGCGACGGAAGGGCGTCGGCGAAGCCCTGCTGCGCGCCGTGTTCGACGACCTGCTGATGAGCGGGGCCCGCCGCATGTTCCTCGAAGTGGCCGAGGACAATCGCGCCGCGGTCATGCTGTACGGCAAGTTCGGCTTTGCCAAGGTGGGCGAGCGTCGCGGCTATTATCCGAGGCCGGACGGCACGCCAGCCACTGCTATTGTCATGGCGCGCGATCTTGGGTAACCCCGATGAATGAGCCATCTCGGGGCGGGGCGATGAGCAAGACCGGCGAGCAGACCCTCGAGGAGCAGTGCGCGACCAAGGGTATGCGCATGACCGACCAGCGGCGGGTGATCGCCCAGGTGATCGAGCAGGCCGTCGACCATCCCGATGTCGAGGAACTCTATCGCCGTGCCAGCGCGATCGACCCGCGCATCTCGCTGTCCACCGTATATCGGACGCTGAACCTCTTCGAGGAAGCGGGGCTGGTGACCAAGCACGACTTCCGCGACGGACGGGCGCGCTTCGAGTTGATCCCCGACGAGCACCACGACCACCTGATCGATATCCGCTCGGGCAAGGTGATCGAGTTCCGCAACGAAGAGATCGAGGCGATCCAGGACGTGATTGCCAAGCGGCTGGGCTATCGGCTGGTCGATCACCGGCTCGAGCTCTATGCCGTGCCGCTGCAGGCCGAGGAGAAGAAGAAGTGATCTTCCGCGTGCTGTTTTTCGTGTTCGGCTACCTGCCGTTCCTCATCGTGTTCATCCCCATCCAGTTCGTCATCACCCGCCTTGGTCTCGGCTGGAACATCGTGCCCCGCTGGTTTCACTGGTTCGGCTGCACATTCCTCGGGATGCAGGTGAAGGTGATCGGTGCGCCGTCGACGGACCGGCCGACGCTGATCGTCTCCAACCATGTCTCGTGGACCGACATCATCGCCGTCGGCTCGAAGGCCGATGTGACCTTCGTCGCCAAGTCCGAAATCCAGAAATGGCCGTTCGTCGGCTTCATGGCCTCGCTGCAGCGGACGCTTTATGTCGACCGCAAGCGGCGCACCGATGCGCATAGGGCCAGCCAGGAGATGGGCAAGCGGCTCGCCTCGGGCGGGGCCGTGCTGCTGTTCGCGGAGGGGCAGTCGGACCTCGGCACCCACGTCCTGCCGTTCCGCTCGGCGCTGATCGGCGCGGCCCAGCATGCGATGCAGGAAGCCGGGGCCGGCGAGGTGATGATCCAGCCGCTGACCATTGCCTATACCAAGCTGCAGGGTCTGCCGGTCGGTCGCACCGACCGCTCGCTGATTGCCTGGATCAAGTCGAAATCGGTGAAGCAGAATATCCGAGAGATTTTGACCGGCGGCACGCGCGAGGTGACGCTGGCGTTCGGGACACCGCGCCCGCTGGACGCCAAATCGGACCGGAAGCTGGTGGCGAAGGAAGCCGAAAACGAAGTCCGCCGCATGCTGGTGGCCCTCAATCGCGGCACGCCTCTGCCGGTCGCGGCGGAGTAGGCGGCTGCCCGCGGCTTTGCACTCCGGCCGCGTTCGGTGTATTGCCCGGCTATGACCGAGCACACGCCCAAGAAGCTGTTCATCAAGACCTACGGGTGCCAGATGAACGTCTATGACAGCGACCGCATGGCGGACGCGCTGGCACCGCACGGCTATGTGCCGGTGGCGGTGATGGAAGATGCCGACCTCGTCGTGCTGAACACCTGCCACATCCGCGAGAAGGCCTCGGAGAAAGTGTTCTCCGAACTGGGCCGGCTGCGCGACCTGCGCGACGAGAAGCGCGCACTGGGGCAGGACCTGATGATCGGGGTCGCGGGCTGCGTGGCGCAGGCCGAGGGCGACGAAATCGTCCGCCGCGCGCCGGCCGTCGACCTGGTGTTCGGGCCGCAGAGCTACCATCGCCTGCCCGAACTGATCGCGCGCGCCCATAACGGCGCCAAGGTCGTCGACACCGATTTCCCGGAAGAGGACAAGTTCGAGCACCTGCCGGCTGCCAAACGCGAAGTGACGCTGGCGCGCGGCCTCACCGCCTTCCTCACCGTGCAGGAAGGCTGCGACAAATTCTGCTCGTTCTGCGTGGTGCCCTATACGCGCGGCGCCGAAGTCAGCCGGCCGCTGGCTCAGGTGCTGGCCGAGGCCCGCAATCTCGCCGAAGCCGGGGTGCGCGAGCTGACGCTGCTCGGCCAGAACGTCAATGCCTATCATGGCGACGACAAGGGCCGGGTGGTGGGGCTGGGCGAGCTCTGCCGCCGCCTCGCCGAGATCCCGGGCATTGCCCGCATTCGCTACACCACCTCGCATCCGCTCGACATGGGCGACGAGCTGATCGAGGCGCATCGCGACCTCGACGCACTGATGCCTTATCTGCACCTGCCGGTGCAGTCCGGCTCGGACCGCATTCTGAAGGCGATGAACCGCCGCCATACCCGCGCGGAGTACATGCGGGTCATTGAGCGCATCCGCGACGCAAGGCCTGACATGGCGCTGTCCGGCGATTTCATCGTCGGCTTCCCCGGTGAGACGGACGCCGATTTCGAGGACACGCTCGCGATCGCGCGCGATGTCGGCTACGCCTCGGCCTTCACCTTCAAGTATTCCACGCGTCCCGGCACGCCCGGCGCGACGATGGACGAGCAGGTCGAGGAGGCTGTGAAGGTCGAGCGGCTGGCGCGTCTCAACGCCCAGATTGCATCACAGACCCAGGCCTTCGCAGAAACCTGCGTCGGACGCGTCCTCGACGTCTTGATCGACAAGCCCGGGCGCAATGCTGGACAGGTGGGGGGTCGCTCCCCATATCTGCAAGCGGTCCATATGGATGGGCCGATAAGGCTGATCGGGCAGATCGTTCCGGTGATGATTGTGGCTCGCGGAAATAACTCGCTGGCTGGCAAGATTGTCACAGACGCGGAACTCAAATCTGCTAGCGTTGTTGAGTCTCAACCAATCGCGGCCTCGATCTGAGGGCGCAGAAGGAGCGAAGGCGACTTGAGCAGGTACGTGTCTCCCACATCGGACAACAGCCATTCCTCTCAACTTGAACTCGCCTTCGAAGACAATCGCCTCGCAGCGCAATTGTACGGTGACTTCGACCAGCATCTGGCGCTGATCGAACAGCGTCTCGGTGTGCAGGCGACTCCTCGGGGCAATCACGTCATGCTGCGCGGCGCAGCCAGCACGGTCGATCAGGCGCGGCGCGTGCTGGAATCGCTCTATGCGATGCTCGAAGAAGGCCAGCCGGTCGATGTCGCCAATGTCGACACCGTCATCCGGATGATCGAGACCGAGGACAGCCAGCTGGTGCTGCCGACCCTCGAAAAGAAGGGCCGGGTCCGCATGGCGCAGATTGCGACGCGGAAGGCGACCATCGTGGCACGCACCCCGGCGCAGGACGCCTATATGCGGGCGATGGAGCGTTCCGAACTGGTGTTCGGCGTGGGGCCGGCGGGTACCGGCAAGACCTACCTCGCCGTGGCGCATGCCGCGACGCTGCTGGAACGCGGCGATATCAACCGCATCATCCTGTCGCGTCCGGCGGTGGAAGCCGGCGAGCGGCTCGGGTTCCTGCCCGGTGACATGAAGGAGAAGGTCGACCCCTATCTCCGCCCGCTCTATGACGCACTTTACGACATGATGCGGCCCGAGCATGTCGAGCGCTGCATCACGTCCGGTGTCATCGAAGTGGCGCCGCTGGCCTTCATGCGCGGCCGCACTCTGGCCAACGCGGTCGTGATCCTCGATGAGGCGCAAAACACCACCTCGATGCAGATGAAGATGTTCCTCACCCGCCTGGGCGAGAACTCGAAGATGATCGTCACAGGCGACCCGACGCAGGTCGATCTGCCGCGCGGCGAGAAGTCCGGTCTGATCGAGGCGGTGAAGCTGCTCGACGGCATCGAAGGCGTGCACATCTCGCGCTTCAACGACAAGGACGTGGTGCGCCACGCTCTCGTTGGCCGAATCGTGCGCGCCTACGAGGCGGACACGGCCAAGCGCCTCGAAGAGCAGCAGGGTGTGCAAAAGGCGTGAGTGCCTCGCCGCTTTCGATCGCATTCGACGTCGCTGAAGGCGACTGGCCGGACGGGCTTGAGCCGGTGGTGACTCGCGCCATCACGGCTGCGGTGGCCGAGGCCAAGCCGAAATTCGCCGGGGTCAGCGAGGTTTCTGTATTGCTGACCGACGATGCCGAACAGCAGGAGCTGAACCGGCAATGGCGCGGCATCGACAAGTCGACGAATGTGCTGAGCTTTCCGCAGCTTGAGCCGTTTGCACCGGTCAGTGGCCTTGTCGGCGACATCACCCTGGCGCTGGAGACGGTGCAGCGGGAAGCCGAAGAGATGAACGTCAGTTTCGAAGCGCATTTCACCCATCTGGTGGTGCATGGATTCCTGCATCTTCTAGGTCACGATCACATCGAAGATGACGAGGCCGAGGTGATGGAATCTCTCGAAACGAAGATCCTTGCCGGTCTCGGCATTGCCGATCCCTATGCCGATAGCTAAATTGACCCTTCCGATGAATGGACTGGCCGCGAGCAGCGGCCATATGAGATGAACGAAATCGAAACCGCCGGGAATGGCACGCACCGGAAAGCCAACGCGTCCAAGCCAGCCGCAGAGCCTCCTTCTAGTACCGCCCCCGCGTCAGGGCGGGGGCAAAGCCTGTGGTCCTGGCTGAAGGGCCTAGTCGCACTGCGCACGGTGTCGCTGCGCGACGATCTGGAAGTGGCGCTGGAGAGCGAGAACAGCGGCGAAACCGCCGACTTCACGCAGTCGGAACGCCTGATCCTCAAGAATGTGCTCGAGCTCGCCGATAAGCGGGTCGAGGATGTCATGATCCCGCGCGCCGATATCGAGGCGATCGATGCGAGCGCGACGCTGGCCGCGCTGGTGATGCGCTTCCGACAGGCCGGGCACTCACGGCTGCCGATCTACCGCGACAATCTCGACGATATTGCCGGCTTCATCCACGTCAAGGACGCTTTGCGGCGGATCACCGAGCCGGTGGCCGATCCCGATGCCACTCTGCCGGTGAAGCTGGTCTCGCAACCGCTCCGCACGAAGATCGAGAAACTCGACATCATGCGCGACGTGCTGTTCGTGCCGCCGCTGATGCCGGTGGGCGACCTGCTGCAGCAAATGCAGCTCAAGCGCGTGCACATGGCCGTGGTGATCGACGAATATGGCGGCACCGACGGTCTTGTGACCATCGAGGACCTGCTCGAGGCCGTGGTCGGCGAAATTGCAGACGAGCACGACGACGACGTGGCGCTGGTGCGCAAGGTGAATTCGAGCGTCTTCCTGGCTTCGGCACGAGCGGAGCTCGAGGAGTTGCGCGAGGTCATCGGCTCCGATTTCGACGCGACCGCCTATGAGGAAGATGTCGATACGCTGGGTGGACTGGTGTTCGAGCTGGCAGGCCACGTGCCGGTGAAGGGCGAGATCGTCCACGGCATCAAGGGCTTCGAGTTCGAAGTGCTGCAGGCCGACAGCCGGCAGGTCAAGCGCGTCAAGATCAAGCGGCTGAAGCCGGCCAAGCCCCGCCCCCCGAAGCCGGTGGCGAAGGCGGCCAACAGCAAGAGCCCGGAGAATCGCGCCGACAGCGAGACGGACACACCCGCCGAGTGAGTCCGGTCAGCGTTCGCGCAGGTTCGGCAGGATGATCTCCCACCAGATGCGCGACGGCGTCATCCAGGACTCCATCTGGTCATAGGCGCCAGAGAACACCACGCATGCAAGGCCGGCGGACGGCATTACGAAAAGGCGCTGTCCGCCATTGCCGAAGCCGGCAACGAAGCTCTGCGGGGCATCGAAGGCCGGAACGTGTGCCGATCCCACATACCAGAGCCGGCCGTACATGATGCCATCGAAGCTGGGCAGCAGCGGCTGCCAGCTTGCTGCCAGCCAGTCGCGCGGCACGACCTGCCGGTCTTGCCACCTGCCATTGTCGGCCAGCATGGCACCGATCCTGAGCAGGCCGTGCGTGCCGAGCCTCAGGCCCGAGGCGGCCGAGAGCACACCGTCGCGGCCAGTGGCCCAGCCAAAGTCGGTGATGCCGAGCGGCCCGAACAGGCGTTCGGAGGCATAGTCCGCCAGCGACTTGCCGGTCCCGCGCGCGAGAACGGCCCCGATCAATGCAACGGCGCCGCCCGAATAGATCCAGCGCTCGCCCGGCGGCTCTACCACCGGCTGCTCCAGCACGAAGCGATAGCGATCGGCGGCCAGCTCCATGGCGATCTCGCTGTTGCGCGGATCGGTATAGGGCAGGCTCATTTCGTCCCATTGCAGCCCCATCGACATGCCGAGCGCATGGCCGATGGTGATGGCACGGCGTGCGGGGTCGTTCGCGAGATCGGCATATTCGGGGAAGGATGCGTAGATCGGCGCATCCAGCGGCGGCACCTGACCGTCGGCAAGCGCGATGCCATAGAGCAGCCCCACAATGCTCTTGGTCACCGATCGGAGGTCGTGCAGCGTGTCGGGGCGAAAGGCGACGATGCCAAGGTGCTGGCCCCAGGCGTCGTCCCCGCCGGTGAAATAGCGGTCCAGGACGAGGCGGCCATTCCTCGCCACCGCAACGGCGTGCGCATCGCGCAGCAAGCCGGACTCGAATCCGGCATCCAACCGTCTCGCCAGATCGGGTGAGAACCCCGCAGCCTCTGGTGTCACTGTCTCGAAAGCGTCAGCCATGCCCGTGCCTCCGCGCGTGTGCCCTGCCTTGACCCGGCCCTGCCGGCTCGCGAGTTTGAGCCATGTACCCTGATTCGAAATTTGTCGCATGACCTGGCTCGCGGAGACGGTGATGCTGGCGCATGGCTGGCGGCGCGCCCTGATGCTGATCGCGGCTGGCGCGGCGTCCGCCCTGGCGATGCCGCCCTTCTTCTTGCTGCCGGTGCTGTTCATCGGATTGCCGGTCTGGGTGTGGGCGCTGGACGGCGCCGAACGGTCGCCCGGCTGGCGTTGGCTGTTCGGGCCGGCCTTTCGGATCGGGTTTGCCTTCGGGCTCGGCTATTTCGGCGTGGCGCTACACTGGATCGGCACGGCCTTCCTCGAGGAGGGTGGCTGGTTCATTGCACTGATGCCGCTGGCGATCCTCGCGCTCGCGGCGGTGCTCGCTGTGTTCTGGGGATTCGGGAGCGCGCTGTCCCATCTGTTATGGTCCGACAGCGGCTGGCGCATCCTGGCGTTGGCGGGAGGGCTGACGCTGGCCGAACTGGCGCGCGGGCATCTGTTTTCCGGCTTTCCTTTCGATCTGATCGGCTATGCGCTCACCGCCAATGACGAGATGGCGCAGCTCGCTTCCGTCATTGGTGTCTATGGTCTGACGGCGCTGGCCAGCATCCTGGCAATGACCCCGGCGCTGATCTGGCCGGCCGATCGACGTCCAATGGCACGACGGCTGGCGCCGTTCTTCATTGCCGTCACCGCCATTGCCGCGCAGGTGGGCTATGGCAGCTACCGGCTGGCCACGACGTCGGTGGTGGCGCGCGACGACATGGCCGTGCGCATGGTGCAGCCGATGATCCTCGCCCATGCCGACTGGAACGCGCTCGACCCGGACGCGATCATCGGCTCACTGATCTCGCTGTCGGAAAGCCGGCTGACGCCGGACGACCAGGGGCTCCAGAAAGTTACGCATCTGATCTGGCCGGAATCGGTATTTCCGTTCTTCGTGACCAATCAGCCGGAGGCATTGGCGCGCATCGCACGGATGCTGCCGGAGACGACGCTGCTGCTGACTGGGGCGCCGCGAGAAGCACTCGGCGACGACGGCGTGCCGATTCCCGACAATCCCGGCTACAATGCCATCCTCGCCATCGATGGGGCCGGCGAGGTGGTGGCAAGCTACGACAAGTCGCATCTGGTGCCGTTCGGGGAGTACCTGCCCTTTCAGGAGCTGTTTCGCATGTTCGGCATCAACCAGCTGGTGCCGGGCACCAATGGCTGGGCACCGGGCACCGGCCGCACGCTGATGACGCCACCGCGATCGCCGGAATTTCTGGCGCTGGTCTGCTACGAAGCCGTGTTTCCCGGCGATATCGGCGATCCGGAGGCGGCACAATTCATCCTCAACGTCACCAACGACGCCTGGTTCGATGGCTCGATCGGGCCGGCGCAGCATGCGCATCACGCCCGGATGCGGGCTGTGGAGACCGGGCTGCCGATGCTGCGCGCCGCCAATACCGGGGTGACCTTTGCGACCGATCCCTTGGGCCGGATCAGCGGACAGCTGGCCGAGCAGCAGGTGGCGGTGCTCGACACGATCCCCTATCGGCCCCTTGAAGGCGGTACACTGTTCAACCGGGTCGGCAATGTGCCCACTCTGATTGCGGGCCTTGCGATGCTCGGGGTGGCCGCGCTGGCGCGCCGCAAGCGGCCAGCATGAAATGCTCCGGCGATGCGAAACGAGATATAAAGCTTTCTTTATGTAAGGCTTGACCGGCTAGGGGCGTGGTGGCAGAACCTCGCCTCAACAGCGCGAAATGCGCGCGTTTTTCTGGTTTTTTGGGGGTTTCGCCGTGGCGCGGTCGTCCTACCTGTTCACTTCCGAGTCTGTCTCGGAAGGCCATCCCGACAAAGTGTGCGACCGGATTTCCGATGAGATCGTCGACCTGGTGTTCCGCGAGGCCAAGAAGACCGGCATGGATCCGGCCCAGGTCCGCATTGCCTGCGAGACGCTGGCGACAACGAACCGGGTGGTGATCGCGGGTGAAGTCCGTGTGCCCGACACGCTGCTGAAGCGCGGCAAGGACGGCAAGGTCCTGCTCGACCCTGCCGGACACCCAGTTGTCAACGCCGCGAAGTTCAAGTCCACCGCCCGCAAGGCGATCCGGGCCATTGGCTACGAGCAGGCGGGCTTCCACTGGAAGACCTGCAAGATCGATGTGCTGCTGCACGGCCAGTCCGCCGATATCGCCAAGGGCGTCGACGAGGCCGGCAACAAGGATGTCGGTGCGGGCGACCAGGGCATCATGTTCGGCTATGCGACGCGCGAGACGCCTGAACTGCTGCCGGCCCCGATCTATTATGCCCACAAGATTCTCGAGAAGCTGACGCTCGCCCGCAAGGCCGGCGAGGGCGATGCGGTCAAGCTCGGGCCGGATGCCAAGAGCCAGGTGACGGTGAAGTACGAGGACGGCAAGCCCGTCGGGGTCACGCAGATCGTGGTGTCGACCCAGCATGTCGACGAGAGTCTGAGCTCCGACGACGTGCGCAAGATCGTCGAGCCCTATGTCCGGACGGCACTGCCCGAGGGCTGGATCAGCAAGGATACCGTCTGGCACGTCAATCCGACCGGCAAGTTCGTCGTCGGCGGCCCCGACGGGGACGCCGGCCTCACCGGGCGCAAGATCATTGTGGACACCTATGGTGGCGCGGCCCCGCATGGCGGCGGCGCGTTTTCGGGCAAGGACCCGACCAAGGTCGACCGCTCGGCGGCCTATGCCGCGCGCTATCTCGCCAAGAACGTGGTGGCCGCCGGTCTCGCCGACCGTGCCACGATCCAGCTCAGCTACGCGATCGGTGTCGCCAAGCCGCTGTCGATCTATGTCGATCTGCACGGTACCGGCAAAGTCGACGAAGCCAAGCTGGAGAGCGTGCTGGGCGAGATCTTCGATTTGAGCCCGCGCGGCATCCGCACACGGCTGGACCTCAACAAGCCGATCTACGCCAAGACCTCAGCCTATGGCCACTTCGGTCGCAAGCCCGGACGCGACGGTTCGTTCAGCTGGGAAAAGCTGGACCTGGTGCCGGCACTGAAGGCCGCGGTGAAGGGGGCGTAGCGCCCACGAGATATGTTGCGCATCCTTTGGTGTCGGCGTGAGGCGCCGCCAAAGCTGCGCGCTGTGGACGTGTTGCTGGCCGCGCGGGATCGATTCCGGCTTTCGCCGGACTGATGTCGTTGTGTAATGAGCCCAGATGACCGACAAGCCCCACCACCCCCTCAACGTCGATGGCGAGCAGCGTGCCTTCTTCGGCCGGCGCTCCGGCAAGCGGCTGCATCGCGGGCAGGACGAGCTGTTCAAGACGTTGCTGCCGCAGCTGGAGGTCCAGCTCGGTGACGATGGGCTTGATCCCCGGACGCTGTTCCAGGCAGCCCAGCAGATCGTCATCGAGATCGGATATGGCGGTGGCGAACATCTGGCGCTGGAGGCGGAGCGGGCGCCCGATACCGGCTTCATCGGCTGCGAGGTGTTCTCGGGCGGCATCGCAAAGATGGTGCAGCAGATCGAACAGCGCGGGCTCGACAATGTGCGGCTTTACACCGACGACGCGCTGAAGCTCCTGGTCAAGCTTCCGGATGCTTCGGTCGATGGAGTCTACCTGCTCTATCCCGACCCTTGGCCGAAGACCCGCCACCACAAGCGACGTTTCGTTTCGCCGACGACGCTGGGCGAGTTGGCGCGGGTGATCCGGCCCGGGGGGTTCTTCCGCTTTGCGACGGACATCGAGGACTATGCCAACTGGACGCTCGCACATGTGCTGCGGGCGCCGGACCTCGAAATGCCGGTGGTCGCGGCAGGCAGCTGGCACCAGCCCTATCCTGGTTGGGAAGCAACGCGATATGAGCAAAAGGCGCGCCTTGAGGGCCGAATGAGAAGCTTCTACTTCGCATTCGAGCGCGTCTGACGCCCCGCCTGTTACGGCAATTTAACCGAACGTTTAGGCAACCGCCAATTGAAGCCGGGACCTTACCCCTTCAAAACGGCGGTACGCGCACAATATGGGTGCCATTCGCCTATTGCGGACCACGGTCAGGGACATGCTGAATGATTGAGCAGCCTAGCGGCGAGGCCTCCGACACTATCGAAGAGATTCTGACGATCAGGGCCAGCAAGTGGACCCCGGTCGTCATGTTGCGTCTGAGGACTTCAACCTTCCGATTTTCGGAACTGCAGCGCGAGATCGGCGGCATTTCCCAGAAGGCGTTGACTGCGACCTTGCGCGGGCTGGAACGCGACGGCTTCGTCATGCGGACCAGCTATGCCACCATTCCGCCGCGCGTCGACTACGAGTTGACGGAACTGGGTCGGGAATTGCTGACTGTCTTTGAAGCCTTCGAGGCTTTCAGGGAAAACCATTGGCACAAGGTGATCGCGGCTCGACAGCAATTTGCCGAGCAGGCCGGCCGTGCCGATCTCCAGGTGGTCAGGATCGGCAGGCGGTAAGGAACCGGCAGTCTCTCATGACTGCCGGTTCGGGTGACACGCCATTACTGGCCCGCATCGATGGAGGTGAGCACCGCGTTCGAGCCGCTGGTGTGCACGGGGGCCAGGGTCTCTTCGTCGTAGTACTGGAAGGTCTCGCTGCCGTCCGAGAGCTGCACCACGGCACGGACGCGATCAGAGCCGTTCGGGAACACGGCAGTGGCGTCGATGCCCTTCTGCTGCAGCTGGGTCAGGATGTAGTCGGCATCGAAGTCGGAGTCGGTCGTGTAGTTGTTCGACGCCGCGAACGAGGGCGCGACAAGGCCGGCGACGATGACGGCGGCGAGGGCGATTGCAGAGGTCTTCATTTTCTCAGTTCCTTGTTGTCTTGGTGATTGATGATCAGATGCTCGAGCCGACCGGGGTCAGCGTGACTTCGTCGAAGTACTGGAACACCTGGGTGCCGTCCGAGAGCTGCACCACGGCGCGGAC
>FWPV01000312.1_pt1 | contig 160538 bp, 146 predicted proteins | sample 2228371 | NCBI WGS metagenome assembly FWPV01 (sample SAMEA103939776, study PRJEB20133) | metagenome
GACCGCCCCCTCCCTGCCCAGGCGCATGGCCTGCTGGCTCTACGAGGGCATGCTGCTGTTCGGCGTGGTGTTCATCGCCGGCTACCTGTTCAGCGCCCTGACCCAGACCCGGCACGCCCTGGACAACCGCCACGCCCAGCAGGCCTTCCTGTTTCTGGTGTTCGGCATCTACTTCACCTGGTTCTGGGCCAAGGGACAGACACTGGCCATGAAGACCTGGCACATCCGGGTCGTGGACCGGTTCGGCCGCCCGCTCAGCCAGCCCCGTGCCCTGCTGCGCTACCTGCTGAGCTGGCTCTGGTTCCTGCCGCCCCTGGCCACCACCCTGCTGCAGCCCTTCGGCACCGCAGAGGTCACGGTTCTGACCCTGGGCTGGATCGCGGTCTGGGCCATCCTCGCGCGCTTCCATCCACAGCGCCAGTTCTGGCACGACGCACTGGCCGGCACGCGCCTGGTACACGACGACCGCCCACCACCCAGTCCACCGCGCACACCATGAACACGCCACAGCCCGCCTTCTCCCTCTGCGTCTACTGCGGCTCGCGCCCCGGCGCCCTGCCGGCGTACGCCGACTGCGCCCGCGAGGTGGGCCAATGGATCGGCGCCCACGGCGGTCAGCTGGTCTATGGCGGCGGCAACAACGGTCTGATGGGCCTGGTGGCCGACGCCACGCTGGCCGCCGGCGGGCGGGTGGTCGGGATCATCCCGCAGGCCCTGGTCGACAAGGAATTCGCCAAGCGCGAGTGCACCGAACTGCACATCGTGCAGACCATGCACGAGCGCAAGCGGATGATGGCCGAGCGCGCCGACGCCTTTCTGGCCCTGCCCGGCGGCATCGGCACCTTCGAGGAGCTCTTCGAGGTCTGGACCTGGCGCCAGCTGGGCTACCACGACAAGCCCATCGGGCTGCTCAACGTGGACGGCTACTACGACGCGCTCATGGGCTTCCTGGCCAGCAGCGTGGGCGCCGGCTTCATCAGCCCGTGGCAGATGGAGCTGATCCGCAGCGGCAAGCAGGCCGGTGAGCTGCTGCCCGCGCTGGTGCAGGAAGCCGGCCTGACACCGCCCGACCGGCTCGAAGCGATCTGAAGCGACCGGCGGCCGCGACGCCGCGGGCCGTCAGATCGCCGCGTCGTCCTGTTCGCCGGTGCGGATGCGCACCACGCGCTCGACCGCCGTGACGAAGATCTTGCCGTCGCCGATCTTGCCTGTGCGCGCCGCGCGGATGATGGCGTCGACACAGCGGTCGACATCTTCGCTCTTGACCACCACCTCGATGCGGACCTTGGGCAGGAAATCGACCACGTACTCGGCCCCCCGGTAGAGCTCGGTGTGTCCCTTCTGGCGGCCGAAGCCCTTGACCTCGGTCACGGTCAGGCCCGTCACGCCCTGCTCGGCCAGCGCCTCGCGCACCTCTTCGAGCTTGAACGGTTTGATGACGGCGGTGATCTGCTTCATGCGGGCGGCTCCGGAATGCTGGGGAAAGGCAAAACTTTATCACGTACCCCCTACCAGGACTGGATGCGGGGTCTTGACACCAGCGGTTTGCGCTGCATCAAGCCATGGCCGGGCGTTTGCCCTTAGATTCTCGCCATGGATGCCACAACCACCCCGCCCGCCCCGATCTTCCACGCCCAGGGCCTGACCAAGACCTACCTCATGGGCGAGGTCGAGGTGCAGGCCCTGCGCGGCGTCGACATCGACCTCTACCCGGGCGAGTTCGTGGTACTGCTGGGGGCCTCGGGCAGCGGCAAGTCGACCCTGCTCAACATCCTCGGCGGGCTCGACGCCCCGACCCGCGGGCATGTGGTCTGCCAGGGGCACGAGCTCACCGGCGCCGACGAAGACGCGCTGACCCACTTCCGGCGCGAGCAGGTCGGCTTCGTGTTCCAGTTCTACAACCTGATCCCCAGCCTGACGGCAATCGAGAACGTGGCGCTGGTGACCGAGATCGCGGCCGACCCCATGCCCCCCGAACGCGCGCTGGAACTGGTTGGCCTGGGCGACCGCATGCACCATTTCCCGGCCCAGATGTCGGGTGGTGAGCAGCAGCGCGTAGCCATCGCGCGGGCCATCGCCAAGCGCCCGGCGGTGCTGCTGTGCGACGAGCCCACCGGGGCCCTAGATTCGCGCACCGGCGTGCTCGTGCTGCAGGCGCTGCAGCGCATCCACCGCGAGATCGGTGCCCTGACGGTGGTGATCACCCACAACGCCGTGATCGCGCGCATGGCCGACCGGGTCATCCACCTCAGCGACGGCGCCATCGCCAGCGAGGAACGCAACGGGGCCCCGGTGGAGGCCGGGGAACTGCACTGGTGAAGGCACTGCACCACAAGCTCTGGCGCGACTTCTGGCTGCTGCGGGGCCAGTCGCTGGCGATCGCGCTGGTCGTCATCGGTGGCATCGCGACCATGGTCATGGCCATGACCAACCACCAGGCGCTGTCCGACACGCGCGACCGCTTCTACGAACGCAACCGCTTCGCCGACGTGTTCGCCACGCTCAAGCGCGCCCCCCTGCCGCTGCTGGACGAGATCCGCGCCCTGCCGGGGGTTCGGCAAGCCGAGGGGCGCATCTCGGTGGGCGTGAACCTGGACCTGCCGGACTACCCCGATGCCGTGACCGCCCAGGTGGTCTCCCTGCCCGAGGGGGCCGACGGCCTCAACCAGATCCACCTGCGCGCCGGGCGGCTGCCACAGCGCCACTGGGAAGCCGTGGTGGGCGAAGCCTTCGCGGACGCTCACGGGCTGCACCCGGGCGACGCGATCACGGCCATCGTCAACGGCCGCCGCCAGCAACTCACGGTCAGCGGCGTGGGCCTGTCGCCCGAGTTCATCTACCAGATCCGCCCTGGCGACATCTTCCCGGATTTCGAGCGCTTCACGATTCTGTGGATGCCGCGCGAGGCCCTGGCCAGTGCCTTCGACCTCGACGGGGCCTTCAACCAGCTGCTGCTCGCACTCGACCCCGGTAGCCCCCATGCGCAGGTCATCGATGCGGTCGACCGGCTGCTGCTGCCCTATGGCGGTGTGGGGTCGCACGACCGCGAACAACAGATGTCGCACCGCTTCCTGAGCGAAGAACTCCTTCAGCTCGAAACCATGACGCGGCTGTTCAGCACCATCTTCCTGTCGGTGAGCGCCTTCCTGCTCAACGTCGTGATCGGTCGCCTGATCGGCACCCAGCGCGAACAGATCGCCGTGCTCAAGGCCTTCGGCTACACCCGCTGGGAGGTGGGCCGGCACTACGCCTGGCTGGTGCTGCTGATGGTCAGCGTGGGGGTGCTGCCCGGCGTTGCGCTGGGCGCATGGATGGGCCACGGAATGGCCGAGCTGTACATGACCTTCTACCGCTTTCCGTTCCTGGAATGGTCGGTCAAGCCCTCGATCTGGCTGTTGGCCATCGGCTTCGCCCTGGCGGCGGCGGCACTCGGTACCGCCAGCGGCCTGCGCCGGGCGTTCCGGCTGGCACCGGCCGATGCCATGCGTCCGGAAGCGCCCCCGGTGTTCCGCCGCACCCTGTCGGAACGCATCGGCCTGGGATGGCTGCTCGACCCGGCCGCCCGCATGGTGCTGCGCAACCTGGAGCGCCGCCCCTGGCGCTCGCTGCTGTCGGTCGTCGGCATCGGGCTGGCCGGCGGGATACTGGTGATGTCGCGCCTGCAGTCGAGCGCCATCGACGAGATGATCGCCGTCCAGTTCGGACTGGCGCAGCGCGACGACCTCAGCGTGACCCTGGCCGAGCCGACCGCCTGGTCAACGGTCGATGAGCTGGTGGGCCTGCCGGGCGTGCTTGCGGTGGAAGCCTTCCGCAGCAGCCCGGTGACGCTGCGCAATGGCCACCGCACCTACACCACCGCCCTGCAGGGCCTGGCCTCGCCCGGCAACCTCAAGCGCGTGCTCGACGCCGACCTGCGCCCGGTCGACCCACCCGCGCAGGGCATCATGCTGACCGACCACCTCGCCCGGATGCTGCAGGTGCGCCCCGGTGACACGCTGGAGGTCGAATTCCTGGAGGGCCGGCGCGAGGTGATGCGCCTGCCAGTGGCGCAGACCGTCACGGAATACCTGGGGGTGGGCGCCTATGTGCAGCGCGTCTGGCTGAACCGCCTGCTGCGCGAGGGCGACGTGGTTTCGGGGGCCTGGCTCCAGGTCGAACCCGCTGCCATGCCCACGGTGCTGCAGGCGCTGCGCGAACGCCCCCGGGTGATGGGTGTGACGGACCGCGATGCCGCGATCCGCAGCTTCCACGAAACCATGGCCGAAAGCATCCTGACCTTCACCCTCATCATCACGTTCATGGCCGGCAGCATCGCGGTGGGCGTGGTCTACAACGCGGCGCGCATCACGCTGTCGGAACGCTCGCGCGACCTGGCCAGCCTGCGCATCATGGGCTACACGCAGCAGGAGGTGCGCCACCTGCTGCTGGGCGAGCTGGCCACGCTCAGCATCCTGGCGCTGCTGCCGGGCTTTGCGCTGGGCTATGGCATGAGCGCGCTGCTGGTGGCGGGCTTCCAGTCGGACCTGTACCGCATCCCGCTGGTGGTCACGCCCCAGGCCTTCGCCTTCTCGGGCGCGGTGATGCTGGTGGCCTCCGGCCTGTCGGCCTGGGTGGTGGCGCGCCGGTTGCGCCGGCTGGACCTGGTGACCGTGTTAAAAACCCGGGAGTGAAGATGAATCCATCCCCCCATGCCGCACGGGCCCGCTGGTTCCGCTACGTCCTGCTCGCGCTGGTGGTGCTGACGCTGGCGACCCTGGCCCTGTGGCCGGCTTCGGTGCGCGTCGACAGCGCCGTGGTCGAGCGCGGCACGGTGCGCGACACCTTCGAGGCCGAGGGCCGCACGCGCGTGCGCCACCGCTACGTGATCACCGCCCCCATGACCGCCACCGTGCGCCGGATCGGCCTGGAACCCGGCGACCCCGTCGAGGCCGGCCAGGTGCTCGCCACGCTGGACGCAGCGACCTCACCGGCACTGGACGACCGCGCCCGTGCCCAAGCCCGTGCGCAACTGGCCGCCGCTCAGGCGCTGGCCCAGGCCGCACGGGTCGATGCCGAATCGGCCGAACGCGCGGCGGCACTGGCCCGTTCGGAACTCGACCGCCTGCGCCCCCTCGCGGCGCAGGGCATGGTGCCGCAGGACACCCTGCAACGGGCCGAGACGGACGCGCAGCGCAGCGCCCTGGCCCTGCAGGGCGCCCGCTTTCGCCAGGCCACCGCTGCTCACCAGCAGGAGGCCGCACGCGCACTGCTACAACCCGTTGTCCCCGGCGGCACCGGGGCGGCGGTGCTGCAGCTCAAGGCCCCCGCCTCGGGGGTGGTATTGCGCCGCCCGGTCCAGAGTGCGCGCACGGTCCAGCCCGGCGAACCCCTGCTGGAGATCGGCGACCCGAGCGCCCTGGAAGTGGAAGTGGACGTGCTGTCCGCCGACGCGGTGCGCCTGCGCGCCGGCCAACCGGTCGAGTTGCTGCGCTGGGGCGGTGCGCCGCCCCTGGCCGGCGAAGTCCGGCGCATCGAGCCGGTGGCGTTCACCAAGGTGTCGGCACTGGGCGTGGAGGAGCAGCGCGTCTGGGTGATCGTGGACATCCTGAGCCCGCGCGAACAATGGGCCCCATTGGGCGAGGCCTACCGCGTACACGCCCGCTTCGTGCTGCAGACCGCCACCGACACCCTGCACCTGCCCAGCGGTGCGCTGCACCGATCCGGCTCGTCCGGGGCCGGCTGGGCCGTGTTCCGCATTGAAAGCGGCAAGGCCCGCTTGCAGGCGGTCGAGACCGGGCTGCAGGGCGAAGGCCGCACCGAGATCCGCCAGGGGCTGGCTGCCGGGGACCGCGTGGTGCTGCACCCGCCGCGCGAACTGACCGATGGTACCCGGGTGACGACCCCCTGACGCCGTCTCTCAGGCCCGGTAGCGGCTTGTGACCGGGTAGCGCCAGTCCTTGCCGAAGCTGCGGTGCGTCACCCGTATGCCCAGGGGGGCCTGGCGGCGCTTGTACTCGTTGATCCGGATCAGCCGCACCACCTGGTCCACCGCGGCCTGCGGATAACCGGCCGCCACGATCTGTGCCGGGTCCTGGTCGTTCTCCATGTAGCGCTCGACGATGGCGTCGAGCACCTCGTAGGGGGGCAGGCTGTCCTGGTCGGTCTGGTCGGGCCGCAGTTCGGCGCTCGGCGGGCGCGTGATGATGCGCTCGGGAATGGGACTGGCCCCGGTGCCATAGGGGTCGTGGGCATTACGCCAGTGCGCCAGCCGGAACACCATGGTCTTGACCACGTCCTTGATCACCGCGAAGCCGCCGGCCATGTCGCCGTAGAGCGTGCAGTAGCCCGTGGCCATCTCGCTCTTGTTGCCCGTGGTCAGCACCACCGGGCCGAACTTGTTCGACAGCGCCATCAGCAGGGTGCCGCGGATGCGGGCCTGGAGGTTTTCTTCCGTCGTGTCGGCGGTGCGCCCCTCGAACAGGGGGCGCAGTGAATCCAGGAATGCCTCGAATTCCGGTCGGATCGAAATTTCGTCGTAACGCACGCCAAGGCGCTGCGCCATGTCGCGTGCATCGATCCAGGACATCTCGGCGGTGTACAGCGAAGGCATCATGACCGCGCGCACACGGTCACTGCCCAGCGCATCGACGGCGATGGCCAGCACCAGCGCCGAGTCGATGCCACCCGACAAGCCCAGGATCGCCCCCGGGAAACCGTTCTTGCCGACATAGTCCCGCACGCCCAGCACCAGGGCATGCCAGAGGTCGGCCTCCAGCGTGTTCTCCGGCTCGACCGGACCCGAAAGGCCGCAACCGGCCGATCCAGGCTCGACCATGACCGTGAACAGCGCCTCGGCAAAGCCCGGCGCCCGCGCCACGACGCCGCCATCGGCGCCGATGGCGAAGCTGCGCCCCTCGAACACGATCTCGTCCTGCCCACCGACCAGATGCGCGTACACCAGCGGCAGACCGGTGGCCGCCACGCGCTCGCGCATGGTCTGTTCGCGCTCGCCACCCTTGCCGGCGTGGAAGGGCGAGGCGTTGATGACCGCGAGCAGGTCGGCACCGGCCGCCCGTGCCTCGGCCGCCGGCCGCTCGAACCAGGCGTCCTCGCAGATCAGCAGGCCGATGCGCAGCGGCGGCCCCGCCTCGACAGGGACCTCGAACACGCACGGCGCGCTGCCGGGAACAAAGTAGCGCAACTCGTCGAACACCTGGTAGTTGGGCAGTTCGCGTTTGGCGTAGGTGTGCGTGATGCGCCCCCCGCAGATCACGCTGGCGGCGTTGTGGCAACGGGCACGGGCCACGCTGCGCGAGCGCACGGCCTCCTGGGCCGCCCGCATGGGGTGCCCGACGACGATGTGCAGACCGTTTAACCCGGCGGTCTCGCGGGCCACCGTTTTCACGGCATCATCACAGCCATCGAGGAAGGCCGGGCGCAGGAACAGGTCCTCGGCCGCATAGCCGCAGATGGCCAGTTCCGGGGTGAGCAACACCTTCGCGCCCTGGGCATGGGCTTGGTGCGCCGCCTCAATGATCTTGCGCGCGTTGCCGGCAAGATCGCCGACCACGAAATTGAGCTGCGCAACGCAGAGTGGAATGGACATGGACAGGAACGACGGTTGCAGTGCCGGGAATTATGTCACCCGGGTCATCGGCGACCCGGTCGAGCTGGACGCGTGCGCCTGGGACGCCCTGCTCGAACGGCAGCCGGGCGGCCATGCCTGCGGGCCGTTCATGCGCCACGCCTACCTGCTGGCCCTGCACCGCAGTGGCAGTGCCGTGCCGCAGACCGGCTGGACACCCCACTGGGTCACGCTGTGGCGTGGCAACGACCTGCACGCGGCCGCCCCGCTCTACCTGAAAACCCATTCCCGCGGGGAGTACGTGTTCGACTGGGCCTGGGCCCACGCCTACGCCGAACACGGCCTGGCCTATTACCCCAAGGGGGTGGTCGCCGTGCCCTTCACGCCGGTGCCGGGCCCCAGGCTGCTGGCCCGCGATGCAGCCGCGCGGCAGGCCCTGGTTGCCGCCCTGCTGCGGGAATGCGCCGCGCTGGAGCTGTCCTCGCTGCACCTGCTGTTTGCGTCGGACACCGACATCGAGGCCAGCACCGACGCCGGCCTGATGCCGCGCCAGACGGTCCAGTTCCACTGGCGCAACACCGCCCCCGCCAGCGGTGCCGTGTTCGGCGATTTCGAACACTTCCTCGCCAACCTCTCGCAGGACAAGCGCAAGAAGATCCGCCAGGAACGGCGCAAGGTGGCCGATGCCGGCGTGCGCTTCGAATGGCGGCGCGGCGCCGACATCACCGACGCAGACTGGGACTTCTTCTATCGCTGCTATGCGCGCACCTACCTGGAGCACGGCAACCCGCCCTACCTCAGCCCGGGCTTCTTCGCAGCCATGGGCCGGCACCTGCCCGAACACTGGCTGCTGTTCCTGGCCCGCAACGCCGTGGGCGAGCCCATCGCCTGCAGCCTGATCGCGCTGAGCGACGGCAGCCCCAGCCCGGTCGCCGCCTATGGCCGCTACTGGGGGGCGCTGGAACGGGTCGATTGCCTGCACTTCGAGGCCTGCTACCACCAGCCGCTGCAATGGTGCCTGGAACACGGCGTGCAGCGCTTTGAAGGCGGCGCCCAGGGCGAGCACAAGATGGCGCGCGCCCTGCTGCCCGTGAGGACGCGCAGCGCCCACTGGCTGGCCCACCCCGCCTTCGCGGATGCGGTGGAGCGCTTCCTGGCACGCGAAGGCGAAGGCATGGAACACTACGTGGCGCACCTGGAAAGCCGAAGCCCCTTCCGGGCCACCGGTTGAACGGTCGCCGGGCAGGGGCTTCGGGGGAGAAACGGTGCCGGATCAGGCCTGCAGGGATTTCTCGTAGGCGGCGATGCCGTCGAGGATTTCCTTGTGCGCCGCCTCGGGGCCTTCCCAGCCCATGACCTTGACCCACTTGCCCTCTTCCAGGTCCTTGTAGTGCTCGAAGAAGTGCTCGATGGTCTTCAGGCGCATCGGATTGAGGTCGTCGGGCTTCTGCCAGCGGCTGTAGAGCGACAGCAGCTTGTTGGTGGGCACGGCCAGCACCTTGCCGTCCTCACCGGCCTCGTCGGTCATCTTCAGGATGCCGATGGCGCGGCAGGGCACCACCACGCCGGGCATCAGAGGCACCGGCGTGACCACCAGCACATCCACCGGGTCGCCGTCGCCGGCGATGGTCTTGGGCACGTAGCCGTAGTTGGTGGGGTAGTGCATGGCCGTGTTCATGAAACGGTCCACGAAGATGGCCCCGGTTTCCTTGTCGACCTCGTACTTGATGGGGTCGCCGTTCATCGGGATCTCGATGATGACGTTGAACGCTTCGGGAACCTGGCTGCCTGGGGTGACGTTGTCGAGGGACATGGAATGAAAGATGAAAAGTTGAGGGGAAACAGACCACGCACCGGCAAATGCCCGGCGCCGACTCGGGATTTACCCTGATTTTACCGACTCCAGCCTGACATGTTGCGCCGCAACAGCGCACAAGCCGCAGCTTTGCCGCTAAATTGGCAGGGTTGGCCAATCGCCCCGGTCCTGCTGTCGGCCCCGACAGGGACAGTGCGAGGAAGCAACGCAGCGGAAGCCACAGGCACGCAGCGTTGGCTTCCTCCAAGTCCAAGCAACAAGCAGGAGAAACACATGGTTGGTCAATCTGCGCTGATATTCGCGCTGGTGTGCGGGGTGGTGGCCGTCGTCTACGGCTTCTGGTCCCGAAGCTGGATTCTGGCCCAGGACGCGGGCAACGCCCGCATGCAGGAAATCGCCGGTGCCATCCAGACCGGTGCGGCCGCCTACCTGGCGCGGCAGTACAAGACGATCGGCATCGTGGGCGTGGTCCTCGCGGTGCTCATAGGCATCTTCCTGGACACCGCCACCGCCGTCGGTTTCGTGCTGGGTGCGGTGCTCTCGGGCGCCTGCGGCTTCATCGGCATGAACATCTCGGTGCGTGCCAACGTGCGCACCGCCCAGGCCGCGACCAAGGGCATTGCCGCCGCGCTGGACGTGGCCTTCCGCGGCGGCGCCATCACCGGCATGCTGGTGGTGGGCCTGGGCCTGCTGGGCGTGACCTGCTTCTTCTGGTTCCTCGTGGGCAACGGCAACCTCACGCCCGACAAGGACCTGGCCAAGCTGCTCAACCCGCTGATCGGGCTGGCCTTCGGCTCCTCGCTGATCTCCATCTTCGCGCGGCTCGGTGGCGGCATCTTCACCAAGGGCGCCGACGTGGGCGCCGATCTGGTGGGCAAGGTCGAGGCCGGCATTCCGGAAGACGACCCCCGCAACCCGGCCGTGATTGCCGACAACGTGGGCGACAACGTGGGCGACTGTGCCGGCATGGCCGCCGACCTGTTCGAGACCTACGCCGTCACCCTCATCGCCACCATGGTGCTGGGCGCGCTGATGGTGGCCGCCGCGCCCATGCAGGCGGTGCTCTACCCCCTGGTGCTGGGCGGCGTGTCGATCATCGCATCGATCATCGGCTGCTTCTTCGTCAAAGCCAGCCCGGGCATGAAGAACGTGATGCCGGCGCTCTACAAGGGCCTGGCGATCTCGGGCGTGCTGTCGCTGATCGGCTTCTGGTTCGCCACCGGGTGGATCGTCCCGGACAACGCCATTGGCGAAAGCGGCAGCCAGTTCCGGCTCTGGGCCTCCTGCGCCGTGGGGCTGGGCCTGACCGCCGCCATGGTCTGGATCACCGAGTATTACACCGGCACCCAATACGCGCCGGTCAAGCACATCGCACAGGCCTCGACCACCGGCCACGGCACCAACATCATCGCCGGCCTGGGCGTGTCCATGCGCTCCACCGCCTGGCCGGTGCTCTTCGTGTGCGTGGGCATTCTGGTGTCCTACAACCTCGCCGGCCTGTACGGGATTGCGGTGGCCGCCACCGCCATGCTGAGCATGGCCGGCATCGTGGTGGCGCTGGACGCCTACGGCCCCATCACCGACAACGCTGGCGGCATCGCCGAGATGGCCGAATTGCCCAGCAGCGTGCGCGACGTGACCGATCCGCTGGACGCCGTGGGCAACACGACCAAGGCCGTCACCAAGGGCTATGCGATCGGGTCGGCCGGTCTGGCCGCGCTGGTGCTGTTTGCCGACTACACCCACAAGCTCGAATCCTTCGGCCACCAGATTGCCTTCGACCTGAGCGACCCGATGGTCATCGTCGGGCTGTTCATCGGCGGCCTGATCCCCTACCTGTTCGGCGCCATGGCGATGGAGGCCGTGGGACGCGCCGCGGGTTCTGTGGTGGTGGAGGTGCGCCGCCAGTTCCATGAGATCCCCGGCATCATGGCAGGCACGGCCAAGCCCGAGTACGGCAGGGCGGTGGACATGCTGACGTCGGCCGCCATCAAGGAGATGGTCGTCCCCAGCCTGCTTCCGGTGATCGCACCGATCCTGGTCGGCCTCTTCCTCGGCCCCAAGGCCCTGGGGGGCCTGCTGATGGGCACCATCGTGACCGGCCTGTTCGTGGCCATCTCCATGTGCACGGGCGGCGGCGCCTGGGACAACGCCAAGAAGTACATCGAGGACGGCCACCACGGCGGCAAGGGCAGCGAGGCCCACAAGGCGGCCGTGACCGGCGACACCGTGGGCGACCCCTACAAGGACACCGCCGGCCCGGCCGTCAACCCGCTGATCAAGATCATCAACATCGTCGCGCTGCTGATCGTTCCGCTGCTGGCCTGAACACCGCGCGCGCTCCGACCGCGGCCCGCCTGAGCGGGCCGATGGCCGGACGGTTCGTTGCCCCACACCCGCTGCCAGCGGGTGTTTTTTCGCCCTTGCCCGGTCCAGGGGAAAACCCTTACGCCCAACCCACCGGTAAATTTGTATGATGACATGACGACTCAACACCGACCTGCCCCGGACCTTCGCGCGTCACCGATGCCCGCCGACACCCTGCACCCTTCCGAACGGCTGAGCGACAAGCTCGCCACGCTGCTGCGCCAGCGCATCGATTCCGGGGAATGGTTGGCCGACCAGCGCCTGCCCACCGAGCAGCAGCTCACGGAACAGTTTGGCGTCTCCCGCACCGTGGTGCGCGAGGCCGTCAGCCGCCTCAAGTCGATGGGCCTGCTCACCTCGCGCCAGGGCGCCGGCATGTTCGTGGCGCCACGGCACCAGGCGCGCGCGCTCGCCTTCGACCCGACGGTACTGACCTCGCTGGAGGCGGTGCTGCAGGTGGTCGAGGTGCGCCGGTCGCTGGAAGGCGAGGTGGCCGCCCTGGCGGCCGAGCGCATCACGCCGGAAAAGGCCTTGGCGATCGAAGCCTCGTTGCTGGCCCTGGAGGATGCGGTGCGGCGCGGTGAGGACGGCGTCGAACAGGATCTGCTGTTCCACCGCACCGTGGCCCGCGCCACCGACAACCCGCAGTTCGAGCGCCTGCTCGACTTCCTGGAACAGTACCAGCGCGACGCCATCAAGGTCACGCGCGCCAACGAGGCCATGCACGCGGAGTTCATGCGGCAGGTCAACGCCGAACACGCGGCCATCGCCCGTGCGGTGATCGGCGGCCGACCCGACCTGGCCCGGCAGGCCGCCATCCACCACATGGCCCACGCCGCGCAGCGCATCGAGCAGGCCGATGCGCCCGTCCGGCAAGCGCTTGACGAAATGCTGGCCGCGAAAGCGGCGCGGCAGGCAACCGCCACCCCACTCAACTGAAAAACGGTCTTCCCATGCAACAACCCACCCGAACCCTCGGTGTCATCGGCCTCGGCTCCATGGGCCTGGGCGCCGCCCTTTCGGCCCTGCGCCAGGGCGTGCCCACCTGGGGCTGCGACCCGCGCGAGGAAGCCCGCGCCGGCTTCACCGCCGCTGGCGGGCACGCCGCCGCCACCCCGGCCGAGCTCGCCCCGCACTGCGACGCGGTGCTGATCCTCGTCGTCAACGCGGCCCAGACCGAGGACGTGCTGTTCGGCGCCAACGGCCTGGTCGGCGCGCTGCGGCCGGGTTCGGTCGTCATCACCTCGGCCACGGTGGACCCTGCCCTGCCGCCGCAGTGGGAGAGCCGGCTGGCCGAGCACGGCCTGTGGCTGATCGACGGCCCGGTCTCGGGCGGTGCGAAGAAGGCCGCCGAGGGCCAGATGACCGTGATGGCCTCCGGCAAGCCCGAAGCCTTCGCGGCCGCCGGCACGCTGCTCGACGCCTTCGCGGGCAAGGTCTACCGCCTGGGCGACCGCGCCGGCATCGGCTCCACCGTGAAGATGGTCAACCAGCACCTGGCCGGCGTGCACATCGCCGCCGCCTGCGAGGCCATGGCGCTGGGCATGCGCGCCGGCGCCGACCCGCGCCAGCTGTATGAAGTGATCTGCAATTCCGCCGGCATGAGCTGGATGTTCCAGAACCGCGTGCCGCACATCCTCGACGGCGACTACACCCCGCTGTCGGCCGTGAACATCTTCGTGAAAGACCTGGGCATCGTGCTGGATGCGGCGCGCAAGCTGGCCTTCCCGTTGCCGCTGGCGGCCTCGGCCCACCAGCTCTACCTGGCCACGGCGGCCATGGGCCACGGCGGCGAGGACGATGCGGCCGTGGTGAAGTACTACGCCGAACTGGCCGGCCTCACCCTGCCCGGCCAGGAGGCGCAGCCATGATCCTGGGCGTCATCGCGGACGACTTCACCGGCGCCACCGACGTCGCCAGCATGCTGGTGCGCGCCGGCATGCGCACCGTGCAGGTGATCGGCGTGCCCGACGGCCCGCCGCCCGAGGCCGACGCCGTGGTGGTGGCGCTGAAGTCGCGCACCACGCCCGCGCCCGAGGCGGTGGCCGACTCGCTGGCCGCGCTGCGCTGGCTGCAGGCCGGCGGTGCGCGCCAGTTCTACTTCAAGTACTGCTCTACCTTCGACTCCACGCCACAGGGCAACATCGGACCGGTGGCCGAGGCGCTGCTGGATGCGCTGGGCAGCGACTTCACCATCGCCTGCCCGGCCTTCCCCGAAAACGGCCGCACCGTGTTCCGCGGCCACCTGTTCGTGGGCGACGAACTGCTGAGCGACTCGGGCATGCGCCACCACCCGCTCACGCCCATGACCGACGCCAACCTGGTGCGCGTGCTGCAGGCCCAGTGCCGGGGCCGCGTCGGCCTGGCCCGGCACGACGTGGTGAGTCAGGGCCCCAAGGCGTTGCGCCAGCGCCTGGACGCCATGCGCGCCGAAGGCCTGCGCTTCGCCGTGGTGGACGCCATCGACAACGACGCCCTGTGCACCATGGCCGCCGCCTGTGCCGACCTGCCCCTGCTGACCGCCGGTTCGGGCGTGGCGCTGGGCCTGCCCGCCGTGTATGAAGCCAAGGGCTGGCTCAAGCCCGACGCCCAGGCGGCCAACCTGCCCACCGTCGGCGGGCGCGCGGCCGTGCTCTCGGGCTCGTGCTCCAGCGCCACCAACGCCCAGGTCGGGCACTGGCTGTCCGAAGGGCGCCCGGCGTTCCATATCGACGCGCGCGCCCTGGCCGCCGGCACCGACATCGCTGCGCAGGCCCTGCAGTGGGCCGCCCAGCAGGGCGATGCCCCGGTGCTGGTCTACGCCACGGCGCAGCCCGACGAGGTCAAGGCCATCCAGGCCGAACTCGGCGTGCAGCAAGCCGGCCACCTGGTGGAACAGTGCCTGGCGCGCGTGGCTGCCGCTCTGGTGGAGTCCGGCGTGCGCCGCCTCGTGGTGGCCGGCGGCGAGACCTCCGGTGCCGTGGTGCAGGCGCTGGAGGTGCAGCAACTTCGCATCGGTGCCGCCATCGACCCCGGCGTGCCCTGGACCCAGGCCGAAGGCCGCGCGCTGCTGCTGGCGCTGAAGTCGGGCAATTTCGGCACGGTGGACTTCTTCTCCAAGGCCCTCGGACGGGTGCAATGAACGGAACCGAACCATGAGCGCCCCCCACGCCGGCTCCCTGGACGAACTGCGCCACGAGATCTGCCGCATCGGCCGCTCGCTGTTCGAGCGCGGCTATGTGCACGCCACCGCCGGCAACATCAGCGTGCGCGTGGCCACCGCGCTCGGCGGCGGCTATCTGATCACGCCCACCGACGCCTGCCTCGGCTTTCTGCAGCCGCAAGCGCTGGCCTGGGTCGGTGACGACGGCCAGCAACGCAGCGGCGAGCGCGCCAGCAAGACGCTGGCCCTGCACCGGCGCATCTACGACGCGGCACCCGAAGCGGGCTGCGTCATCCACACCCACTCCACCCACCTTGTCGCCCTCACGCTGCAGGACGCGCCGCCGGGTGAAGACGACCTGCTGCCCCCCATCACGCCGTATTTCGTGATGAAGGTCGGCCACGTGCCGCGCATCCCCTACCACCGCCCGGGCGACCCGAAGGTGGGCGACCTCGTGGCCGAGCGCATCGAGCGGGCGCGCACCGCCGGTCACCGCCTGCACGCCGTGATGCTGGAACGGCTCGGCCCCAACGTCTGGCACGGCACACCGTCCCAGGCCATGGCGGTGCTGGAGGAACTGGAAGAAACCGCCCGGCTCTGGCTGATGACCCATCCGCGTCCGGCCCCCCTGTCACCGCTTCAGATCCAGGAACTGCGCGAGCACTTCGGCGCACCCTGGTGACACCCGTTGCTCCCCCAACCCTTCAAGATACCTGCCATGCCCCGCTTCGCCGCCAACCTTTCCATGATGTACAACGAGGTGCCCTTCCTGGAGCGCTTCGCCGCCGCCGCGGCCGACGGGTTCGAGGCGGTGGAATACCTGTTTCCCTACGAACACCCCGCCGAGGCGATCGCCCAGCGCCTCCGGGACAACGGCCTGACGCAGGCCCTGTTCAACCTGCCGCCCGGCAACTGGGCCGCCGGTGAGCGCGGCATGGCCTGCCTGCCGGGCCGCGAGGCGGAATTCGCCCAGAGCGTTCAGACCGCCCTGCCCTACGCCCAGGCCACCGGTTGCCGCAAGCTGCACGCCATGGCCGGTCTGCTGCCGGACGGCGTCTCGCCCGACCAGGCCCGCGCCATCTACGTGGTCAACCTGCGCGCCGCCGCGCGCGCGCTGGCCCCGCACGGCATCACGCTGCTGATCGAGCCGATCAACAACCGCGACATGCCCGGCTATTTCCTGAATTACCAGCAGCAGGCCCACGACATCGTCGCCGAGGTCGGTGAAGCCAATCTGAAGGTGCAGATGGACTTCTACCACTGCCAGATCATGGAGGGCGACCTCACGCGCCGGCTGCAGAAGCACTTCGACGGCGTCGGACACATCCAGATCGCGGGCGTGCCCGACCGCCACGAGCCCGATCAGGGCGAGATCCACCACCCCCACCTGTTTGCGCAGCTCGATGCCCTGGGCTACGACGGCTGGATCGGCTGCGAATACCGGCCGGCCGGCAACACCTCGGCCGGCCTGGGCTGGCTGCGCCCGTACCTCAACCGCAAGGCCTCCGCATGAACATCGTCATCACCGGCGGCGCCGGCTTCCTGGGCGTGCGCCTGGCCCGCACCCTCCTGCAGCTAGGCAGCGTCCGCCTCGCGGGTGGCCCCGCCCAGGCCCTCACGCGCCTGACCCTGGTCGACCGTGCCGCGCCGCCGGCCGATCTGGCCAACTCGCCCCTGGTCGAGGTGGTGGAAGGCGACTTGGTGGACCTGCTCGAACAGCAGCCCGAACGCGTGGTGCCCGCCGGCACCGACGCCGTGGTGCACCTGGCCTCGGCCGTCAGCGGCGAATGCGAGGCCGACTTCGACCTCGGCATGCGCAGCAACCTGCACGCCGGCCAGCTGCTGCTGGAACGCTGCCGGGCGCTGGGCACGGCGCCGATGCTGGTGTTTTCCAGCTCGCTGGCGGTGTTCGGCGACACCCCCGAACAGCCGCTGCCTGCGGTCATTGCCGACAACACCCTGCCCACCCCGCAGGGCAGCTACGGCATCCAGAAATTCGTGCTGGAGCAGCTCGTGGCCGACTACACCCGCAAGGGCTTCCTCCGGGGCCGAAATGTGCGTCTGATGACCGTGAGCGTGCGCCCTGGGCGCCCCAACGGCGCGGCGTCGAGTTTTCTGAGCGGCATGATCCGCGAACCGCTGGCGGGCCAGCGGACGACCTGCCCGGTCCCGCCCGACACCCCGGTCGCACTGGCCTCGCCCGCGCGCACGATCGAGGGCCTGATGCAGGCCCTGGAAGCCAGCGATGCCGAATGGGGCCCACGCACCGCGCTGAACCTCCCGGCACTGACCACCACGCCGGCCCAGATGGCCGCTGCGCTGGAGAAGGTGGCCGGCCAGGCCGCCACCGCACTGATCGACTGGCAGGTCGACCCCGCCATCGCCCGCATCGTGACCCGCTGGCCTGCCCGCATGGATGCGGCCCGCGCGCGCGCCCTGGGCCTGCAACCCGACCCCGATTTCGAGAGCATAGTCCGCGACTATGTACGCGAAAACCCCGATGCCGTGCAAGCGGCTTTGTCCTGACAATTCAATTTGTATGACAAATTAACGCGGCCATCCCGGCCGTCATCACCCACAGGAGCAAGCACATGAAACTCACCCGCCGTCTCACCACCATCGGCCTGGCCTGCGGTCTCGCCTTCGGCACGGCCTTCACCGCCCAGGCCCAGACCACCATGCGCATCAACATCTCGGTGGCGAAGGACTCGCACCAGGGGGTGGGCATCGACGTCCTGGCCCAGGAAATCGAGAAGCGCACCAACGGCCGCTACAAGGTCCAGACCTTCTACTCCGGCTCCCTGGGCGGCGAGCGCGAGTCCATTGAGGCCGTGCAGCTCGGCACGCACGAGATGACCTTCACCTCCACCGGCCCGGTGCCCAACTTCGTGCCCGAAGCCCGCATCCTGGACATCCCCTTCCTGTTCCGTGACAAGGCCCACGCCCGTGCAGTGCTCGACGGCCCGATCGGCCAGGAAATGCTGGCCAAGTTCGAGTCCAAGGGCTTCAAGGCCCTGGGCTGGGGCGAGAACGGCGTGCGCCACATGACCAACAACCGCCGCGCCGTCAACACGCCCGACGACCTCAAGGGCTTGAAGATGCGTACGATGGAAAACCCGGTGCACGTGGCCGCCTACAAGGGCCTGGGCATTGTGACCACGCCCATGGCCTTCCCCGAGGTGTTCACCGCGCTGCAGCAGGGCACCGTGGACGGCCAGGAGAACCCGCTGTCCGTGATCATGGCCGCCAAGTTCGAGCAGGTGCAGAAGCACCTGTCCCTGACCGGCCACGTCTACTCGCCCGCCATCTTCCTGATGAACAAGGCTTCCTTCGACAAGCTCAGCGCCGAAGACAAGAACCACTTCCTGGAAGCCGCCAAGGTGGCCATCAAGGCCAACCGCGACCGCGTGGATGCCGACGACGCCCGTGGCGTGGCCGAGCTCAGCAGCAAGGGCATGCAGGTGGTCCAGAACGTCGACAAGGCCAAGTTCATGAGCCAGCTCAAGCCCGTGTACGAGCAGTTCGAGAAGCAGTTCGGCAAGGCCAACCTCGACCGCATCCGCGACTACAAGTAAGCTGTCAGGCCTCTTGAGGGGAAATGCCCGGGCAACCGGGCATTTTTCCTCGCCCCCCCAACCTTCAGCCCCAGCCACCCGACATGAAACGTGCCTTCCTCAAGTTCGAGCACCTCATGACCTTTACGGCCATGGCCGGTGCCTGCGCCATGATGGCGGTGGCCGCCAGCCTGGGCCTGTACCAGATCATCACCCGATTCATCCTCGAGTCCCCCGCCGAGTGGACCGAAGTCCTGATCCGCTTCAGCCTGATCTGGATGGTCTTCCTGGGCATACCGTCGGCCTTCCGCGTGGGCGCGATGGTCAGCGTCGACATGCTCGCACGCTGGAGTTCGCCGCCCATCCGGCGCGCCCTCGACTACGTGGTCGCCGCAGCCAGCCTGCTGCTGATCGGCATCCTCATCTGGTGGGGCTGGGACTACGCCAACCGGGGCAAGGTCCAGACCATGATCGGTCTGGAGGAGGTGTCCATGTTCTGGGCCTACGTGGCCATGCCGGTCGGCGGGATTTTTTCAGCCATCGGCATCCTGGGCCAGCTGCTCGACCCGCAGCACCATGAACTGGAGACCGCGCAATGAGCATCGCCATGATCGTGACCATGGTGCTGTGCTTCGCACTCACCATCTCGGTGGCCGTGTCCATCGGGCTTTCGGCCATCCTGGGCATCCAGGTCGCCAACATCAACATGCTGATTTCCGTCAAGGAAATCTTCTCCTCCATCAACAAGTTTCCGCTGGCCGCCATTCCGTTCTTCATCCTGGCCGGCAACATCATGGAGCAAGGCGGCATCTCGCGCCGCCTGGTGGAGTTCGCCAAGAGCCTGGTGGGTGGCGTGCAGGGCGGCCTGCCCATGACCACCGTGCTGACCTGCATGATCTTCGCCGCGGTTTCGGGCTCCTCCGTGGCCACCACCTTCGCCATCGGCGCAATCCTGATCCCGGCCCTGATCCGGCACGGCTACCCCAAGACCTACGCCGCGGCCCTGCAGGCCACCAGCGCCGAACTGGGCGTGGTGATCCCGCCGTCGATCCCGCTGATCCTCTACGGCGTCAGCGCCGAGGTCTCCATCGGCGAGCTGTTCATCGCGGGCTTCGGCCCCGGCGTGCTCATCGGCGGCGCGCTCATGCTCTTCGTCTACCTCTACTGCAAGTGGAAAGGCTGGGGCAAGAACGACGGCGACGGACGCCTGCCTGTGGGCAAGGCCACCTGGCAGGCCGGCTGGGCACTGATGATGCCGGTCATCATCCTGGGCGGCATCTACGGCGGCGTGTTCACGCCCACCGAAGCCTCTGCCGTGGCGGTGTTCTACGCGCTGATCGTGGGCATGGTGGTCTACCGCGAGATCCACATCAGAGACCTCTTTTCCATCCTGCGCAAGGCGGTCATGTCGAGTTCGGTGATCATGTTCATCATCGCCAACGCCGGCCTGTTCGCCTTCCTGCTCACCCGCGCCGGCGTGCCCGAGGCCATCGGCCTGTGGCTCGAGGACGTGCTGCAGAACCCCGCCATGTTCCTGCTCGGGGTCAACCTGGCGCTGTTCTTCATCGGCATGTTCATCGAAACCAGCGCAGCCATCCTGGTGCTGGCCCCCATCCTCGCGCCCGTGGCCATCCACTTCGGCGTCGACCCGGTGCATTTCGGCCTGGTCATGGTGGTCAACCTGGCGGTCGGCATGATCACCCCGCCCTTCGGCGTGAACCTGTTCGCGGCCTGCACGGTGGCGAAGGTGTCGCTCGACCGGATCATCGGCCACCTGCTGCCGTTCGTGGCGGTCGTGCTCACCTGCCTGATGATCATCACCTACGTCCCGGCGATCTCGCTCACCCTGCGCGACCTGATGTTTGCCGGGCGGCTGTAACCAGGAGCCTGCCATGCCATTGAACGTCATCGCCGACCGGCTCGTGCCCTCGGCGTCGGGGCGTACCCTGCCCGTGATCGACCCTTCCGACGGCCAGCCCTTCGACGAGATCCCGCGCAGCGACGCGCGCGACATCGACGCCGCCGTGCAGGCGGCACGGGCCGCCTACGACCGGGTGTGGGCGCGCACCAGCGCGGCCGATCGGGGCCGGCTGCTCATGAAGCTGTCGCAGGCCGTGGCCGCGCACGCCAACGAGCTGGCCGCGCTGGAGCAGCGCGACTGCGGCAAGCCCACCAAGCAGGCCCGCGCCGACGTGCTGGCCCTGGTGCGCTACTTCGAGTTCTACGCCGGCGCCTGCGACAAGCTGCACGGCGACACCATCCCCTACCAGGACGGCTACAGCGTGCTGACCTGGCGCGAACCGCACGGCGTGACCGGCCACATCATCCCCTGGAACTACCCGATGCAGATCTTCGGACGCAGCGTGGGTGGCGCACTGGCCGCCGGCAACGCCTGCGTGGTCAAGCCGGCCGAGGACGCCTGCCTGTCGCTGATCCGGGTGGCTCAACTGGCGGCCGAGGCGGGCTTTCCGGCCGGCGTGCTCAACATCGTCACCGGCTACGGCCACGAGGTCGGCGACGCGCTGGCGCGCCACCCCGGCATCGACCACATCAGCTTCACCGGCAGCCCGCGCGTGGGCACGCTGATCCAGCAGGTGGCGGCCGAGCGCCACTGCCCGGTCACGCTGGAGCTGGGCGGCAAGAGCCCGCAGATCGTCTTCGACGACGCCGACCTCGACGCCGCCCTTCCCGTCATCGTCAACGCCATCGTGCAGAACGGCGGCCAGACCTGCTCGGCCGGCTCGCGCCTGCTGGTGCACGAGCCGCTGTACGAGCCGCTGCTGCAGCGCCTGGGGCAGGCCTTCGAGGCCCTGCGCGTGGGGCCGGCGGCCATGGACCTCGACGTCGGCCCGCTGATCCGCGCCAGCCAGCTCGAACGCGTGCACGGCTTCCTTGATGAAGCGAAACGCGACGGCATCGCCACCGTGGCGCAGGGCCGTGTGGTGGCCGAAGCGCCCGCTGGCGGCTACTACCAGGCCCCGACGCTGCTGCGCGACGTGCCCGTGACGCACCGCCTGGCGCAGGAAGAGGTGTTCGGCCCGGTGCTCTCGGCCATGGCCTTCCGCGACGAAGACCACGCCGTCGAACTCGCCAACGCCACCCACTTCGGCCTGGTGGCCGGCGTCTGGACCCGCGACGGCGCGCGCCAGTTCCGCATGGCGCGGCGCGTGCGCAGCGGCCAGGTCTTCATCAACAACTACGGCGCCGGCGGCGGCGTCGAACTGCCCTTCGGCGGCGTCAAGTCCAGCGGCTACGGCCGCGAAAAGGGCTTCGAGGCCCTGTACGGCTTCACCACCCTCAAGACCGTGGCCTTCCGCCACGGCTGACCACAGCACAGGAACCCCCATGCGACTGCAGGACAAATCCATCATCGTCACCGGCGCCGGTGGCGGCATCGGCGAAGGCATTGCCCGACGCCTGGCCGAAGAAGGCGCCCAGGTGCTTGTCAACGACATCAACGCCCAGGCCGCCGAAAAGGTGGCCGACGAGATCCGTGCCGCTGGAGGGCGCGCCAGCTTCTTCGCCGCCGACGTCACCCAATCGGCCGACATGAAGGCGCTGGTGGAGGCCGCCGTGCAGCGCCACGGCAAGCTCGACGCCATGGTCAACAACGCCGGCTGGACGCACCGCAACCAGCCCGCGCTCGACGTGAGCGAGGACGAGTTCGACAAGTGCTACGCCGTCAACGTCAAGAGCATCTACCTCAGCACCGTCCACGCGGTGCCGCACCTGCGCGCCAATGGCGGGGGCTCGTTCATCAACATCGCCTCCACCGCCGGCGTGCGCCCGCGCCCCGGCCTGACCTGGTACAACGGCTCCAAGGGCGCGGTCATCACCACCAGCAAGTCGCTCGCGGCCGAACTCGGTCCCGACAATATCCGCGTCAACTGCATCAACCCGGTGATGAACCCCTTCACCGGCCTGGGCACCGCCTTCGCCGGCGGCGAACTCACCGAGGAGCGCCTGACGAAGTTCCGCTCCACCATCCCGCTCGGGCGCTTCTCCACCGCGCTCGACGTGGCCAACGCCGTGCTCTACCTGGCCAGCGACGAAGCCGCCTTCATCAGCGGTGTGTGCCTGGAGGTCGACGGCGCGCGCTGCGTCTGAGACGGACACCCCCTGAACTGCACACGACGGCGGCCGGATGGGCCGCCTGGGGGTGGCTTTTTCCCAGACTGTCAACAAAAGTCCTTGCTAATATACGGAATAATGGTTTCCCCGGGTAGCCCCCCCTACCAAACAGTATTACCTTAGCCCTGAATCAGACCGGAGCGATCCGGTTTGGTTTTTCTTAACCACGAGGAGAAACCTTAGATGAAAAAAAACCTCTGGGTGCTCGCCATGCTGACGTCTCTGGGCGCTTCGGCTGTGCATGCACAAAGCGCCGCCGACGGCATCGCCAAGTACCGGGAAATGCTTCAGGACGGCAACCCCGCCGAACTGTTCGAGATGAAAGGCGAGGAGCTCTGGAAACAGAAGCGCGGCCCCAAGAACGCCTCCATGGAGCAGTGCGACCTGGGCAAGGGCCCGGGCGTGCTCAAGGGCGCATTCACGGAAATGCCCCGTTACTTTGCCGACACCGGCAAGGTCATGGACCTGGAGACCCGCCTGATTCACTGCATGGTGACGCTGCAGGGTTTCGACCAGGCCGAGCTGTACAAGGCCGCACCCACCATCGGCAAGGGCGAGGGCGCCAACCTCGTGGCCATGACCACCTACGTGGCCACGCAGTCCCGCGGCATGCGGTTTGCGCTGCCGTTCAACACCGCGCAGGAAAAGGCCATGTACGAGGTGGGCAAGCGCCTGTTCTTCCAGCGTGGCGGTCCGCACGACTTCTCCTGTGCCTCGTGCCACGGCATCGACGGTGGTCGCATCCGCCTGCAGGACCTGCCCAACCTGACCAAGAACCCCGGCGACGGCATCGGCTTTGCCGCCTGGCCCGCCTACCGTGTTTCCAATTCCCAGATGTGGACGATGCAGAAACGCCTGAACGATTGCTACCGTCAGCAGCGCTTCCCCGAGCCCAAGTTCGGCAGCGACGTCACCGTCGCGCTCGGTGTGTACATGGGTGTGAATGCCAAGGGCGCCGAGTCCATCGTGCCCGCCATCAAGCGCTGATCAGGAGAAATTCAACATGATGAAAAAAACCCTCATTGCACTGGCGGTGCCTCTGTCTGCACTGGGCTTGGCCGGTTGCACGGTGTCTCCTTCGGTCGATTACGACAAGATGACTGCCGAAGTGGTCAATGCCTCCTTCCAGGACAAGGGCATCGCCAAGGTCGACCGCCTGGTTCAGGACGATGCCAACCGCGAGTGCGCCGCTGCCGACGTGGCAGGTGTGAATCTGGCGGATGTCAAGATTGGCCTGTTCAGCGGCGACGGTGAACCCCTGAAGGACAGTGCAGGCAACCCCTTGGGTTATATGCCGGCCAAGACCATCGAAGCCGCAGAGATGAAGAACATCAAGTGGCCCAGCGACGGCAAGTTCCTCGGCGACTGGAAAGCCGGCGAGAGAGTGGCCCAGAGCGGTCGCGGCCTGACCTGGAGCGACAAGGCGGATGCGGCCAACGGCGGCAACTGCTACAACTGCCACCAGATGACCAAGGAAGAAATCTCCTTCGGCAACCTGGGCCCGAGCCTCTACAACTACGGCAAGCTGCGCGGCGTGACCGACCCGAACAGCGCCGCGGCCAAGCCCATCGTGGAATACACCTGGGGCAAGATCTGGAACGCGCGCGCCTACAACGCCTGCTCCCAGATGCCGCGCGCCGGCCACAAGGGCATCCTGACCGAAGCTCAGATCAAGGACGTCATGGCCCTGCTGCTGGACCCCAACTCGCCGGTCAACAAGTAACCCCGGTTGCTTGCCTGGCACGCCCCACCTCCGGTGGGGCTTTTTTGTGGGCGCCCGCATTGGTGATATCTTCCACCCTATGTCCGAACGCGTGATTCCCCTGGTCGACCAGCGCCTTGCCGCCCTGGCCGTCCCGGTTCCCGACCGCCCCATCGTACCCACCGGCCTGCTCGGCGACGGCCTGGGCCGGCCGCTGCGCGATCTGCGCATCAGTGTGACCGACCGCTGCAACTTCCGCTGCAGCTACTGCATGCCGAAAGAGGTGTTCGACAAGGACTACCCCTACCTGCCGCACAGCGCCCTGCTGACCTTCGAGGAGATCACGCGCCTGACGCGCCAGTTCGTGGCCCATGGCGTGCGCAAGGTGCGCCTGACCGGGGGCGAGCCGCTGCTGCGCAAGAACATCGAGATCCTGATCGAACAACTGGCCGCGCTGCGCACGGTCGAAGGCAAGCCGCTCGACCTCACGCTCACCACCAACGGCAGCCTGCTCAAGCGCAAGGCCGCCGCGCTCAAGGCCGCCGGGCTCAACCGCGTGACCGTCAGCCTCGACGGCCTGGACGACGCGGTCTTCCGGGCCATGAACGACGTCGACTACCCCGTGGCCGATGTGCTCGAAGGCATCGCGGCCGCGCGTGCCGCGGGCCTGGGGCCGATCAAGGTCAACATGGTCGTCAAGCGCGGCACCAACGTCGACCAGATCCTGCCCATGGCGCGCCACTTCCGAGGCACCGGCATCGTGCTGCGCTTCATCGAGTACATGGACGTCGGCGCGACCAACGGCTGGTGCATGGACGAGGTCATGCCCAGCGCCGAGGTGGTGCGGCTCATCCACAGCGAGATGCCCCTGGTGCAGCTCGACCCCAGCGCCCCGGGCGAAACCGCCGATCGCTGGGGCTACGCCGGCCCCGACGGACGCCACGACCCCGCGCTCGGCGAGATCGGCGTCATCAGCAGCGTGACGCAGGCCTTCTGCGGCGACTGCAACCGCGCGCGCCTGTCCACCGAAGGCAAGGTCTACCTCTGCCTGTTCGCCACCCAGGGCCACGACCTGCGCGAACTGCTGCGCGGCAACGCCAGCGACGCCGACATCGCCTCGGCCATCGGCGCCATCTGGCAGGGCCGCACCGACCGCTATTCGGAACAGCGCGCCAGCCTGCCCCCCGAAGCCGGCACCGGCGGCCGGCGCATCGAAATGAGCTACATCGGAGGTTGAGATGATCGGCCAGCACAACGTGACCGCCCTGATCCTGGCGGGCGGCAAGGGCACGCGCATGGGCGGCCTGGACAAAGGGCTGCAGGCCTTCAACGGCACCCCGCTGGCCCTGCACGCGCTGCTGCGCCTGCAGATGCAGCAGGGCGAGCGGATCGCCGACTGCATGATCAACGCCAACCGCAACCTGGCCGCCTACGAGGCCTTCGGCGTGCCGGTCTGGCCCGACACGCTGGCCGACTACGCCGGGCCACTGGCCGGCTTCCTGACCGGCCTGGAACGCTGCGAGACGCCCTACCTGCTCACGGTGCCCTGCGACACCCCGCTGTTCCCGCTCGACCTGGCCGAGCGCCTGGCCAGCGCCCTGGAACGTGAGCAGGCCGAGATCGCGATGGTTGCCGCCCCCGAGGGCGACGGCCGCGTGCGCACCCAGCCCGTGTTCTGCCTGCTGCACATCGACCTGCTCGAAAGCCTGGTGCGCTTCACCCAGGACGGCGGCCGCAAGATCGACGCCTGGACCGCCCGGCACCGCACGGCCATCGTCGCCTTCGACCGGCCGGGCGACGACCCGCGCGCCTTCTGCAACGCCAACACCCTGGCCGAACTGCAGGCCCTCGAAACCCCCTGAACCCGCGCCCCGCCCGTTCCCATCGCCCATGAAATCCCTGGAACAGATCGCCGCCGAACTCCAAGGCTACGACCCGCAGGCCCTCAGTGCCGGGGCCGTCAACGATTTCCTGTCGCGGCTGGTGGCACCGGTCGATGCGGTCGAATCGGTGGGCATCTTCGACGCCCTGGGCCGGGTGCTGGCCGAGGACGTGATTTCCCCCATCAGCGTGCCGCCGCACGACAACTCGGCCATGGACGGGTTTGCCTTCGATGCCCGGCAACTGGCCGCAGGTGCGCCCCTGGCGCTGCGCGTGGTCGGCACGGCCTACGCGGGCAAGGCCTGGCAGGGCACGGTGGGCGCCGGGGAGTGCGTCAAGATCATGACCGGTGCGATCATGCCGGCCGGTCTCGACACCGTGGTGCCGCTGGAGTTCGTGCAGACCGCCGGTGACTCGATCACCCTGCCCCCCGATGTGGTGCGCGCCGGCGACAACCGGCGCCTGCTGGGCGAGGACCTGATGCAAGGCCAGCCGGCGCTGCACCGGGGCGTGCGCCTGGGGCCGGCCGCTCTGGGCCTGCTCGCCAGTCTGGGGCTGCCGAGCGTGCGCGTGCACCGGCGCCTGCGGGTGGCGTACTTCTCCACCGGCGACGAGATCCTGAGCCTGGGCGAGCCCCCGCGCGAAGGCGCGGTCTACGACAGCAACCGCTACACGGTCTTCGGGCTGCTCACCCGGCTGGGCATCGAGGTTCTGGACATGGGGGTGGTCCGGGACGACCCGGCCTCGCTGGAGGCCGCGTTTCGCGAGGCCGCGGCGCGGGCCGATGCCATCGTCACCAGCGGCGGCGTCAGCATGGGCGAGGCCGACCACACCAAGGCCATGATGAAGCAGTTGGGCGACGTGGCCTTCTGGCGCATTGCCATGCGGCCGGGCCGCCCGATGGCGGTGGGTCGCATCACGCAGGGCGGGCGCAGCGCCGTGCTGTTCGGGTTGCCGGGCAACCCGGTGGCCGTGATGGTGACCTTCCTGGCCTTCGTGCGACCGGCCCTGCTGCGCATGATGGGCTCGATTGACAGCGGCCCCGTGCTGCTGCAGGCGCGCAGCGAGGAGGCACTGCGCAAGAAACCCGGACGCACCGAATACCAGCGCGGCATCGTGCACCGCAGCGCCCAGGGCGAACTGCGGGTGCGCACCACGGGCAACCAGGGTTCGGGCGTGCTTCGCTCCATGGTGGAGGCCAACGGCCTGATCGTTCTGCACCACGGCCAGGGCAACGTGGCCGTGGGCGACACGGTGGACGTGATGATGTTCGACGGCGTGGTCTGATACGCCTTCGCTTGCAAAACACATCCCATTCGTTGGATCTTTGCGCAGGCCGACGGCGGCATCCCCGTGCTTCGTCCCAGGCTCGCGGGCCCATGGGCCGGTTCGCCTGCACCGCTTCGTCAACATCGGTCTTTGTATGCCTGCCCTGTGGCAACCGCGAATCGGGACAGCGCCCGGGGATACCACCATCGGCCTGTGAGGGACACCAGGGCGTGCCTGCCCGTGTGCTCGAACATCGCTTCGGAGGTGGGCGGTTCGGGCAGGCGGGCGTCGTCCCGATTCGCGGTGGCCAAAAGATCGGGCGTGCCCTCGCGGTGTTGACGCAGCCCCGGTGGCGTGCCGATGACTTGTGCCCGCGAGCCTGGGACAGAGCCCGCCTGTCCGGGCCGCCCGCCTCTGCCCAAGCACCCCGCAGATCCAAGGAGAACGGAGCGCCGAAGAGGTGCTTGTTGAAGTGCCAGCGAAGCGGTATGGCTACTTGACCAGGGCCACGCCATCGGCGGCATGCCCCACCAGCGGCTCATCTTCAGCCACGGGCACCTTGTTGGCCCCCGGCACCTTGTTGCGCGCCAGCAGGGTGTACACGGTGGGCACCACGAAGATGGTCAGCAGCGTGCCCAGGCTCATGCCACCCACGATCACCCAGCCAATCTGCTGCCGGCTCTCGGCACCGGCACCGGAGGCGAGCGCCAGCGGCACCGCGCCGAGCACCATGGCGCCCGTGGTCATGAGGATGGGGCGCAGGCGCAGTTCGGCCGACTTGCGGACCGCGTTCATCAGGTCCATCCCCTGTTCGCGCAACTGGTTGGCAAACTCCACGATCAGGATGCCGTGCTTGGTGATCAGGCCCACCAGCGTGATGAGGCCGATCTGGCTGAACACGTTGAGCGTGCCCCCCGTGAACTTGAGCGCCAGCAGGGCCCCGAGCATGGACAGGGGCACGCTGAGCATGATGACCAGCGGGTCGACGAAGCTCTCGAACTGCGCGGCCAGCACCAGGTAGATGAACAGCAGCGCCAGAACGAACACGATGACCAGCGAACCGGAGGCGCTGCGGAACTCGCGGCTCTGACCGTTGAGGTCGGTGGTGTAGCCCGCCGGCAGCACCTCGCGTGCGATGCCATCCATGATCTCCAGGGCCTCGCCCAGAGCCAGTTCGGGCGCCAGGTTGGCGGTGAGCGAGGCGCTGCGCCGCTGGCCGAAGTGGTTGAGTTCGCGCGGCACCACCACCTCGCGCGTGGTGACCAGCGAGGCCAACGGGATCATGGCGTCGTTGCGGCCACGCACGAACAGCCGGTCGATGTCCTCCGGTGTGCTGCGCTGTCCGGTTTCGGTCTGCACCACCACGTCGTACTGCTCGCCACCGCGCTTGTAACGCGTGACGATGCGACCGCCCAGCATGGTCTCGACGGTGCGCGCAATGGCGTCCACGCTCACGCCCATGTCGGCCGCACGCTCACGGTCCACGTCCAGCCGGATCTCGGGCTTGTTCAGGCGCAGGTCGGTGTCGACCTGCAGAAAGCCCGGATGCTCCGCCAGCCGGTCCTGGAACCGCCGCACCACGCGCGAGAGGTTCTCGTAGCTGTCGGAGGTGACGATCACGTAGCTGATCGGGCGCTCGCGGAAACGCTGCCCGAGCGAGGGCGGTGTGATCGGGAAGGCGCTCACCCCCGGCAGGGAGGCGATGCGCGGCATCATCTCGCGCGCCATCTCCTGCGTGGTGCGTTCGCGCTCCTCCCAGGGCTTGGCGCGGAAGAACACGTTGCCCTGCGCCACCGTGGGGTTGCCGACGATGGTGAAGATGCGGTCGAACTCGGGGTAGCCCTGGCCCACGCGCTCGATGGCCTGCGCGTAGCGGCGCGTGTATTCCATGGTGGCGCCGTCGGGGCCGTTGATGACCGTGAGGATCACGCCCCGGTCTTCGATGGGCGCGAGTTCCTGCTTGGTGGTCTGCAGCAGCCAGGCGCTGCCCGCCGCACTGGCCAGCATCACCCCCACGATCAGCCAGCGCACGCGCAAGGTGGCGCCCAGCAACCTGCCGTAGCCGCGCGTGAGCGCGTCAAGGGCGGACTCCATGCCCCGGTCGAAGCGGCCGGGCTTGGGGTTGTGCCTCAGCAGCTTGGAGCACATCATGGGCGAGAGCGTCAGCGCCACAAAACCCGAGAACAGCACCGCGCCCGCCAGCGCGAGCGCAAACTCGGCGAACAGGCGCCCGGTGCGCCCCGGCGTGAACGCCAGCGGCGCGTAGACCGCCGCGAGGGTAAGCGTCATGGCCACCACGGGAAAGGCGATCTCCTTGGCGCCCCGGATCGAGGCCGCGAACGGCTCCATGCCCTCCTCGATGTGGCGGTAGATGTTCTCCAGCACCACGATGGCGTCGTCCACCACCAGGCCGATGGCCAGCACCAGCGCCAGCAGGGTCAGTGTGTTGATGGAGAAGCCGAACAGCGCCATCAGGGCGAAGGCGCCGATCAGGCTCACGGGTATGGTCACCAGCGGGATGATCGAGGCGCGCAGCGTGCGCAGGAAGACGAAGATCACCAGCGCCACCAGGAACACCGCCTCGGCGATGGTGGTGTAGACGGCCTTGATGGAGCGGTCGATGAAGACCGAGTTGTCGTTCGCGATGTCGACCTGCACGCCCGGGGGCAGGTCCTGGCGCACCTTGTCGAGCAGGCCACGAACCGCCGCCGACAGCTCCAGCGGATTCGCCGTGGCCTGGCGGATCACGCCCATGGAGACGGTGTCGCGGCCGTTGAGCCGGACCGAGGTGCGTTCGTCCTGCGGCCCCTGCTCCACGCGCGCCACATCGCCGATGCGGATGGGCTGTCCGTTGACGATACGCACCGTGACCGCCGCAAACTCCTCGACCGTGCGCAGGTCGGTGGCGGCCGTGACGTTGAACTCGCGCTGCAGGCTCTCGATGCGCCCGGCCGGCACCTCGAGATTGGAGCGGCGCAGCGCGTCCTCCACGTCCTGCACCGTCAGGCGGTAGGCGGCCAGCCGGTCGGGGTCGAGCCACAGGCGCATGGCGTATCTGCGTTCGCCGTAGATGCGCACGTCGGCCACGCCGGTGGCGGTCTGCAGCATCGGCTTGGCGATGCGATTGGCCATGTCGGACAGCTGCAGCGCGTCGTGGGTATCGGAACTCAGGGCCAGCCAGATGACGGGAAAGGCATCGGCCTCGACCTTGGCGATGACGGGCTCGTCGATGGTCTGCGGCAGCCGGCCGCGCACCCGGCTGACCTTGTCGCGCACCTCTGCGGCGGCGGCGTCGGGGTCGCGCTCGAGCTTGAAGCGCACCGTGATCTGGCTCTGCTCCTGGCGGCTGATCGAGGTGATGATGTCCACCCCCTCGATGCCGGCGATGGAATCCTCCAGCGTCTTGGTGACCTGGGACTCCACCACCTCGCTCGAAGCCCCGGGAAAGCGCGTCGAGACGGTGACGTTGGGTTCGTCGATCTTGGGGTACTCGCGCACCGTCAGGCTGCTGAACGACACCCAGCCGACCAGCAGGATGAGCAGCGAGAGCACCGACGCGAAGACCGGCCGGCGGATGGCAATCTCGGGCAGTTGCATGGCGCTGCTCCCTTGTTTCAGTCCGCCGCCGGCGGCTTGCCGGCACCACCAGGACGCGACATGTCGACCACGCGCACCGGCGTGCCGTCCCGCTGCAGCCGCTGCTGCCCGGCCACCACGATGGTGTCACCGGCCTGCAGGCCTTCGAGCACCTGGACCTGGGCGCCGCGCCGGATGCCCAGCACCACCTCGGTCCGCCGCGTCAACAGGCGGGCGCCATCCCCCTCGCCCTGCTTCTCCAGCCGGAACACCACCTGGCGTCCGCCCTGGGGCACGATGGCCTCCTCGGGCACCATGAGCGCGGCCTCGTTGACGGCAAATACCACCGTCGCGCGGGCAAACATGCCGGGACGCAGGGCGGTTCCGGCCACATCGGACAGCGTGGCCCGAACCAGCAAGGCCCGGCCATTGGCATCGACCAGCGGATCGACGGCCCGCACCCGGGCGGTGAAGCGCTGCCCAGGCAAGGCGTCGAGACGGACCTCGACCGCCTGGCCCTGGCTCACGCTGCTCTGGTAACGTTCGGGCAGGCGGAAGTCGACATAGAGTGACGACAGGTCCTCCAGGTTGACGAGGTCGGCACCGTCCTTGACGTATTCGCCCAGGGCGATGTCGCGCAGGCCCACCGTGCCCTCGAACGGTGCCACGATGCGCATGCGCGCCAGCCGGGCCTCGGCCAGTTGCACCTGCGCCTGGGCCACCTGCAGGTTGGCGCGGCTTTCGTCCAGCACGCGCCGCGCCACGAAGTTCTCGGCCACCAGTTCCTCGTTGCGCTGCAGGTTGGCACGCGCGATCGACAGCTGCGCCTGGGCCTGGCTCAGTTCGGCCTTCTGCAGGGTGTCATCGAGCCGCACCAGCAACTGACCGCGACGCACCCTGGCACCGTCGGCAAAGGCGATCTCGGCGATGCGCCCGCTGACCTCGGGCCGCAGGGTCACGCTCTGGCGCGACCGCAGCGTGCCGACCGCCTCGGCATCGTCGACCAGACGCACCGCCCTGACCTGGGTCACCTCCACGCTGGGCAGGGCTCCCGGCCCGCCCGGCCGACCGGATGCAACCTGCGCAGGCACACCAGAGGCCTGGGATGCGCCCGTCGCCGGCTTGTTCTGGTACCACCAGGCGGCCCCCGAGGCGACCGCCAGACCGGTGGCGGCCGCCACCCAATACATCGTTTTCCTGACCATGCGCTTGTTCCGTTGTTCTGCCACCGCTGCGTTGGGACTCACGGGCACTGTAGCAGCGTTGCGTGAGGCTTTCAGGCCGAGGGCACCCCGCGGTTGGCCAGGGCATCGGCACGCTCATTTCCGGGGTCGCCGGCGTGGCCGCGCACCCAGTGCCAGTCGATCTGGTGGCCGCTTTCGCGCACCAGGGCATCGAGCCGCTGCCACAGGTCGACGTTCTTGACCGGCTGACGGGCGGCGGTTCGCCAGCCCTTGGCCTTCCAGCCCGGCAACCACTCGGTGATGCCCTTGCGCACGTACTCGCTGTCCAGGTAAAGGCTGACCCGGCACGGCCGCTTGAGCGCCGTGAGCGCCTCGATGACGGCGGTCAGCTCCATGCGGTTGTTGGTGGTGCTGCGCTCGCCGCCGAAGAGTTCGCGCTCGGCGGCGCCGGAACGCATCAATGCGCCCCAGCCGCCGGGGCCGGGGTTGCCCTTGCAGGCGCCGTCTGTGTAGATGATCACGTGGCTCAAGTGTGTGCTTTCTTTTCGGATGTCCGCAACGAAGTCTGCTGGGCCACGGCGGCCGGAGAGGCCGCCGCGTGGCGCGGTTTCCAGGCCGGGCCCAGCAGGTGCATGCCACGCACGCGCTTGACGGCCGTGACGAAATACACCGCCCCCAGAAAGGGCCACCAGCGCGCACCGGTGGCGTCCATCCAGGCCCAGCGCTGCAGCCATTTCTCGGTCCGGACGGCGGGGCGGTAACAGCCGAAGCGGGAAGTCTGCACCTCGAAACTGAGCAGGCGCAGCCAGTCGCGCAGGCGCCACGGCGCAATCAGGTCGCCGGCCTCCGGCACGTAGAGGCGCGCCAGCCCGGTCTTGCCCAGCCCCATGCGGCCCATCCAGCGGGCCCGCTGCTGGCGCAGCCCCCAAAGGCTGGCCGGGTTGAGGACGGAGATCACCACCCGGCCCTCCGGCACCAGTACCCGCTCGACCTCGCGTAGCACCGCGTGGGGGTCGGCGCTCAGTTCCAGGGTGTGTGGCAGCACCAGCAGATCCAGGCTCTGGGCCGGAAACGGCAAGGCGGCCGCGTGCGTCACCAGCGCCACCCTGGGGCCCGGCCCGGCCGGGCGCTGCGCCGCCTCCATGTCGTCCACCTCAGGCAGCGAGAGCCAGCGGTGGGGCATGCGGTTGGCGTCCAGGGCCTGCAGTTCGGGCAGCCCCAGTTGCAGGGCGTTGAAGCCGAAGATATCGGCCACGGCGGCATCAAATTCCGCGCGCTCCCAGTCCAGCAGGTACCGCCCGGGAGGCGTGCCAAACCAGGCCGACAGGGCCTGCCCGGATTCGCTGGAACCGCTCATCAACACTGTCCCGCCTTTACAGGACCGAAGGCGCAACCGAGGCGGACTGGGCGTCCAGCACGGTGGCGCGGACCATCTCGCGCATCGCCTTCTTTTCCTGGAAACTCAGCGGGCGGGCCAGTTCGCGCCGAACACGCAACAGCAGGTGGCGGTCGGTGTCGGGGGGAACCCCCTGGCTGTCGCGCATGGCCTGCTGCAGGTCGCTGCGGGCCAGCGGGGTCTCTTCGGACCACCAGGCGCGGATGACCCGGTCGACCTGATCGCGCCAGGCCTCGGTGATCACCTCGCCGGCCTGCTCCGGGACGCTCGCCCGGTGAGGGTGATCCGGGTACGCGGGCGCCGCTTCGGTGCGGGGCGGCCGGTCGGCCTCCGGCAGGGTCAGGGCCACCCAGGCCTGGTCGGACAGTGCCAGGCGCCGGTCGGCCTGCGAAAGCAGGCGCGCCCAGCTCGGGTCGTCCCGGGCCAGCGTGGCCATGTCCAGCAGGGCCTCGTCGCCCACCAGAACCACCCGCGTGCCGCGCCACTGCGCTTCGTCGATGTAGGGGATGAGGCGCTCATCGTCGCTCAGCACCAGCACCAGCCCTTGCCCGCGCGCGGCCAGCTGCGTCAGCTCCTGCCCCAGCGCCCGCACCATGCCCCAGCCCCCGTCCGCGCCGTGGCGGGCCACGGTACGCACCAGCACCCCGTCGACCGGCTCTGTGGGGGCCTGCTCGGCAAATAGGTAGGTGCGCAGCAGGCCGGCGTCCAGGCCCGACTGGCGCACCAGGTCGGACAGCACCGGCACGAGGGCCTGGCGCTGTATCCGGACCGGGTCCTGGCCGGTCCGCTGGGCCGCCAGCCAGGACAGGCAACGCTCGTCAACCAGCGCGGTGGCCGGCGGGAACGGGGAGGACGGATGGGGCCGCCAGGGGCCGCGCTTGCCAGGGAAAAACGTGTTGTGCATCAGGCATGGACCCCGACACCAGCGCCGGGTTCAAGAAAAGGGGCAATTTTGTCACGTTGGCAGACCTCCCCGACCCCCAGGCTGGTTATGCTCGCTGCGTGAATTTCGCCCAACTCCTCTTTCCCGACTTTTCGCTGATCCTGCTCGGCCACCTGGTGTGCCGCTATACCGCCCTGAACCGCAAGGTCTGGGAACAGGTGGACAGCCTGGTCTACTACCTGCTGTTCCCGGTGCTGCTGTTCTCGTCGATCGTGCGCAGCCCGCTGGACTGGCAGGCGGCCACGCACCTGGCTGCGGCCGGGCTGAGCATGGGGGTGGCCGGCATCGCGCTGACCTACTCGCTGCCGCACTGGCCGGGTCTGCGCTCGCGCATCGACACCCGGCTGCACGCGGCCAGCGCACAGGTGGGGTTCCGCTTCAACTCCTTCATTGCCCTGGCGCTGGTCGACAAGCTTGCCGGCCCGCCCGGCCTGCTGATGATCGCCGTGCTCATCGGGGTGTGCGTGCCGCTGTTCAACGTGGGCGCGGTCTGGCCCATGGCCCGCCACGCCCAGCGTGGCTTTGCGCGCGAACTGGTGCGCAATCCGCTGATCATCGCCACGGTGGGCGGCCTCACGGCCAACCTGCTGGGCTTCACGATCCCGGACTGGCTGGCCCCGACGACGAACCGCATCGGGCAGGCCTCGCTGGCCATGGGCCTGATGGCCGCCGGTGCCGGCATGCAGTTCGGCCGCATCGCCCAGGCCAAGACGCTGGCCGTCGGGGTGCTGGGCATCAAGCACCTGGGCCTGCCACTGATCGCGCTGGGCGTGTCGCTGCTGTGGCGGCTGGACCCGATGCAGACCCAGGTGATGCTGATGTTCTCGGCCGTGCCCACGGCATCGAGCTGCTACGTGCTGGCCGCGCGCATGGGCTACGACGGTGCCTACGTGGCCGGCCTGGTGACCTTGTCCACCCTGCTGGGGATGGCCAGCCTGCCGTTTGCGCTCGGGGTGCTGGCCGCTCTGTGAGGTCTGCGTTTCAGCGCTGCGGGCGGCCCAGTGCCGGATCGAGCAGCCCCATGCGGCGGCGCGCCTGGCGCACCAGGGCCTCGTCGCCGGCGCGCTCGGCGGCCAGTGCCTGCGCCCCCAGCCACGCCAGCAGGGGCCGGCGCCAGCCCTGCGCCGAGGCGGTCTCGACAGCCTGTTCGATGACGCCAAGCCCGGCCTGGCCTCGGCGCATCAGCACCCCGGCGGCCACCAGCCGGGACAATGGGTCGGGCATCTGCGCCATCAGGGCCGGGGCCTGCGGGTCGGCCTCGGCGGACAGCAGGCGCTGGGCCAGGGCACGGTGCGCAGGCGGCAACAGCGGCACATCGGCCGCGTCCCACTGGCCCGACAGGTAGCGCACGTAGGCCCGCTCGGGCGCGGCACTGTCTTCGGCCAGCGGCTCGAACCCCGTGCAGGGCGCCAACACCAGACTGGCCCCCTGGACCGCGCAGCGGGTGAGCTCGACCCGGGCCAGCCGGTCGGCGCGGGCGGTGCGGGCGGTCTGCTCGCGGGCCCGCCGCCACTCGGCCTGGGCGACGCGGTCGTTGCCGTCCAGCTCGGCCGAAACGGCACGCTCCAGCGCCCCGTGGGCGTTGAGCTGCCAGTCGGGTATGGGCGGTGCGCCGGAACAGGCGGCCAGGGCCAGCGCCACCAGCGCGGCACCGGCCACGCGCCAACCCGGGTGGCCGGCAGGAAACGAGCGGCAGGGAGCGGTCATGGCAGCTTCAGCTCCACATCGCGCGCAAAAGGCCACTTGCGGTTGACCTCGTTGACCAGGCTCTCAACCTTGCGCAGGCTGGCCTCGACCTCGGCGCGCAGCACCCCGAGGTCGACGGTGGCCTCGCGGGTGTTGACACCGATGGCCTGCGCCTCCTCCAGCACCGCGTCGAGCCGGCGCAGGCTGCCCCGTGCATCGGCCAGCAAGGCGTGCATCTCGCGCACGCCGGCCTGCGTGTCCGTCATCAGGCCCGCCTCACCGAACACCCGCTGGTCCGCATGGCCGATCAGCGTTTCGGTGCGGCCCGCCACGGCCTCCAGCCGGGCCAGCAGCGCCTGGGTACGGTCGAACACGGCCAGGAAACGCGCCACGTCGGCCTCGTTGCCGAGCAGCACGCCCAGCGCCCCCTGCGGGCCCTGCAAGCGGGCGGTGACGGCCTCCAGATGGCGCAGCGAGCCGCTCAGGGGTGCGTCGTCGGCACTGAGCCGGTTGAGGTTGTCGAGCAGGTCGCGCACCGAAGCGACCAGGTGGGGGATCTCGGCCATGGCGTCGCCCTTGAGCACGCTGCGCTCGGCGCCGTCGGGCAGCGGCGGATCGTCGAGCAGGCCGCTGAAGGCACGGATGCGCGTGCTGCCGACCAGGCTGCGCTCCATGGTGAAGATGCTGGAGGTGCGCAGCCAGTGGGCGTCCTTGAGTGGCACGTCGACCACGATGCGCGCATTGCCATCGCGGCCGAGTTCGATCCGGCGCACCCGTCCGATGGGGAAACCAGAGAACGTCACATCCATGCCCACCGTGACCCCTTCGGAATCGTCGGCCAGCAGCACCAGTTCCTGCGTGGACTCGAACACCCCCCGCGCGTACAGAAGGTAGACCGCCGACCCCGCAATCAGCAGCACCATCAGCAGCAGGAGCAGCGCCGCCTTGAACTCGACGTGGGCCACGTTCGTGCTCGGGGTGCCTGATCGGGCGTCGCCGTTGTCCATGCGCAGGGTGCCTTGTCAGCGGGTGGGAGGTCAGTAGTAGTTGCCCATCAGCGACACCGCCTCGATGACCAGCAGCGCCAGCGCCATGCGCACCAGGGTCTGCAGTTCGGAGCGGGAGCGTTCATCGGCATCGGTGGCGGCGTACAGGCTGGAAGCCATGGGAATGAGCGAGACGGCCAGGCTGAAAAACAGCGTCTTGAAGGCAAAAATCATTGTAACGGCGGGGTTGAACACGTGCCCCACCGCACGCGTGTAGGACCCGATGGCCCAGGGCGTGAAGCCATGGAGGGTGAGGTAGGCCAGCACCAGCGCCACCACGCAGCTGACGGCCGCGAGCATGAGCACGGAGAACATGCCGGCCAGCGCGCGCGGCAGGACCACCGTGGTCACCGGGTCCTGGTGCCTGGCACTCATGGCGTCGAATTCCCCGCGCCCGCGCATGGCCAGCACCTCGGCCCCTTGCGGGATGGTGCAGCGCAGGGCGACGAACAGCGCCGCGCCCAGCGGGATGAGTTCCAGCACCAGCACGCGCACCACCATCTCGACGGCGTACTGGGACAGGCCGTAGCTCAGGGCCGTGACCACCACGATGCGGATGAGCACCAGCCCCAGCAGCGACGACAGCACGGTGAACCACAGCAGCACCGGCGCGGTGGCCAGGTAGAGCTGGCGCGCCAGCAGGGGCCAGTGTTCCCGGCGGTACGACGAAGGCGAGACCGCCAGCACCAGGATCACCGCGCCCAGGTGCACGGTGCGCCACCAGTTCGCGGCCCAGCGCCAGGTCGAGCGGCCCAGGTCACGCAACAGGCTCTGGAGGTAGGACAGCAATTTCATGCGGCGGTCGGACACCCGGCAAAAGCGGCACCCGCAGGCGGGATGTTACCCGCCCGGGACGCATTGCAGGCCGCCCTCACTTGCCGCCCTGCGCCAGCGCCCAGACCACGTGCTCGCGGACCAGCGCGCTGGGGTGTTCGAGGCGCGCGGCCAGCGCTGCCCGCAGGCCATTGCGGCCCGGCCCTTCGGGGGTGACGCGCAGCGCATTGCCCAGGGCCACGGCCAGGTTGCGCAACCAGCGCTCGTGGCCGATGCGCCGGATCGCGCTGCCTTCGGCGACCTGCAGGAAGGTGGCTTCGTCCCAGGCGAACAGCGGCACCAGGCCCTGCCCGGTGAGGGCCGGCCGGCTGTCGAAATCGGGCAGCCCGCTGCGGCGGGCGTACTTGTTCCAGGGGCAGATCAGCTGGCAGTCGTCGCAGCCGTAGATGCGGTTGCCCAGCGGCGCGCGCAACGGCGCCGGGATCGGACCGGGGTGCTCGATCGTGAGGTAGGAGATGCAGCGCCGTGCGTCGACCTGCCCGGGCGCCACGATGGCCTGCGTGGGGCAGACGTCGATGCACGCGCGGCACCGGCCGCAGTGGGCCGTGACCGGTTCGGTCGGCGGCAGGGCGCGGTCCAGGTAGATCTCGCCCAGGAAGAACAGGGAGCCGGCCTCGCGGTGCAGCACCAGCGTGTGCTTGCCCCGCCAGCCCAGGCCACTGCGCGTGGCCAGCTCGGCCTCCAGCACCGGGGCGGAATCGGTGAACACGCGGTGTCCGAACGGGCCGAGCACGGTGCGCATGCGGTCGGCCAGCTTCTGCAGGCGCTGGCGCACGACCTTGTGGTAGTCCCGTCCCCGGGCATAGACCGACACCACGGCCTGCTGCGTCTGGCGCAGCCGCTCCCACTCGATGCGCTGCCAGTCGGAGGGGGTGTCGCGCGGCAGATAATCCATGCGTGCGGTGACGACACTCACGGTGCCGGGCACAAGCTCGGCGGGCCGGGCCCGTTTGACCCCATGGGCGGCCATGTAGTGCATCTCGCCGTGAAAACCCCGCTCCAGCCACTGCAGCAGGCCCGGCTCGGCGCTGGACAGATCGGCATCGGCCACGCCAATTTGCGAGAATCCCAGCTCATGCCCCCAAGCCCGGATCTGCGAGACGAATTGAACAGCATCGAACATCAGCCTTCCATTGTAGGAAGCCACGGCACCGCGCTCGCCGCGCCACCGGCCGTGCTGGGGCGGGCGCAGGTGGAGTGCCGCCACGAGGACGACACCCGCGCGCTGTGCACCCGGCTTTCGCGCAGCGACGCGCTCGCGAACGCCACGCTCACCCTGCAGGGGGACCTGGGCGCGGGCAAGACCACCTTCGTGCGCCACCTGCTGCGCGCCCTGGGCGTGGGCGGGCGCATCAAGAGCCCGACCTACGCCGTGGTCGAGCCGCACGAGGCCCCACCCGCTGCCGCATGGCCCGGTGGGCTGGCGGTATCGCACTTCGATTTCTACCGCTTCAACGACCCCAGGGAATGGGAGGATGCGGGCTTCCGCGAACTTTTCGCCGCCCCCGGCCTCAAGCTGGTGGAATGGCCCGACAAGGCGCGCGGCCACCTCCCCACGCCCGACCTCAACCTGGACATCACCGCCATGGACGACGACCAGCGGCACATTGCCCTCACGGCCCACACCCCCGCCGGCCTGCAGATGCTGGAGACCCTGCGCGCATGAAGCGCCGCGAACTCCTGACCAAATTCGGGCCGGGCGGTGCGCTGGTGCTCTGGCTGGGGCCGCACCAGATCGCGCACGGCGCGAGCATCGTGGCGGTCCGCATCTGGCCCGCCAAGGACTACACGCGCGTGACCATCGAGTCCGACGGCGCCCTCAAGGCCCGGCAGTTCTTCGTCTCCGACCCGCCCCGGCTGGCCGTGGACATCGAGGGCATCGACCTGATTCCCGGCCTGCGCGAACTGGTCAGCCAGGTGCGCTCCGACGACCCCAACATATCGGGCATACGTGTGGGACAGAATGCCCCGAACGTGGTGCGCCTCGTCGTTGACCTGAAACAACCCATTGCCCCCCAGGTGTTCAGCCTGGAGCCGGTGGCCGCCTACCAGCACCGGCTGGTGCTGGACCTGTACCCCACGGAGCCGCCCGACCCGCTGGCCGAACTGATCCGCCAGCGGCTCAGCGAACTCGATGCAACGCCGGTCTCGCCCCCGCCCGTGGCACAAGCCACCGACCCGCTGGGCGATCTGATTGCGCGCCGGCTCAACGGCGCCGGCCCGGAACCGGCCACCCCGCCCATGCATGAACCGCCCCCCGTTGCGCCCCCACCTGCCAGCAAGACGGCCGTGATGAAGGCCCCGGCAAAAACCGACCGCCTCATCATCGTCGCCCTCGACCCCGGCCACGGCGGCGAGGACCCGGGCGCCATCGGGCCCGACGGCACCCAGGAAAAGGACGTGGTGCTGAAGATCGCGGAACAGCTGCGCGACCGCATCAACCAGACCCGGGTCAACGGCAACACGATGCGCGCCTTCCTGACACGAGACGGGGACTACTTCGTTCCGCTGCATGTGCGCGTCGACAAGGCCCGGCGGGTGCAGGCCGACCTGTTCATCAGCATCCACGCCGATGCCTTTTTCACGCCGCGCCCCCAGGGGGGCAGCGTGTACGCCCTGAGCGACCGGGGCGCCTCCAGCGCGGCCGCACGCTGGCTGGCCAACAAGGAAAACGCGGCCGACCTGGTCGGCGGGCTGGGCAGCGCAGGCAGCAAGGACGCCGTCGTGCAACGCGCCCTGCTCGACATGAGCACCACCGCCCAGATCAACGACAGCCTCAAGCTGGGCAGCGCCATGCTCGGCGAGATGGGCCGGGTCGCAAAGCTGCACAAGCCGCGCGTCGAACAGGCCGGGTTCGCCGTGCTGCGCGCCCCGGACATCCCCAGCGTATTGGTGGAAACCGCCTTCATCAGCAACCCCGACGAGGAGAAGCGCCTGCGCAGCCCGCGCTTTCAGGCCGAACTGGCCGACGCCCTGCTCAAGGGGGTCAAACGCTATTTCGAGAACAACCCACCGCTGGCGCGCAGCCGGCAGATGTAAGCCGGGTGGGCGTGCTCAGACCGGATAGATCAGCGAGTTGAGAATCATCTCGCTGTCGTAGACGCAACAGCGGCTGCGCAGCCTGAGAATGCCGTTGTCGCGCACCAGCTCGTCGATGTAGCGCCCGACGTTGAACACCTCGCTCACGCCACCGGGCTTGGTGCGGAACACCGCGTAGTTCGCCTGGGCGCGGATCACCTCGGCGCCCTCTTCCTGGTCCACACCCAGCACCTGCGCGGCACCGATGACGTGGCGCATGTAGTACGGCGCGTGGTAGATGGTCTGGGTGATGCCGTGGACGCGGTCCTTCATCATGCCCTGGCTCTCCAGCGCCATCAGCGCCAGCGGCAGGCCCCGGTCGAAATTCTCGCGCGCCTGCACCTTGTAGCGGCCGTCGGTCACGAAGAAGCCGGGCCAGTCGGCGTAGCGCTTTTCGTCCAGGGCGGCGGCGTAGGCGGCGTTGAGCCGGTCGATCTCGTGGTGCAGCCGCAGGGTGTTGAGCAGGTCGTCGGTCATGACGTTGTTCGTCCCGGGGCTCACAGGGCCATCGCTTTCTTCCAGTAGTCGTACATGGCGCGGATCAGTGTCTCGGTGACCATGTGCTCGGTGGGCGGCTGGCCCACGCCGGCGTCCTTGCCGCCCAGTTCGCACAGGGTGTGTCCCTGGCCCAGGCCGTCGCTGTTCCACTGCGCGAAGCCGTCCTGGCTGAACTCGATCACCTCGCCGTCGTCGGCGCTCACGAACCCCGCCGGGCCGAACAGGTTGGCCTGGCGCAGGCGGCGCTGGGTCATCTCGGGGGTGTCGTCGGCAAAGCCGAAGTGCGTCCACACGAAGTCGAAGCTGCCGTTGCCGCGCGGCTGGATGTGCCGGGTCGACAGCGAGTTGACCTGCTGCTGCACGATGAGGCTGGGGAACAGCGTGATCATGGTCACCGTGGGTGTGATGGTCTGCCCCGGCTGCGTGGGGTCGGGCACGGTCCACCAGGGCTCGGGCACCACATCGAGCAGGCGCATGTCGTTGAGCTTCATGTCGGCCTTGAAGCTGGTCACGCCTTCGGTCACGTCGGTCTGCACGCCGGAACCCTGGGCCGGGCCCTGGCCGCCGTCGTTGCGGCGCGAGATCATCACCGCGTGGCGGCCGTGCCCGTCCATCACCATGCGGCTTTTCTGGTCCGCGCGCCACAGCCCGAAGGTGACGAACCAGGTGTGCAGCAGGCCTGGGTGGTAGGGGTCCTTGATGTTTTCCAGCATCAGCTTCCAGTTGCCCGGAATGCGCTGGCGGTTGTAGCCCAGCAGCGTGAGTTGGCGCGAGCCGTCGGGGCCCTGGAAGATGCGGTCCAGCCACGGCAGGATGTTCGGCCCCAGGTAGTCACGCAGCGGCTCGGCCTCGCTGCTGAAGGTGGCGAACACCAGGCCGTGCAGCACCTCCACGCGCAGTTTGGTCAGGCCGTTGTGCTGCAGGCTGAAGTCAGGTGGCATGCCGCCATTGACACATTCGCCCTGCTCCGTGACCACCTTCACGCCGTCCTTGAACGGCAGGCCGGCCAGGTCGCCGTTGAGCTTGTAGGTCCACTGGTGGTAGGGGCAGACGAAGCTGCGTGCGTTGCCGTGCGGCTCCTGGCAGAAGCGCACGCCCCGGTGGGCACAGCGGTTCTCCACCACGCGGATGCCGTGGTCGGTGGCGCGGTCCCTGGGCGGCACGCGGTCGCGCACCATGATGACCTGGCGCTCGCCCACCCAGCTCAGCTTGTAGTCGCCGGGCTTGGGCATTTCGGCCTCCAGGCCGACATAGCACCAGTGCGGCCCGTAGAACAGGCGGTCGAGTTCGCGCTGGTAGACGGCGGGATCGGTGTAGGCCCAGAAAGGGACGCGGCTGGCGCCGTCCTGTTCGGGCCAGCGCGACAGGCTGGTGGGAGATGCGGGAGCGTTCATCGGGATCTGCCAGGAAATGGGCACAGGCAGATAATAAGCTTACATATTAATTGATCGCCCTGGGGTTTATACCGATCCGGCCACGGCAAAGCCGCGCACGTGGGCGGTTCAGACCTGGCGAGGACTTTCGGAACGGCCGGCGCGCCAGGCGCCGAACAAGGCCATGAGCCCGGGCACCAGGATCAGTGCCCAGATGATCTTGCTCAGGTTGGCCTGCACCCAGGGCAGGTTGCCGAACAGGTAGCCGGCCCCCGTCAGCCCCACCACCCACAGGAAGGCGCCGAGCACGTTGTAGGCCGTGAACTTGCTGCGCGTCATGGCCGCCACACCGGCGACGAAGGGCACGAAGGTGCGCAGGAAAGGCAGGAACCGCGCCAGCACCACGGTGATGCCGCCGTAACGTTCGTAGAAGTTGTGCGCCCGGTTGAAGGCGTTCTTGTTGAAAAACCGCGAGTTCTCCCACTGGAACACCTTGGGGCCGAAGTAGCGCCCGATGGTGTAGTTGGTCTGGTCGCCCAGTATGGCCGCCAGCAGCAGCAGGGTCATGGCCAGCGGCAGGCTCATCAGGCCAGCCCCGCACAGGGCCCCCACGATGAACAGCAGCGAATCCCCCGGCAGGAAGGGCATCACCACCACGCCCGTCTCCACGAAGACGATCAGGAACAGCAGTGCGTACACCCAGGCCCCATAGGCCTCGACGAAGGCGTGCAGGTGCCTGTCGACATGCAGGATGAAATCGATCAGAAAGCTCACGAGGTCCATGGACGCATTATCCCCGGCTCCTACAATCGTTGCCGTGAACACCGCCCACCTGCAACCCCGCCGACCGATCCGTGAACTGCCCGACGAACTGATCAGCCAGATCGCGGCCGGCGAAGTGGTGGAGCGACCGGCCTCGGTCGTGCGCGAACTCGTGGACAACGCGCTCGACGCCGGTGCCCGCCAAGTCACGGTGCGGCTGCTGGCCGGCGGCGTGCGGCTGATCGCGGTGGAGGACGACGGCTGCGGCATCCCGCGCGACGAACTGCCCACCGCCCTCAAGCGCCACGCCACCAGCAAGATCCGCGACCTGGCCGAACTCGAGGCCGTGGACACCATGGGTTTCCGGGGCGAGGCGCTGGCGGCCATCGCCTCCATCGCCGAGGTGCAACTGCTCTCGCGCGTGAGCGATGCGGCCCAGGCCCATGGCTGGCTGCTGGATGCACGCACCGGGGAACTGCAGCCGGCCGCGCGCACCATCGGCACCACCGTGGAGGTGCGGGAACTGTTCTACGCCACCCCGGCGCGGCGCAAGTTCCTCAAGACCGATGCCACCGAGCTGGCCCATTGTCTGGAGGCCGTGCGCCGCCATGCCCTGGCCCGGCCCGAGGTGGGTTTTGCCGTCTGGCACGAGGGCCGGCTGGTCGAGCAGTGGCGCCCCTGCCCGGATGCCGAGCCGGCCGAGGCCCTGGCCCGGCGGCTGGGCGACGTGCTGGGCGAGGATTTCCTGGCCGACAGCCTGCCGCTGCTCTGGCAGGGCGGCGGTCTGCGGGTCTGGGGGCGCGCCGGCCTGCCCGATGCCGCGCGGTCGCGCGCCGACCGCCAGTTCGCCTACGTCAACGGCCGCTACGTGCGCGACAAGGTCGTCACCCACGCCGCGCGCAGCGCCTACGAGGACGTGCTGCACGGCCACCGCCAGCCGGTCTACGCGCTGTTCATCGAAATCGACCCGGCCCGGGTCGACGTGAACGTGCACCCGACCAAGATCGAGGTGCGCTTCCGCGACGGGCGCGAGGTGCACCAGGCGGTGCGGCACGCCATCGAGAACGCCCTGGCCGCACCGCGCTCGGCCGCCCCGGGCCTGGCCGCATCGGCCACCGGCACTGCGCCCGCCGGCCCGACCCTGGAAGCGGATGCCACCCCGCCGGTCTGGCCCGGCCCCACGCCCCGCCCTGCCACCCAGATGGGGCTGGATGTACGCCAGCCCGTTGCGCCGGCCGCCACTTGGCCCCCACCGGCCTGGGGCAGGCCATCCCAGGCAGATACCGGCGGACAGCGTGTCAGCGACCTCGCCGCCCTGTGGCAGCCCGCAGCCCCCGCCGCTCCACCGGCCACCCTGCCCGACGGCGCCGACACCCCCTGGCCCCTGGGCCGCGCCATCGCGCAGTTGCACGGCGTCTATATCCTCGCGGAAAACGCCCAGGGCCTGGTGCTGGTCGACATGCACGCCGCCCACGAACGCATCGTCTACGAAGGCCTCAAGGCCCAGTTCGACAGCGCCGGCAGCGGCACCGTTGAAAGCCAGCCGCTGCTGATCCCGGCCACCTTTGCGGCCACGCCACAGGAGGTGGCCACGGCCGAATCGTGCACCGCGGTGCTGCAGCAGCTTGGACTTGACATCACCCCCTTCTCGCCCCAGACCCTGGCCGTGCGGGCCGTGCCGGCCAGCCTGGCCCGCGGCAACGTCGTCGAACTGGCCCGCAGCGTGCTGGCCGAACTGGCGCAGCACGACGCCAGCACCGTGGTCCAGCGCGCCCGCAACGAGTGGCTGGCCACCATGGCCTGTCACGGGGCCGTTCGGGCCAACCGGCGCCTGACGCTCGACGAAATGAACGCCCTGCTGCGCCAGATGGAGACCACCGAACGCAGCGACCAGTGCAACCACGGCCGACCCACCTGGCGTCAGCTCAGCCTGAAGGAACTCGACGCCCTCTTCCTGCGGGGACGCTGACCCGGAGCACCGCCGGTCATTGCACTTCCATGGCCCGGCGCCGCGCCTCAGTGACGCCCACGCCAGCCTGCTTCTGGTACCCTCGACCGAATGTCCGAATCGTCCCGTCCCGCCATGTCTTCCGGCCTGATCGTGCTGGTGCTGTCCCTGCTGCTGGGCATCCAGCCCATCGCCACCGACCTCTACCTGCCGGCGCTGCCCGCCCTGACCGACGGCTTCGGCGCCACCATGCCCCAGGCCCAGCTCACGCTGACGGCCCTGCTGCTGGCGTTCGGCATGTCCCAGCTGGTCTGGGGGCCGCTGTCCGACCGCTACGGCCGCCGGCCCATCCTGCTCGTGGGGATGTTCGCGTTCATGCTCGCCTCCATCGGCAGCGTGTTTGCCGCCGGCATGGAACAGCTGGTGGTGTGGCGCACCGTCCAGGGCATCGCCATGGGCGCGGCCGTGATGTGCGCCCGCGCCATCGTGCGCGACCTCTACGCCCCCGTCGAGGGCGCGCGCATGATGTCCAAGGGCCTCACCGGGCTCGGGGTGTTCGCCTGCATGAGTGCGCCGCTGGGCGGCCTGCTGTCGGACCTGATCGGCTGGCGCGCCACGCTGGGGGCCCTGGCGGTCTACGGGGCGGGCACGCTCGCGGTCCTGGCCTGGCGTTTCGAGGAAACCCTCAAGACCCCCAACCCCCACGCCCTGCAGCCGCGCCAGATGCTCTCCATCTGGGCGCGCATCCTGCGCCACCCCACCTTCTGGACCTTCTCGCTGCTGGCCACGGCCTCCTACGCCGGGCTGTTCACCTTCCTGGCCACCTCGTCCTTCGTGTTCATCAAGGTCCTGGGTCTCAGCAAGACCCAGTACGGTCTGCTGATGTTCTCCATGTCCTTCACCTACATCCTTGGCACGCTGGCCTGCCGACGTCTGCTGCCCAGGCTCGGGGTTCGCCGGACCGTCGCCGTAGCCGCCGGCTTCACCCTCACGGGGGGCACCCTTGTGGGGGTGCTGGGGCTGGCCGGCGTGCAGGGGGTCTGGTCGATCATGCTGCCCTACTACCTGTTCATCTTCGCCCACGGCGTGCACCAGCCCTGCGGCCAGAGCGGCGCGGTCTCGCCGTTCCCGCAGTCGGCGGGCGCCGCCTCGGCCCTGAGCGGCTTCCTGATGATGGTGGCCGCCTTCTTCATGGGCGGCTGGCTCGGGCGCAACCTCTCCACAGCCGGCGACGCCACCGTCCTGCCCCTGACCAACGGTCTGTGGTTCTGGAGCGTGGTGATCGCGGCCACCGCCTGGACCCTGGTGCAGCGGTACGGCGAGCTGCGCACACCGCCCCAGCGGGTCGCTCATCCGGCCACCCCATGAGCGGCCTGCGCTGGCTGGCCATCGCCGGCCCGACCGCCTCCGGCAAGACCGCCCTGGCGCTCGAACTCGCCCGCCACTGGCCGGTGGAGATCGTCAGCGTCGACTCGGCGCTGGTCTACCGGGGCATGGACATCGGCACGGCCAAGCCCACCCCGCAGGAGCAGGCGCAGGTGCCCCACCACCTGATCGACATCCGCGACCCGGCGCAGGCCTACAGCGCCGCCGAATTCGTCAAGGACGCCTCGGCCCTCCTGCCGGCCATCTGGTCGCGGGGACGCCTGCCGCTGCTGGTGGGCGGGACCATGCTCTACTTCAAGGCCCTGCTGGAAGGGCTGGATGACATGCCCCCCGCCCAGCCCGCCATCCGTGCCGCCCTCGAGGCCGAAGCACAGGCACTCGGCTGGCCGGCGATGCATGCGCAGCTGGCCTTGGTCGACCCCGAGACCGCCTCGCGGCTGTCCCCCAACGACGCCCAGCGCATCGGCCGGGCCCTGGAGGTCCACCGAGCCAGCGGCCAGACCATTTCTTCCTTGCAACGGCGTGCCCGGCAGGCGCCACCGGCCGGCCAGGCCGCGCTGGACATCCTGGGCCAGCCCGGCCTCCTGCTGTCGCTGGAGCCCGCCAGCCGGGCCTGGCTGCACGAGCGCATCGCGCGCCGCTTCGAGGACATGCTCGCGCACGGCTTCCTCGATGAGGTGCGTGCCCTGCGGGGGCGCGGCGATCTGTCGCTGCAACGGCCTTCGATGCGCTGCGTGGGGTACCGGCAGGCCTGGGAAGCGCTGGAGGCCGCCGAACACCGTGGGCAGGACCGACCCGAACCGCAGGACCTGGCCGAATTGCGGGACAAGGGCATCTTTGCCACCCGGCAACTGGCCAAACGCCAGCTCACCTGGTTGCGCGGCATGCCCGCTCGGCACGTGGTGGCCTGCGACGACGCCCAGGACATACAGGCCGCCGTGTCCGCCGTCCAACGCCGGCTGGCACACCCAACGAACTGATGCCTCGCCATCGACCGGGCGGCATCCGGCGACGGCGGTCACGGTCGGGGCATAGAATGTCTGTGGCAGTCAGGCGATGGCCGTCTTTCTGCCCCACCCTGCCATGCCTGCCACCCACACCCCCCTGAACACGGTCACCCGCCGGGTGATGCGGTGGTTGCCAGTGCTCATACTGCTCGGCGGTGCCGGGCTGACGTGGCTTCAGTTCGAGGCCTTTTCCCAGCGCGAATCGCGCGAACGCATCGCACGCATCGAGCTGCATACGGGCGAACTGGTGGCCGCGCTCGAACGCCGGCTCGCGGCCAACGAGGTTCTGCTGCGGGGCGTGGCCGGCCTGTTCGCCAGCAGCGACCGCGTCGACGAACAGGAATTCCGCACCTTCGTCGCTGGCATGAATCCGGCCCGCAACTACCCGGGCATCCGGTACGTCGGCTTTGTCCGGTGGATGCCGCCGGGCATCTCCGAACCCGCCCTGCCCGATGCGCCCCACCCCCTCGGTTCCCGGGAGGCATACAGCAGCATAGTCTTCATCGAGCCCCTCACCGTCATCAACCGGTCCCTGCTCGGTCAGGACATGATGACCGACCCCGACGCGCGGTCCGCCATGCAGCGTGCGGCCGACACCGGGCAGACGGTCATGACCGAGACGGCCAGGCTCGCCCGGGAACCCGGGTTCATGCTGTTCACCCCCCTGTACCGGGGCGGCACCGACCTGACCACCCCGGAGCAGCGCCGGGCCGCGTTCATCGGGTGGGCCTATGCCCCACTGCAGGTCGAGGTCATGCTCGACAACCTGCTGGCCTCGGAATTCCGATCGCTCGGACAGCGCCTGTCCCTGTGGCTGTACACCGACAAGGGCACACTGCTGCACGGCCCCGCCTCCTCGAGCGCCGCGGCATCGCCCTACACAGCGGAACGGGTCACGGACAACTTCGGACAGGAGTGGCGGCTGCTGGTCTCCCCCCTGCCGGAATACTGGTCGGGTGAAACGGGCATTCCGACCAGCCGCTGGATCGGGCTCACCGGTACCACGCTGACGGGCCTGCTTGCCCTGACGGCCTGGCTGCTCGTACGCAACCACCTGCGTGTGGGCGGTCTGCTGGACGCCACCCTGCGCGCCAATCGCCGGCTGGCCGAAAGCGAGGCGGCCCTGCGTCTGGCCGGGGCCGTGATGGAAGTCAGTCCGATCGGCATCGTGGTCACGGACGCCCAGCGCCGCATCGTCTCGGTGAACCCGGCGTTCACGCGCATCACCGGATACGGCGCCGAGGAGGTGATCGGCCAGGACCCGCACATGCTGGCCTCGGGTCGCCACGACGACGGCTTCTACCGAACCATGTGGTTGCAGATCGACCGCACGGGCATCTGGGAAGGCGAGCTGCTGAACCGGCGCAAGGCCGGGGACGAATACGCCCAGATGCTGTCGATCAGCCGCGTGCGCGACGCCACGGGCCAGGTGGTGAACTACGTGGGCATGTTCCAGGACGTCACCGAACGCCGCGAAGCCGAAGACCGGATCCGCTATCTGGCCCACCACGACCACCTGACCGGCCTGCCCAACCGCGCCCATTTCCTGTCGCAGGCCAGCCAGGAACTGGCTTCGGCCAAGCGCTACGGACGCCGCCTGGCGGTCCTGTTCATCGACCTCGACCGCTTCAAGCCCATCAACGACACCCACGGCCACGAAGCCGGCGACGCCGTGCTCATCGGCGTGGCCAAACGGCTCAAGCACCTGCTGCGGGAATCCGATCTGGTGTGCCGTCAGGGCGGCGATGAGTTCGTGGTGCTGACCCCCGAATACCGCGACACCGAAGGACTGAAGGAACTCGCACACAAGTTGTGCGACACCATTGCCGCCCCCTACGAGGTGGGTGATCTGCGGCTGAGCCTGTCGGCCAGCATCGGCATCGCGACCTACCCCGAACACGGCCAGAGCCTGGACGCCCTGATCCAGAACGCCGATGCGGCCATGTACCTGGCCAAGTCCGACCCGTCAGAACGGGTCAGGCTGGCTCAGCCCGCCGCGCCGCCGGCCTGAGCCTCACCGGCTGACACCCATCACAGCGCCAGACGCGCCCTGGCCTCTGCGTATTCGCGCTTGAAGCGCGCCACCAGTTCGGCCGCCGGCACCACCTCGCGGATGGCACCGATGCCTTGGCCACAGCCCCAGATGTCGCGCCAGGCCTTGGCCGAACTCGACCCCTCTCCGGTGGCGAAATTCATCTTGCTCGGATCGCTCTGCGGCAGGTGGTCGGGGTCCATGCCGGCGTTGCGGATGCTGCCCTTGAGGTAGTTGCCGTGCACGCCGGTGTAGAAGTTGCTGTAGACGATGTCGTCCGAGTTGCTCTCACAGATCATCTGCTTGTAGCCATCGGCCGCACGCGCCTCCTCGGTGGCGATGAAGGCCGAGCCGATGTAGGCGAAATCCGCCCCCATGGCCTGCGCCGCCAGGATGGCACCGCCCGAGGCGATCGACCCCGAAAGGGCCAGCGGCCCGTCGAACCATTCGCGGATCTCCTGCACCATCGCAAACGGGCTTTTCACGCTGGCGTGACCGCCCGCACCGGCCGCCACGGCGATCAGGCCGTCGGCGCCCTTGTCGATGGCCTTGTGCGCGAACACGTTGTTGATGACGTCGTGCATCACCACCCCGCCCCAGGCGTGCACGGCCTGGTTCACGTCCTCGCGCGCGCCCAGGCTGGTGATCACGATGGGCACCTTGTACTTGGCGCACAGGGCCATGTCGTGCTCCAACCGGTCGTTGCTCTTGTGCACGATCTGGTTGATCGCAAACGGCGCGGCCGGGCTGTCGGGGTGATCGCGGTCGTGCGCGGCCAGGGCCTCGGTGATCTCGGCCAGCCACTCGTCGAGCTGCGACGCGGGGCGTGCATTGAGCGCCGGCATGGAGCCGACCACGCCGGCCTTGCACTGGGCAATGACGAGCTTGGGGTTGCTGATGATGAACAGCGGCGAGCCGATCACCGGGAAACGCAGGCGCTGCAGGACGGGGGGCAGTTTCGACATGGGGGCTCCAGGTGATCAGAAGGCATCGAGCGCCATGCCGGTGACGGCGGCGTGGCCGTCGACGATGCTGTCGCGCACGCCCGGGGCGCGGCTCAGGATGTGGTCCGCGTAGAACCGGGCCGTCGTGATCTTGGCCTGCATGAAAGTCGCGTCGCGCCCGGCGGCCAGTTCGCGCTCTGCCACCAGCAGCGCACGGGCCATCTGCCAGCCGGCCATCAGGTTGCCCGCGAGCATCAGGTAGGGCACGCTGCCGGCGAACACCGCGTTCGGGCTGGCCTTGGTCTGGCCGGCCACGAAATCGACGACCTCCAGAAACGCCTCGCGCGCGGCCCGCAGGCGTCGGCACACCGCTTGCGCGTCGGCGCTGCCGCTGGCGGCGAGTTCGGCTTCGGTGGCGGCGATCTGGCCGGCAATGGCGCGCGCGGTCTGGCCACCGTCGCGCGCGGTCTTGCGGCCCACCAGGTCGTTGGCCTGGATGGCCGTGGTGCCTTCGTAGATGGTGAGGATCTTGGCGTCGCGGTAGTACTGCGCGGCACCGGTTTCCTCGATGAAACCCATGCCGCCATGCACCTGCACACCCAGCGAGGTGACCTCCAGGCTCATCTCGGTGCTGTAGCCTTTGACCAGCGGCACCAGGAACTCGTAGAAGGCCGCATTCTGCTGGCGCGCCTGGGCGTCGGGGTGGTGGTGCGCGGCGTCGTAGGCGGCGGCGGCCACACTCGCCATGGCCCGGCAGCCTTCGGTGGCCGCGCGCATGGTCATGAGCATGCGCTTGACGTCGGGGTGGTGGAGGATGGGCGCGGCGGTGTTGAGGCTGCCGTCCACCGGGCGGCTCTGGACGCGGTCGCGTGCGTACTGCACGGCCTTCTGGTAGGCCCGCTCCGAAATCGCGATGCCCTGCACACCCACGGCGTAGCGCGCGGCGTTCATCATGATGAACATGTACTCCAGGCCGCGGTTTTCCTCACCCACCAGGTAGCCCACGGCCCCGCCGTGGTCGCCATATTGCAGCACGGCCGTCGGGCTGGCCTTGATGCCCAGCTTGTGTTCGATGCTCACGCAGTGCACGTCGTTGCGGGCGCCCAGGCTGCCATCGCCCTTGACCATGAATTTGGGCACCACGAACAGGCTGATACCCTTGACCCCTTCGGGCGCACCGGTGACGCGCGCAAGCACCAGATGCACGATGTTCTCGGCCATGTCGTGCTCACCGTAGGTGATGAAGATCTTGGTGCCGAAGAGCTTGTAGGTGCCGTCGGGCTGCGGTTCGGCACGCGAACGCACCAGCGACAGGTCGGAGCCGGCCTGGGGCTCCGTCAGGTTCATGGTGCCGGTCCACTGGCCGCTGATGAGCTTGTCCAGATAGGTGGCCTTGAGTTCGTCGCTGCCGGCGGTGAGCAGTGCCTCGATGGCGCCGTCGGTCAGCAACGGGCACAGCGCAAAGCTCATGTTGGCACTGTTGAGCATCTCGCCACAGGCCGCACCGATGGTCTTGGGCAGGCCCTGGCCCCCAAAGTCCGCCGGGTGCTGCAGGCCCTGCCAGCCGCCCTCGGCGTACTGCCGATAGGCGTCTTTAAAGCCCGGCGTGGTCGTGACCTTGCCGTCGTGGAACGACGAGGGGTATTGGTCGCCCTCCCAGTTCAGCGGCGCGATCACGTCCTGGTTCAGCCGGGCGCATTCTTCCAGCACCGCCTGCGCGGTGTCTAGTCCGGCGTCTTCGAAGCCGGGCAGCTGGGCCACCTGGTCGATGCGCGCCAGGTGCTCGATGTCAAACAGCATGTCCTTCAGGGGGGCGACGTAGCTCATGGTGTCTCCATTGGGTCCAGATGCAGAAAGGGCGTCAAGTTCACCTTGACGCCCGGTCCTTGTGCGCGGTCAGAGGCTGTTGACCAGTTCCGGCACAGCCGCGAACAGGTCGGCCTCCAGACCGTAGTCGGCCACGCTGAAGATCGGGGCCTCGGGGTCCTTGTTGATCGCCACGATCACCTTGGAGTCCTTCATGCCAGCCAGGTGCTGGATCGCACCCGAGATGCCGCAGGCGATGTAGAGCTGCGGCGCGACGATCTTGCCGGTCTGGCCCACCTGCAGGTCGTTCGGGGCGTAGCCGGCGTCCACGGCGGCACGGCTGGCGCCGATGGCGGCGCCCAGCTTGTCGGCCAGCGGCGTCATCACCTCGTTGAACTTCTCGCTGCTGCCCAGCGCACGGCCACCGGAGACGATGATCTTGGCGGCCGTGAGTTCGGGGCGGTCGTTCTGGGCGATCTCGCTGCCCACGAAGGCGCTCTTGCCGCTGTCGGCTACCGCAGCGGCGCTCTCGACGGCAGCGCTGCCACCAGTGGCGGCGGCGGCATCGAAGCCGGTGGTGCGCACCGTGATCACCTTGACGGCGTCGGCGCTCTGCACCGTGGCCATGGCGTTGCCGGCGTAGATCGGGCGTTCGAAGGTGTCGGCGCTGACCACCTGGGTGATGTCGGAGATCTGGGCCACGTCCAGCCTGGCCGCGACACGCGGGGCCACGTTCTTTCCACTGGCCGTGGCCGGGAACAGGATGTGGCTGTACGGGGAGGCGATGGCCAGCACCTGGGCGGCCACGTTCTCGGCCAGGCCATGGGCCAGGCCTTCGGCGTCGGCGTGGATCACCTTGGCCACGCCGGCGATCTGGGCCGCCGCCTGGGCCGCCGCAGCGGCGTTGTACCCTGCCACCAGCACGTGGACGTCGCCACCGCAGGCCTGGGCGGCGGTGACCGTGTTCAAGGTCGCGCCCTTGATCGAAGCGTTGTCGTGTTCGGCAATAACGAGTGAGGTCATGGTGATTTCGGTCCTTCTTCAGATCACTTTGGCTTCATTGCGGAGCTTGTCGACCAGCGTGGCCACGTCAGGCACCTTGATGCCGGCGCTGCGCTTGGGCGGCTCGCTGACCTTGAGCGTCTTGAGGCGCGGGGTCACGTCCACCCCGAGGTCTTCGGGCTTGAAAGTGTCCAGCGGCTTTTTCTTGGCCTTCATGATGTTGGGCAGTGTCACGTAGCGCGGCTCGTTGAGGCGCAGGTCGGTGGTCACCACCGCCGGCAGCGTCACAGCGACCGTCTCCAGGCCACCGTCGATCTCGCGCGTCACGCTCGCCTTGCCGTCGGCCACTTCCACCTTGGAAGCAAAGGTGGCCTGGGGCAGGTCGGCCAGGGCCGCCAGCATCTGGCCGGTCTGGTTGGCGTCGTCGTCGATGGCCTGCTTGCCCAGGATCACCAGACCCGGCTGCTCCTTGTCGACCAGTGCCTTGAGCAGCTTGGCCACGGCCAGGGGCTGCAGTTCCACGTCGGTTTCGACCAGGATGGCGCGGTCGGCACCGATGGCCATGGCCGTGCGCAGGGTCTCCTGGCACTGGGCCACGCCGCAGGAAACGGCGATGATTTCGGTGGCCACGCCCTTCTCCTTCAGACGCACGGCCTCCTCGACCGCGATCTCGTCGAACGGGTTCATGCTCATCTTGACGTTGGCAATGTCCACCCCCGTGCCGTCCGCCTTGACGCGGACCTTCACGTTGTAGTCCACCACACGCTTGACGGGGACCAAAATCTTCATGTGCTGCTCCTGGTTGAAGTGCTGGATGCCAAATTGACGTTTACGTAAACGTCACATTGTATGACCGGATGCCCTCCGGGAAATCGCGAAAAAACGAACGATCGTTCTTTTTTTATTATACGACCCACCCGGCGCCAAGCCAAGGGCCGAGAGGCCTGCGGCGTCGCCCACCGGACTGGCGCCCCATTAACCGACCGACGGGTTGGGTAATTCGGGTAAATCAGTAGTGGCGAAACGACCAAGTTCTCCTATAGTGGTGAAGGTGGATGTTACTTATATTGGGTAACCATCTCAACCCCAACAGCAATCGCCCTCACCGAACCCTGGAGACACGCCATGAAACTTCGCCCCATCCTCGCCGCCCTGGCTCTGACGGCCGGTGCCACCACCGCCTTCGGACAAACGGTCCTCACGGTGTCGAGCTGGCTGCCGCCCACCCACACCCTGAGCACGGTGCAGAAGGAATGGTGCGACCTGCTGGAGAAAGAAACCAAAGGCAGCGTCAAGTGCAACATCCTGCCCAAGGCCGTGGTGGCTGCACCCGGGACCTTCGATGCCGTGCGCGATGGCCTGGCCGACATTTCCTACACGGTCGACGGCTACACCCCGGGCCGCTTCGTCTTCACCCAGGTGGCCGAGTTCCCCTTCCTCGGTGACAGCGCCACCACCACCTCGGTGGCCTACCAGCGCATCTACAACAAGTACTTTGCTCCGCTGGGCGAACACCGCGGCGTCAAGACCCTGGCCGTGTTCACGCACGGCCCCGGCATCATCTTCAACAGCAAGCAGCCGGTGACCTCGGCCGCCGATGCCGCATCGCTGAAGTTCCGCATCGGCGGGGGCAACATCAACGAACTCTCGCGCGCCATGGGCTGGAACACCACGCTCAAGCCGGCACCCGAGTCCTTCGAACTGCTGTCGACCGGCGTGATGGACGGCACCTTCTTCCCGGACGAGTCTGTGGCTTCGTTCCGGCTCAGCATGATCAAGCACGCGACCACCTTCCCCGGCGGCCTCTACAACACCAGCTTCGTGTTCATGATGAACCAGGCCAAGTACAACGCGCTCAAGCCGGAGGAGAAGGCCGCCGTGGACAAGATCTCCGGTGAGGTGGCTGCCCGCATGTTCGGCGCGGGCTGGGACCGTGTCGATGCCGCCTCGCGCGAGGGCGCCCAGAAGGCACAGGGCGTGGCCCGCATCGTGGCCAACGAAGCCTTCATCAACGAGGTCAAGGCCAAGCAGGCCGGCCTGGAGGACAAGTGGGCCACCGCCGCCGAGGGGCGTGGCCTCAAGAACGCCAAGGGCGTGCTGGCCGAGTTCCGCGCCGAGATCGCCAAGTTGAAGTAAGCCTCGGCCCCCGGGGCCCCACAGCCAGCGGCGACACCCTCCGTGCATTCGCCGCTGGCTTTCTCTTTGCCTGCAAACCCGATGCTCAAATTCCTGGAAAACGCCCTGCGATGGACCTGTGGCACGCTTTCGGCCGGTGCCCTGTTCGCGATCATGTGGCTCACGCTGGTCGACGTCAGCGGACGCAAGTTCCTCAACCACTCCGTACCGGGTGGCCTGGAGATCACCGAGATCCTGATGGTGGTGGTCATCTTCGGTGCCCTGCCCCTGGTGTCCTGGCGGGGTGAGCATGTGGTGTTCGACTCGCTCGACGGCATGGTGCCGCGCGCCCTGAAGTCGCTGCAGCACCGCCTGGTGAGCCTGATCTGCGCAGCGGTGTTCGGGTTCCTGGCCCGTCTCATGGTCATGCGGGCCGAACGCTTCGCCGAATATGGCGACATCACCTCCTACCTGCACATCCCTCTGGCGCCGGTGGCCTACCTGATGGCCCTGATGCTCGCTGTCACGGCGCTGGTGCACCTCGTGTTCGTTTTCGCGGTGCCGCCGTCTCTGGCACCCCATCTGACCCATACCCCTGGAAAGGCCACATCATGACCGAGGCCCTGCTGGGATTCCTGGCCGTCTTCGCCATGGCCTTCCTGCGCATTCCGCTGGCGGTGGCCATGACCATTTCGGGCCTGGTCGGACTCGGCCTGATGCGCGGCTGGATGCCGGCCTACGCCAGCACCAGCCAGGTGGTGTTCGAGACCGGCTTTGCCTACGTGCTGTCGGTCGTTCCCCTGTTCGTGCTGATGGGCAACTTCGTGGCCCGTGCCGGCATGGCCCAGGACCTGTTCAACGCGGCCAATGCCTTCGTGGGCCACCGCCGCGGCGGTCTGGCCATGGCCAGCATCATCGCCTCCGGTGGTTTCGGCTCGATCTGCGGGTCCTCCATCGCCACGGCGGCCACCATGACGAGAGTGGCCTACCCCGAAATGCGCAAGTTCGGCTACAGCGACAGCCTGGCCACCGGCGCCATCGCCAGCGGCGGCACCCTGGGCATCCTGATCCCGCCGTCGACCATCCTGGTCATCTACGGCATCATCACCGAGACCAACATCGGCAAGCTGTTCATCGCGGGCATACTGCCAGGCCTGCTGGCCATCGTGCTGCTGTGCCTGGCCGTTCTTTTTGTCACTTGGCGCGACCCCAGCGCCGGCCCCCCGGGGCCCCGCCAGAGCTGGCTGCAGCGGCTGATTGCGGTGCGCAACGTGTGGGGCGTGGCCCTGCTGTTCCTGCTCGTCATCGGCGGCATCTACGGCGGCGTGTTCACCGCGACCGAAGGCGCTGGCGTGGGCGCGGCCGGCGCCTTCTTCTTCGCCCTGTTCAAGGGCACGCTGCGGCCGAAACTGCTGGTCGAGATCCTGATCGAGAGCGCCCGCACCACCGCGATGCTGTTCACCATCCTGATCGCGGCCATGATCTTCACGAACTTCATCAACTTCACCACCATGCCCGCAGACCTGCGGGACTTCGTGCTGCAGTTCAGCCCCAACCCGATCATGGTGGTGGTGATGATGATGGGCATCTACATCCTGCTCGGGATGGTGATGGAGGAACTGGCCATCGTTCTGCTGACCATTCCGGTGTTCTTCCCCATCATCACGGGCCTGGGGTTCGACCCGGTGTGGTTCGGCATCCTGATCGTCACCATCGTCGAGATCGGACTGATCTCGCCGCCTGTGGGTCTGAACCTGTTCGTCATCAACTCGCTGCTGCCCGACGTCAGGCTCACCACGATCTACCGGGGCGTCTGGCCGTTCGTGGCGGCAGATGTCGTGCGCCTGGGCATCCTGATCGCCTTCCCGGTCATTGCCCTGTGGCTGCCGGGATTCATGAAGTAGCGGCGGGCGGGGGCTCGGCCGCAGGGGCTGCGGCAGACTGGATGTGCAGCACCCGCTGCGGGTAGGGAATCTCGATGCCATGCGCCCGGAAGGACGCCAGGATCTGCCGGTTGATGAGCGAACGCAGGCTGAGCTGCCCGTTTTCCGGATCGGTGATCCAGTACCCCAGCGTGAACTCCAGCCCGTCGGCACCGAAAGCCGACAGCGACGCCAGCGGCTCGGGGTCGCGCAGCACCCTCTCCTGCGCCAGTGCGGCCTCCACCAGCAGGCGGGTGACCCGTTCCACATCGCTGTCGTAGGCCACGCTGACCACCGTGGACTGCCAGATCCGCGGGTCGGCCAGCGAGAGGTTCTCGACCCGGTTGGTGATGAGGATCTCGTTGGGCACGATCGATTCACGTCCCTGCAGGGAGCGGATCACCGTGAAGCGCGCGTTGATGTCGGTGATGCGCCCCTCGAAGTTGTCCACCCGCACCATGTCGCCTATGCGCACGCTGCGCTCGGTCAGGATCACGAAACCCGAGACATAGTTGGCCGCCAGCTTCTGCAGCCCGAAGCCGATGCCCACGCCGATGGCACCGCCCAGCACCGAGAGTGCGGTCAGGTCGATGCCCACCGAGGACAGCGCCAGCAGCAGCCCCACGAACATGAGCAGCGCCCGGGTGGCATTGCTCACCGCCTTGCGCAGCGACAGGTCGCCACCCCCGGTGGCCGAGCGCAGCAGCCGTGCCTCGATGGCGGCGGAAATCCACAGCGTGAGGATGAGCACGGCCCCCGCCGTCAGTGCCCCCTCGATCAGGGTGCGCACCGACAGGGTGCTGCCCCCCAGCTTCCAGGTGATCTGATCGAGCTCGCCCAGCACCACCGGCAGCAGGCCGCTGACCCACAGCACCATGGCCAGCCAGGCGATCCAGGATATCGTGCGCTCGATCGGGCGCAGCCAGGGGGCGTCCCGGAAGGCCACCTGCAGCACCTTGACGCCCACGCGGATCACCACCAGCGCCACCAGCACGGGCACCGCCACCTTGAACACCGCCAGCGGCTGCAGGCGCGACACCAGAGCCTGCGCGGTATAGGCCAGCACCAGCAGCGTCGAGGGGAACAGCACCCCATCGATCAGGTGACGACCGAACCAGATCGAGGCGTCACGGTCCGGATTGAAGGCCCGCCGCAGCAGGGCCACCAGGGCCCAGGCCAGGCCCACGCACAGCACCAGAACGGCCAGTTCGATCAAGGCACCGGGCTGCAGGAAGGATGCCGCCCAGTCGGACAGATCGGTGATGGGCTGGGGACGCGGGGCAGAGGTGAGGCTCATGGCATGAATCGGCAACAGCAAAAGGACAGGGGCCGCCCCTCGGGACAGGGGCACCGTGACCCGTGCAGGTGCGGATTGTGCCGCTGAAAACGACCGCGCAGGGCGCTCAGGCGCGCCAGGCCGGGGCGCGCTTCTCGATGAAGGCCTGCACGCCTTCCTGCGCCACCTCGTGCGCCATGTTGCAGGCCATGGTCTGGCCGGCAAGCTGGTAGGCGGCCTCGATGCCGGTCTCGCGGTGGCGGTAGAACACCGCCTTGCCCATGGCGATGGCCTCGCGCGGCTTGGACAGGATGGCCTGCACCAGCCGCTCGACCTCGGCGTCAAGCGCCTCGGCCTCGACCACGCGGTTGACCAGACCGCGCTGCTGCGCAGTTTCAGCGGAAATGAACTCCCCGGTCAGCAGCATTTCCATCGCGACCTTGGTCGGCACGTTGCGCACCAGCGGCACGCTGGGTGTGGCGCAGAACAGACCGACGTCGATGCCATTGACGCCGAACTTCGCCTCCCGCACCGCCACCGCCAGGTCGCACTGCGCCACCAGCTGACAGCCGGCCGCCGTGGCCAGACCCTGCACGCGCGCGATCACGGGCACCGGCAGGTTCTGGACCTGCATCATCATGCGCGAGCACTGGGCAAACAGCTGCCGGTAGTAGGCCTCGGTCGGGTGGGCCTTCATCTCCTTGAGGTTGTGGCCGGCGCAGAAGGCCTTGCCCGCTGCGGCGATGACCAGCACGCGCGCGCCCTCGTCGCGCGCAATGGCGTCAAGGCGCTCCGACAGCGCCGCCAGCATGGCCTCGCTCAACGCGTTGAAGGCTTTGGGGGTGTTGAGGGTGAGGGTGTGCACGCCACGCGCGTCGTGGTGGTGCAGCAGGATGGGTTCTTCGGTGTTCATGTTCGTCTCAGACATCGGCCAGTACCCGGATGTGGGCCTCCACGCTGCGCGCCAGGGCACTGAGGTTGTAGCCGCCTTCCAGACAGCTCACGATGCGCCCCTGGGCATGGCGCTTCGCGACCTCCTTGATTTTCTGGGTGATCCAGACGTAATCCTGCTCGACCAGACCGAGCTGGCCCATGTCGTCCTCGCGGTGGGCATCGAAGCCGGCGCTGATGAAGACCATCTCGGGCCGGTGCGCCTCCAAGCGGGGCATCCAGCAGGTCTCGACCAGTTCCCGGATGTCCATGCCTTTGGTGTAGGCCGGCACCGGCAGGTTCACCAGGTTGGCGGCGTTCGACTGCGAGCCGCCGTCCGGATAGAACGGGTGCTGGTAGAAACTGCACATCAGGATGCGGTCGTCGCCGGCCACGATGTCCTCGGTGCCGTTGCCGTGGTGGACGTCGAAATCGATCACCGCCACCCGCTGCAGGCCGTGGCGCTCGACCGCGTACTTGGCCGCGATGGCCACGTTGTTGAAGAAGCAGAAGCCCATTGCTCGGTCGCGGCAGGCGTGGTGCCCGGGCGGGCGCACGGCGCAGAAGGCGTTCTCCAGCTCTCCGGCGATCACGGCGTCGGTCGCATCGATCGCGGCACCGGCCGACAGCAGCGCCGCCTCCCAGGTGTGGACATTGAGCGCGGTGTCCGGGTCGATCTGGGCGTGGGTCGGGCCCCCGGCCTGGATCTCCTCGCGCAGTTCGTCGGTCAGCCCCCGGATCGCCGCGATGTGCATCCGACCGTGGGCCAGTTCGAGTTCCGCCACCGAGGCCGGGGTGGGATCGCGGCGTTCCAGGGCATCGCCGAGGCCGGTGATGAGCAGACGGTCCTCGATCGCGTCGAGCCGCTGCGGGCATTCCGGATGGCCGTCCCCCATCTCGTGCTTCCAGCACGTTCTGTGGCTGTAGTAACCGGTGGGCTTCATGGGCAGGGTTTTACGGTATCGTCAGGGCATGGACCGCACCCGACAGACTATCTACTCGTTGCTGGAACAGCTTAACACGGTCATCGTGGGCAAGGAGGCCCGGCTGCGCGATTGCCTGACCTGCCTGCTGGCCGGCGGGCACCTGCTGATCGAGGACGTTCCCGGCGTGGGCAAGACCACGCTGGCCCAGGCCCTGGCGCGCACGCTGGGGCTGAAGTTCTCGCGCGTGCAGTTCACCTCCGACCTCATGCCCAGCGACCTCACCGGCGTGTCGGTGTACGAACGTGAACGCCAGGGCTTCGTGTTCCACCCCGGCCCGCTGTTCGCGCAGGTGCTGCTGGCCGACGAGATCAACCGCGCCAGCCCCAAGACCCAGAGCGCACTGCTCGAAGCCATGGAGGAGCGGCAGGTCTCGGTCGAGGGCGAGACCCGGCCCCTGCCCACGCCCTTCTTCGTCATCGCGACCCAGAACCCGCACGACCAGCTCGGCACCCACGCCCTGCCCGAGTCCCAGCTCGACCGCTTCCTCATGCGCGTGAGCCTGGGCTACCCCAGCCGCGATGCCGAACGCGCCCTGCTGCAAGGACAGGACCGCCGCACCCTGCTCGACGGCCTGCCGGCCCTGCTGCAGGCGGGGGAGCTGGAGGCGCTGCAGGACGAGGTGACCCGGGTGGCCGCCGCCGACCCGGTGCTCGCCTACCTGCAGGACCTGATCGCCGCCACCCGCGACGGGCGCTGGTTCGTCCAGGGGCTCAGCCCCCGCGCCGGGCTCGCCATCCTGCGCGCCGCGCGCGCCCGCGCCCTGGTGGAGGGGCGGCGCTACGTCGCCCCGGACGACATCATCGCCATCCTGCCCCAGACCGCGGCGCACCGACTGGTGCCGCTGGGCCAGTCGGGCCGGGGCGCTGCCGCACAACTGCAGGCCCTGATCGAGGCCACGCCGCTGCCGTGAACCTCGGGGCCCGGTGGCGTATCCCAACTCTATGCTGACCCTGGGCACAGGCTTCATCCGCCAACGCTGGCACCGCTGGTGGCTGAACCGCCAGCCGCGCCGCGACACGCTGGTGCTGACGCACCGCAACCTCTACATCCTGCCGACCCGGGCCGGCCTCATGCTGGTGCTGACCCTGCTGCTGCTGCTGGTGGGCAGCATCAACTACCAGCTCAACCTGGGCTACCTGCTGACCTTCCTGCTCGCCGGCAGCGCCGCGGTCGGCATGCACGTGGCGCACAACAACCTGCGGGGTCTGCAACTGCACCTGCAGACCTCGGGGCCGGTGTTCGCCGGCCAGGCCGCGCCGGTGACCGTGACCCTGCACAACCCCCTGCGGCGCCCCCGCTACGGGATCGGCCTGCGCTGGATGGACATGATCCCGCCACGCCCGTCGGGCGCCGACACCGGGGTGGCCTGGACCGACGTACCCGCCGGGGCCGCCAGCACCGTGGAAATGGCCTGTCCCACGCACCGCCGGGGCCGCATGGCCCTGCCCCCGCTGACCCTGGAGACGCGCTTTCCGATCGGCGCCTTCCGGGTCTGGTGCTGGTGGCAGCCCGCCGCCACGCTGGTCGTCTGCCCCGCTCCGGAAACCCCGGCCCCGCCCCTGCCGCTGGACGCCGGCGCCGCAGGCCCCGACGCCGTCATGGCCCAGGGCCTGCCCGGTGACGAATTCGAGGGCATCCGGCCCTACCGGCGTGGCGATCCGCTCAAATGGGTGGCCTGGAAAAAGGCGGCCAAGGCCGCCGAAGGCGCGGCATCGCCCTGGGTCAGCCGCGAGTTCAGCACGCACCGCTCGGCCCAGCTGTGGCTGGAGGCGGCCCGCTGTGGCGTCGGCGGCACCGAGGCCCGGCTCTCGCGCCTGTGCGCCTGGGTGCTCGAAGCCGAAGAGGCCGGGCTGGACTACGGCCTGCGTCTGCCCGGCCGGGACATCGCGCCGAGCCACGGACCGCAACACCAGCGACACTGCCTGGAGGCCCTGGCGCTGTGCTGACTCCCACCCTGCCCCGCGACGCGCGCGACACCCTGTTCCTGCTGGGCGTGATCGGCTGGATCGTGCTGATGCAGGTGCCGCACATCCCGGCCTGGTGCAGCGCCCTGACCCTGGGCGTACTGGCCTGGCGGGCCCACCAGGCGTGGCGCAACCAACCCCTGCCCGGCTGGGGCTGGCGCCTGGCGCTGCTGGCCGCCGCACTGTGGGGCACCTGGTTCACCCACCGCACCCTGCTGGGGCCGGAGGCCGGCGTCACGCTGATCGTGGTGCTGCTCGCCCTCAAGACCCTGGAACTGCGCGCCCGGCGCGACGCCTTCGTGGTGTTCTTCCTGGGCTTCTTCACCCTGCTGACGCACTTCTTCCATTCCCAGTCGCTGCTGACCGCCATCGGCATCCTGCTGGCCCTGATGGGCCTGCTCACCGCGCTGGTCAACGCCCACATGCCGGTCGGCAGGCCACCCCTGAGGCAGGCCGCCCGGCTGGCTGGTGGCATGGCGCTGCTGGGCACGCCCATCATGGTCGTGCTGTTCGTCCTGTTTCCGCGCTTCTCCCCGCTCTGGGGCATCCCCAGCGACGGCCTGAGCGGGCGCAGCGGGCTGTCGGGCCAGATGCAGGTCGGCCAGATCGCGCGGCTGGCCCTGGACGACAGCATCGCGCTGCGCGTGGCCTTCGAAGGCCCGCCGCCCCCGCCGTCGGAGCTGTACTTCCGGGGCCCGGTGTTCGGCCACTTCGACGGTCTTCAGTGGGAGGCGCTGCCACCGGGCACAGGCAGCGCATCGGGCGCCGCTACCGGCCTGGAGGTTCAGGGCGCGCCCGTTCGCTACCGCGTCACCCTGGAGCCCAGCAACAAGCCCTGGCTGATGGTGCTCGATGCCACCGCCGACGCCCCCGCAGTGCCCGGACACCAGGTCCGCAGGACCCCCGACCTGCAGTGGCTGACCCGCGCGCCCATCACCGACACCGTGCGCTACGACGCGCAAAGCCACACGCACTACCGGCTCGGCCTGGACCAGCCGCCCTGGTCGCTGCGCCCCTACCAGGCGCTGCCCGCCGGCTACAACCCGCGCACCCTGCAACTGGCCCAGGACATCCGGCGCGATGCCGGCCCGCAGGCCACGCCGGCCGAACGGGTCCAGCGGGTGCTGGAGCACCTGCGCAGCGGTGGCTACACCTACACGCTGGAGCCGGGGGTGTACGGCCAGCACACCGCCGATGAATTCTGGTTCGACCGCAAGGCGGGGTTGTGCGAGCACATCGCCTCGAGCTTCGTGGTGCTGCTGCGGGCGATGGACGTACCGGCGCGCATCGTCACCGGCTACCAGGGCGGCGAACGCAACCCGGTCGACGGCGTCTGGACCGTGCGCCAAAGCGACGCCCATGCCTGGGCCGAGGTCTGGCTCCCCGGCGAGGGCTGGACCCGCATCGACCCCACCACCGCCGTGGCGCCCGGGCGCACCGCCTCGCTCGAACGCCTCCGGCCCGCCCCCGGCTTCGTGGGCGCCGCCCTGCTCACGCTCCACCCGAACCTGGCCCTGCAGGTGCGCGCGGTCTGGGAGGCCATGAACAACCACTGGAACCAATGGGTGCTCAACCACACCCAGAGCCGCCAGCTCGACCTGCTCCGGTGGCTGGGCTTCCAGACCCCCAGCTGGGCCGACCTGGCCTATGCCCTGCTGGGCGTGCTGGTGCTGGTGAGCCTGGCCGGTGCCGGCTGGACGCTGTGGGAGCGCCAGCAGCACGACCCCTGGCTGCGCCTGCTGCAACGGGCCCGGCAGCGGCTGCGCCAGGCGGGCCTGCCCGTGCCCGAGCACGCCACCCCGCGGCAGTTGCAGGCCCTGGTGCACCGCCTCTCGCAGGACGGCCTCGACACCACCGAACTGGAACGCTGGTTGCTGGACCTGGAAGCCGTGCGCTACGACCCGGCCCCTTCGGACCGTGCCACACTGCAGGCCTTGAGAGGCCATTTCCGCCACCTCCCGTGGCCGCACCGACCGGCCACCCCGAATCGACCCGCCACCGACCACCGCCCATGACCCGCTCCCGCCGTCGGCCCCGCCCCTTTCCCCTCTTCGCCTGCACCCTGTCCGCCCTGCTGGCCACCTCGACCTGGCCCCTGTACGCCCAGAACCAGGCACTCGCCGCCAAGCGCCCGCCCCCGGAACAAACCCACGCCGGCAGCTACGCCGGACACGAACCGGCGATCCGGCTGGCCCTTGAGCTGACCGAGGGCGAAGGCTGGGAACCGGGCTGGGCCAGTCTATGGATCGCGCAGGCACGGCGCACGCCGGCCGTCATCCGCCTGGTCACCCCGGCGCCGGCGGGCACGCCCAAGAACTGGTCGGCCTACCGCGACCGCTTCATCGAACCGCGCCGCATCGAGGCCGGCCAGCGCTTCTGGCGCAGCCACACCGAGGCACTGCAACAGGCCGAGCAGACCTATGGCGTGCCGGCCTGGCTGATCGTGGGCATCATCGGCGTCGAAACCCTGTACGGACAGCACACCGGAAGCTACCGCACCCTGGACGCCCTGGCGACGCTGGCCTTCGACTTCCCCGCCGAACACCCGCGTGCCGAACAGCGCCGCACCTTCTTCCGCGACGAACTCGCCGCCCTGCTCAAGCTCTCGCGCAGCACCGGCAAGTCCCCGGCCGAATGGCGCGGCAGCTACGCGGGTGCCATGGGCCTGCCGCAGTTCATGCCGAGCAACTGGGGCCGCTTCGGCGTGGACTTCGACAACGACGGTCGCATCGACCTGCTCGACAGCCCCGCCGACGCCATCGGCTCGGTGGCGCGCTATCTGCAGGGCCACGGCTGGCGCACCGGCCTGCCCACCCACTACACGGTGCGCTTCGACCCCGCCACGCTGGACCTGGACACCCTGCTGGCCCCGGACATCCTGCCCACCTTCACCCCCGATGCCATGCAGGCCCGTGGAGCCCACCTGCCGCCTGAGGCCCTCGACCACCCCGGCCCACTCGCCTTGGTGATGATGGAAAACGGCGACCCGGCCCAGGGCGGGGGACCGCGCACCTACGTGGCCGGCACCGAGAACTTCTACGCCATCACACGCTACAACCAGAGCAGCTACTACGCCATGGCGGTCATCGAACTGGGCCGCGCCGTGGAGGCCACCCTGCAACCACCCCGCCCCGGGTAAGTATTTTCCGGTAGCCCCCGCAAGGCCGGCTTGAGGTAACATGGTCCGTTGCCTCAACAACAACGGAGACCTTTCCATGCGCTTGTTCCAGAAAATCGGCTTGGCCGTCGGCCTGGGTGCCGCCCTCGTCACCGGTGCCGCCGTGGCCCAGCAACAGCAGTTCATCAACGTGCTCACCGGCGGTCAGGCCGGCGTCTACTACCCGCTGGGTGTGGCCCTGTCCCAGATCTTCGCCAAGGACATCCCCAACACCCGTTCCACGGCACAGGTCACCCGCGCCTCGGCCGAAAACCTGAACCTGCTGCAGGCCGGCCGCGGTGAGCTGGCCCTGTCCCTGGGCGACGCCCTCTCCGACGCCTGGAACGGCAACGAAGAGGCCGGCTTCAAGAGCAAGCTCGACAAGCTGCGCGGCCTGTCTGCCACCTACAACAACTACATCCAGATCGTCGCCAGCGCCGACTCCGGCATCAAGACCGTGGCCGACCTCAAGGGCAAGCGCGTCTCGGTCGGCGCCGCCCGCTCCGGCACCGAACTCAACGCCCGCGCCATCTTCAAGGCCGCCGGCATCGCCTACGGCGACCTGGCCAAGGTCGAGTACCTGCCCTTCGGCGAGTCGGTCGAACTGATGAAGAACCGCCAACTCGACGCCACCCTGCAGTCCGCCGGCCTGGGCGTGGCCTCCATCCGCGACCTGTCCACCGCCATCAAGATCGTCGTCGTCCCGGTGCCTGCCGACGTGGTGGCCAAGGTGGGCGATGCCGCCTACCAGCCGTCCGTGATCCCGGCCAACACCTACACCGGCCAGACCGCAGACGTGCCCACCGCCGCCATCCCCAACTTCCTGGTCACGCACAGCGGCGTCTCCGACGACACAGCCTACCGCATGGCCAAGGCCATGTACGACAACATCGACACGCTCTACGCCGCCCACAACGCGGCCAAGGCGATCAAGCGCGACAACGCCATCAAGGGCATGCCCGTGCCGCTGCACCCCGGTGCCGAGCGCTACTACAAGGAAGTCGGCCTGATCAAGTGACCGGCACCGACCGGACACCCCGCCCACGGCCTTGCGCCCGGGCCATCAGTGCCTCCTAATCGGCCCCCTTCGCGGGGCCGTTTTCATGATCCACCACGGAGAGTTCCATGAGCGAGACCAAGGACACTCACGCCAGCACGCTGGGCGGCGCGGTTTTCTGGATAGCGATCGCCTTTTCGGCCTACCAGATCTGGATGGCGGCGTTCCATCCCCTGTCGAGCCAGGTGATACGGGCCATCCACGTCGGTTTCGTGCTGCTGATGATCTTCGTGCTCTATCCGCCCTTCGACGCGCGCGAGGGCGGGTTGCGGGTGTTGGGCAAGGCCCTGGGCTGGCTGCTCGGCCTGGCCGGCTTTGCCACCGGCCTCTACCAGTGGGTGTATGAAGCCGACCTGACCGTACGCGCCGGCGAGATCATCGGTGCGGACTGGATCGTGGGCATTGCCGCCATCGCCCTGGTGTTCGAGGCGGCGCGGCGCGTCATGGGTTGGGGGCTGCCGCTGATCTGCGCCATCTTTCTGCTCTACGGCCTGTTCGGCCAGCACCTGCCGGGCACCCTCGCGCACCGGGGCTACGGCTTCGACCAGATCATTGCCCAGCTGGGCTTCGGCACCGAAGGCATCTACGGCACGCCCACCTACGTATCGTCGACCTACATCTTCCTGTTCATCCTGTTCGGCGCCTTCCTGGAACAGGCCGGCATGATCCGCCTGTTCAACGACTTCGCCATGGGCACCGTGGGCCACACGCGTGGCGGGCCGGCCAAGGTGTCGGTGATCTCGTCGGGCCTGATGGGCACCATCAACGGCTCGGGCGTGGCCAACGTGGTCACCACCGGCCAGTTCACCATTCCGCTCATGAAGCGCTTCGGCTACAGCCCGGCCTTCGCGGGCGGCGTGGAGTCCACCTCCAGCATGGGCGGCCAGATCATGCCGCCGGTGATGGGGGCGGTGGCCTTCATCATGGCCGAGACGATCAACGTGCCCTACCTGGCCATCGTCAAGGCCGCCGTCATTCCGGCCATCCTGTACTTCGTCACCGCGTTCTGGATGGTGCACCTCGAAGCCGGCCACAAGGGCCTGCACGGCCTGCCCAAGGAGGAATGCCCCAACCCCTGGACCGCCGTGCGCGAGCGCTGGTACCTGCTGCTGCCGCTGGCCGGGCTGGTGGCCCTGCTGTTCTCGGGCTACACACCGCTGTTCTCGGGCAGCGTCGGTCTGGCCCTGACCGTGATCCTGATCTTCGGCGCCGCCGTCATGACCGGCGTCAAGGGCCTGGCCCTGCGCGGCCTGTTCTGGGTGCTGCTGGGCTTCGCCTGCGCGGGCTTCCTGCAGTTCGGCGTCATCACGTTCTTCGTCATCACACTGGCGCTGATCGCCCTGACCTTCATCCGCCGCGTGGGCGGCGACGCGCGCCAGCTTGCCGTGCGCGCCCTGGTCGAGGGTGCGCGCCACGCACTGCCCGTGGCCATCGCCTGCGCACTGGTCGGCGTGATCATCGGCATCATCAACCTGACCGGGGTGGCCGCCGAACTGGGCGGGCACATCATCGCCATCGGCCGCGAGAGCCTGTTCCTCGCGCTGGTGCTCACCATGCTCACCTGCCTGGTGCTGGGCATGGGCATTCCGACCATTCCGAACTACATCATCACCAGCTCGCTGGCCGCCCCGGTGCTGCTGGAGCTGGGTGTGCCGCTGGTGGTCTCGCACATGTTCGTGTTCTATTTCGGCATCATGGCCGACCTCACGCCGCCGGTGGCGCTGGCCTGCTTCGCCGCCGCGCCCATCGCGCGCGAGAAGGGTCTCAAGATCAGCATCCAGGCGCTGCGGGTGGCCATTGCCGGCTTCATCGTGCCCTACATGGCGGTCTACAGCCCGGCCCTCATGCTGCAGTCCGGCGACTGGACCGACACGGCCTGGATCGTCTTCAAGGCGCTGGTGGCCATCGGCATGTGGGGCGCCGGCGCCATCGGCTACCTGTTCGGCCCGCTGAACTGGATCGAACGCATCGTGGCCATCGTCTCGGCCAGCTTCCTCGTGGTGGCGCTGCCCATCACCGACGAGATTGGCCTGGCCGCGGTGGCGCTGTTCCTGGCCTGGCACGTCTGGCGCAATCGCCGGCGCACGCAGACCGCCTGAGTCGGTTCAAACCGGCACGCAACGCCCATGGACCCGATCGGCATCTGCCTGGCCCTGGCCGCCGCCACGGGCCCGGCGGTTCATGTTCCCGTGCAGCAGTTCACCCTGGCCTGGATGCACACGATCGAGAAGGTCCGCTGGGAGGAGGACTACCGGGTGCAGGCCGCCGCCGACCCCGGAGCGCTGCCCCGGCTGGTCGCCACCGCTGCGCGGGTGAAGGGGTCGGCGGCCGGCATGGAGCCCGCCCCCGACGCCCGGCTGCGCAACGGCTGGTTCGAATACACCCCGGCAGACCCCCACCCTCAGGCGCTGCGCCTGAGCCGCTCGGAATTCGCCGCCGACTACGAACTGTGCACCAACGGCGTCTGCCACCCGCTGGGCCACTGGCTGCCCTCGGACGGGGGCGTGACCGTGATCACCGCCTGCCGCACTCCCTGAGCCCGCATCAGCCGGCCGAAGGCATCAGGAAGTCCTGGGTGATGCGCCCGCCCAGTTCGTTGACGCGGTCCATGAACTGCGTCAGGAAGGCGTGCAGGCCCGTGGCCAGGATTTCGTCGATGCGGCTGTAGGCCAGCTCGGCCCGCAGCTTGCCGGCGCGGCGCTGGGTTTCGCGGGACTGCTCGTTGGCCACCTGCTCCAGGTTGTTGACCAGCTCGTTCAGGCTGGCCAGCAGGCTGCGCGGCATGTCGGCGCGCAGAATCAAGAGTTCGGCCACACGCTCGGGCGTGATGACGTCGCGATACACCTTGCGGTAGACCTCGAAGGCGCTGACGCTGCGCAGGATGGCGCTCCAGTGGTAGAAGTCGTATTCTTGGTCGAGCTCGCTGGCGGTGCCGAAGAAATCGCTCTCGACGGCGTGAAATTTCACGTCCAGCAGGCGTGCGGTGTTGTCGGCCCGCTCCAGGAAGGTGCCCATACGGTAGAAGTGGAAGGCCTCGTCCTGCAGCATGGTGCCAATGGCCACGCCGCGCGACAGGTGCGAACGGAACTTTACCCACTCGAAGAACTCGCCCGGGTCCCGCTCCAGGCCCTTGCCCTGCAGCATGCGGTTGAGTTCGAGCCAGGTCTGGTTCTGCGTTTCCCACAGCTCGGTGGTGAGCGCGCCGCGCACGGCACGGGCGTTCTCGCGGGCGGCCTTGAGGCAGGAGACGATGCTCGACGGGTTGTCCTCGTCGCGCACCATGAAACGCAGCACGTCGCGCGGACGGACCTCGCCGTACTGGTACTCGTAGGCCGACATCAGCTCGCTGATGCGCAGCAGCCCCTCCCAGCCGGCCTGCGCCACGGCGGCCGACTGCGGCAGCAGCGAGGTCTGGTAGTTCACGTCCAGCATACGCGCGGTGTTCTCGGCCCGCTCGGTGTAGCGCGACATCCAGAACAGGTGGTCAGCGGTTCTCGACAGCATCGGGCTTGCCTCTCAGTCTTCCAGTATCCAGGTGTCCTTGGTGCCCCCGCCCTGCGACGAATTCACCACCAACGATCCTGCCTTGAGCGCCACGCGCGTCAGGCCGCCGGGCACCATCTGCACCTCGGTGCCCGAGAGCACGAAAGGCCGCAGATCGATGTGGCGCGGCGCGATGCCCTGCTCCACGTAGGTCGGGCAGGTCGACAGGCTCAGCGTGGGCTGGGCGATGTAGCGCTCAGGCTGCGCCACCACGACCTGCCGGAAGGCCTCGATCTCGGCCTGGGAGGCCGCCGGTCCCACCAGCATGCCGTAGCCGCCGGCGCCATGCACCTCCTTGACCACCAGGTCCTGCAGGTGGGCCAGGATGTAGGCCAGGTCGTCGGGCTTGCGGCCCAGGAAGGTGGGCACATTGGCCAGGATCGGCTTCTCGCCCAGGTAGAAACCGATCATGTCGGGCACGTAGGGGTAGATCGACTTGTCGTCCGCCACACCGGTGCCGATGGCGTTGCACAGCGTCACGTTGCCCTGCCGGTACACGTCGAGCAGGCCGGCACAACCCAGGGTGGAGGTGGGGCGAAAGGCCAGCGGGTCGAGGAAGTCGTCGTCCACGCGACGGTAGATCACGTCCACGCGTTTCGGCCCGCGCGTGGTGCGCATGTAGACGAAGCCGTCGCGCACGAACAGGTCCTGCCCCTCGACCAGCTCGACGCCCATCTGCTGCGCCAGGAAGGCGTGCTCAAAGTAGGCGCTGTTGTACATGCCGGGCGTGAGCACCACCACGGTCGGCTCGGCGGTGTGTGCGGGACCGACCGAGCGCAGCGTCTCCAGCAGCAGGTCGGGGTAGTGGGCCACCGGCGCCACCCGGTTCTCGCTGAACAGCTCGGGAAAAAGCCGCATCATCATCTTGCGGTCTTCGAGCATGTAGCTCACGCCGCTGGGCACGCGGAGGTTGTCCTCCAGCACGTAGTACTCGGCCTCGCCGTGCCCGCCGGGTACCGGCGCGCGCACGATGTCGATGCCCGCGATGTGAGAGTACACGCCCCCGGGCACGTCCACGCCCACCATCTCGGGGCGGAACTGGGCGTTGCGCTCGATCTGCTCGCGCGGCACGATGCCGGCTCTGATGATCTCCTGATCGTGGTAGATGTCGTGGATGAAGCGGTTGAGCGCCGTGACGCGCTGGACCAGGCCCTGCTCCATGCGCTGCCATTCGTGCGCCGGGATGATGCGGGGAATCAGGTCGAACGGGATCAGCCGCTCGGTGCCGGCGCTGGCCTCGTCCTTGTCGCCGTAGACGGCGAAGGTGATGCCGACGCGGCGGAAGATCATCTCGGCTTCCTCGCGCCGGGCCCGCATGGTCTCGTCGGGCTGCTCGGCCAGCCAGCGGGCGTAATGGCCGTAGTGCTCGCGCACCTGGCCCGGGGCGACATGCATTTCGTCGAAGGTCGGTCGGCTCATGGGCGGCTCACGGTGGGATCTTGGGTTGTCCGGCCCATGGTAGCAATTAACGGGCCAATCCGGGGCCCCGGTCTTCGCTCGAGTGTTGCCAATAGCGCCGGTGGGTTTCGCGGTGGCAGGCCAGGGCGTCGGGCACCCAGCTGCGCCAGGTCGCAGCGCCACAGGTGGGGCTGTTGACCCAGGGTATGCCCCTGGCGTCGTAGCGGCGCGTGACCGTCGGCGCCGGGTGGTTGTAGCGGTTGCGGTGGCCCGACTGCACCACGATCCAGCGCGGCCGAACGGTGTTGAGCCACACCGGCCCCGAAGATGTCTTGCTGCCGTGGTGGGCCGACAGCAGCAGCGCCGTGCGCAGGCCCGGGTCCTGCAGCGCGAGCCGGTTTTCCTCCTGCACGGTGATGTCGCCGGTCAGCAGCGCGGTGTGCTCGCCGCTGCCGATGCGCAGCACGCACGATAGCGCGTTGCTGTCGGCCCCGGGGCGGTAGTCCTCGGCCCGGGGGTGCAGCACCTCGAAAGGCACCCCGTCCCAGACCCAGCGCTGGCCGGCCTCGCAACGTGTGAACGGCACCGCCACGCCCTTGTCGAACGGATCGAACGACGCCCACCACTGCACCCGGGAAAACCGCCCGGCAATGGCCTGCATGCCCCCGGCATGGTCGCTGTCGATGTGGCTCACCACCACGGCATCTGGGCGATCACCCAGGCTCCGGAGCAGGGGCAGCAGCACGCGGTGCCCGGCATCGCTGCGCGGCCCGTACACCGGCCCGGTGTCGTACAGCAGGGTGTGCGCGGCGGTGCGCACCAGCACCGCACCCCCCTGCCCCACGTCCGGCACCAGCACCTCGAACCCACCCTGCGGCGGGCGCTGCGGGGTGAACACCAGCGCCGGCCAGAGCAGCAGCAGGCCCCAGGCGCGTACGCTCCACGGCAGGCGCCAGACCAGCAGCACCCCGCCGAGAATGGCGGCCCAGGCCAGCAGCGGTGGCAGCGCCGGACGCTCCACCGCCGCCCAGGGCCAGGCGGCCAGCCAGCCCAGCCAAAGCCCGAGCGCCTGCACGCCCCAGGCCGCCACGTCCCAAAGCACCGGCAGCAGCACCCCCAGCATGGCCAACGGCAGCACCACCAGCGTCACCCAAGGGATAGCGAGCAGGTTGGCCAGCAGGCTGGCGAGCGAGAACTGACCGAAGAACAGCAGCGTCAACGGGGCCAGCGCCACCGTCACCACCGCCTGCTGTCGCAGCATGGCCCGGGCCTGCTGCCTCACGCCTGCCGATCCCGCTCCCGGCAGCGAAGTCGCGAACAGCACCGCCACGGCCACGAAACTGAGCCAGAAACCGGCCTGCAGCAACGCCCAGGGGTCCAGCAGCACCACCGCGTTCATCACCAGCAGCCAGGTCACCGGCCAGGGCCAGCGTCTGGCCCCCAGACGCAGGGCCACCACCACGGCCAGCATCAGCACGGTACGCTGTGCCGGCACGCCACCCCCGGAAAACACCGCGTACAAGGCGGCCAGTGCGACCCCGCCTACCGCCCCCGCCGTGGGAGCCGGCCAGCGCCACAGCAGGCCGGGCCAGACCCCGGCCGCCCGCCGCCACAGACCGCCCAGCACCGCCACGGCCAGCCAGGCGAACATGGTCACGTGCAGGCCCGAGACACTGACCAGGTGCGCCACGCCGGTGATGCGGAACACCTCCCAATCCACCGCGTCGATCGAGGCCTGATCGCCCACCACCAGCGCCGCCAGCACCCCGGCAGCGCGGCCATCGTCCACCCGGTCCAGGATGGCATCTCGCACCACCATGCGCGCCTGGTCCACCGGATGCCACCAGGTGCTTGCCAGCCACTGCGGGGCGGGTGCCTGGCGTCCGGTGCGCACGTAACCGGTGGCGTGGAGGCCCTGCTGCCAGAGCCAGAGCTCGAAATCAAAGCCGTGGGGGTTGGCCTGCCCGTGCGGACGCCCCAGACGCACCGGCAGGCGCCAGCGCTGGCCGGGCTCGATCACCGGCAGCGCGGCCGCAGGGGCCCGCCCCTGGGTAGCCGCCACCGCATCCCCCACGGGCACGAACCCCGTGCCCCACGACAACAGCACACGTTCGGGCACAACCACCGGCTGTCCCTGCCGGTGGGCCGTCTCCACCACGAACTCGAACTGGACGCCCAGTTCGCGCCGGCGCGGCAGCGAAGCCACCCACCCCTCCAGCATCAGGTCCTGCCCTTCCAGATGGGCCGGCAGGGCCTGCGCGGCATGCCAGGCGGCCCGGCCGCCGGTCAGCCCGAACAGCAGGGCCACCGCCGCCCCGGCCAGCAGCAGGTGCCCCGCCACCGCAGCAGCGGGCGCCCCGCAACGCCGCTGCAGGACCCAGCCTCCGGCCACCCCCGCGGCCCCCGCCAGGGCCAGGGCGGCATAAAGCCATGGCATCCACAGGGCCCCCTGCTGCAACTGCAGCCAGGCCCCCGCCAGCGCGCCGATCAGCGCCGCGATCATCATCACCCGCTCCCTGTTGTTCTGTGGTCGGTGTCTACAGCGGCATTATCGGCAACCCCAGAGCACCCCGGAACCCGGACCGATAGAATGGTCCGATCACCCACCGACCATTCAGCGGAGCAAGCCCATGAGCGTCCAGAACCAACTCCAGAACCTCGGCATCACCCTGCCCCCGGTGGCCATACCGGCGGCCGCCTACGTGCCCTTCGTGCAGACGGGCAAGCTCGTGTTCCTGAGCGGTCATATCGCGCGCCAGGACGGCAAGCCCTGGATCGGCCAGCTCGGCCTGACCATGACCACCGACGAGGGCAGGAACGCCGCGCGAGCCGTGGCCATCGACCTGCTGGGGACTTTGCAGGCCGCCTGCCAGGCGGCGGGCACCGACCTCGACGGGGTCAAGCGCATCGTCAAGGTGCTCAGCCTGGTCAACTCCACCAACACCTACACCGAACAGCACCTCGTCACCAACGGGTGCTCCGAACTGCTGGGCCAGGTGTTCGGCCCTCAGGTGGGTGCGCACGCGCGCAGCGCCTTCGGCGTGGCCCAACTGCCCATGGGCGCCTGCGTCGAGATCGAGCTGATCGCCGAACTGGCCTGAGCCCTAGAAAATTTTCAGCGCCACCGCCCCGGCGCAGATGATGCCGACAGCGGTGATCTTGGCCCGCGACACCCGCTCCCCCAACAACACCACCCCGATCAGGGCGGCAAACACCACCGAGGTCTCCCGCAACGCAGCCACCAGGGCGATAGGTGCACGCGTCATGGCCCACAGGGCCAGACCATAAGAGGCCAGGGTACATGCGCCACCGATCAGGGCCAGCCGCCATTCCTGTCGCGCCGCAACCAGCAGCCTGCGCTCCTGGTGGATCATCCAGACCACCCCCATGCCCACCGCCGTCAGCAGGAACATCCATCCGGTGTAGCTGAAGGCGTGGCCGGACAGGCGTGCCCCCTGCCCATCAATCAGTGTGTAGGCCACGATCAAGACTGCAACCCCCAGGGCCAACGCCAGCGACGTCGGCTGCACGGCCCCGCCCCGCCAGGAATCCCGAAGCAGCGCCACCCCCCCCAGGGAGATCAGCGTCACGCCCAGCCAGCCCCCGGCCGAGGGCGACTCCCCCAGCATCGACGCGGCCGCCACGGCCGCCATGGCCGGCGCTGCCCCCCGCATCAAGGGATAGATGAAGCTCAGCTCGGCTTCCCTGTAGGCCAGGGCCAGCAGGGAAAAATAGAGCACATGGACCACGGCCGAAGCGCCCAGAAAAGGCCAGCTCTCCTGCCGGGGCAGAGGCAGCCAGGGCAAAAGAAGCGCGGTCCACACCGCAGCGCCCATAACGATCAGCGAGGTGATATCGAATTTCGATGTCGATGAACGGACCAGTGCATTCCAGGCGGCGTGCAGCGCCGCCCCGAACAACACGATGGCCATGACTTCTGCGGACATGCAACGGCCCCTTGTCTGAGATGCCGCCATTTAACCCCAAGACGCAGGCACGGCCCATCGAGGAACCGATCCGGTGCATGCGTGCATCAAGCTGGCGCGATTCCTGCTTGTCTTTGGTGCAAAGGCCAAGAAAAGGTCTTGATGCATCAAAACGGTTCAATTCTTCCTCCGAGACACACATGGAAGCACTAAAACAGGGCGCAGACACGCTCTTCATCCTCCTCGGCGGCATCATGGTGCTCGCCATGCACGCCGGTTTCGCCTTTCTGGAACTGGGCACCGTGCGCCACAAGAACCAGGTCAACGCCCTGGTCAAGATCCTGGTCGATTTCTCGGTTTCCACCGTGGCCTACTTTGCGGTCGGCTATGGGGTGGCTTACGGCACGCACTTCTTCATTGGCGCCGAAGCGCTGACCGAGCGCAACGGCTATGAACTGGTCAAGTTCTTCTTCCTGCTGACCTTCGCCGCCGCCATCCCCGCCATCGTCTCGGGCGGCATCGCCGAACGCTCCAAGTTCTGGCCGCAGCTCATTGCCACCGCCGTCATCGTCGGCTTCGTCTATCCGTTCTTCGAAGGCATCGTCTGGAACGGCCACTTCGGGGTTCAGGCCTGGATCGAATCGCTGACCGGCGCAGCGTTCCACGACTTTGCCGGCTCGGTGGTGGTGCACGCCGTGGGCGGCTGGATCGCCCTCGGTGCCGTGATGCTGCTCGGCCCGCGTGCCAACCGCTACCGCAAGGACGGCGCCATGAGCGCCCACCCACCCTCCAACATCCCGTTCCTGGCCCTGGGCGCCTGGATCCTCACCGTGGGCTGGTTCGGCTTCAACGTCATGAGCGCACAGACCGTGGACAAGATCTCGGGCCTGGTGGCGGTCAATTCCCTGATGGCCATGGTCGGCGGCACCCTGGCCGCCCTGGTGTTCGGCAAGAACGACCCCGGCTTCGTGCACAACGGCCCACTGGCTGGCCTGGTGGCCGTGTGCGCCGGCTCCGACCTGATGCACCCACTTGGAGCGCTCGTGGTCGGCGGTGTGGCGGGTACCCTGTTCGTCGGCCTGTTCACTCTGACGCAAAACCGCTGGAAAATCGACGACGTGCTTGGCGTCTGGCCGCTGCACGGTCTGTGCGGTGCCTGGGGGGGCATCGCCGCCGGCATCTTCGGCCTGCAATCCCTGGGGGGACTGGGCGGCGTCAGCTTCGGCGCCCAGTTCATCGGTACCCTGCTGGGCGTGGCCTGGGCCCTGGCCGGCGGTTTCGTGGTCTATGGCGTGCTCAAGATGACCACGGGCTTGCGCCTGTCTCAGGAAGAGGAATTCGACGGCGCCGACCTGTCGGTGCACCGCATCCGCGCGACACCGGAGCGCGAAACCAACTGGTAAAGAAAAAGGGGCTCACGCCCCTTTTTTTACGCCGTCACACCAGCCGGAAGATCCGTGCCGGCTTGAAGGTGAAGCTCGCCTCCTTGCCCTTGCGCCCCCGCGCCGCACGGGCGTTGTTCAGGCTGCGGATCTCCAGCGTCTCGTCGCGCGCCTTGCCGCCGCGGCCCACCCCTTCGATGTGCACGCTGCGGGTATAGCTCACCGCGCCGGCCAGGGTGTCCTTGCCCTCCAGGCTCATCAGCATCAGGCCACGGCCGCCCTTGGGCTGCAGCTTCAGTTCCGTGATCTCGAAAGTCAGGATGCGTCCGCCCGCAGACACGCAGCACACGTGCGTGGCCCGCGCGAGCGCGGCCTGCGCCTCGCTGCCCTCGGGGGCCGCGGGCGGGGCGATCACGCCCCCCTCCTGCCCGGCCAGGCGCACCGTCATGCCACCGCTGGTCAGGGCCGGGGCGCACAGGGTCTCGCCGTCGCTCAGCGACACGAAAGCCTTGCCACCCTTCTGACGGCTCACCATGTCGTCCACCGTGGCCAGGAAGCCGTAGCCGCCCGAGCCACTGAGCAGGAGCGCGGAGCCCGCCGCGCCGGCAAAGTAGTGCACCGGCTGCGTGCCCGCCTCCAGGTCGATCAGCGTGGTGATGGGCTGGCCGTCGCCGCGCGCGCCCGGCAGGCCGGCCACCGGCACGCTGTACACCCGCCCATTGCTGCCGAACACGATCAGCGTGTCCACCGTGCGGCACTCGAAGGTGCCGTACAACCCGTCGCCCGCTTTGAAGGCAAAGCCGCCCGCGTCGTGCCCGTGGCCGGTGCGTGCGCGCACCCAGCCCTTGGCGGACACCACCACCGTCACCGGCTCGTCCACCACCTTGATCTCGGCCACCGCCTTCTTCTCGGCCTGGATCAGCGTGCGGCGCTCGTCGCCAAAGGCCTTGGCATCGGCCTCGATCTCTTTGACCATCAGGCGGCGCAAGCTGTTGGGGTTGGCCAGGATGTCCTCCAGCTTGCCCTGCTCCTCGTGCAGCTCTTTCAGTTCCTGCTCGATCTTGATGGCCTCCAGCCGCGCCAACTGGCGCAGGCGGATTTCCAGGATGTCCTCGGCCTGCCGGTCGCTCAAGGAGAAGCGCGCCATCAGCGCGGCCTTGGGCTCGTCCGACTGACGGATGATGGCAATCACCTCGTCGATGTTGAGCAGCACGATCTGCCGCCCCTCCAGAATGTGGATGCGGTCCAGCACCTTGTCGAGCCGGTGCTGCGAACGGCGGGTGATGGTCGTCTGGCGGAAGGCGATCCACTCCGTCAGCATCTGGCGCAGGGTCTTGGGCACGGGCTTGCCGTCCAGCCCCACCATGGTCAGGTTGATGGGGGCCGACGTTTCCAGGCTGGTGTGGGCCAGCAACTGGGTGATGAGTTCGGCCTGCTCGATGCGGCTGCTCTTGGGCTCGAACACCAGGCGCACCGGCGCGTCCTTGCTGGATTCGTCGCGCACGCCGTCCAGTACGGCCAGGATGCTGGCCTTGAGCTGCTGCTGGTCCTGCGTCAGCGCTTTCTTGCCGGCCTTCACCTTGGGGTTGGTGAGTTCCTCGATCTCTTCCAGCACCTTCTGGCTGCTCACTCCGGGGGGCAGTTCCGTCACCACCAGTTGCCACTGGCCGCGCGCCAGGTCTTCGATCTTCCAGCGCGCGCGCACCTTCAGGCTGCCACGGCCGGTGCGGTAGGCGTCGGCAATGTCGCCGGCGGTGCTGATGATCTGGCCGCCGCCCGGGTAGTCCGGCCCGGGCAGCAGGGCCAGGAGTTCGTCGTCACCGAGCTTGGGGTTCTTCACCAGCGCCACACAGGCGTCGGCCACCTCACGCAGGTTGTGGCTGGGAATCTCGGTGGCCATGCCCACCGCAATGCCGCTGGCGCCGTTGAGCAGCACGAAGGGCAGGCGCGCGGGCAACTGGCGCGGTTCCTCGGTGGAGCCGTCGTAGTTGGGAATGAAGTCCACCGTGCCCTGGTCGATCTCGTCCAGCAGCAACGAACTGATCCTGGCCAGCCGCGCCTCGGTATAGCGCATGGCCGCGGCACCGTCGCCGTCGCGGCTGCCGAAGTTGCCCTGCCCGTCGATCAGCGGGTAGCGCTGCGCGAAGTCCTGCGCCATGCGCACCAGCGCGTCGTAGGCGGCCTGGTCACCGTGCGGGTGGAAGCGACCCAGCACGTCGCCCACCACGCGGGCGCTCTTCACGGGCTTGGCCCCGCTGTTGCCCGAAAAACCCAGGCCCATGCGTTGCATGGAATACAGAATGCGGCGCTGCACCGGCTTCTGCCCGTCGCACACGTCGGGCAACGCGCGGCCCTTCACCACGCTCAGCGCGTATTCCAGGTAGGCGCGCTCGGCGTAGGCGGCCAGGCTGTCGGGGTCGCCCACGGGCTCGGTGGGCTGGTCGTTCGGGGGGTTCAGCAGGTCAGCGGACATGCGGGCGTTTATACCGGATGTTCAGGCGGAGCCTTCCCGCGCTGCGGCGGGCCACCCGCCTCAATCCCATTGCCGGCTTACGCCGTATGTGTTAGAAATGCTTCCACCCCGGGCGCGCCCATTTCCACCGGATGGCACTTGCCTTGGCCCACCACGAAGCGCTTGACCCAGTGCACATACTCCCGCTCGGTGCCCAGGCTGCAGGGTAGCCCCCCGAAATGCATCGGGCTGAGAAGTAGATTCATGCGGTCATGGCCAACGGCTGAGAAGAAACCATGAAACCAGTCCGCCTCGCGTTCTTTGTGCTTCTTGTCCTCTCCACCGCCGCCGACGCGCAGATGCGCGGCAAGCGCATGGGCGGTGGCGAGGCCGACACCACTGGCGGGATGGTCGAGCGACGCGAAGCGGTGATCGAGGCAACCGGCCTGACGCCGGTCTTTCAGGACGGCTACACCTGCGAGCCGGTTTCCTCGCCTTACGGCTCGCCGACGCGCTACGACGGCAGCCAGCGGCGCATGGACCGCAACGGCGGCCTGCACGGCGGCATGGACATCACTTTGACCGATGGCACGCCGCTCTTGGCCGTCGCCAATGGCGAGGTGATCGCCAAGGGCGAGGGCGGCCAGCTCGAAGGCATTTTCCTGTGGCTGCGCATCGCGCCGGAAGACAGCGGCCAGCCCTTCTGGACCTTCGCCAAGTATCAGCACCTGTCCGCCCTGCCGACACTGGAAGTCGGTGCCCGCGTGACGGCGGGACAGGCCGTCGCCCTGTCCGGTGGCACCGGCACCGCAGGCGGCCACTACGGCGCTGCGGGCTATCCGCACCTCCATCTGTCCACGTACTACGGCCCTTCCGGCGAATTCGCCGTGCTGGGCACATTCCAGTCACTAGTGAAAGGCGAGGGCGCGGTATCCGGCGACCCGCTGCGCCTATATCTGCCCGGCGGTGAACTGTTGGCCAACACGGCTGCGCGCAAGGTGGCGGTTCCGGTCGTCGGACCGGACGGCGCAGCCGTACCGGCCGGCAGCAAGGTCGTCTGGCCGGTCGCCTGCCAGCTCAAATAGGCCACGCCGGATGAGCGACATCACAAAATACGACAAGGCACACGAAGCCGAACTGATTGCACTTCTGGAGTCCGAACCAGACTGGAATGCCTTCACGAGCCCCGAGGCCATCGACACGTTGAAGGATGCCCTGCTGCGCAGCGAGACCTATGTCTGCACCACCGAAGGCAAAGTCTGCGGGTACCTGCGCGCCCTGGTCGATGGCTTCGGCATCTACGTCAGCGAACTGTATGTGGCACCCAGCCACCGCAACCGTGGCCACGGCCGGCAACTGCTGCAGAAGATCCAGCAGCAGCACCCGCAGCAGAACGTCTACGTCCTGTCCGACGAAGACCTGTACTACGAGAAACTGGGCTGCAAGCGCGTTGGCTCGGTGTTCCAGCTGTAGGGACGACTCAGTAATGAAATCGCAACTGCGCTATCTGGGGTTCGTCGCCGTCAACCCGGTACACCAGGCGGTGCTCGTCGGTGATGCGGTGTGACCAGAAGCCCGAGAGGGCGTGTTTGAACGGCTCTGGCTTTCCATCACCGGCAAACGGTTCGCGCTGGATCTCGCGTATCAGTTTGTTGATGCGCTCGACCATCTTCCGTTCCTGTTTCTGCCAGTACAGATAGTCGCCCCACGCCTCATCGGCGAAGACCAGCTTCACTTGGCCAACTTCCGTTCCACACCCTTTCCGGCGTTCAGTTGCTCGGCCGCCGCGAGAAGGCGCTTGGCGTTGGCGGGTGTGCGCAGCAGATAGGGGGTTTCTTCCAGCGCCTGGCAGTCTTCGAGCGAGAGCATCACCACCGACTGTTCTTTGTTGCGGGTGATAATCAGCGCTTCGTGGTCGTTGCAAACGCGGTCCATCGTGCTGGCCAGGTTTGCCCGCACCATGGTGTAGGGGATTGCATCCATTTCGGGGCCTTTCATCTGTACGTTTTATGTGCATGATTGCCTGCCTTTTGTCCATTGCTGACCGCCATCCAGTTGCGCATTCCACGAACCATGCCCACCCTGCTCACCCCCCAGATCCGGCAAGCCGCCGAACGCAGCGTCCTGTGCTGGCTGGCCACGGCCGATGCCAGCGGCCAGCCCAACGTCTCGCCCAAGGAAATCTTCGCCCTGCTGGACGACGATCACATCGCCGTGGCCCACATCGCCTCGCCAGCCACGGCACGCAACATCGCGGCCAACCCGCTGGTCTGCCTGAGCTTCGTGGACGTGTTCGTGCAGAAGGGCTACAAGGTCATGGGCACGGCCACCCTGGTGCAGCCGCCCGACCCGGCATTCGAGCGCTGGGGGCAACCGCTGCGCGCCATGGCCGGTGAGCGCTTTCCCATCCACGGCGTGTTCGTGGTGCGCGCCACGGCCGTCGAGTCCATCGTCGCGCCGAGCTACCGGCTCTACCCCACGGAAACCACCGAAGCGTCGCAAATCGAGTCGGCGCTGCGCACCTACGGCGTCGGCCGCAACCTCACCCCCCTTGACCTTCACAGGAACACAGCGATGCGACTGCTGCTTGCGATCTTTCTGCCCTGGCTCCAATTCTTCACGATCGGACGCCCTTTTGCCGACATCATCTGCCTGCTCCTGCAAATCACCATCATCGGCTGGATTCCGGCCGCGCTCTGGTCGGTCTATGCCCTGAGCCAGTACAAGACCGACCGGAAGATCGAAAAGGCCCTGGGCCGCAGCGTCTGAAGCCGCTTACACGTCGATCTCCACCGCATCCCCGCGCAGCTCCATGAGTTCGCGGCGCGCGGCGGCCTCGCCCTTGCCCATGAGCTGCGTGATGCGCGCCTCGGTGGCGGCAAAGTCCAGGTCGCCGAGTTGCACGGGCAGCAGTCGGCGCGTGTCGGGGTTGAGCGTGGTGTCCCACAGCTGTTCGGCGCTCATCTCCCCCAGGCCCTTGAAACGGCTGATCGGACATTTCTCGCGCGGCACGCCGTCCTTGGCGCATTTGTCCAGGATGGCGGTGAGCTCGCCCTCGTCGAGCGCGTAGAACTTGGCCGCGGGCTTCTTGCCGCGCGCGGGCACGTCCACGCGGAACAGCGGAGGGCGCGCCACGAACACGTGCCCGGCCTCGATCAGCTTGGGAAAATGCCGGAAGAACAGCGTGAGCAGCAGCACCTGGATGTGTGAGCCGTCCACGTCGGCGTCGCTCAGGATGCAGATCTTGCCGTAGCGCAACCCGCTGAGGTCGGGCGTGTCATGGGGGCCGTGCGGGTCCACGCCGATGGCCACGGCGATGTCGTGGATCTCGTTGTTGGCGAACAGGCGGTCGCGCTCGACCTCCCAGGTGTTGAGCACCTTGCCGCGCAAGGGCAGGATGGCCTGGCATTCCTTGTCGCGGCCCATCTTGGCGCTGCCGCCGGCGCTGTCGCCTTCCACCAGAAACAGCTCGTTGTGGGCCAGGTCTTTGCTCTCGCAGTCGGTGAGCTTGCCGGGCAGCACGGCCACGCCGGAGCCCTTGCGCTTTTCCACCTTCTGACCGGCCTTCTGGCGCGTCTGCGCAGCCTTGATGGCCAGTTCCGCCAGCTTCCTGCCGAAGTCCACGTGCTGGTTCAGCCAGAGTTCGAGCGCCGGGCGCACGAAGCTGCTCACCAGCCGCACGGCATCGCGCGAATTGAGCCGTTCCTTGATCTGGCCCTGGAACTGCGGGTCCAGCACCTTGGCAGAAAGCACGTAACTGGCGCGGGCGAACACGTCTTCGGGCAGCAGCTTGACGCCCTTGGGCAGCAGGGCGTGCAGTTCGATGAAGCTTTTCACCGCCTGGAACAGGCCGTCGCGCAGGCCGCTGTCGTGCGTGCCGCCGGCGCTCGTGGGAATGAGGTTGACGTAGCTTTCGCGCACTGGCGCGCCGTCTTCGGTGAAGGCCACCGCCCAGACCGCGCCCTCGCCCTCGGCGAAGCTTTCGTCGCCGGCGTCGGCGTAGCCCTCGCCCTCGAACAGCGGGATCACTGGCTCGCCGTTGAGCGTCTGCTGCAGGTAGTCGCGCAGGCCGCCCTTGTACTGCCAGGTCTGGGTATCCTTGGTTTTCTCGTTGGTCAGGGAGACGATGACGCCGGGCATGAGCACGGCCTTGCTGCGCAGCAGGTGCACCAGCTCGTTCTGCGGCAGGGCGGCCGATTCGAAGTACTTCGCGTCGGGCCACACACGCACCGTGGTGCCCAGCTTGCGGTCGCCCTCGCCGGCAGGGCGGCGGCTCAGGGGCTCCACCACGTCACCGCCGGCAAACACCATGCGCGCCACGTGGCCCTCCCGGTGGCTGCTCACCTCCAGCCGCTTGGCCAAGGCGTTGGTCACGCTCACGCCCACGCCGTGCAGGCCACCCGAGAAGCTGTAGGCCCCGCCCTTGCCCTTGTCGAACTTGCCGCCCGCGTGGAGCCGCGTGAACACGAGTTCGATCACCGGCGCGTTTTCCTCGGGGTGGATGCCGTGCGGGATGCCGCGCCCGTCGTCCTCCACGCTGACGGAGCCATCGGCGTGCTGCGTGACGCGGATGCGCTTGCCGTGGCCTGCGAGGGCCTCGTCGGCGGCGTTGTCCAGCACCTCCTGCACGATGTGCAGCGGGTTGTCGGTGCGGGTGTACATGCCCGGGCGCTGCTTGACAGGCTCCAGGCCCTTGAGCACACGGATGGAGCCTTCGGCGTAGCCCTGGGTATTGACGGGGGTGGGTCGGTCGGTCATGGTGCCGGATTGTAGAGAGCGGTAGTAACATGTCCCTGCCATGAAAATTCTCAAGATCACCGCGGCCGTCGCCGCCGCCCTGCTGGTGCTGCTGGCTGCCCTGGCCGTGGCGCTGTTCCTCGTGTTCGATGGCGAGCGCATCCGGCGTGAACTCACGCAGGCCGTGGAGCAGCGCACCGGCCGCGTGCTCACGGTCTCGGACGAGGTGTCCCTGGCGCTGTGGCCCCAGGTGGCGGTGCGCATCGGCCCGTCCACCCTGTCCGAACCCGGTGGCAAGGAAGGCTTTGCCCGCTGGGAAGGGCTCAGTGCCGCCGTGGAGGTCAGCCCGCTGCTTGCGGGCGAGGTGGTGGTGCGTGAGGTGGCCATCCAGGGCCTGGAGGCCACGCTGGTCCAGCGCCGCGACGGCACGCTCAACATCGCCGACCTGATGGCGCTGGGGGCCTCTGGGGCGGCGCCCACCCCCGCACCCCAGGACCGGCCGGCCGCCCTGCCCCGCACGCGCATGGACGCTATCGCCCTGGAGCGGGCCCGCCTGACCTGGCGCGACGCCAGCGGCGCGTCCACGCTGGTGGAACTCAGCACCCGGGCCACGGACATCGCGGGCGAAGGCGAACGGCTTGCCATCGGTCGATGGACATTCGACGCCACCGTGGCGGCCGGCACAAGCCGCCTGTCCGCCCGCGTGAACTCGCCGCTGGACGTGGATCTGGCCCAGACGCGGCTGACCCTGTCTTCGCTCAGCGGCGAACTCGACATCCGCCACCCCGCCTTGCCCGACCAGCGCCTGAGCCTGCCGCTGACGGGCCAGGCCACGCTGAACTGGGGCGCCTCCACCGCCGAGGCCAGCCTGGGCAGCCAGCTCGATGGCAGCCCCGTCAAGCTCGGCATGCAGGTGGGCGCGTTCTCGCCGCTGTCCCTCAAGCTGGACCTGGACATCGAACGCCTCAACGCCGACCGTTTCGCCGGCCCGCCGCCGACCGGCGACCAGCCCCCGTCCCCCCAACAACCCGGCAAAGGCCCCGCCCCGATCGACCTCAGCGGCCTCAATGCCCTGAATGCGCGGGCCAGCGTGCGCATCGGTGAACTGCGCGCCAGCGGCCTCACCCTCAACGACCTGCGGCTGGGCGTGAACGCCCGCCAGGGCCGCGTGAACGTCTCGCCCATGAATGCCACGCTTTATGGTGGGACGCTCTCCGGTACCGCCAGCCTGCAGACCGCTGGCAACCGCCTGGCGCTGCGCCAGACGCTGACCGGGGTGTCGATCGCACCCCTGCTCAAGGACCTCGCCGGCAGCGACAAGCTCGAAGGCAGCGGCAACGTGGCCCTGGACCTCGCCACCCAGGGGCCGACCACCGACCAGTGGCTGCGCGCCTTGCAGGGCAACGCCCGCATCGCGTTGAAGGACGGCGCCATCCGGGGCATCAACATCGCCCAGACCCTGCGCAACGCCAAGCAGATGCTGGGCAGCGCGCGCACCGCCTCCATCGAATCCGATCCTGCCCAGAAGACCGACTTCAGCGAACTGTCGGCCAGCTTCCAGATCAGCCAGGGCATCGCCCGCAACAGCGACCTCAGCCTCAAGGCGCCGCTGGTGCGCGTGGCCGGTGAGGGCAGCGTGAACCTGCCCGAGCAGACGCTGGACTACCTGCTCAAGCCCACGCTGGTGGCCACGAGTCAGGGACAGGGCGGGCGCGACGCCGACAGCCTGCGCGGCGTGACCGTTCCGATCCGCCTGACCGGCCCCCTGGCCCAGCCGGACTGGCGGCTGGAGGTGGGGGCCGCGCTGGCCGACTCGGTCAAGTCCGCCGTACAGGAGAAGGCCCAGCAAAAACTCGAGGAAAAACTCCAGGGCGGCGCGCAGGACAAGATCGGCGACCGATTGCGCGGGCTGCTGGGGCGCTGAAGCGACCCGGGCGCGTTTTGGGTAGGATCGGCGGATGTCCCTCTCTTCCTCCACCGTGAACCCTCCCAAACTTTCCGCCCTGCAGGTGCTGGCCTGCGGCGCCGCCATCGTGACGCTGTCCATGGGCATCCGCCACGGCTTCGGCCTGTGGCTGCAACCCATCACCCAGGACCAGGGCTGGACCCGCGAGACCTTCGCCTTCGCCATGGCGATCCAGAACCTGTCGTGGGGTCTGTTCGGCATCTTCGCGGGCATGCTGGCCGACCGTTTCGGCGGCTTCCGGGTGCTGATCGGTGGCGCCTTTCTGTACGCGGCGGGCCTGGTCGGCATGGCCTTGTCCACGTCCTCGCTGCTGTTCGCGCTGACGGCCGGTGTCCTCATCGGGGCGGCCCAGGCCGGCACGACCTACGCGGTCATCTACGGCATCATCGGACGGCAGATCCCTCCCGAGCGCCGCTCCTGGGCCATGGGCATGGCGGCGGCGGCCGGCTCCTTCGGCCAGTTCCTGATGGTGCCGGTCGAAGGCTTCCTGATCGCCCGCTTCGGCTGGCAGGAGGCGCTGCTGGTCCTGGGGGCCTCGGCCCTGCTGATCACCCCCCTGGCCTGGGGCTTGCGCGAACCCGGGTTCACCGGGCAGGCCACCCCCGTCCCGCGCGAACAGACCATCCTGCAGGCCCTGCGCGAGGCCTTCGGCTACCGCAGCTTCCAGCTGCTGATGGCGGGCTATTTCGTGTGCGGTTTCCAGGTGGTGTTCATCGGCGTGCACATGCCCAGCTACCTCAAGGACAACGGCCTGTCGCCCCAGGTGGCGAGCTACGCGCTGGCGCTCATCGGCCTGTTCAACGTGTTCGGCACCTATGCCGCCGGCGTGCTCGGCCAGCGCCTGGCCAAACGCAAGATCCTGTCCTTCATCTACCTGATGCGCTCGGCGGCGATATCGCTGTTCCTGCTGGCGCCGCTGACGCCCTGGAGCGTGTACATCTTCGCCAGCGCCATGGGGTTGCTGTGGCTGTCCACCGTGCCCCCCACCAACGCCATCGTGGCCCAGGTCTTCGGCATCGCGCACCTGTCGATGCTGGGCGGCTTCGTGTTCTTCAGCCACCAGATCGGCAGCTTCATGGGCGTCTGGCTGGGCGGCCTGCTCTACGACCGCACCGGCAGCTACGACATCGTCTGGTACATCTCGATCGCCCTGGGCGTGTTTGCCGCGCTGGTGAACTGGCCGGTGCGCGAAACCCCGATCCAGCGCGGCCCCACGCGGGTCATCTCGGGGGCTGCGGCATGATGCCGGGGCGCTGGGTGCACGTGCTCGCCGGCTCTGCGGCGATCGCCGCCCTGCTGGGCGTGTTCCTGCTCTACACCCAGCCCGACTTCCTGCGCGATCTGGCGGACCAGCTCTGGGCCTGCTTCTGATGACAGCCCCGCACGGTTCACAGACACCATCGGACTGGGTGCGCCGCTGGGCGCATCTGATTCCGGATCGGCCCGGCGGCGCACTGGTGCTTGACCTCGCCTGCGGTCACGGCCGCCACAGCCGCTGGCTGGCACGCCAGGGCTGCATCGTCACGGCCGTGGACCGCGATGCCGACGCGCTCGCCAGCCTGGCCGACCTGGCCCCGCTGGTGCGCCCGCTGCAGGCCGACATCGAAGACGGCCCCTGGCCGTTCGACGCCCAGCGCTTCGACGCGGTGGTGGTCACGAACTACCTGTGGCGCCCGCTGTGGCCGCGCATCCTCGACAGCCTGGCGCCGGGCGGCATTCTGTTGTACGAGACCTTTGCGCACGGAAACGCCAGCGTCGGCAAACCCTCCCGGCCCGACTTCCTGCTGCAGCCGGGCGAGCTGCTGCAGGTCTGCACCGGCCTGCGCGTGGTGGCCTACGAGGACGGCTACCTGGACGATCCGCCCCGCTACGTGCAACGCATCGCCGCCATCGGGCCTGAACCGACAACCGCCGCCGATCCGCCCCCACGCCACCCCCTGCGCGCCGCTGGGTAGAATGCGCGTTTGAACCCCATACGCCCAAAGATTCCGCTATGAACCCGATCACCGGCAGCATCGTGGCCCTGGCCACCCCCATGCAGGACGATGGCAGTGTCGACTACCCTGCCCTGCGCAAGCTGATCGACTGGCACATTGCCGAAGGCACCGACTGCATCGGCGTGGTCGGCACCACGGGCGAGTCGCCCACGGTCAGTGTCGAGGAACACTGCGAGATCATCCGCGTCTCGGTCGAACAGGCCAAAGGGCGCGTGCCCATCATGGCCGGCTGCGGCGCCAACTCCACCGCCGAGGCCATCGAACTGGCGCGCTACGCCAAGAACGTCGGCGCCGACTGCCAGCTGCAGGTGGTGCCCTACTACAACAAGCCCACCCAGGAAGGCCAGTACCAGCACTTCAAGGCGATCGCCGAAGCCACCGGCGACCTGCCCATCGTGCTCTACAACGTGCCCGGCCGCACCGTGGCCGACATGGCCCACGACACCGTGCTGCGCCTGGCCCAGGTGCCGGGCATCGTCGGGATCAAGGAAGCCACCGGCAACATCGAGCGCGCCCAGTGGCTGATCAAGGAAACCCCGGCCGATTTCGCCGTCTACTCCGGGGACGACCCCACCGCTGTCGCCCTCATGCTCTGCGGCGGTCAGGGCAACGTGAGTGTCACGGCCAACATCGCCCCGCGCCTGATGCACGAACTGTGCGTGGCCGCCATGGCGGGCGATGCCAGGACCGCCATGTCGATCCAGATGCGCCTGATGCCGGTGCACAAGCACCTGTTCATCGAGGCCAACCCGATTCCGCTCAAGTGGGCGATGGCCCGCATGGGACTGTGCGGCGCCACCATGCGCCTGCCCATGACCCCGCTGACCCCCGCCAACGAGCCCGTGGTCGAGCGGGCACTGCAGGCCGCCGGCCTGCTCTGATCGCCCCCATCCGGCTCACACGTCCTTCGAACCTGTCAGACCCACCAGGCCGCCCATGAAACCGAACCCCACCCAGCGTTTTGCCTTCCGTTTCCAACCGCACAACGGCCCCCTGCCGCGTTGGACGGCCCTGGCCCTGGCCACCGTGCTGGCCTCCGGCTGCTCGGTCCTGCAGGAAGACAAGATCGACTACAAGAGCGCCAAGCAGGTCAATGCGCTGGAGGTTCCGCCCGACCTGACCCAGCTGACCCGCGAGACCCGCTACAACCTGCCAGGCAACGTGGTCACCGCCAGCGGCTACCAGGTCAGCCAGCCCAGCCAGACCGTGCCCACGGCAGCGGCCCAGGTGGGCGACGTCCGCATCGAGCGCGCCGGCTCGCAGCGCTGGCTCGTGGTGAACCGCCCGGCCGAGGCCCTGTGGAGCCCGGTGCGCGATTTCTGGCAGGAGAACGGTTTCCTGCTGACGCTCGACCAGCAGAACCTGGGCCTGATGGAAACCGACTGGGCCGAAAACCGCGCCAAGCTGCCACAGGACTTTATCCGCTCCGCCCTGGGCCGGGTCTTTGACAGCCTGTACTCCACCGCCGAGCGCGACCGCTTCCGTACCCGCATGGAGCGCACGGCCAGCGGGGGTACCGAGATCTACATCAGCCACCGCGGCATGGTCGAGGTCTATCAGAGCGAACGCGACGACAACACCGTCTGGCAACCCCGTCCGGCCGACCCGGAACTGGAGGCCGAATTCCTGCGCCGGCTCATGGTCAAGCTGGGCGTGACCCAGGAACAGGCCCAGGCCGTGCTGGCCAGCGGGGCGACGCAGCCCATGGCACGCCTGGCCACCGCCAACGGCCAGCAGGTGCTTCAGATCGACGAAGGCTTCGACCGCGCCTGGCGCCGCGTCGGTCTGGCGCTGGACCGCACCGGCTTCACGGTCGAGGACCGCGACCGCTCCCAGGGCACATACTTCGTGCGCTATGTCGCGCCCGACGCGACCATCACCACCAAGCCCGGCTTCTTTGGCCGCCTGTTCGGCTCCTCCAAGGCCAAGGAAGCCGAACCCGTGCGCTACCGGATCAAGGTGGCCAGCACCGAGAGCCGCACCAGCGTGTCGGTGCTCAATGCCCAAGGCCAGCCCGATGCCTCGGCCAGCGCCCAGAACATTCTCAAGCTGATCGTCGAAGACCTGAAGTAAGGGCCCCTCCGGAGGGAGCGGTCGTGCGCCTGGCTTGGCCGGCGCGCCGTTGCCCGGTGCCCTACAGAAGCAAAAAAACCGCCAGACCGTGAGGCCTGGCGGTTTTTTCGAAGGGATTCAGCGAATTACTGCTTCTTCTCTTCTGCGGGAGCAGCCGGAGCTGCTGCGTCGGCAGCCGGAGCGGCCGGTGCAGCTGCGTCGGCGGCCGGTGCGGCTGCATCAGCGGGGGCTGCGGCAGGTGCAGGCGTTGCTGCAGGTGCTTCCACAGCGGGCGCTGCTGCAGGTGCGGGCGCTTCTTCTTTCTTGCCACAGGCGGCCAGGGCCACAGCAGCCATCAGGGCGGCAATCACGAGAGACTTGTTCATTTGAACCAACAATAAAAGAAATCCGGGACTATGGTTTTTGCACCGGTTGCCGCCATCCCGATGGGCAGCATCCAGCGAATCCGACGCACCACTTTCGACAAGCTTTGCACCAGATCGGCGCGGATCATACGTCCGAAAGTCAACCGGGATTACCCCAAAATCAACTTTATTTTCAAAACCCGGTTTGTGTTGCTGGCAAACAACTTCACAGCCCCAGAGTGGTGACCGAAAACGACGGGGCGGCGACCCGCCAGCGGGCCTCCAGCCGGTCCAGCAACTGCATCCGGGCGGTCCGATCGAGGGTGGCCAGGCTGATGTTGTGCTCGACATCGATCCGCTCGAACGACCAGCCGGGCGTCCACATGGCGCTGGGAATCACGCCCCCCGGTCCACGCCCGGTCGCACGGGCTTCGACCCGGTGCGACCACAGCGACCGCCAGGAGACAAAGCGCGCTTGCCCCGCCTGAAGCAAGCGGTAGTCCGATGCCAGCAGGCGCAGCCGGCGCCCACTGCGGACCCAGGCGTTCAGGTGCTCCACCACGGCCCGCTCCCCCAGGGGCCAATCGGCAAAGTTCGGGTCGCACCAGAACATTTCCTGACACCCTTCGGCCGCCGCGGCCGCCAGCGCGTTGTGAACCAGGCCGCGGAAGGCCTCAATCCCCTCCAGGCGGCCCTGGGGCCAGGGAGATGCGGCGTCCATCAGACCTCCATCCGGTGCAACCAGCCCGCCAGGAACCACTCGCCCAGCAGGGCCTGGGCGTCGGCACTGGCGCGCCGCACAAGGGGTGCATCGAGTTCACGCCGGTCGGCCAGTTGGCGCATCAGGCGGGCGTCGGCACCGGCGGCGCGGAAGGCTTCGCCGTTGATGAAGATGTGGCGCTCGTCGTACATCATCCGCGTGCGGCGGTCGAGCCGCAGTGCCCCGGGAAGCCAGTCCCCTGGTGGCTCATCGAACCACACGTTCGGCTTGGGCTCGGTCATCACCTCGCCCAGTGCCCGCGCCAGGGCCTGGGGCTGTTCGACCAAGCGGCGCAAACCCTCGGCCGCGAACGCCTGCAGGGCCTCGGGGATGGCGGCGGGGTGCTCGGTGGCCGGCTGCGCCGGGTCGCGGTAGAGTCGCTCGTCTTCGTGGTCGTCGGCCAGGCGCTGCGCGATCTCGCCGGCCAGCCCACCGCGCTGCGGCACCCGGAAACCCACCGAATAGGTCATGCAGTCACCGCCTTCGGCAATGCCGTCGTGGGCCCAGCGGGGGGGCAGGTAAAGCATGTCGCCCGGCTCCAGCACCCACTCCTGTTCGGGCACGAAGTTCGACAGGATCTTCAGCGGCACCCCCTCCTGCAGGGACAGGTCCTTCTGGCGGCCGATGCGCCAGCGCCTGCGGCCACTGGCCTGCAGCAGGAACACGTCGTAGCTGTCGAAGTGCGGCCCCACGCCCCCGCCATCGCTGGCCCAGGAGATCATCAGGTCGTCCAGCCGCGCGTCGGGCACGAAGCGGAAACCCTGCATCAGCCGGTGCACGGCATCCACGTGCAGGTCCACCCCCTGCACCAGCAGGGTCCAGTTCGGGCGGCTCAGGGCCGGCAGGGCCGAGCGGGGAAACGGGCCATGGCGCAAGGCCCAGCCCTTGCCCGGGTGCTGGACGATCAGGCGCGACTCCACACCCTCGCGGCCCGCCAGGTCGAACAGTTGGGCGCGCCTCAGCAAGGGCTGAAAACCCGGGATGGCCTGCCGGATCAGCAGCGGCCGCTTCTGCCAGTGCTGGCGCATGAAGCGCTGTGGCGTCATGCCCCCCAGCAGGGCCAGGGGCGTTTCGGGACCAGGGGGCGGGGTTGCGGCAAAGAGGTCGAGGGAAGTCATGGGACAATTGTCCAATGAAAATCACCCCGCAATGCGTCGTATCCCTGACCTGGACGCTGAAAGACACCCTGGGCGAAGCGCTCGACGAACTCGACGAACCGGTCGAGTTCCTGCTCGGCGGCGACGACCTGCTCGCCAAGATCGAGGAAGCCCTGCAGGGGCATGGCCCGGGCGACGAACTCGAACTGCACCTGGAACCCGAGCACGCCTTCGGCGATTTCGACGACCAGCTGCTGTTCCTGGAACCCCGCAGCGCCTTTCCGGCCGAGCTGGAGGAAGGCATGGCCTTCGAGGGCCTGCCCGCCGGCTGCCACCCGGATGCTCCGCGCAACAAGCTCTATTTCGTGAGCGAGATCTACCCCGAGCACGTGGTGCTGGACGCCAACCACCCGCTGGCCGGCATCGCGCTGCGTCTGCACCTGAAGGTCCATGCCGTGCGCGAGGCCGCGCCGGATGAGATCGGACGCGGCACGCTGGGCACCGGCTTCTTCTCGCTGGACCCGCAGGACTGAGCTGGGCCGGGGCCGCGCGCTCGCTCAGGCGCGGCCGGTGGAGCCGTAGCCCCCGGCACCGCGCACCGTTTCGGCGGCAAAGTCATCGACGAGGTTGAACGTGGCCTGCACCACAGGCACGATCACCAGTTGCGCGATGCGCTCCATCGGCTCGATCGTGAAGGCCACGTCGCTGCGGTTCCAGGCACTCACCATGAGCTGGCCCTGGTAGTCGCTGTCGATCAGCCCCACCAGGTTGCCCAGCACGATGCCATGCTTGTGGCCCAGGCCGGAGCGCGGCAGGATGAGCGCCGCGTAACCGGGATCCGCCAAGTGCATGGCCAGACCCGTGGGCACCAGTTGCCATGCGTTGGGCGCCAGGGTCAGAGGGGTGTCGAGGCAGGCGCGCAGATCCAGCCCGGCGCTGCCGGGCGTGGCGTAGGCGGGGGGCTGCCCCTTGAGCCGGTCGTCGAGGATGCGAACGTCGATCTGCACGCCACCCCCTCAGTTGCCCTGCTTCATCGACTCGCGCAGGGCCCGCATCGGGTCTTCGTCGGCCTGTTCCGCCTCTGGCTCAGGCTCAGGCGCTGGTTCGGCAGGCGCGAACGGATCGGCCGTGTTGCTGTCGAAATCGATGGTGGGCATGTCACGCAGCATGTCGCCGATCGCGCTTTCATCGACCACGACCGGTTTGCTCAGACTGCCGGTGACCAGCTGCGGCTGCCAGAGCAGCAGAACCACCATCAGCACCTGGATCACGATGAAGGCGATCGAACCCTTGTAGATCTGGGCCGTGGTGACCGCGCGAATCCGCTTGCCCGAAACCTTGTCGGTGTAATCCTCGCGCGCCGCCACGCTGCGCAGGTAGAACAGCGCAAAACCGAACGGCGGCGTGAGGAAGGACGTCTGCAGGTTCATGGCGATGATGATGCCGAACCAGATCAGGTTGATGTCGAGCTTTTCGGCCACCGGCGCCAGCAACGGGATGACGATGAAGGCGATCTCGAAGAAATCGATGAAGAAGCCCAGGCCGAACACCAGCAGGTTCACGAAGATCAGAAAGCCCAGCTGCCCGCCAGGCAGCTTGTCGAACAGGTGCTCGACCCAGATGTGCCCGTCGGCGGCGTTGAAGGTGAAGCTGAAGACGGTGGAGCCGATCAGGATGAACATCACGAAGATTGACAGCTTGGTGCTGTTTTCCAGCGCCTGCTTCAGGATCTCCATTTTCAGGCGACCGCGCGCTGCGGCCATCAGCAGGGCACCCACGGCCCCCATGGCACCGCCTTCGGTGGGGGTGGCAATGCCCAGGAAGATGGTGCCCAGAACCAGGAAGATCAGCACCAGCGGCGGAATCAGGACAAAGGTCACCTGCTGTGCCAGCCGAGAAAGCAGACCAAGCCGCAGCCATTTGTTGAGCAGCGCAAGGGCCAATGCGACGAAAGAGGCTATGGTCATGGACATGATCAGCGTCTCGTCGAACGGCGCGTCCATCTCACGGCCCAGCAGGGGATTCATGATGGACTGATGCACCAGCGACCACGCATAGCCCGTGGCACCGGCCAGCCCCAGCAACGCAAAGAGCGAACGGTGTCCGCTGGCGCCGCTGGATTCGGTATAGATGCGCGCTTCCGCCGGCAATGCGGGCACCCAATCGGGCTTGAACACGGCCACCGCCACGATGAACAGCAGGTACAGACCGACCAGCATCAGCCCCGGAATCAGGGCCCCGGCGTACATGTCGCCCACGGAGCGGCCGAGCTGGTCGGCCAGCACGATCAGCACCAGCGAAGGCGGCAGGGCCTGGGCCAGCGTGCCCGAGGCGGTGATGGTGCCGGTGGCAATGGAGCGGTTGTAGCCATAGCGAAGCATGATCGGCAACGAGATCAGGCCCATGGAGATCACCGCAGCAGCGACGACGCCGGTGGTGGCCGCCAGCAGGGCCCCGACCAGAATGACCGCAATGCCCAGGCCACCGCGCACCGGGCCGAACACCTGACCGACGGTCTCGAGCAGGTCCTCGGCCATGCGGCTGCGCTCCAGCACGATGCCCATCAGCGTGAAGAAGGGAATGGCCAGCAGGGTGTCGTTCTGCATGATGCCGAACACGCGCAGGGGCAAGGCCTGGAACAGACTGGGCTCGAACAGGCCGATCTCCATGCCGATCAGGCCGAAGAACAGACCGGTCGCGGCCAGGGAGAACGCCACCGGGAAGCCCGCCAGCAGGAACACCAGCAGACCCCCGAACATGGCGGGAACGAAGTTTTGAGACAGGAATTCGATCATGAGGGCCCCCACTTCACTGCTTGGGCTGCGCCATGACCGCCTGCAGCTTCTCGGCCTCGGCGATTTCCTTGGCCAGCAGTTCGGTCTCGCTCGGTCCGGTGTGGCTCAGGGGGTCGACGCCACCGGCCAAGAGAAAGCCCAGGCGCTTGATGAGCTCGGACACGCCCTGCAGAAAGAGCAGCGCGAACCCGAGGGGAATCATGCCGTAGACGGGCCAACGAATCAGGCCCCCGGCGTTGGAGGACATCTCGCCGGAAACCCAGGCGTTGTAGAACATGGGCCAGCCCATGCTGATCATCATGTAGCACAGGGGCAGCAGGAACACCACGATGCCGACGACGTCGACCCAGTTGCGGCCACGGTCGCTGAAACGCGAGGAGATGAAGTCGATGCGCACGTGGGCGTTGCGCAGGAAGCCATAGCCCCCTCCCAGCATGAACACCGCCGCGAAGAGGTACCACTGGATCTCCAGCAGGCCGTTGGAGCTCATGTTGAAGACCTTGCGGACGACGGCGTTGCCGGCGCTGATGAGGGTGGCGGCCAGGATGAGCCACATGGCCAGTTTGCCGATCGTGCCGTTGACGACATCGATCCAGTGTGCGATTCGCATCAAGATAGGCATGACGATTCCTTTGCGGTTCACGGATGTCAGCGCGAGCTTCTGACTCTGAAACATCCGAAGCCCGGGGGTTCCCCCGGACAAACCGAAACATCTTCAAGCAAAAAAAGCCCCGCGCTTGCGCGGGGCTGGCTTCGCATCCTGCGTAATTTTACAGCTTGACGCTCTGCATGTAACGGTCGAACGAAGCTTCCGTGAAGCGGAACCACAGGTTCGCATCGCGACGGAAGTTGGCGTAGTCCGTGTAGATCTTCTTCCAGTTGGCGTTCTTGGCGCTGAGGTCGGAATAGAGTGCCTCGGAAGCCTTGAAGGCGGCGTCCATCACCGACTTCGGGAACGCCGAAACCTTGACACCCGACGACACCAGCTGCTTGAGCGCCGTGGGGTTGAGCACGTCGTAGCGGGCCTGCATGGTGGTGTGCGCAATGGCCGCCGCGCATTCGACGATCGCCTTGTACTCCGAGGACAGCGCGTTGTAGGCGTTGGTGTTGCAGTACAGCGTGAGCTGCGGACCGCCTTCCCACCAGCCGGGATAGTAATAGTGCTTGGCCACCTTGTTGAAGCCGAGCTTCTGGTCGTCGTAGGGACCGACCCACTCTGCGGCGTCGATGGTGCCTTTTTCCAGGGCCTGGTAGATCTCACCGGCGGGAATGCTCTGCGCAACACCGCCCAGGGCGCCGTGGATCTTGCCCACGAAGCCACCGAGGCGCATCTTGAGACCCTTGAGGTCGGCCACGGACTTGATTTCCTTGCGGAACCAGCCCCCCATCTGGGCCCCGGTGTTGCCCATCGGGAAGTTGACGATGTTGTACTGGGCGTAGAACTCGCGGAACAGCTTCATGCCGTTGCCCTCGTACTGCCAGGCGGTCATCTGACGGCTGTTCAGGCCGAAGGGGATGGCTGTGTCCAGGGCGAAGGTGTCGTCCTTGCCAAAGAAGTAGTAGGGAGCGGTGTGGGCCGCCTCGATGGTGCCCTGCTGGATCGCATCGACCACGCCAAAGGCGGGGACGAGTTCACCGGCCGGGTGCACCGTGACCTGGAAACGGCCACCGGACATCTTGTTCACGTGCTCGGCAAACACCTCGGCCGCGCCATAGATGGTGTCCAGCGCCTTCGGGAAACTGGAGGACAGGCGCCAGCGTACCTGTGCCTGGGCATGCACGGCGGGGGCCGCACCTGCGGCCAGCACACCGGCCAAGCCAGCGTTTTTGATCAGTGAACGACGATCCATGTTGGTGGTCTCCAATGTTGGTTGGGGTATTCAAATGACGCCTCGACCGCAGCCCGAGGGGATGTCGTGCATCCCCGCACCACAGGTCTGCCGCGATTGTAGGGAAGCGGCCCGCAGGATTCGGCGGGGTTTTCCCTAGACCGTAGATCTACGTAGCTGAAAATATTTCAGCGCCCACCACCGTTCAGCTCACAACCTTCAGGCCGGGCGAGCCGACCACCAGCGCACCGAAGCGCTCGCGCACGCTGCGTTCGATGCCTGCGGCGTCCAGCCCCAGCATCGTGAGGAGTCTGCCGGGATCGCCGTGCTCGATGAAGCGGTCGGGAAGGCCCAGGTTGAGCACCGGCAGGGCCATGCCTTCGGCCTGGAGCGCCTCCAGCACGGCGCTGCCCGCGCCACCGGCCACGGCGCCCTCCTCCACGGTGACGAGCACCTCATGGCTGCGCGCCAGTTCCAGCAGCAGTTCCGTGTCCAGCGGCTTGACCCAGCGCATGTTGACCACCGTGGCCCCCAGCGCCTCGCCTGCCTGTAGCGCCGGGTAGAGCAGCGTGCCAAAAGCGAGGATGGCCACGCCACGCCCCTGACGGCGCACCTCGCCCTTGCCGTAGGGCAGACCTAGCAGGTCCTGCGGCAACGCGGTGCCCACGCCCGATCCGCGCGGGTAGCGCACAGCGACCGGGTGGTCCTGCTCGTAGGCCGTGCTCAGCAGCCGGTAGCACTCCGCCTCGTCGGCCGGACAGGCCACCGAGACGTGGGGCACGCAGCGCAGGAAGGGGATGTCGTAGGCACCGGCGTGGGTGGGACCGTCGGCCCCCACGATGCCGGCGCGGTCGAGCGCAAACACCACCGGCAGCTTCTGCAGCGCCACATCGTGGATGAGCTGGTCGTAGGCCCGCTGCAGGAAGGTCGAATAGATGGCCACCACCGGCTTGAGCCCCTCGCAGGCCAGCCCGGCCGCAAACGTGACTGCGTGCTGCTCGGCGATGCCGACGTCGTGGTAGCGCCCGGGAAATCGCCGGTGGAATTCGACCATGCCGGAGCCTTCGCGCATGGCCGGCGTGATGCCCACGAGCCGCGTATCGTGCGCCGCCATGTCGCACAGCCAATGGCCGAACACCTGGCTGAAGGTCGGCTTGGGCGGGGCCGACGGCGGGGTCAGGCCCACGGCGGGGTCGAACTTTCCGGGGCCGTGGTAAGCGATCGGGTCGGCCTCAGCCAACTTGTAGCCCTGCCCCTTCTTCGTGACGATGTGCAGGAACTGCGGGCCATCGAGCTGACGGATGTTTTCCAGCGTGGGGATCAGCGAATCGAGGTCGTGGCCGTCGATGGGGCCGATGTAGTTGAAACCGAACTTCTCGAACAGCGTGGCCGGCACCACCATGCCCTTGGCCTGCTCCTCCAGCCGCTTGGCCAGCTCGAACAGCGGCGGCGCCACGCTCAGCACCTGCTTGCCCATGTGCTTGGCCGCGGCGTAGAAGCGCCCGCTCATGAGCTGCGCCAGGTAGCGGTTGAGCGCGCCCACCGGCGGGCTGATGGACATGTCGTTGTCGTTGAGTATGACCAGCAGCTTGCCCTCGGCCACGCCGGCGTTGTTGAGCGCCTCGAAGGCCATCCCGGCCGTCATGGCGCCGTCGCCGATGATGGCCACCGCATGGCGGTCCTCGCCCTTCTGCCGGGCCGCCAGCGCCATGCCGAGCGCGGCCGAGATGCTGGTGGACGAATGCGCGGTGCCGAAGGCGTCGTATTCGCTCTCGGACCGCATGGGAAAACCGCTGATGCCGCCGAGCTGGCGCAACGTGTCCATGCGGTCGCGCCGTCCAGTGAGGATCTTGTGCGGGTAGGTCTGGTGGCCCACGTCCCACACCAGCCGGTCCTCCGGGGTGTTGAACACGTAGTGCAGCGCAACGGTGAGCTCGACCGTGCCCAGGTTGGAACTGAGGTGGCCACCGGTCCTGGCCACGCTGTGCAGCAGGAAGGCGCGCAGTTCGTCGGCCAGGGGCCGGAGCTGCTGGCGCGACAGACGGCGCAGATCGGCCGGAGACTCGATGGATGACAGCAAGGAACTCATGATTCGTCCAGTCTAAGCCCGATGGGCGCTCAGTGCGTCCGGCGCACCACCCGATCGGCCAGCGCGTGCAGGGGCTCCAGCCCCGGCAGGCCGGTGCGCTCCAGGGCGGCGTGGGCCTGTCCCAGCAGGTCGTCGGCGTAGGCCTGGGCGGCCGGCAAGCCGAGCAGCGAGACGAAGGTGGGCTTGTCGGCGGCGGCGTCCTTGCCGGCGGTCTTGCCCAGGCTGGCGGAATCGGCCGTCACGTCGAGGATGTCGTCGACCACCTGGAACGCCAGGCCCAGGGCGCGGCCGTAGTCGGCGAGCGCCGGCTGCGCGGCCTCGGGCACCCCCCCGGCAACGGCGCCCATCTGCACGCTGGCCAGCAGCAGCGCACCGGTCTTGCGGCGGTGCATGTCTTCCAGCTGCGGCTGGGTCAGGGCACGGCCCACCCCGGCCAGGTCGATGGCCTGGCCTCCGGCCATGCCCTGGTGCCCCGCCGCCACGGCCAGCAAACGGCACAGCCGCGCCGACTGCACCACCCCCAGGCTGCCGTCCTCGGGCAGCAGCAGCTCGAAGGCCAGCGCCTGCAGGGCATCGCCCGCCAGCAGGGCCTGCGCTTCGCCGAATTGCACGTGCACCGTGGGCTTGCCCCGGCGCAGCACGTCGTTGTCCATGCAGGGCATGTCGTCATGCACCAGTGAATAGGCGTGGATCAGTTCAACCGCGCAGGCCGCCCGCAGGGCCGCTTCGCCCGGCCTGCCCACACCGCAGGGCCGACTGGCCTCGGCCGAAGCCAGCACCAGCAGGGGCCGCAGGCGCTTGCCACCGTCGAGCACCGCGTAGCGCATGGCCTCGCCCAGGCCGGCCGGCGCCGCGGCGGGCACCCAGGCGGTCAGGGCCTGCTCCACAGCGTCGAGTCGCTGTGCGACCCAGGCCTGAAAATCGAGCACCACCACCGTCATGCCGCCCCCGTCCAGGGCTTGAGTTCGTTGTTTTCCAGAACCTGTATCTGCTGCTCCACGGCGTCGAGCCGGCCGCGGCAGAACCGGAGCAGTTCGGCGCCGCGCTGGTACTGGGTGAGCAGTTCGTCGAGCGGCAACTGACCGGCATCGAGCCGGGCCAGCAAGCCTTCCAGCTCCTGCAGGGCCGCCTCGTAAGTGGCGGGCAGCGGTGTCGGCGCGTCCTTGGACGCTGTGGATTTGGGCATCTCTGGATGGGAACGGCGCCGAAGCACCTGTCCCGCGCAAGGGTAAACGCCTGATTTTAGGACCAAGCGCTCCAACCTCGACCCCGCCGGGGTCACCCAACCGGGCACCGACAGGCCCCAGCGGGTACAATCGCCCTCCCTTTTCAACTCAATGGGAGTTGTTTCGCCCTTCCCGCGCTGATTCGTTCATTCGTCTCATCAAAGCGCTTCCCTGCCCCTTCATAGGGGGAGTCTTTAGGTCAGGACCATCATGTCTGATTTGAGTCTTCAATTGCAGCAGGCCGCAAGCCAATTGCCCGTTTCCAGCTATTTCGACGAGGCGCTGTTCCGGCGCGAACTGGAGACCATCTTTCAGCGCGGGCCCCGCTATGTGGGGCACATGAACACCGTACCCAACGTGGGCGACTACTTCGCCCTGCCTCAGGAGGGCGAGGGCCGCGCCCTGGTGCGCACCGCCAACGGCGTGGAACTGGTCAGCAACGTCTGCCGCCACCGCCAGGCCGTCATGCTCAGGGGCCGCGGCAACCTGGGTGAAAACAAGAGCGGACACGCCGGCGGCAACATCGTCTGCCCGCTGCACCGCTGGACGTACAGCGGCGGCTCGGCCATGGGCCAGCTCGGAGAACTGGTGGGCGCGCCGCACTTTGCCCAGGACCCCTGCCTGAGCCTGCAGCGCTGGCCGCTGCGCGAATGGAACGGCATGCTGTTCGAGGACAACGGCCGCGACATTGAAGCCGATCTGGCCGGCATGGGTCCGCGCAGCACGCTCAACTTCGAGGGCATGGTGCTGGGCCACGTGGAACTGCACACCTGCAACTACAACTGGAAGACCTTCATCGAGGTCTACCTGGAGGACTACCACGTGGTGCCCTTCCACCCTGGCTTGGGCAATTTCGTCACCTGCGACGACCTGAAGTGGGAATTCAAGCCCGAGTACTCGGTGCAGACCGTGGGCGTGCAGAACCTGCCTGCCCATTCCGGCAGCCCCGTGTACCAGAAGTGGCACGAGGTGCTGATGCAGTACCGCAACGGCGAACTGCCCGAGCAGGGTGCGGTGTGGCTGACCTACTACCCCCACATCATGGTGGAGTGGTACCCGCATGTGCTGACCGTCTCGACGCTGCACCCCCTCAGCGTGGACAAGACGCTCAACATGGTGGAGTTCTACTACCCGGAGGAAATCGCCGCCTTCGAACCCGGTTTCATGGAGGCGCAGCGCGCCGCCTACATGGAGACCTGCATCGAGGACGACGAAATTGCCGAGCGCATGGATGCGGGCCGCAAGGCCTTGCTGGAGCGCGGCGTGAGCGAGGTCGGCCCCTACCAGAGCCCGATGGAAGACGGCATGCAGCACTTCCACGAGTGGTACCGCGCCCGCATGGGCGCAGGCTTCCAGGGGTAAGCCATCGCCCCAGGCCCCGCCGCGCGCAGCGAGACCCAGACCATCCAGGCCCTCTGGATGGTCATGGGCGCCTTTCTGTTCGCCTCCATGGGGGTGTGCATCAAGTTCGCCTCCGAGCACTTCAGCAGCATCGAGATCGTCGGCTACCGAGGCCTGATCGGGGTGCTGTTCATCCTGGCCCTGGCGCGCGCACGGGGCGTTTCGCTGGTCACGCGCGTGCCGATGATGCACGTGTGGCGCAGCATCGTCGGCGTGATCGCGCTGGTCACCTGGTTCTATTCGATCGCCCACCTGCCGCTGGCCACCTCGATGACGCTCAACTACATGAGCAGCATCTGGATCGCGGCCTTCCTGCTCGGCGGCGCCCTGCTGCTGCAACGCAACCACGCGCCCATTCGCGCGCAGGGGCCGCTGTTCCTGACCGTGCTGACCGGGTTTGCGGGCGTGGCCATGGTGCTGCGGCCGACCTTCGACGACAACCAGGTGCTGGGTGGCCTCTCGGGGCTGATGTCGGGCCTGTTCTCGGCCTTCGCCTACCTGCAGGTGGCGGCGCTGTCGCGCGCCGGGGAGCCCGAGAGCCGCACCGTGTTCTATTTCTCGCTCGGCGCGGCGGCCGTGGGCTTTGCCGGCATGGCCTTCACGGGCGCCAGCCCCTGGCACTGGCCGAGCGCGCTGTGGCTGCTGCCCATCGGCCTGCTGGCGGTGCTGGGCCAGCTGTGCATGACACGCGCCTACGCCAGCGGCGCCACGCTCGTCGTGGCCAACCTGCAATACTTCGGCATCGCCTTCGCGGGCCTGTACAGCGTGGCCATTTTCGGCGACCGCCTTCCGCTCATGGGCTGGGCCGGCATGGTGCTGATCGTGGCCAGCGGCGTGGCCGCCACCTTCCTGCGCGAGCGCGCCGTCCCCAAACTACCCGCCGAGGAACACGCATGACCGACAACACCCCCCCCTACACCACCCTGATCAGCGCCGCACAGTTGCAGGCCCTGCAGGCCAGCGGCGCCCCCCTAATGGTGTTCGACTGCAGCTTCGACCTCATGAACCCGGCCGCCGGCGACACGCTCTACGCCGAGGCCCACATTCCCGGCGCGACCTACATGCACCTGGACCGCGACCTGAGCGACAAGAGCGGCGCACCCGATGCCGCCAGCGGTGGGCGCCACCCCCTGCCCAGCCGCGAAAGCTTCGCCGAACGCCTGCGCACCCTGGGCCTGGACAACGGCATGCAGGTCGTCGTGTACGACCGCCAGGGTGCCACCTACTGCGGCCGGCTGTGGTGGATGCTCAAGTGGTGCGGCCATGAGGCCGTGGCCGTGCTTGACGGCGGTCTGGGCGCCTGGACGGCCGCCGGGGGTGCCACCGAAAGCGGCGCCCCGCCGACCGCCGGCGCACGCGGAGACTTCCAGCTCGGCGAAGCCCGCATGCAGGCCGTCTCGGCGGCCACGGTGCTCGAACGCCTGGGGCGACCCGCCCAGACCCTGGTGGACGCCCGCGCCACCCCCCGCTTCAAGGGCGAAACCGAACCGCTGGACCCGGTGGCGGGCCACATTCCCGGCGCACTGAACCGCCCATTCGCCCTGAACTTCATGCCCGATGGCCGCTTCAAGCCGGCCGACGTGCTGCGCGCCGAGTTCGACGCGCTGCTCGCCGAGCGCGACCCGTCCAGCGTCACGCACCAGTGCGGCAGCGGCGTGAGCGCGGTGCCCAACCTGTTGGCCATGGAAATCGCCGGGTTGGGCCGCACCGCCCTGTTCCCCGGCAGCTGGAGCGAGTGGTGCAACACACCGGGCATGCCCTGCGCCCAGGGCTGAACCGGGGCTGACTCGGGTCCGGGCACGGCCCGGCGGCGTTCAGTGCCGGTGCGCCAGGCCGCTGACGGTCATTACCATCGCGATCCCGATCCCCAGCCACAGCACCTGGGCGGCGGTTTCGCGCAGCGACAGCTTCTTCTGCAGTTGCGGAATCAGGTCGGCCAGCGCCACGTAGACGAAACTGCTCGATGCCAGGGCCAGGAAATAGGGCAGGTAGTCCTCCAGCTGCGCGATCAGCCCATAACCCACCAGACCGCCCAGGGCCGTCACGGTGCCCGCCAGCGAGACCTTGACCACCGCCGCGCGGCGCGACCCCGAACTCAGCCGCAGCACCACCAGATCGCCCATGTGGTGGGGCACCTCGTGGGCCAGCACCGCCAGCGAGGCCACCACCCCCAAACGCACGTCGGCCAGAAAGGCCGACGCGATCAGCACGCCGTCGCCAAAGGCGTGCACGCTGTCGCCGGCCAGAATGGCCCAGCCGCCACCGGAGCGGTGCGCCCCATGCGCATGGGCGTGATGATGGTGTCCGTGCGCATGGGCGTGGCTGTGATCGGCCGCCCCGTCGCTCTGGTGGTGCTCGTGGCCGTGGTGCCAGAGTTCGGCCTTGTCGAGCAGGAAGAAGAACAGCAGCCCGCCCAGCAGCACGGAAAACAGCTCGTGCGCCCCGGCCGCGCTCTCAAAGGCCTCGGGCAGCAGGTGCAGGAAGGCTGTGGCCAGCAGGGCACCGGCCGCCAGGCTCAGCATGTGCTGGGTGAAGCGGGCCAGCACCGAGAAGCTCAGGGCAGCGGCCAGCCACACGCTGCCCACGCCGGCGGAGACCGTGCCGATGAGTATCGCCAGAAGGATCATGGAGGGGTCAAGGTTCAGGCCAGGAACGGCAAGGCCTGAACTGTACCCCAAGCGGGGGCAGGCTCAGGCCGCGCCGTGCTGCGCGAACCAGTCCATGCAGCGCTTCCAGCCGTCTTCGGCCGGCCCCTTGCGGAAGCTGGGCCGGTAGTCGGCATGAAAGGCATGCGGCGCCTCGGGGTAGACCACGAACTGGGAGGCCTTGGCCGGCGCATTGCCCTGGGCCAGGGCGGCCTTCATCTGTTCCACGGTGGCCAACGGGATGCCGGTGTCCTCGGCGCCGTACAGCCCCAGCACCGGGGCGTTCAGTTGGCCCGCCACGTCCACCGGATGGCGCGGCGTAAGCGCGCTGGCCTGGCCCACCAGACGGCCGTACCAGGCCACGGCGGCCTTGACGCGCGGCTGGTGCGCCGCGTACAGCCAGGTCTGGCGGCCGCCCCAGCAAAAGCCCGTGACGGCCAGCTTGCCCACGTCGCCGCCGTTGGCGCCGGCCCAGGCCACGCAGGCATCCAGGTCGGCCATCACCTGGGCGTCGGGCACCTTGGAGATCACCTCTGCGATCAGCTTGGCCATTTCGCCGTAGCTCTGCGCATCGCCCTGGCGCACGAACAGCTCCGGCGCCAGCGCCAGATACCCCGCACGGGCGAAGCGCCGGGCCGTGTCGGCGATGTAATCGTGGACCCCGAAGATCTCGGACAGCACCAGCACCACAGGCAGGCCGGTCTTGCCTGCGGGCGCGGCGCGGTAGACCGGCATCGGGAAACCGTTGACGTCGATCGTCACCTCACCCACCGTCAGTCCGTCGGACGGGGTTTTGATCGCCGTCTGCGCCATGATGGGCAGCGCCGCTGCGGCATAACCGACCCCCAGCGCCGCCTTGAGGGCATGGCGGCGTGTGGCACCGGCCTCGGTGCTGGTGCCCGGCAGCAGGGCGTGAAGGTCTTGTTCTTCAAAAGGCAGTGCGGACATGCGCGTGTCTCCTGTGAAGTGAAATGAACGTAAGAGGAGCCATTCTGACCCAGGTGCCTGCGCCGGGTTCCGCCGCAGCCCCAAAGACCTTTCAGGCGCCCCTTATGCCATTGCGCAGGGCAAAGGCGTACAGGTCCATGCGGTTGTTCACCCCCAGCTTGCTGTAGATGGAGGTGAGGTGATTGCGCAGGGTGTGCTCGCTGATGTGCAGCCGCTCGGCGATCACCTTGCCGGGCGAAGAGGCGTCGCTGGCCAGTTCGGCCACGGTCTGGCGCTCACGCGGCGTCAGCAGCGCCATGCGCTCGTGCTCGGGGTCGCGGTCCTGCATCACCTTCTGGCGCGCCAATTCCACAAAAATGCGGCCGGTGGCGCTGCGGTCTATCCACATCTCGCCCTGATGCACCTTCTCGATCGCCTTGAGCAGCACCGGTGGGGGCTCACGCTTGTCGAGCACGCCCCGCGCACCGGCCAGTACCGCACTGTCGTGCATCAGGGGGTCGCGGGAACTAGTGATGGCCAGCACCCGGCCGATGCCCCGGGCGTGCAGGTGGGCCAGTGACTCGGTGCCCTCCTCGCCGTCGAGGTCCAGCACCACGACCTCGGGCTGCACACGATCTAGGTGCAGCAGCGCCTCGGCCACGGAAGCGACCGCCGCCACACAGGACATACGAGGGGCACCGGTCTCGATCAGGCGCTCCAGCCCCCAGGACACCAGCGGCAAGGCCACCAGCAACACGCGAACGCCCGGTCCGTTTCCGTGGACGGTAGAAGTGCTCGACATGGGTGGTGAACCTCGCCTCGATGGATTATTTGTAGCGAATCATACCCACAGCTGCGATTTTTTGTCGTTTCATCCGAAATCAGCCCAAACCTCCCATGACAAATCTCCTAGACCAGAGCCTCATCGGATAGGACATCCATCCCACAAAAACCAGAGATTTCACCCATGCAAATCCTTGCTCTCCCGCGCACACTGTGGTCATGCTTCAAGAAGCCCGATCCGAACACCGAGAAACCATGGCATTGCCCTTGGCCCTGCGTGATGGCGGTTACGGCGTCACCCGCGACATCAGCGCTGGCGGCCTGTACTTCCTGACGGACGCCGAACTGGCGCTGGGAAGAAGCGTCGATTTCGAGATTGACCTGGAACTCCCCGGTGGCCCGGTCAGGCTGGTGGCGCAAGGCCAGATCGTGCGCATCGAACGCCGGGGCCGAAAGACCGGGGTGGGTGTGAGACTGCTGGAATCGCGGCTGGAGCACAAAAGCCGGTAAGCCCTCCCCCGGTTGCCCGCCTGCCGCCTGCACACCCCGCGCTATGATGCGTTCACTCCCGGTTCTGGCGCCGGCCCCAAACATGTCCTTGATTTCGGTCTTCTGTTCCGCGTCCGTCCGCTTGCGCGCCTGGCTGTCCGTCGGTTGCGCGCTCCTGCTTGCCGCCGGCTGTTCCGCACCGCCGACCGCATCCACCGGGGCCACGGGCGCGGGCCTGTCGGTGCACCGTTTCGAGGGTGGTCGCATCGACGTCGACACCCGCACCCCGGCCTGCCGGATCACGCTGCATGGCACGCTGCACCTGGGCACCATCCAGCGCCTGAACACCGCCCTGGCCGAGGTGGAGCAGGCCGGCTGCACCAGCAAGCTGGCCCAGCTCAATGCCGACACCGGTTCGGTGAGCGAGGCCATCACCATCGGTGCCATGCTGCGCAACCGCGACTACAGCACGCAGGTCCAGACCGGCAACACCTGCCTCACCCCCTGCCTGCTGGTGTTCGCCGCAGGGCGCGAACGCATCCTGCCGACATCGAACCCGCCGGCGCGCATTGGCTATTCACAGATTCCTCCCGACCGGGACTTCGGCCTGCGCCAGTGCGAAACCGAACTCTCGCGCAACCAGACCCTCACGCTCACACGCTACCTGCGCGCCATGCTGCCGGCCAACACGGCCACGGCCGTTTACCAGAAGCTGCTGGCCGCCGACTGCAAGGACACGGCCTTCCACGGCCCGGCCGAGGCCATGGCCCTGGGGCTGGCCACCGGCACCTCCGCGCGCTGACGGTCCCGACCGCTCAGTGCGCCTGCTCCCAGTTGGGCCCCACACCCACTTCGGCCAGCAGCGGCACCTTGAGCTGCGCCACGCCGGCCATCAGGCGCGGCACCTCGGTCTTGAGCCAGTCCACCTCCGACTCGGGCACCTCGAACACGAGTTCGTCGTGCACCTGCATGATCATGCGGGTGGCGCGGCGCTGCTCGTCCAGTGCCTTCTGCACCGCCACCATGCTCATCTTGATGAGGTCGGCCGCCGTGCCCTGCATGGGCGCGTTGATGGCGGCGCGCTCGGCCCCGGCGCGGCGTGGCCCGTTGGGGGAGTTGATCTCGGGCAGGTACAGGCGCCGGCCGAACACGGTCTCCACGTAGCCACGCGCCTTGGCCTGGGCCTTGGTCTCGTCCATGTAGTGGCGCACGCCGGCAAAGCGCTGGAAATAGCGGTCGATGTAGTTCTTCGCCGCCGTGTTGTCGATGCCCAGCGCCTTGGCCAGGCCGTAGCTGCTCATGCCGTAGATGAGGCCGAAGTTGATGACCTTGGCGTAGCGGCGCTGCTCGCTGCTGACCTGTTCCGGGGCCACGCCGAACACCTCGGCGGCGGTGGCGCGGTGCACATCCATCCCCTCGGCAAAGGCCCTGAGCAGGGCCTCATCGCCGCTGATGTGGGCCATGATGCGCAGCTCGATCTGGGAATAGTCGGCGCTGGCAATGAGGCAGCCGGGCGGCGCCACGAAGGCCTCGCGCACGCGCCGGCCTTCGGCGGTGCGGATCGGGATGTTCTGCAGGTTGGGTTCGTTGCTGGACAGGCGCCCGGTCACGGCCACGGCCTGCGCGTAGTGGGTGTGCACGCGGCCGGTGCGCGGGTGCGCCATCTGGGCCAGCTTGTCGGTGTAGGTGCCCTTGAGCTTGGAGAGGCTGCGGTGCTCCAGGATGCGCGCGGGCAGCGGGTAGTCTTCGGCCAGTTTCTCCAGCACCTCCTCGTCGGTGCTGGGCGCGCCGGTGGCGGTTTTCTTGACCACCGGCAGGCCGAGCTTGTTGAAGAAGATGTCGCCGATCTGCTTGGGTGAACCGAGGTTGAAGGGCTGGCCGGCGAGTTCGTGCGCCTCCTGCTCCAGTTGCAGGATGCGCTGGCCCAGTTCGTGGCTCTGGCGCTCCAGCGTGCCCGCATCGATCAGCACGCCCTGGCGCTCGATGCGGTAGAGCACCTCGCTGCTGGCCACCTCCAGTTCGTAGATGGTGCGCAACTTCTCGTCGGCCTGCAGGCGGGGCCACAGCACGCCGTGCACGTCCAGCGTCTGGTCGCTGTCCTCGCAGGCGTATTCGGCGGCCTTGTCGATGGCCACCTGCGCAAAGGAGATCTGGTGCGCACCCTTGCCGCACAGGTCTTCGTAGCCGATGCCGCCGCGGCCCACGTGGCGCTCGGCCAGGCTGGCGAGATTGTGCGGCTTGTGCACCTCCAGCACGTAGCTTTGCAACATGGTGTCGTGGGTGTAGCCACGCACCTCGATGCCGTGGTTGGCGAACACGTGCCGGTCGTACTTGATGTGCTGGCCGAGCTTGGGGCGGCTGGCGTCCTCCAGCCAGGGCCTGAGCCGGTCGAGCACGGCGTCGCGCGGGAGCTGGTCGGGCGCGCCCGGGTAGTCGTGCGCCAGCGGAATGTAGGCCGCCTCGCCGGGCCGCACACTGAAGGACACGCCGACGATCTCGGCGCGCATGGCGTCGAGCGAGGTGGTTTCGGTGTCGAGCGCCACCAGTTCCGCGCTCTGGAGGCGGGCCAACCAGGCGTCGAAGGCGGCCCAGTCCAGCACGGTGTCGTAGTGCCGTTCCTGCGCCGCAGACGCCGCCGGGGCCGGATCGGCAAACAGATCGCCCGTGGCACCGGCCGGGGCGGGGGCAGCCGCGCCACCGCTGCCCCCCAGCGAACGGGCCAGCCCCTTGAAGCCGTAACGCTCGTAAAAGTCGCGCAGGGCCGCCTCGTCGCGCTCACCCCGCGCCAGCGCATCGAGCGCGGGCAGGCCGGGCACGTGCCCGTCGAGGTCGCAGTCGGTCTTGATGGTCAGGAGGGTGCGCCCGGTGGGCAGCCAGCCCAGCGCCTTGCGCAGGTTCTCGCCGGCCACGCCCTTGATCTGGTCGGCGTTGGCCACGATGGCGTCGAGCGAGCCGTGTTCCTGCAGCCACTTGGCCGCCGTCTTGGGGCCGACCTTGTCCACCCCCGGCACGTTGTCGATCGCGTCCCCGACCAGGGCCTGATAGTCGACCATCAGGCGCGGGGGCACGCCGAACTCGGCCTCCACCCCGGCCACGTCACGGCGCTTGCCGTTCATGGTGTCGATGATGGTGATGTGCTCGTCGACGAGCTGGCTCAGGTCCTTGTCGCCGCTGGAGACGATGACCTCCACGCCCTGCCGGGCAGCGGCGACGGCGAGCGTGCCGATCACGTCGTCGGCCTCCACGCCCGGAACGTCCAGGACGTGCCAGCCGAGCAGGCGCACCACCTCGTGGATGGGTCCGATCTGGGCCCGCAGGTCGTCGGGCATGGGGCTGCGGTGGGCCTTGTACTCGGGGTAGAGGTCGTCGCGGAAGGTCGGGCCCGAGGCGTCGAACACGCAGGCCACGTAGTCGCCCGGGTGCTCCTTCTGCAGCGCCTGCATCATGTTGATCATGCCGCGGATGGCGCCAGTGGCAGGGCTCGACGGGTCGCCGGGCACGGCACGCAGGTCGGGCATGGCATGAAAGGCGCGGTAGAGGTAGCTGGAGCCGTCCACCAGCACCAGGGTCTTCTTGGGTTCGGTCGTCATGCCCGCATTGTGGGGGAAAGCCCGGCAAGGGCCGTGCCAGACACCCCGTGACCGCCCCATTGCCTACAATCGGGGGATGCAACCCCTGACCGCCCTCCCCCTCCTTGCCGCCTTGTCCGTGGGCCTGCCCCTGCACGCGCAGACGCCCGAGCCCGCTGGCGCCGCTCCGGTGCGTTCGCTGGAACAGAAGGCAGAACGCATCACGCATGAGGACAAGGGCAGTCGCATCGAGGAACTGCGCGTGGGCGGCGAGACGCGCCGCATCGAGGTTCAGACCAAGTCGGGCCTGCCAGGCTACGAGGTCCAGCCGGAAAGCGCCGACCAGCCGGCCAACAGCCCGGGGCAGCCCAGCGGGAATGCCGGCAAGGCGTCGTGGCGCGTGCTCAGCTTCTGAGCCATCGCCCCCGTCATATCCCCGTCCCGCCTCACCTCCGCGCTAGCCATGGCCGTTTTCACCGAAGTCTCCCGAGCAGAAGCCGCCGCGCTGCTGCACCGCCTGCACCTGGGCGAACTCACCGACATGGCCGGCTGCGCGGGCGGCATCGAGAACACGAACTACTTCGTCACCACCGAACGCGACGGCCAGGCCCATGAGCACGTGCTCACGCTGTTCGAGCGACTGACCTTCGAGCAACTGCCCTTCTACCTGCACCTGATGAAGCACCTGGCGGGCAAGGGCATCCCCGTGCCCGACCCCGCCGCCGACGAGCAGGGCGAGATCCTGCACCGCGTCCAGGGCAAGCCCGCCGCCGTGGTCAACAAGCTGCGCGGCCACCACGAACTGGCCCCCAGTGCGGCCCACTGCGCCCAGGTGGGGGCGATGCTGGCCCGCATGCACCTGGCCGGCCTCGACTATGGGCGCCAGCAGCCCAACCTGCGCGGCCTGGACTGGTGGAACGAGACCGTGGCGGTTGTGCTGCCCCACGTCACCGTCGAGCAGGCCGCGCTGCTGCGCAGCGAGCTGGCCTATCAGAACCACGTGGCCGCCAGCGGCAGCTACGCCGCCCTGCCGCGCGGGCCGATCCACGCCGACCTGTTCCGCGACAACGTGATGTTCGAGGCCGGCGAACTGACAGGCTTCTTCGATTTCTATTTCGCCGGCTGGGACAGCTTCGCCTTCGACCTGGCGGTGTGCCTGAACGACTGGTGCATCGACCTGGCCAACGGCGCGGCCGACGAGGAACGCACGCGGGCCATGGTCGACGCCTACGAAAGCGTGCGCCCGCTGAGCGCCGCCGAGCGTTCCCTCATGCCTGCCATGCGGCGAGCCGGGGCACTGCGCTTCTGGGTCTCGCGCCTGTGGGACTGGCACCTGCCGCGCGAGGCCAGCATGCTCAAGCCGCACGACCCCAGCCACTTCGAGCGCGTGCTGCGCGCCCGCCTGAACGAGCTATGAAACTTCACCCCGTTCCCGCGCGCACCGGCCTGCAGTGGGTCAGCCAGGGCGTCAAGACCTTCATGCGCCAGCCCCTGGCCATGGCGGGCCTGTTTTTCATGTTCATGATGGTGATCTCGGTGGTGACCATGGTGCCGGTACTCGGCACGGCGCTGGCGCTGGCGCTGCTGCCGGCGGCCACGCTGGGCCTGATGGCCGCCGCCCGCGAGGCCGCCAGCGGCAAGTTCCCTATGCCCGTCGTGCTGGCCAGCGCGTTCCGGGCCGGACGCGAACGAATGAACGCGATGATGGTGCTCGGTGGCATGTACGCGGTGGGTTTCCTGATCGTGATGGGGCTGTCGGCGCTGTTCGACGGTGGCCAGTTCGCCCAGCTGTACCTGGGAGGCGGCGCCGTCACGCCCGAGACGGTGCAGCAGCCCGAATTCCAGCGCGCCATGTGGATCAGCATGCTGCTGTACCTGCCGCTGGCGCTGCTGTTCTGGCACGCACCGGCGCTGGTGCACTGGCACGGCGTCTCCCCGGTCAAGAGCCTGTTCTTCAGCTTCCTGGCCTGCTGGCAGAACAAGGGCGCCATGCTTGTGTTTTTCGTGGGATGGCTCGGCGTGTTCCTGCTCGGCGGGCTCGCCATCACGCTGCTGAGCTCTGTGCTGGGGGGGGCGGCCATCTTCACCGCCATGCTCATGCCCACCGCCCTGCTGATGGCATCGATGTTCTTCACCTCGATCTACTTCACCTTCCGCGACAGCTTCATCGTGGAAGACGAACAACCCCTGCCCTGACATCTCCAGCCAGGGATGGTGTCAAGACCGTTTCACAGATCCGTCACAGCCGTTTCACACACGCTGAAGAGACTCGCCGAGTCACTTCAACCACTGTGAGGCACTACTGTGAACAACGACACCCGACCCGGACACGTCTTCAACGAGGAAGACTCCAACACCTCCGCCAATGCGGCCTTTGAACAGGTGCTGGAAACCCGCCTGAGCCGCCGCGGCCTGCTGCGCGGTGCCGGCCTGACCGGAGCCGCCGCCCTGGGCGCTTCCGCCCTGAGCGGCTGCGCCACCACCACCGCCGGCATGACCGCCCCGGTGGCGGCACTCGGCTTCCAACCCGTGGCCAAGTCGATCGCCGACCGCGTGACCGTGCCCGAGGGCTACACCGCCCAGGTCATCTACGCGCTGGGCGATCCGCTCACCCCGAGTACCCCGGCCTTCAGGAACGACGGCACCGACACCGACTTCGATCAGCGGGCCGGTGATCACGGCGACGGCGTGGAATGGTTCGGACTCGATGCAACCGGAAAACCGTCGCGCTCCTTTGCCTCGCGCGGTCTGCTGGCCATGAACCACGAGGCCACCACCGACGAGAAACTGTCGTCGTTCTTCCTCCATGCCGACGGCGGCAAGGCCAGCCTGCCGCGTCCCGCCACGGAAGTGGACAAGGAACTGATGATCCATGGCATTTCCGTGGTGGAAGTGCAGCGCAGCGGCAAGGGCTGGGCATACCAGCCGGCTTCGCCGTTCAACCGCCGCATCACCACCATGAGCGAAGCCGTGATCAGCGGTCCGGCCCGTGGCAGTGCCCACCTGGTCACCCGATACAGCCCCGACGGCACCCGCGCCCGTGGCACGCTGAACAACTGCGGCACCGGAAAAACCCCGTGGGGCACGCTGGTATCGGGCGAAGAGAATTGGTTCGGCTATTTCCACCGCGATGCGCAGGACGACGTGCGCCGCGGCAAGAACGACAAGCAGGTGCAGGCCCTGAACCGCTATGGCCGCAAGGCCGGCGCCGCCAGCCGCCACGGCTGGGAAAGCGCCGGCCCGCAAGACCAATACGTGCGCTGGAACAACGGCGCCACGGGCGCGTCGGCGAAGGACGACTACCGCAACGAAATGAACACCTTCGGTTACGTGGTGGAAGTCGACCCCTACAACCCCAAGGAAGCGCTGCGCAAGCGCACCGCCCTGGGCCGCATGGGTCATGAGAACGCCACCTTTGCCGTGCCCCAGGCCGGCCAGCCGGTGGTGGCTTACATGGGCGACGATGCGCGCGGCGAGTACATCTACAAGTTCGTCTCCGACGCCAAGTGGGACCCGAAGGACGCCGAGCCCGCCAACCGCCTGGCCGCGGGCGACAAGTACCTGGACAAGGGCACGCTGTACGTGGCCCGCTTCAAGGACGACGGCAGCGGCGAATGGATGGAACTCTCGATGAGGAACCCGGTGATCGCCAACAGCTCGTACTTCGAGTTCAAGAGCGATGCCGATGTGGCCGTCTTCACCCGCCTGGCCGCCGACGCCGTGGGCGCCACCAAGATGGACCGCCCGGAATGGGGCGGCGTGAACCCGCGCAACGGCGAGGTCTACATCACCCTCACCAACAACAGCAGGCGCACCGCCGCCACGACCGATGCCGCCAACCCGCGCGTCTACGCCGACATGAAGGGCAGCAAGGAACAGAAGGGCAACGTCAATGGCCATATCGTGCGCCTGGCCGAACCGCAGCCGGCGGCCACCAGCTTCAAGTGGGACATCTACCTGTTCGCCGCCGAAGCCAACGCCGACCGGGCCACGGTGAACCTCTCCGGCCTGACGGACGACAACGACCTGTCGTCGCCCGACGGCCTGGTGTTCAGCCCCGCCACCGGCGTGTGCTGGATCCAGACCGACGACGGCGCCTACACCGACAAGACCAACTGCATGCTGCTGGCGGCCATGCCTGGCCAGGTGGGCGACGGCGGCAAGAAGACCCTGACCTACGGCGACAAGCGCGTCGACACCTACGTGGGCAAGGCGCAGACACCGGCCACGCTCAAGCGCTTCCTGGTGGGTCCGCGCGGCGCCGAGATCACCGGCATCTGCGAGACCCCCGACGGCCGTGCCATCTTCGTCAACATCCAGCACCCGGGTGAAAACACCGCCATGGTCGACGTGAACAACCCGGCCCAATACGAAAGCCAGTGGCCCGCCAACGCCGGCTACGGCGCGGGCCAGCGCCCGCGCTCGGCCACCATCGTCATCACCAAGAGCGATGGCGGCGTGATCGGCACCTGACAGGCCGAACCACCGCACGGCCCCGGCCATACCTACGAACTAACCGCCGGCACATGCGTGTCGGCGGTTTTTTCATGCCCGACGCATGGCCGCGTCGGGCGCAAAAAAACCACCGCACGGTGGCGGTGGCAAATCCTTGGAGCGGGGTGTTGTGGTGGGCCATCGCCCACCGAACCATCAGAAGGCGTAATTGAAACCGATTTCGATGGTGTCGTCTGCCCCGTTGGCCAGACCGTACTTGGTCACGTCCAGGTAGACGTTGAAGTTCTTGAACATCTCGTAGCTGGCACCAACGTAGGACTCATTGGCTTTGGTCGTACCGGTCTTGACGCGCTGGACGCCGGCGGCCAGTTCAAGGTCGCCGATCTGGTAGGTCAGGCCCAGACCCTGCTGCGACAGCTTGGTGCCGTCGGTTTTCTTGCCGCTGCTGGCCAGGGCCAGCAGCTTGGCATCGCCCATCTTGTACGCCAGGCTAAGTGCGTTGTTGTTCTTGACGCTCTGGGTCTTTTTTTCAAGAGTCGCTTCGTCTTTGTCCTTGTAAGCGGCGGGTGAAGCATGGGCCAGACCCACAGTCAGATTGCCAGACTTGTAAATGCCGGCCAAGGTAAAGCCAACGTCACTGTCGGTGGAGGCCGTCGTACCAAATGCGTTGTTGGCGTAGGTGAGGTCTACCGCAAAGGTCAGATCGCCCACGCTGTTGAGGTACTGCAGGTGGCGGCCGTCGTTGCCGGAGGTGGCCTCGCTCAGGCCGCCACGGTCACCGTAGTGGATGCCCAGCGTCTCGAACACGTTGTCTTCGGCGTAGCTGTCGAACTGGCCGATGGTGAAGGTGCCGTTGCGCTTGTGCTTGAGGCCCAGCTTGACGTCGTCGGTCTTGACGGTCTGGCCCGAGTTGGACACCGGGTCGTACTCGAATTCGATCTCGCCGAAAACACTCAGGTCTTTCGACACCTGGTGGCTGCCCTTGAACTCGACCTGGTTGACGCCCGAGCCACTGACATCGCTCTTATCGCCTTCGATGTCGTAGTAATAGGCGCCCACGTCCACGTTGATGCTGAACTTGGTGTCCTTGCCCACTTCAAAGTCGGCGGCCAGGGCCGGGGCGCAGAAGGTGGCGGTGGCCGCCAGGGCCAGCAGGGATTTCTGGAACATTCAAAACTCCGTTGGTTGAAGAAAGAAGCGTTGAGAGCACCGCAATGGCACTCAAGACAACGGATCGATTCTTCAAGCCAACCGTGACAGACCGGCGTAGGAATCTTGACAGCGGCGTGACGTGGTGGGCGTGCAACACAGCCAAAGCGCCTTGCACCCGACTCTCATTGGGAGTGGGGTTTCAGGATTTGAACCGCACCGGCACAGGCCCCGGTTCCGTGGCATGCCATGCGGTGCTTCAGACCGGCGTGAGCTTGGCCACCGACAGCGCCAGCCACTTGGTGCCGTGGCGGGGAAAGTTGACCTGGGCCCGTGCGTCGTCGCCCTGGCCTTCGACCGTAAGCACACGACCTTCGCCGAACTTGTTGTGGAACACCTGCATGCCAGCCCGGATGCCATGTGCGGTGTCGGCCTGGCGCATCGACTGGGTTCCGGTGGAAGCTGGGGTCGCACCCAGTCCGCTGCGCCCCCACGCGGGCTGGGTCGCCCCACCCGGTACTGCGCCCACCCCAGATCCGGGCCACGCCGCCTGCCTGGGCGTGAGCCACTTCAGGCAGTGTTCGGGGAGTTCGTCCAGAAAGCGGCTGCGCAGGCAGTAGCGCGTCTGGCCATGCAGCATGCGCGACTGGGCGTGGCTCAGGTACAGGCGCTGGCGGGCCCGCGTGATGGCCACGTACATCAGGCGGCGTTCCTCCTCCAGGCCGTCGATGTCGCTCAGGCTGTTCTCGTGCGGGAACAACCCTTCCTCGAGCCCGGTGATGAAGACGGCATCGAACTCCAGGCCCTTGGCCGCGTGCACGGTCATGAGCTGCACGGCGTCCTGCCCGGCCTGGGCCTGGTTGTCGCCCGACTCCAGCGCCGCGTGGGTGAGGAAGGCGACCAGCGGGCTCAGCGTCTCGCCGGTGTCGGGCTGCACGCCCCCCGGGTCCGCCGGCGCATCGGGGTCGAGCCCCTGGCTGACGGGCGACTGCGTGAGCAGGGCGCCGGTTTCGTCCAATGGCAGGGCCACCGCATCCCGCCCGAAGCCCTCCTGCATGACGAAACTCTCGGCCGCATTGACCAGTTCCTCCAGGTTCTCCACCCGGTCGGCGCCGTCGCGGTCGGCGCGGTAGTGCTCGATCAGGCCGCTGTGCTGCAGCACCAACTCGATGATCTCGCGCAGGGTGGCGCCTTCGGTCTGCTCGCGCACCACGTCGATACGGGCGATGAAGGCCTGCAGGTTCGCTCCGGCCTTGCCGCTGAGCGTGCTGGCCGCATCGTGCAGCGAGCAGCCCGCCGCCCGCGCCGCATCCTGCAACTGCTCCAGACTGCGCGCACCGATGCCGCGCGGCGGAAAGTTCACCACACGCAGGAAGCTGGTATCGTCGTGCGGGTTGTCGAGCAGGCGCAGGTAGGCCAGCGCGTGCTTGATCTCGGCCCGCTCGAAGAAGCGCAGACCGCCGTACACGCGGTAGGGCACCCCGGCGTTGAACAGCGCGCTTTCGATCACGCGGCTCTGGGCGTTGCTGCGGTAGAGGATGGCGATCTCCTGGCGCGCGAAACCGTCGTTGCGCTCCAGTTGCCGGATTTCCTCGACCAACCAGCGCGCCTCCTCGAAGTCGTTGGGCTGCTCGATCACGCGCACCGGCTCGCCCGCGCCCTGGTCGGTGCGCAGGTTCTTGCCCAGGCGGTGGCGGTTGTGGTCGATGAGCTGGTTGGCCGCCTCAAGGATGTTGCCGTGGCTGCGGTAGTTCTGCTCCAGCTTGATCTGGTGCCGCACGTCGAACTCGCGCACGAAGTCGGCCATGTTGCCCACGCGCGCGCCGCGGAAGGCGTAGATGCTCTGGTCGTCGTCGCCCACGGCCAGCACGGCATTGCCACCGGGCACGAAACGGCCACTCTCCTCATGCCCGGCCAGCTGCTTGAGCCAGGCGTACTGCAGCTTGTTGGTGTCCTGGAACTCGTCGACCAGGATGTGGCGGAAGCGCCGCTGGTAGTGTTCGCGCACCGGGTCGGTGTCGCGCAACAGCTCGTAGCTGCGCAGCATCAGCTCGCCGAAGTCCACCACGCCCTCGCGCTGACACTGGTCCTCGTAGAGCTGGTAGATCTCGATCTTCTTGCGCTGGTCCTCGTCGTGCGGCACCATCTGGAAAGGTCGCAGACCTTCTTCCTTGCACCCTGCGATGAACCACTGGAGCTGCTTGGGCGGGAAGCGCTCGTCGTCGATGTTGAACTGCTTGCACAGGCGCTTGACGGCGCTGAGCTGGTCCTGCGTGTCCAGGATCTGGAAGGCCTGCGGCAGGTTGGCCAGCTTCCAGTGCGAGCGCAGGAGCCGGTTGCACAGGCCGTGGAAGGTACCGATCCACATGCCACGCACATTCACGGGCAGCATGGCCGACAGGCGGGTGAGCATTTCCTTGGCGGCCTTGTTGGTGAAGGTCACGGCCAGGATGCCGCCGGGTGTGGCCTGCCCCGTGCTCATCAGCCAGGCAATGCGGGTGGTGAGCACGCGCGTCTTGCCCGAGCCGGCACCGGCCAGGATGAGTGCGTGCTCGGGCGGAAGGGTGACGGCCTGCAACTGCTCGGCGTTGAGTGCCTGCAACAGGGGGGAGGCGCTCACCGAGGGGGAGGCGAACGGGGAAACATCGGGCATGACCGGATTGTAGGCAGCCCCCAACGGAGAAGGGGGCCGCAGCGGCCAAGCGTCAGCGCTGGCCCTTGGGCGCTTCCAGCGTCAGCTCCACGCGCCGGTTCGCGGCCCGCCCTTCCGGCGTGTCGTTGGGCGCTATGGGGCGCGTTTCGGCGTAACCGGTGGCGCGCAACCGGGTGGGGTTGATGCCGCGCAACTCAAGGTGCCGCACCACACCGCCGGCACGCCCGGCGGCCAGCTCCCAGTTGGACGGGAAGCGCGCGGTCTGGATCGGCACGTTGTCGGTGTGGCCCTCGACCACGATCGTGTGGTCGGGCACCCCGTTGAAGACGGGCAGCAGCCGGTCCATCACTTCCTGGCCGGCGGGGGTCAGGCCCGCATCCCCGGAAGCAAACAGGATCTCGCTGCTGATGCGAAAGCTCACTGTGCCCGGGCTGACGATGACTTCGATGCCCTTGCCCAGTTGGCTCAGGGGCAAGCCGGCCAGGGGATCGGGCTTCGCCTCGGCAACGACCTCGGTCGGTTCAGCGGGCTTGGGCTGGGCCGGCAAGGGCAAGGGAACCGGCGGCACGACGGTGCTCGGGTCGGCGGTGTCCGGGCGGGCGGGCGGCGCCTCGGTATCGATCACTTCGGGCCCACGCCCGGCCGCCTCGAAACGTTCGGAGATGGGCTCGGAAAACGCCAGCATCACCACCATCATGACCAGCAGCAGGGTGATCACGTCCAGGTAGACCAGCAGCCAGCCCTCCTCTTCCTGGGGAGGTGCGGCATCCAGATGCCAGCGCTCGAAACTGCCGGCGTGGGTGGCCCGACGCACGACCGGCTGCCCGGGGCCCGACACCCTGGCCGTGCGTGCGTCGGCGGGCCCGCCCGGTGCGTTTGCGTGGCCCGGGATGCCCGGCGCGAAGTTCGAAAGCGTGTCGTTCATGCCTGTGGTTTGGCGGCAGCGCCTGCGGCACCCGAGCCATTGCGACGAACCACGTTGGCGTCGAAGATCTCGTCGTCGTAATGGGCAACGAACGACTTGAGCGTCTCGCGCATGAGGGAGGGGCTGCGCCTGGCGCACATCATGGAGATGCCCTGCAGCACCATGTTCATGAGGGCCACGCGCTGCTCGGTGCGGCGCTCGAGCTTGACCGCCACCGGCTTGAACAGCAGATTGGCCAGCAGGATGCCGTAGAAGGTCGTCATGAGGGCCACGGCCAGGTGCTGACCGATGATGCGCATGTCGCCCTGTCCAAGGATCTCCATCAGGTTGATCAGGCCCACCAGTGTGCCGATCATGCCAAAGGCCGGGGCATAGCTGGACATCACACGGAACAGCTGCGCCTCGGCCGCCTCCTTGGCGCGCAGGCGCGAGATGCGCCACTGCAGCAGGTCGAGGATGTCTTCCTCCGGGGTGCGATCGATCACCAGCTGCACGCCTGTGCGCAGAAAGGGATTGGTGACCCGCTCCAGCGCACGCTCTACCGCGCGGGGGTCGTCCTGGATCCAGAGCTTGGAGACCTGCACCAGCTCGTCGATGTCCTTCTGCGTGTACATGCGCTCATTGCGCATCACGGTGGCCAGCAGCCCGAACACACGCACCACCTCGCGCAAGGGGTAGCTCAGGAACGTGGCCGCCAGGGTGCCACCGAAGACGATGGCCAGACCCGGCAGGTTGATGAACAGGAGCGGATCTTCCGCCGAGAAGAACAAGACCACGGCCAGCAACACAACGCTGGCCACCATCCCGATCAGGGTGGATGGATTCATGCACAGACTCCTCGGGCGGACTGGTGCCGCCCATCCGGCCGATTGTGCAACAGTACCGGACAAGTCTACAATCGGCCACCGGGCCCAGGTTTCCTGCGCCCGGTTTTTTTGCGTCCGGAGCCCGCTCAGATGGAAATCTTCGACTACGACAACGTCCTGTTGCTGCCGCGCAAGTGCCGCGTGGAAAGCCGATCCGAGTGCGACACCAGCGTCACCCTGGGCACGCGCAGCTTCCGCATCCCGGTGGTGCCGGCCAACATGAAGACCGTGGTGGACGAATCCATCGCCGAATGGCTGGCCGACAACCGCTACTTCTACGTGATGCACCGTTTCGATCTGGACAACGTGGCCTTTGTCCAGCGCATGCACGACCAGGGCCTGTACGCCTCGATCTCGCTGGGCATCAAGCCGGACGACCACACCACCGTCAACCGCCTGGCCGCCGAAGGGCTGGAGCCCGAGTACATCACCATCGACATTGCGCACGGTCACGCAGACAGCGTCCAGCGCATGATCGCCCACATCAAGGACAAGTTGCCTGCCAGCTTCGTGATCGCCGGCAACGTGGGCACGCCCGAGGCCGTGATCGACCTGGAGAACTGGGGCGCCGACGCCACCAAGGTCGGCATCGGGCCGGGCAAGGTCTGCATCACCCGGCTCAAGACGGGCTTCGGCACCGGGGGCTGGCAGCTCTCGGCGGTGAAATGGTGCGCACGGGTGGCCACCAAGCCCATCATCGCCGACGGTGGCATCCGCGAACACGGCGACATCGCCAAGTCCATCCGTTTCGGCGCCACCATGGTCATGGTGGGCTCGCTGCTGGCCGGCCACGAGGAGTCGCCCGGCCAGACCGTCGAGGTCGACGGCCGCCGCTACAAGGAATACTACGGCTCGGCCTCCGACTTCAACAAGGGCGAGTACAAGCACGTCGAAGGCAAGCGCATCCTGGAGCCCATCAAGGGCCGGCTGGCCGACACCCTGCGCGAGATGCAGGAAGACATCCAGAGCTCCATCAGCTACGCCGGCGGCACCCGGCTGATGGACATCCGCAAGGTGAACTACGTGATCCTGGGTGGCGACAACGCCGGCGAGCACCTGCTCATGTGAGACACGCGGGCCGCTTCAGGCCCACGACTGCAGGGCCCGCACCACCATCGCCAGGCCCGAGACCACCAGCAGGCCGAATATGAAGCCGCGCACCCGATGCGCGGGCAGGCGCTGGGCAAGTCGGTGCCCGAGGGTCACACCGGCCACCGCCAGCACCAGCAAGGGCGGCCACGCCGCCCAGATCAGCGGCTGGTCGAGCTGACCACCGAGACCCATGCCCAGCAGGGCCGCCGAGGCCACCACCACGATCACCATGGGCACCGTGGCGCGCAGGTCCAGCGGATCGGGCAGGCGGCGCGCCAGCCAGGCGATCACCACCGGACCGGCCGTGCCGAACAGGCTGGAGATCAGCCCCACCATCAGGCCCGCGAACCACCCCAGGGCCGGGTGCCTAGGGCGGGCCGCTAACTCCAGCACGACCGGACGCAGGCCGCGCACGCCCACCACCACGATGTAGAGCCCCAGCACCATCAGAGGCCAGGCCTGCCGGGACCAGGCCGTCAGCCAGACCCCGAGCAGCACCCCCAGCAACATGGCCGGCACCAGCGCACGCACCTCGCCCCAGGCGATGCGCCGCAGGTTGAGTCCCCCGTGCCAGAGCGAGGCCGGCACGTCCGTCAGCAGCACCAGGGGCACCACGGTGGCCAGGGGCCAGTGCAGGGCCAGCAGCGGCACCATCACCAGGGCCGAGCCGAAGCCGGTCAACCCAAGCACGGTGTAGCCCAGCAAGGCCACCCCCGCCGCATAGGCCACCTCGGCCCAGACCAGCGACACCCCGGCCGCCAGCTCGAATCCGCCCATCAGGTGGCGTGCGCGCGGGCTTCAGCCATGCACCAACCCTTGCGCCAGGCGGTGCAGGCGGTGGCGGGGCTGGGCCAGGGCTTCGAGCACGCTGAAATGGTTCAGCCCGGGCAGGGTCTCGCACACGGGCACGCGCGCCTTGCCCCAGGCGTCCTGGATCAGCTGGTTGTGGCGGATGAACTCGGCGCTTTCCTCGGCACCGGCCACCGTATGCAGCTCGCCCCTGGCCGGACGCGGCAAGAGCGCCGGGCTGGCCTTGCGCACCTGGGCCGGCGTCAGCCGCAGGGAGTCCTTGAGGAACGGGGTCCGGCGCACCGGCTCCAGGTCGTACAGCCCCGAGATGCTCATCGCGTTGCGCACCAGTTGCGCGGGCAGGTCCGCGCCCAGGGCCTTCCACTGGCACAGCAGCATCATGGCCGCCAGATGGCCGCCGGCCGAATGGCCCACCACCGTGATGCGCTTCGGGTCGCCGCCGTAGGCCGCGATGTTGCGGTACACCCAGGCCAGCGCGTGCACGGTCTGCAGCACGATGTCGGGGACGGTCACCGCCGGGCAGAGGCTGTAGTTGGTCAGCACCACACAGGCGCCCTTAGCGGTGAAGGCGGGCGCCACGAAGGAGTGGTCGCTCTTGTCGAGCGAGCGCCAGTAGCCGCCGTGCACGAACACCATCACGGGCGCGGCCCCCTTGGACCTGCGGGCCGGGAACACATCCAGGGTGTCCTGTGGGCCAGGGCCGAAGGGCAGGTCGATGTGGCAGCGGTGGCCCTGGCGCGCCCGCACGGAGTCGGCGGCCCAGCGGGCGAAGTGCTCGGCGTGCTCGGGCACCAGCGCCCGGTTGTTGTACATGCGGTCCAGCCAGGCGGGGTCGGGTCTTGCCATCTCGGGTCTCCATGGGGGTTGTGTGCACGCGCCGATTGTCCTCCTTGCCGAACCCTCCTGGTGTCACACCCGCACTTGCGCAGAAATGACACTTTCCACCAGATACAGCCCGCTAACCGCCCTTGCCTGGCTCCTTGCGACCTTTGCAGACGTGCTATCCTGCCCGGCAAATATAGCAAACCGTCCTGCCGATGCGACCCCGACCCCATTCCCTGCGGCACCAGCGGCCTTGGCTGGTGGCCGGTGGCGTCCTGCTGGCCAGTGCGGTTCTGGTGGGGGCGCTGTTGCTGCAATGGCACCTGCGACAGATCGAGATCGGGCGCTCCACCGCCAAAGCGCTGGCACTTGAGCAGGCACAGGCCATTGAAAGCCGGATCGCGCGCCTGATGTCCAGCGCCTACCTGCTGGCCGCCATGGTGCGCAAGGACGGTGGACAGGTGCGGGATTTCGATGCCGTCGCCACCGAGATGCTGCCTTTCTTTCCCGGGGTGGCTTCGCTTGCGCTGTCGCCCGGCGGGGTGATCCGACACGCCGTTCCGCTGGAACCGAACCGGGGGTCGATCGGGTTCGACCAGCTCGCCGACGCGAACCAGAGTCCCGAAGCCTTCCTGGCACGCGACACCGGCAAGCTGACCCTGGCCGGTCCCATGGCCCTGGCGCAAGGCGGCACCGGGGCCGTGGGCCGCTTGCCCATCTTTCTCGCCGACGACAACGGACAGCCGGTGTTCTGGGGGTTTGCCAATGTGGTGATCCGCTTCCCCGAAGCCCTGGAGGCAACCGGGCTGAACGCCCTGACCGACCTCGACTACGACTTCGAACTGTGGCGCATTCGGCCAGACGATCGGCAACGGCAGACGATTGCGCGCTCGCCCGGCCTTGACCCACCCCTGGCCAATGCCATCGACGTCCCGATCCGGGTGCCCAACGCCGAGTGGACCCTGAGCATCGTCCCCCGTGCCGGCTGGACTCCCCTGGGGGCCCTGCTGCCAAGTGCGGCGCTGGGCCTGCTGATCTGTCTGCTGCTGGCCTATCTGGCCAAACTGCTGCTGGAATTGCGCCAGCACCGCGCCATCCTGCAGGACCAGGTCGAACAGCGCACCGCCGAAATTCTCGACGTCAAAAACCGCCTGCAGGCCACGCTGGACGCCATCCCGGACCTGCTGTTCGAGATGGACCTGGAAGGCCGTTTCCACGCCGTGCATGCGCAGGAGCGCGACCTGCTGGCCGCACCGGCAGACACCCTGCAGGGGCGTTCGATATCGGACGTCTTGCCACCGGAAGTGAGTCAGATGGCCTTCGAAGCCATGCGCGAGGCACGGGCCAAGGGGATCTCCAAAGGTCACCAGTACGCCCTCGACCTGCCTCAGGGCCGGCGGCACTTCGAACTCTCGATCGCCACCAAGCCGGGCAGCAACGGTCGCCACTTCGTGATGGTCGCTCGCGACATCACCGACCGCAAGCAGGCCATGGTCGATCTGCAACTCGCCGCCCAGGTGTTCCAGCAAAGCCACGAGGCCTACGTCATCACCAACGCCCGGCAGGAAATCCTGCAGGTCAACCCGGCCTTCGTCCGCATCACCGGCTACACGGCCGAAGAAGCCATCGGCCAGACGCCCAAGCTCCTGTCTTCCGGGCGCCAGCACCCCGAGTTCTACCGGGAAATGTGGCACCAGCTTGAGCACACCGGCCATTGGGAAGGCGAGATATGGAACCGGCGCAAGAACGGCGAAATCTACCCGGAGTGGCTCTCCATCACCCGCGTCAGCAACGACGAGGGCACAACCACCCACTTCATCTCGAACTTCAGCGACTGGAGCCAGCGCAAGTCGCAGGAAGACAAGATCCGCAACCTGGCCTACTACGACTCCCTCACCGGGCTCGCCAACGCCAGCCTGGTCAAGGACCGCGCAGAGCACGATCTGCAGCAAGCCAGGCGCAGCGGCAAACCCCTGGCGCTGCTGTTCATCGATCTGGACCACTTCAAGAACATCAACGATTCGCTGGGTCATCGCGCCGGCGACTCCCTTCTGGTGCAGGTGGGCATGCGCCTGACCGAATTCCTGCGACAGCAGGACACCGCCGGGCGCATCAGTGGCGACGAGTTTGCCGTGGTCATGCCGGGCACCGATGCCGACGGCGCGGCACACATCGCACAGTCCCTGCTGCAGCATCTGTCGCTGCCCTACGTGGTGGGTGAAACAGAGCTGCACATCACCCCCTCGATCGGGATTGCGCTGTACCCGGGCGACGGCGAAAACTTCGAGAGCCTGCACCGCTGTGCCGACACCGCCATGTACCGCGCGAAGAAGGACGGTCGCAATGGTTTCTGCTTCTTCACCGCCGACATGCAGGCCCAGTCGATGCGCCACCTGCAACTGGAAAACGCGCTGCGCCGGGCGATGGAGCGCGAGGAGCTGTCGCTGCACTACCAGCCGCAGGTCTCCCTTGCCACAGGCAGGGTGGTCGGCGTCGAGGTCCTGCTGCGCTGGAACCACCACGAACTCGGCCCGATCTCGCCGGCCGAATTCATTCCGGTCGCGGAGAACAGCGGCCTCATCCTTCCCATAGGCGAGTGGGTGCTGCGCACCGCCACCCGACAGATGAAGGCCTGGCTGGATAGGGGCTACCCGGCCATGTTGCTTGCGGTGAACCTGTCGGCGGTTCAGTTCCGTCAAGCCCACCTGCCAGGGCTGGTGCGCCAGATTCTGGAGGAATCGGGGCTGCCCGACGGCACCCTGGAACTGGAACTGACCGAAAGCGTGGCCATGGGCAACGCGCAAAAAGCCATTGAAATGATGGAGGCCCTGCACCGCAGCGGCACGCTGATGTCGGTCGACGACTTCGGCACGGGCTACTCGTCGCTGAGCTACCTGAAGCGCTTCAATGCCTACAAGCTCAAGATCGATCAGTCCTTCGTGCGCGACATCCCGAACGACCCCGAAGACGCGAGCATCGTGACCGCCATCATCCAGATGGCGCACAGCCTCGGAATGGTCACCATTGCCGAGGGGGTGGAGACGCAGGCCCAGCACGACTTCCTGCGCCAGCGCGGGTGCGACGAAATTCAGGGCTACCTCATCAGTCGGCCCTTGCCCGCAAAGGATTTCGAGGCCTTCATGGAACAAAGGCCCAGCCTGGGCTGAGCCTTTGTTGGGTTTTCGGCCGCCTCAGGCCGCGTGCCCCGCCCTCAACGGGCGAAGCGGCGACCGCCCGAAGGGGGGCGCGCACCCGCATCGGAACGCGGCCCTGGGCCCGCACGACGGGGCTCCTGCGCGCCGCGAGGCCCCGCATCGCCACGGCGGCCGCCGGCGGGTGCCGCCGCCTTGTCGCTGCGGCCGAAGGAGGCAAAGCCGCGCGGCTCGGCGCTGCGGCCGTGGCCGGCGAAACCGCCTCGGCCACCATTGTTGTTGTGACGGGCCTCGCCCCGATAACCGCCACCACCACCGGGCCGGCCACCACGGCCCGCCGGACGCCGATCGGCTTCATAGGGCGGGCGCTTGGGTTCCAGTCCCGCGATGGTCTGGGTCTCGATGGGCTGCTGGCTGTAGGCCTCGATGTCGCCGATCTTGCGGCGGTCGCGGAACTCGGCAAAGGTCACGGCCAGGCCCTGACGTCCGGCACGGCCCGTGCGCCCGATGCGGTGCACATAGTCCTCGGCCTTCATGGGCAGGCCGAAGTTGAACACGTGGGTGATGGTCGGCACGTCGATGCCGCGCGCGGCCACGTCGGTCGCCACGAGGATCTGCACCCGGCCATCGCGCAGCGCCATCAGGCGCCGGTTGCGCAGGCCCTGGCTCAGCGCGCCGTGCAGCGCGACGGCGGAAAAGCCCACCTGCTGCAGGTCTTCGGCCAGGGCGTCGCACTCGATCTGCGTGCTGGCAAAGACGATCGCCTGGTCGATCGAGGCGTCGCGCAGCCAGTGGTCGAGCAGCTTGCGCTTGTGCTCCGGGCTGTCGGCCCAGTAGAGCTTCTGCTCGATGTTGCTGTGGCGGTCCTGCGGGCTGTCGATCTGCACCTTCTGCGGCTGGCGCATGACGCGCGTCGCCAGGCTCTGGATGCGCGGCGCGAAGGTGGCGCTGAACATCATGGTCTGGTGGCGGGCGATGGTGAGCTGGTTGACCTCGGCCAGATCGTCGGAGAAGCCCAGGTCGAGCATGCGGTCGGCCTCGTCCACCACCAGGAACTGGACCTGGTCGAGCTTGATCTGGCCCGAACGCTGCAGGTCGAGCAGACGGCCGGGCGTGGCGACCACCAGATCGGCGTTCTGCAGCTTGGCGATCTGCAACTGGTAAGGCATGCCACCGACCACGTTGGCGATGCGCAGGCCACGGCAGTGCCGAACCAGGTCGATGGCGTCGTGCGCCACCTGCTGCGCCAGTTCGCGGGTCGGGCACAGGACCAGAGCCCCCGGCACGGCAGGTTTGAAATGGCGGGCCAGCAAGGGGTTCTGGCGTTTGGGGCGCTTGGGCGCCGGCTTGCCGGCAGCCAGGGCCTCGGCCGTCAGACGGTCCCACTCGGCGCGGTCGGCGGCCTCGGCGGCGGCCTGCTGCCGCAACAGGGTGTGCAGCACGGGCAGCAGGAAGGCGGCGGTCTTGCCGCTGCCGGTCTGGCTGGAGACCATCAGGTCGGTGTAGGCCGCTGCGGCCTCGCCCACGCCCTGCATGGCCTTCGGAATGGCGGCCTGCTGCACCAGCGTCGGGCGCTCGAAGCCCAGGTCGGTGACGGCCTGCACGAGTTCGGGTGCCAGGCCCAGTGCCGCAAAGGCATTCGGTTCGGCCGGGGCCGGGGTGGCGGCGGTCTGCGGCGCCACGTCGTCGTGCAGGGCCGTCTCGGGCTGCTCGGCGGAAAGGGAAGAAGGGTTCGAGAAATCCGTCATGTCGTTCGTCCTTGCGCCAAGGGCGCAATCGATCGAAGCAGGACTGGCCGGGCACATGGAAGTGCCAGCGGCGCGCCTGATCCGTTCATGGTCACAAAAAACATCAACCATCAAACAGATCGACACGCCGCGCCGCCCCAGAAGAGCGGGGACGGCTCGGGATGCTGAGGGCCGTTCATGCGCCGGAACAGAACCGGCGCTGGTTGCCATCGAGGCAACCGGCCATAGCGTGAGGCAGATGCACAAAAAGCGCCGTGTCCTCACGACGCAAAGCGGATTATGGCATGAATCCGGGTTTTCCCCTAATTCAGGGCAGCGGGGCCCCCCCCAGAAGCGCCACCACCCCGTGGAACAGCAGGGCCGCCAGCAGCGCCGTGGCCGGCACGGTGATGATCCAGGCCGCCACGATGCGCATGACCACCGAGCGCTTGACCAGTTCCTTCTGATAGGCCTTCTTGAAGGCCTTGCGCTCCTTCTTGGCGAACTGGCCATCGGCGTCGCGCTGCTTGGCCCGCTGCTTCATCTCGGCCAGCATGCGCTTCTTCTCCTCGACCGGAGCCGCCTCGAACTGCACCAGGTAGGCCTCGACCAGTTCGCGGTCTTCGCCCTGGTGGCCCGCCCGCACGATGGCCTCCATCTTGGCGTAGTTGACCTTGAGCAGTTCGCGCAGGAAGCCGACCCCGAACACGGCGCCGATGGTCACGTGCGTGGTCGACACCGGCATGCCCAGCTGCGCGGCCACGATCACGGTCAGGGTGGCCGCCATCGCAATCGAATAGGCACGCATGCGATCGAGTTCGGTGATTTCCTTGCCGACCGTGAGGATCAGGCGCGAGCCATACAGGGCCAGACCGACCGACAGGCCCACGGCACCCAGCAGCATCACCCACATCGGCGTGGCCGCGCGCGACGCGACCGTACCGCTGATCACGGCCTCGTAGATGGCGGCCAGCGGCCCGATGGCATTGGCCACGTCGTTCGCACCGTGCGCGAAGCTCAGCAGCGCCGCCGAGAACACCAGGGGCCAGGTGAACAGGTGGTTGACGCCTTCCTTGTCGTTGGACTGGCGCGCCGCGTGCTGCGCCAACGGGCGCGACAGCAGCGCGTACGTCACGCCGGCAATCACCAGACCCCAGACGCTGGCGGCTACCAACCCCACCTTCACCAGCTGCCCCAGGCCCTTGAGCAGCATGTAGGTGGAAAACGCCCAGGCCATCAGCGCCACCAGCAGGGGCACCACGCGGGCGGCGGCCCGTGTCATGTCGCCCTGGTAGGTGATGGTGCGCTTGATGATGTAGAGGAAGCCCGCCGCGATCGCGCCGCCCATGAGCGGCGAGACCACCCAGCTCGCCACGATGGCGCCGATGGTGCCCCAGTTGACCAGGCCCCAGCCCCCGGCAGCGATGCCCGCCCCCATGACCGCGCCGATGATGGAATGGGTGGTGGACACCGGTGCCCCCAGCATGGTGGCCAGGTTGAGCCAGAGCGCCGCCGCCAGCAACGCCGCGAGCATGAGCCAGGTGAAACGCTCGGCGTCGTCGATGCCGGCCGGATCGATGATCCCGCCCTTGATGGTGCCGACCACCTCGCCCCCGGCGATGATGGCCCCCATGGCCTCGAACACCGCAGCGATCAGGATCGCCCAGCCCAGCGTGATGGCACCGGAACCCACCGAGGGTCCCATGTTGTTGGCCACGTCGTTGGCGCCGATGTTCATGGCCATGTACCCACCCACCGCCGCGGCAATGATGAGAAACCACAGGGCCTGCGTGCTCAGACCGGGCACGTGCTCGACATTGAAAGCGGCGTACAGACCGACGGCGAGCAGGAAGGCCACCGCCATGGTCAGCCTGAGGGCATGGCGCTGCTGCACGGCACCCGCCTTGGTCGCGGGCTTGAGGTTCATGTTCATGGTTGGGGTTCTTATGAGGAAATCAGGCGCCGGCGCGCAGGAAATGGGTGCGGTAATGCTCCAGCTCGTCGATCGACTCGTGCACGTCGGCCAGGGCGGTGTGCCGCTGCTGCTTCTTGAAGGCCGCGTAGACCCCGGGCTGCCAGCGCTTGGCCAGCTCCTTGAGCGTGCTCACGTCGAGGTTGCGGTAATGGCAGTAAGCCTCGAGCTTGGGCATGTACTTGACCAGGAAGCGGCGATCCTGTCCGATGGAGTTGCCGCACAGGGGCGACTTGCCCCTGGGCACATAGCGCCGGATGAAATCGAGCACCTGTGCCTCGGCGTCGGCTTCGCTCAGGGTGCTGGCCTTGACCTTGGCGATCAGTCCGCTCTTGGCGTGCGTGCCCTTGTTCCAGGCGTCCATGGCATCGAGCACGGCGTCGCTCTGGTGGATGACCAGCACAGGGCCCTCCACACGCGGCTCCAGGTTCGGCCCGGTGATGACCACCGCGATTTCGAGCAGGCGCTCGACCTCCGGGTCCAGGCCGCTCATCTCGCAGTCGATCCAGATCAGGTTCTGGTCGCTCTTGGCCAGCAGGGGGGCGCCCGACGGGGTGGCAGTGCCTTGCGGTGTGGCCGTGCCGGTGGCGTCCGGGGGGGTGTTGGGCGTGTTCATGGTGCGGATTTTCGCCGATCCGGCACCGGGCTCCCCCGGATTCGCTAGACTGGCGCCCATGAATGTTGTTTCCGAGCAGGCGCCGTTGCTGTGGACGGCCCTTTTCAGCGCCTTGCTGATCGCCTCCCTGCTGACCCGCTTCTGGCTCTCCAGCCGCCAGATCCGACACGTCGCCCGGCACCGCGGCGAGGTCCCCGCCCCCTTTGCCGGCTCGGTGGACCTGGCGGCGCACCAGAAGGCGGCCGACTACACCATTGCCAAGGCCCGCTTCGGGCTGATCCAGACCGCGCTGGCCGCTGCCGTGCTGGTGGGCTGGACGCTGCTGGGCGGTCTGGACGCGCTCAACCAGGCCCTGCGGGCCGTGCTGGACGCGGGCATGTGGCAGCAGCTCGCGCTGCTCGGTGCCTTCTTCGCGATCGGCGGCCTGATCGAACTGCCCCTGGCCTGGTACGCCACCTTCCGCCTCGAAGAACGCTTCGGCTTCAACCGGACATCGCTGCGGCTGTGGGTGACCGACGGCATCAAGGGCGCAGCCGTCGGCGCGATCCTCGGCCTGCCCATCGCGGCCCTGGTGCTGTGGCTGATGCAGGCCGCCGGCGGGCTGTGGTGGCTCTGGGCCTGGGGCGCCTGGATGGCCTTCAACCTGCTGTTGCTGGTGATCTACCCGACGCTGATCGCGCCGATCTTCAACCGCTTCGAACCGCTGGAGGACGACGCCCTCAAGGCCCGCGTGCAGGCGCTCATGCAACGCTGCGGGTTCACGGCCAAAGGCCTGTTCGTGATGGACGGGAGCCGACGCAGCGCCCACGCCAACGCCTATTTCACGGGCTTCGGACCGGCCAAGCGGGTCGTGTTCTTCGACACCCTGCTGCTGCAGCTCAGCCCCGACGAGATCGACGCCGTGCTGGCGCACGAACTCGGTCATTTCAGGCACCGACACGTGCTCAAGCGCATCGTCACGCTGTTCGGCATCAGCCTGGCCGGATTTGCGCTGCTGGGCTGGCTGTCGGGCCAGAGCTGGTTCTACACCGGGCTGGGCGTCACGCCCCATCTGGATGCCCCCAACAGCGCCCTGGCCCTGATCCTTTTCATGGCCGTGGTTCCGCTGGCCAGCTTCTTCCTCATGCCCCTGGCCAGCCGCCTCTCGCGCCGGCACGAGTTCGAGGCCGACGCCTACGCCATCCGCCACACCCGCGCCCCGGATCTGGCCAGCGCGCTGCTCAAGCTCTACAAGGACAACGCCAGCACCCTGACACCCGACCCCTGGTTCGTGGCGTTCTACTACTCGCACCCGCCGGCCAGCGAACGCCTGGCCCGCATGGGGGCCACCCCATGACCCCGCTGCTGTGAGCGCCGCCCTGAACGAGGGGCTGGTGGTGGCCGCCCACGGACGCCACTGCCTGGTCGAGACCCCCGGCGGTGAACGCCTGCTGTGCCACCCCAGAGGCAAGAAAAACCAGGTCGTCGTCGGCGACCGCGTGCGCTGGATGTCCACCGGCGACGAAGGTTCGATCGAACAGGTGCTGCACCGGCGCAACCTGCTCTACCGGCAGGACGAGATCCGGACCAAGTCCTTCGCAGCCAACCTCGATCTGGTGCTCGTGCTTCTGGCGGCCGAACCGGAATTCTCCGAACGCCAGCTCACCCGCGCCCTGATCGCCGCGCGCGCCGAGGGCATTCCCGCGTTGATCGCCCTGAACAAACAGGACCTCGGCGCCACCTTCGAACGTGCCTGGCAGCGGCTGACGCCCTACCGTGCCATGGGTGAAACCGTGCTGCCACTGTCGGTACAGGCCGACCGTGCCGATGCCCTGGCGACCCTCACGCCCCTTCTGCGGGGCAAGACCACCCTGGTGCTCGGCCCTTCGGGCGCAGGCAAGAGCACGCTGATCAACCGCCTCGTGCCCGAGGCCCAGGCCCAGACTGGGGCGATCTCCACCGCGCTCAACTCGGGCCGGCACACCACCACCAGCACCACCTGGTACTGGCTCGACCCGGAGCGCACCAGCGCCCTGATCGACTCGCCCGGGTTCCAGGAATTCGGCCTGCACCACATCGAGGCCACGCGGCTGGCACATCTGATGCCCGATTTCGAGCCCCTGCTGGGGGCCTGCCGCTTCTACAACTGCACCCACCTGCACGAGCCGGGCTGCGCCATCCGGGCCGCAGCGCAAGCCGGAAGCATCAGTGAAAACCGCTACCGCATCTACGGCGAACTGTTCCAGGAACTGAGTCGGCCGCCCCGTTACTGAGCCGCCGTGCTCAGCCCACCGTTCGGGCCAGCATCATCAACGCCATCAGCAGCAGCCACAGCACCACACTGCGCCAGACCAGGCCGACCACGCTGGCCAGGTGGGCCAGCTGGGGCTCTCGGCCATCGGTGGCCGCCTCTTCGCCCGCGGCCGCCTGCGCCCCGAGGGGGCGCCCGCCCAGCCGCACGTTGATGGCCCCTGCGGTCGCTGCCAGGACCACCCCGTCTCCGGGGTCCGCAAAGCGGCTGGCGTCCTGCCGCCAGCCCGCCACCGCCTCCTCAAAGTTGCCCACCACGGCGAACACCAGCGCCGTCACGCGCACCGGCAAGGCGTCGATCCAGCGCCAGGCGGCCCCCGCCACCGCTTGAAGGGCCGGGCTGGGCACGCCGTTGCTGCGGCCCTTCCAGTCGTGGGCCAGGTGCCCGGACAGGCGGTAGAGCACGGCCCCGGCCGGCCCCAGCCCCAGCAGGGACAGCAGGACAAAACACACCAGCACCCCGAACACATGGCGGTGCGCCGCCAGCACCGAGTGTTCGATCACGTGACGCAGCAGTTCCTGCCGGGGCAACTGGCCCACATCGACCCGCTGCCAGCGGGCAAACGCGGTGCGGGCACCCTCCTCGTCGCCCGATTCGAGCGCCTCCCGGATGGCCGTGAAATGGTGGCTGAACTGGCGAAAGCCCACGGTCGCATACAGCACCAGCACCAGCCAGGCAAAACCCAGCAGGCCGTTGATGGCGGACAGGCCGATGTACAGCAGGGCCGAGACCAGTGACGGCAGGCCCACCGCCAGCGACCAGATCAGCCAGCCATGGTGGTTCTGCCCGGCGTCGAGACTCGACGTAACCCAGCGAACCCAGCCGCGCATACCGCCCTGGACCGGGTTGTCGTACCCCATGGGCCGGGCCTGCTCCAGCAACAGGGCGATGAATACGGCGAAGAAATTCATGGCCGCATGATAGCGGCCCCCGGCACCGTGGTGCTAGGCGCTGAGCATGCGGTAGAGGTTGCGCAGCATGCCGGCGGTCGCCCCCCAGATGAAGCGCTCCCCGACCGGGTCGGGATAGGGCATGGAAAACCACTCGCGTGGACGCCCCTCCCATTCCATCGCATGCCGGCGGTGGTGGGCCGGGTTCATCAGAAAATCCAGCGGCACCTCGAAAGCCTCAGCCACTTCGTGCGGATTGGGCAGCAGGGTGAAGCCCGGGTGCACCAGCGCCACCACCGGCGTGACGATGTAGGCCGTGCCGGTCGTGTAGCGCGGCAACGTGCCCAGGACCTCCACATGCATGGGGGCGAGCCCCACCTCCTCCTGCGCCTCGCGCAGGGCAGCGGCCACGGGGTCGGGGTCGTCCGCGTCGATCTTGCCACCGGGAAAGGCCACCTGACCCGAGTGCGTCGAGAGGTGCTGGGTGCGCTGCGTCAGCAACAGGGTGGGCCGCTCGCGCAGCACCACCGGCATCAGCACCGCCGCCGGGGTAGGGGGCCGCTCGGTGAAACGCGGCTCCCGACGCACCTCCGGCGTCCATGCGGGTGGCGCCTGAAAACGGCGGCGCAGACCCTCTGCCGTGAGCCAGCGCCGCTCCACCGGCGGCAGGTGGCTGTCCACCCCCACCACCGGGATGGCCTTCGGGTCGATCACCGCCGCTCCCCCTGGAACGGGGGCCGCCCGGGTTGCGAGACGGACCGTTTCACGCTAGATTGCATGGGTGGATTGTGCACCCGAACACCGGGGCATACAGGGAAGGACTACACCATGCGACACCACATCGCCCACTGGGCCATCGCGCTTTTTGCGCTCCTGGGTCTGCCCGCGCTGGCCGCCGTCGACGTCAACACCGCCCCCCAGGAGGATCTGGTTGCGATCAAGGGCGTGGGACCGTCCACCAGCGCCCGCATCGTCGAAGCCCGCGAGGCACGGCCCTTCGCCGACTGGCAGGACTTCATACAGCGCGTCAGGGGCATCGGCCCGCTCACGGCCCGCAAGCTCTCGGAACAGGGCCTCACGGTCAATGGCCGGCGCTTCGAGGCGACGCCCAGCGCCATCGAGTGGAAGCCCTTCGTGCCGACGCCGCTGCAGGCCTCGGGTGCGCGCTAGGGCCGCGTCCCGGTCATGCGTCCCTGGCATGGGCTGATCCGATCACGGCCTTGGACAGCACACCGCCCGGTCGGTTAAGCTGCCCCTCACCGTCCATGCAGGAGTTGTGCCCATGCCAGCCGCCCCGACCGAGTCCGCCCCTTCCCTGCCCCCGTCCTACCTGCCGGGTGACCATCTCGGCCCCTGGGGCATCTTCCTGCAACAGGTCGACCGCGTCACCCCCTACCTGGGCGACTTGGCACGCTGGGTCGAAACCCTGAAACGGCCCAAACGGATCCTCATCGTCGATGTGCCCATCCACCTGGACAACGGCACCGTGGCCCACTACGAGGGCTACCGCGTGCAGCACAACACCTCGCGCGGTCCCGGCAAGGGCGGCGTGCGTTTCCACCAGGACGTGACCCTGTCGGAGGTGATGGCTCTGTCGGCCTGGATGTCCATCAAGAACGCGGCGGTCAACGTGCCCTTCGGGGGGGCCAAGGGCGGCATCCGGGTCGACCCCCGCCGGCTTTCGCGCGGCGAACTCGAACGCATGACCCGGCGCTACACCAGCGAGATCGGCCCCATCATCGGTCCCACCAAGGACATCCCGGCGCCGGACGTCAACACCAACGAACAGGTCATGGCCTGGATGATGGACACCTACTCCATGAACGTGGGTGAGACGGCCACGGGCGTGGTCACCGGCAAACCGGTCGACATCGGTGGCTCGCTGGGGCGGCGCGATGCCACCGGACGCGGCGTCTACACCGTGGGCATGGAGGCGGCGAAACGCATCGGACTCGATGTGAACGGAGCCACCGTGGCGGTGCAGGGGTTCGGCAACGTGGGCGGCGTGGCCGCCCGTCTGTTCGCTGAAACCGGCGCGCGCGTGGTCGCGGTCCAGGACCACGCCGGTACCCTCTACCGCGAAGCCGGCCTGGACATGCGCGCCTTGCTCGACCACGTCGCGCGCACCGGATCGGTGTCGGGCTTCCCGCAGGCCGAGACGCTGGCACCCGACAGCTTCTGGGACGTGCCCTGCGACATCCTGATCCCGGCCGCGCTGGAGCAGCAGATCACGGCCGCCAACGCCGGACGCATCCGGGCGCGGCTGGTGATCGAGGGGGCCAACGGCCCCACCACCCCGCAGGCCGACGACATCCTGCGCGAACGGGGGGTGCTGGTGCTGCCCGACGTGATCGCCAACGCCGGCGGTGTCACCGTGAGCTATTTCGAATGGGTGCAGGACTTCTCCAGCTTCTTCTGGAGCGAAGAGGAAATCAATGAGCGCCTTGTGCGGGTGATGCGCGGCGCCCTCGACACCGTCTGGCAGGTGGCCGAGACCAACGGTGTCAGCCTGCGCACGGCGGCCTTCATCGTCGCCTGCCAGCGCATCCTGCATGCGCGCGACCTTCGGGGCCTGTATCCCTGATGTCGACCCGAAACCATCGGCCGGGCCGGTTGCGCTACTGCAGCGTTTCCTTGAGGGCCGGCAGATCGGGCAGCGGAACGATCGCTATGCCCTCCTCCACCAGCTCCGAGGCCTCGGCCAGGCTGGCACGCCCCCGGATGCCACGCGGCTCGACCTCGCCGTGGTGGATGCGCCGCGCTTCCTGCGCAAAGCGCTCCCCGACGTCTTCGGTGTGGGCCGCGATGTCGCGCAAGGCACGAAACAGGTCGGCCGTCCTGGCCTCAAGGGCCGCCTGGGCAACCGGCTGCGGGGATGGCCCGGGGGCCTCGCCGGCCGAAGCGGAGTCGGGCGACTCGGTGGCGCGCAGGTTCAGGCGCGGAGCGCTGAGGCGCTTTTCGACCTGAAGGTCGCCACAGACCGGGCAGGACAGCAGGCCGGCCGCACGCTGGGCCTGGAAGTCGTCCTCGGAGCCGAACCAGCCCTCGAACACATGGGCCTGCGTGCAAGCCAGATCGAGCACTTTCATGCCCGCATTATCCCGCGTCGGCCAAGGGATCAACCGCCTGCCAGTCGAGCGTCCACTCCTCCCGCAGGACGTTCTGCAGCCAGAGCATGCCCGTCAATGTCTTGGCATCCGTGACGGTGCCGTCGCGGCACGCCTGTGCCAGCTCGGCCGGATCGACGGCCAGCACGTCGAGGAATTCGCCCTCGTCCAGCCGCCGCTCACCCAGGGTCAATCCCCGCGCAAACCAGATGTCGATGAACTCGGTGGCATAGGAAATCACCGGGTGCAGCAATCCGGCACGCGCCCACTCCCGGGCACGGTAACCGGTCTCCTCTTGCAGTTCACGCTGGGCGCAACGCAGCACGGTCTCGCCCGGATCGAGCTTGCCGGCGGGAAACTCGATCATGGCGCGCCGCAGGGGATAACGGTATTGCCGCTCCACAACCACCCGGCCGTCGTCCAGCAGCGGTATGACCATCACCGCGCCAGGATGCAGTACGTATTCGCGGATGGCCTCACGGCCACTGGGCAGCCGAACCGTGTCGCGCACTGCGTGCAGGAAATGCCCCCGCAGCACCGTATTGCTGTCGAGTTCGGTTTCCTTCAGGTGGGCCGGTTGCAGCTCCGGCAAGAGCGGCGTGCTCACGGGGCTCGGCGCCGGCCCAGGTAGCGGTAGACGAAGCCGGGGAAGGCGAAGGTGAGGAACAGCGAGCCGGTGATGGCGTAGAACTCCCAGCCCTGCGGGTAAATCTGCCCGGCATGCTGCTCCAGACCCAGACCGACGCCGCCCACCAGCAGGTACAGCAGAAACAGTTCCAGCAGCCTCAGCCAGAGGCTCTTGTCCCCGCTTCGGGGCCAGGGCAGCAGTGCGAGCAGGCGCTCGTTCAAAAACGGCAGGTTTGCGGCCATAAAGGCCAGGCCGATGACCAGCCAGACAGAAGCGGTGGAACTCATGCGCGCAGGATAACTCAGGCCAGCAGCGCCCGCATCGCCTGGGCACAAAGGGCCATCAGGCCGCCGGGCATCAGGCCGAACGCCAGCACCAGCGCGCCATTGACCGACAGCACGGCGCGCACATCCAGCGTGGCCTCGATCGGGGCGGTCTGGATCGGCGCATCAAAATACATGACCTTGACCACCCGCAGGTAGTAGAAGGCGCCGATCAGCGACATCATCACCGCGAACACCGCCAGCCCGGCGTACACGCCGCCCCCGGCCTGCAGCAGCGCCTGCAGCACCGACAGCTTGGCATAGAAGCCCACCAGCGGCGGCACACCGGCCAGCGAGAACATGCAGGCCGCCATGACCCCGGCGTACAGGGGGCTGCGCTGGTTCAGGCCGGCCAGGTCGGTGATCTCCTCCGACTCGAACCCCTCGCGGCTGAGCAGCAGGATGACGCCGAACACCGCGAGCGTCGTCAGCACGTAGGTCACGACGTAGAACATCGCGGCGCCGTAGGCATTACCCATGTTGGATCCGTCGCCCCCGACCACGCCGGCGACCAGGGCCAGCAGCATGAAGCCCATCTGCGCGATGGTGGAAAAAGCCAGCATGCGCTTGAGGTTGGTCTGGGCCACCGCCGCCAGGTTGCCCACCAGCAGCGACACCACGGCCAGCACGGCCAGCATCTGCTGCCAATCCACGACCAGCGGCAGCAAGCCTTCGACCAGCAGACGGATCACGATCGCGAAGGCGGCCAGCTTCGGCGCGCCGCCGATCATCAGCGTGACGGCCGTGGGGGCGCCGTGGTAGACGTCGGGCACCCACATGTGGAAAGGCACGACGCCGAGCTTGAAGGCCAGACCGGCCACCACGAAAACCAAGCCGAGCACCAGCACCTGACGCAGTTCCGTTCCCGAGCCGATGGCCTGCGACACCTGGGCCAGATCGAGCGATCCGGTGGCGCCGTACACGAGCGACAGGCCATAGAGCAGGAAGCCGCTGGCCAGCGCACCCAGCACAAAATACTTCATGGCCGCTTCGGTGGCGCGCACATCGTCGCGGCGCAGCGCTACCAGGGCGTAGCTCGACAGGGTAAGCAGCTCCAGGCCCATGTAGATGACCAGGAAGTTGTGCCCGGAAATCATCACGAACATGCCCAGCAGCGCAAACAGCGACAGCGTGAACATCTCGCCGCCGCGCAGCATGTCGCGCGCACCGGCATAGGGACGACCGTAGACCAGCGTCGCCATCATGGCAATGGCCGCAAAGCATTTGAGCCAGGCACCCATGGGGTCGCTCACCACCATGCCGCCAAAGCCGCGCAGGGTCTGCCCGCTGGAGGCCAGGTAGGCCTCCAGGGCGGCGACCACGGCCAGGGTCAGCAGCGTGAGCCGGTAGGTGGCGCCACGCAGCGGGGACTTGACCACCAGATCGAACAGGGCGATCACGCAGGCCATGCCCAACAGGATCAGTTCCGGATAGACCGTGGCCCAGCTGAGACTGTCAATCATTGTCGTGCTCTTTCGAATCTAGGGGGCGCGCCTCAGGGCAGCTTGGAGATGGCCACGTGCTGCAGCAGTTCGGCCACCGAGGCGTTCATCACGTCGGTGAACGGCTTGGGGTGTATGCCCATGTAAAGGACCATGATGGCCAGCAGGGACATCACCAGGAATTCGCGCCGGCCCAGATCGAGCAGGCCCTTGACGTGGTCGTTGCCGACCGGCCCCAGGTAGACCCGCTTGAACATCCAGAGCGAATAGGCCGCACCGAAGATCAGGGCCGAGGCGGCCGCCATGCCGATCCAGAAGTTGGCCTTGACCGCCCCCAGGATGACCATCCATTCCCCGACGAAACCGGCGGTCCCGGGCAGGCCGGCATTGGCCATGACGAACAGCAGCGCAAAGGCGGTGAAGTTGGGCATGGTATTGACCACTCCACCGTAGGCCGCGATCTCGCGCGAGTGCACGCGGTCGTAGAGCACCCCGATGCCCAGGAACATGGCGGCCGAGACGAAACCGTGCGCGATCATCTGCACGATGGCCCCCGTGAGGGCCAGGTCGTTGAACAGGAAGAAGCCCAGGGAGACAAAGCCCATGTGCGCCACCGAGGAGTAGGCCACCAGCTTCTTCATGTCCTGCTGCACCATGGCGACCAGACCGACGTAGATCACGGCAATGAGCGACAGCCCGATCATGAGCCCGGCCCACTCGTGCGAGGCGTCGGGCAGGATGGGCAGCGAGAAGCGCAGGAAGCCGTAGGCACCGAGCTTGAGCATGATGGCCGCCAGTACCGCCGAGCCGCCTGTGGGTGCCTCGACGTGCACGTCGGGCAACCAGGTGTGCACCGGCCACATCGGCACCTTCACCGCAAACGCCGCGAAGAAGGCGAAGAACAGCAGCGTCTGGGCGGTGGCGCCGAGCGGCAGCTTGTGCCAGGTCACCAGGTCGAAGCTGCCGCCCGAGGCGTTGTACAGGTAGATCAGGGCCACCAGCATCAGCAGCGAACCGAGCAGCGTGTACAGGAAGAACTTGAAGGCCGCGTAGATCTTGTTGGGCCCGCCCCAGATGCCGATGATCAGGTACATCGGGATCAGCGTGGCCTCGAAGAAGATGTAGAACAGCATCGCGTCGAGCGAGGCGAACACGCCGATCATCAGGCCCGACAGGATCAAAAAGGCCCCCATGTACTGGTTGACGCGCTCGGTGATCGACTCCCAGCTCGCAATCACCACGATCACCGTGATGAAGGCCGTCAGCAGCACCAGCCACAGGGAGATACCGTCCACGCCCAGGTGGTAGTGGATGTTGAAGGCCTCGATCCAGGCGCGCTTCTCGACGAACTGCATCGCCGCCGACGACACCTCGAAACCGGTGTAGAGCGGCACCGTGACGGCCAGCCCCAGCAAGGCGCCGACAAGCGCCGTCCAGCGCACCACGTTGGCCTGGTCGTCCCGCCCCAGGGCCAGCAGCACGACACCAAAGAAGATCGGCGTCCAGATCGCAAGGCTCAGCAAACCCATTTTTGTTCTTCCCCTTATTTGGCGAGCCAGACGAAATACGACATGAAGGCCAGCACGCCGACAATCATCACGAAGGCGTAGTGGTAGAGATAGCCGGTCTGGGCGCGGCGCACCAGCCCCGAGATCAGCCCCACGAGCTTCCAGCTCAGGTTGACGACGCCGGCCTCGATCACGCCGCGGTCACCGCCCTTCCACAGACCGATGCCCAGCCCGCGCGCGGCCCTGGCAATGATGTTCTCGTTGATCCAGTCCATGTAGTACTTGTTTTCCAGGACGACCACGATGGGGCGCAGCCGGCGCGCGATCGCTGCCGGCAATGCCGGGTTGACCATGTACAGGTACCAGGCGCTCAGAGCGCCCGCTGCCGCGAGATAGAGCGGCGGCGTGAAGAAGGCGTGGGCCACCATGCCGAGCGGGCCGGTGAACATCTCGGCGAACCTGGCCATGGCGGGATGGGCCGCGGCATCCACATGAATGGCGTCGGCGAGGAATTCCCCGAACAGCATGGGCCCGATGGTCATGTAGCCGATCACCACCGAAGGCACCGCGAGCAGCAGCAGCGGAACCGTCACCACCCAGGGCGACTCGTGCGGCTTGCCGTCGCCGTGGGCGTCGTGCTCGTCGTGGTGGTGGTCATCGTGGTGCGCGTCGGGATTCTGGTCGTAGCGCTCCTGGCCATGGAAGACGAGGAAATACAGCCGGAACGAATAGAACGCCGTGACGAACACGCCGGCGAGCACCGCGAAATAGGCAAACCCGGCCGCCGGCAGCTGGCTGAAGTGCACCGCCTCGATGATGCTGTCCTTGGAGTAGAAACCCGAGAACAGCGGCGTACCGATCAGGGCCAGCGTGCCCAGCAACGAGGTGATCCAGGTGATGGGCATGTACTTGCGCAGCCCTCCCATCCAGCGGATGTCCTGGTTGTGGTGCAGCCCCATGATCACGGAGCCGGCCGCCAGGAACAGCAGCGCCTTGAAGAAGGCGTGCGTCATCAGGTGGAACACCGCCACCGAGTAGGCCGAGGCGCCCAGCGCCACCGTCATGTAACCCAGTTGCGACAGCGTGGAGTACGCCACCACGCGCTTGATGTCGTTCTGGATGATGCCCAGGAAGCCCATGAACAGCGCCGTGATGGCACCGATCACGAGGATGAAGTTGAGCGCCGCATCCGACAGTTCGTAGATCGGCGACATGCGCGCGACCATGAAGATGCCCGCCGTGACCATGGTGGCGGCGTGGATCAGCGCGGAAATCGGCGTGGGGCCTTCCATGGAATCGGGCAGCCAGACGTGCAGCGGGAACTGCGCGCTCTTGCCCATGGCGCCGATGAACAGGCAGACGCCGATGACCGTGACCAGCAGCGCCTCCTGCCCGAGGATGTACCAGGGAAACTCGACGTTCGCGAGTTCGGGCAGCTTCTCGAAGATTTCGGTGTAGTTGAGCGAGCCGGTGTAGGCGGCGATCAGGCCGATGCCCAGGATGAAGCCGAAGTCGCCCACGCGGTTGACCAGGAAGGCCTTCATGTTGGCAAAGATGGCCGTGGGCTTGTTGAACCAGAAACCGATCAGGAGGTAGGACACCAGACCCACCGCCTCCCAGCCGAAGAACAGCTGCAGCAGGTTGTTGCTCATGACCAGCATGAGCATGGAGAAGGTGAACAGCGAGATGTAGGCGAAGAAGCGGTTGTAGCCGGCGTCCTCCTCCATGTAGCCGATGGTGTAGATGTGCACCATGAGCGAGACGAAGGTCACCACGCACATCATCATGGCGGTGAGGCCGTCGACCATGAAGCCGATTTCCATCTTGAGGCCGCCGACCACCATCCATTCGTAGAGGGTCTCGTTGAAGCGCGCGCCGTCCATGGCCACGCTCTTGAGCGTCATGGCCGACAGGATGAAGGCCACGAACACGCCCAGGATAGTGAGCGAATGCGACCAGCGGCGACCGATCCAGTTGCCGCCGAAGGAGGTGCCCAGAATGCCGGCCAGCGCCGCGCCCACCAGGGGTGCCAGCGGCACCGCCAGCAGCGTGCTTGCAGAAAGGCTTGTACTCATGGTTGTGTGTGCTTTGAACCCCGGAGCCTCAGCCCTTGAGCGTGTTGAGTTCGTCCACCCGGATGGAAGACTTGTTGCGGAACAGCAGCACCAGGATGGCCAGCCCGATGGCCGACTCGGCCGCCGCCACGGTCAGGATGAAGAACACGAAGACCTGGCCCTGCATGTCGCCCAGGTAGTGCGAGAAGGCAACGAAGTTCATGTTCACGGCCAACAGCATCAGCTCGATGGCCATGAGCAGGACGATGAGGTTCCTGCGGTTGAGGAAGATGCCCACCACCGAGATGGCAAACAGGATGGCACCCAGCGAGAGGAAATGGCCCAGCGTCAGGCCCATGGTCGGGTTCATGCCTTGCCCTCCTCCGTCGTCGATTCGGTCGGCGCGGGTGCCGGCCGCGTGGCCTCCATGGCAACCAGGGCCAGGCGGTCCTTGGCCTTGACCCTGACCTGCAACCCCGCATCGATGGCCTTGCTGTCCTTGCGCTCGCGCAGCGTCAGGGCAATCGCCGCGACCATGGCCACCAGCAGCAGGACGGCGGCCACCTGGATCGGGTAGAGGTACTCGGTGTAGAGCAGCAGGCCCAGGGCGTGGGTGTTGGAATGGTCGGGGGCGTGCATGGCAGCCTTCGCCGCTTCCGGCCCCACCACCAGATCCGGGAATCCTACCCAAAGCACGGCAATCAGCTGCACGCTGACCACGGCGCCCAGCACGGCCGCGAGCGGGAAATGCTTCCAGAACCCTTGGCGCATGGCATCGACGTTGATGTCGAGCATCATCACCACGAACAGGAACAGCACCATCACGGCACCCAGGTAGACCAGCACCAGGGTGATGCCCAGGAACTCGGCCTTGAGCAGCAGCCAGATGGCTGCGGCCTGGGAAAACGCGAGCATGAGGAAGAGCACCGCATGCACCGGGTTGCGCGCGGTCACGACGCGCAAGGCCGCGAACAGCAGCACCGCCGCGAAAAGGTAGAAAAAGCCAGCTTGGTAATCCATGGTGTTCTCTGCTTGGCCTCAGCGGTACCGGGCGTCCGCTGCCTTGGCCGCCGCGATCTCGTTCTCGTAGCGGTCGCCCACGGCCAGGAGCATCTCCTTGGTGAAATACAGGTCGCCGCGCTTCTCGCCGTGGTATTCGAGGATGTGCGTCTCCACGATGGCGTCCACCGGGCAGGCCTCCTCGCAGAAACCGCAGAAGATGCACTTCGTGAGATCGATGTCGTAGCGCGTGGTGCGGCGCGTGCCGTCGTCGCGCTGCTCGGATTCGATGGTGATGGCCATGGCCGGACAGACCGCCTCGCACAGCTTGCAGGCGATGCAGCGTTCCTCGCCATTGGCGTAGCGGCGCTGGGCGTGCAGGCCTCGGAAACGCGGCGACAGCGGGGTCTTTTCCTCGGGGAACTGGATCGTGACCTTGCGGCGCAGGGCGTAGCGGCCGGTCAGGGCCATGCCCTTGAACAGTTCGACGAGCAGGAAACTCCTGAAGAAATCCTTCAGCGAGAAGGGAGCGACGGCGGTGGCGGACATGGCGATACGGCCTCCTTACTTCCAGATGTTCCAGGAGGTCTGCATCAGGCCGCCGACGAGCAGCAGCCAGATGAGCGTGACGGGGATGAAGATCTTCCAGCCCAGGCGCATGATCTGGTCGTACCGGAAGCGCGGGAAGGTGGCGCGGATCCAGATGAACATGGACACGACGACAAAGGTCTTGAGGCCCAGCCAGATCCAGCCCGGGATCCAGTTGAACAGCGCGCTGTCGATCGGGGGCAGCCAGCCGCCCAGGAACATCAGCACCGCCAGGATCGAGACCAGCCACATGCTGGCGTATTCGGCCAGGAAGAAGATGGCAAAGCCCATGCCCGAGTACTCGACCATGTGGCCGGCCACGATCTCGGCCTCGCCCTCGACCACGTCGAAGGGGTGGCGGTTGGTCTCGGCCACGCCCGAGATCAGGTAGACCATGAAGATGGGCAGCAGCGGCAGCCAGTTCCAGGACAGGAAATTCAGGCCCATGTCGGCGGCCATGCCCCGGTCCTGCGAGGCCACGATCTCGGCCAGGTTCAGGCTGCCGGCCGTCATGACCACGACCAGGAAGCAGAAGCCGATCGCGATCTCGTAGCTCACCATCTGCGCCGAAGCGCGCAGCGCGCCCAGGAAGGCGTACTTGGAGTTCGAGGCCCAGCCGGCGATGATGACGCCGTAGACCTCGATGGACGTGATCGCCAGGATCACCAGCAGGCCGGCGTTCACGTTGGCCAGCACGGTTTCCGGACCAAAGGGAATCGCCACCCAGGCGGCCAGCGCCGGCATGATGGCCATGATCGGACCCAGGCGGAACAGCCCGTTGCTGGCGGCCGAGGGACGGATGAGTTCCTTGGTCAGCAGCTTGACGGCGTCGGCGATCGGCTGCAGCAGGCCGAAGGGGCCGACCCGGTTCGGCCCCAGGCGCACCTGCATGAACCCGAGCAGCTTGCGCTCCCAGAGCGTGAGGTAGGCGACAGCACCCATCAGCGGGGCGAGCACCGCCACGATCTTGATGAGGATCCAGATCACGGGCCAGGCGGCGGTGGACCACCAGGGGGCGGCGATCAGGTTCAGTCCACCGTTGTACATCGCGTCGATCATGCGCTTACTCCCTCGCCGGTGGCGGCACGGCCGTCGGCGGTCTGCTGCAGCGCCGGTGCACGTCGCACCAGGGCGTCGAGTTGGTAGATGGCCGCCACGCAGGGCCGCCCCTGCGCCGGGGTGGTGTCGATAGCGGCCGAGGTGCTGTTGTCCAGGCGGTCCTGGGGCACCCGCTCACCGTGGCCGACACCCGGCAGGGCGGCAGCGAGCACGGCCTGTGTACTGTCCTGGTCGAAACCGGACAGGCCCAGCAGGTTGCCCAGCACGCGCAGCACCTTCCAGGCCGGACGCGTCTCGCCCAGGGGCTTGACCACGGCGTGAAAGCTCTGCAGGCGCCCTTCGGCATTGACGAAGGAGCCCGAGGTTTCGGTGAACGGCGCGACCGGCAGCAGCACGTCGCTGATGTCGAGGTTGGTCTTGAACGGACTGAGCGTGACGACCATCCCGGCCTGTGCCAGCCCCTGCGCCCCCGCCGCCGTGTCGGCCCCCGGCTCCACGTTGAGCAGCAGCACGGCCTTGGCGGCACCCGAGAGGATCTGACCGGCATTGAGCCCACCCGATCCCGGCAGCGCCTGGACCAGTTGCGCGCCCACGGTGTTGGCGGCTTCCGTGAGGTAACCCACACGGGCGCCGGTCTGCTGCGCGATCCACTGGGCCAGGGCCAGCAGGCTGGCGGCCTTCTCATGGTGCGCCGCGGCGTTGCCCAGCAGCACGGCCTTGCGTTCGCCCGACAGCAGCGCGGCGGCGACCGCGCGTGCGGCATCGTCGACCGGTGCGGCCACCGGAGGCGTGCCGCCTTGCGCTTCGGCCACGGCAGCGGCCACACCGGCCAGCGCCTCGACCCAGCGGATGGCATCGGCACGGACCACGTGGGCCACCGGCATGGCCCAGTCGGGCTGCCGCTCGCTCAGAGCGCTGACCACGGCCCCGTGGCGCACGGCCTGGCGGATGCGCTGGGCGAACAGGGGATGGTCCTTGCGCAGGTCGGAGCCGACCACCAGCACGCGCTGCAGCGTCGAGAGTTCGGCGATCGGCATACCCAACCAGCGTGCCCAGCCGGCCGGCGCGGCATGGGCGCTGTCGGCGGCACGCAGGCGGGCATCGATGCTCTGGCTGCCCAGGCCGCGCACCAGGGCAGCGGCCAGCGCCAGCTCCTCCACGGTGCTGTGCGGACTGGCCAACAGGCCGATGGCGTTGGCGCCGTGATCGGCCTTGACCTGACGAAGGCCGTTGGCCACGTACTCAAGCGCGGTCTGCCAGTCGACCGTCTTCCACTCGCCGCCCTGCTTGAGCATGGGCTGCGTCAGGCGGTCGGAGCCGTTGAGGGCCTCGTAGCTGAAGCGGTCGCGGTCGGCGATCCAGCATTCGTTGACGGCCTCGTTTTCCAACGGCACGACGCGCATGACCCGGTTGGCCTTGACCTGAACAATCAGGTTGGCGCCCGTGGAATCGTGCGGACTCACGCTCTTGCGGCGCGACAGCTCCCAGGTGCGGGCCTGGTAGCGGAACGGCTTGCTGGTGAGCGCGCCCACGGGGCACAGGTCGATCATGTTGCCCGAGAGCTCGGAATCCACGCTCTGGCCGACAAAGGTTTCGATTTCGGCGTGCTCGCCGCGGTGGCTCATGCCGAGCTCCATGACGCCGGCAATCTCCTGGCCGAAGCGCACGCAGCGGGTGCAGTGGATGCAGCGGCTCATCTCCTCCATGGAGATCAGCGGCCCGACGTCCTTGTGGAAGACCACGCGCTTTTCTTCCTCGTAGCGCGAGGCACCGCCACCGTAGCCCACGGCCAGGTCCTGCAGTTGGCATTCACCGCCCTGGTCGCAGATGGGGCAGTCGAGCGGGTGGTTGATGAGCAGGAACTCCATCACCGACTGCTGGGCCTTGATGGCCTTGTCGCTCTTGGTGCGCACCACCATGCCCATGGTCACGGGCGTGGCGCAGGCGGGCATCGCCTTGGGCGCCTTCTCGACGTCGACCAGGCACATGCGGCAGTTGGCCGCGATGGACAGCTTCTTGTGGTAGCAGAAGTGGGGGATGTAGGTGCCCGCCTTCTCGGCCGCATGCATGACCATGCTGCCGGCGGGGACCTCCACCTTCTTGCCGTCGAGTTCGATTTCAACCATGTTCAGGCTTTCGTTACACGTAGGCCGGGACCATGCAGGTCTTGTGTTCGATGTGGTGCTCGAACTCGTGCCGGAAGTGCTTGATCATGCCGCGCACCGGCATGGCCGCCGCGTCGCCCAGGGCGCAGATGGTGCGGCCCATGATGTTTTCGGCCACGTTGTCGAGCAGCGCCATGTCGCTGGGCTTGCCCTGACCGCGCTCGATGCGGTCGACCATGCGCCAGAGCCAACCCGTGCCCTCGCGGCAGGGTGTGCACTGGCCACAGGATTCGTGCATATAGAAGTAGGACAGGCGCTGCAGCGACTTGACCATGCAGCGGGAATCGTCCATGACGATGACCGCGCCCGAACCCAGCATGGAGCCGGCCTTGCTGATGGAATCGTAGTCCATCGTGCAGTCCATGATGATGTTGGCCGGCAGGACCGGCGCCGACGAACCGCCGGGAATCACGGCCTTGAGCTGCCGCCCGGCGCGCACGCCACCGGCGAGTTCGAGCAGCCGTGCAAAGGGGGTGCCCATCGGCACCTCGTAGTTGCCGGGGCGCTCGACGTCGCCGCTGACCGAGAAGATCTTGGTGCCACCGTTGTTGGGCTTGCCGCACTCCAGATACGCCTGGCCGCCGTTGCGGATGATCCAGGGCACCGCCGCGAAGGTCTCGGTGTTGTTGATGGTGGTGGGCTTGCCGTACAGGCCGAAGCTGGCCGGGAACGGCGGCTTGAAGCGCGGCTGGCCTTTCTTGCCTTCGAGCGATTCGAGCAGCGCGGTCTCCTCGCCACAGATGTAGGCACCAAAGCCGTGAAACGCGTGCAACTGGAAGCTGAAGCCGCTGCCCAGGATGTTGTCGCCCAGGTAGCCGGCCGCGCGGGCCTCCTCCAGGGCGGCCTCGAAGCGGTCGTAGGCCTGGAAGATCTCGCCGTGGATGTAGTTGTAGCCGACCGTGATGCCCATGGCGTAGGCCGCGATGGCCATGCCCTCAATCACGATGTGCGGGTTGTACATCAGGATGTCGCGGTCCTTGCAGGTGCCCGGTTCGCCCTCGTCGGAGTTGCACACCAGGTACTTCTGGCCCGGGAACTGGCGCGGCATGAAGCTCCACTTCAGGCCAGTGGGGAAGCCTGCACCGCCGCGGCCGCGCAGGGCGGACTCCTTGACGGTGGCAATGACCTGATCCTGGGTGAGGCCCGCGACACCGGTGTCGCTGTTCGGTGCGGCACCGTCCTTGCCCAGGATCTTGCGCAGCGCCTGGTAGCCCCCACGCGCCTCGTAGTCCTTGAGGCCCCAGTTGCCGCCATCGAGCCCCGCATAGATCTGGGGGTTGATGTGGCGGTCGTGAAAGCAGGTCTCCAGACCCCTGGACTGGAACTGCTGCAACACCTGATCGACGTTCATGCCTGACCCTCCGAGGCCTTGAGCCCCTCGATCAGCTGGTCGAGCTTCTCGTCGCTCATGAAACTGCACATGTGCCGGTCGTTGACGAGCATGACCGGCGAATCGGCACAGGCGCCCAGGCACTCGCTCTGCTGCAACGTGAAGAGGCCGTCGGCGGTGGTCTCGCCCATGCCGATGCCGAGCTTGCGCTCCAGGTACTGCAGGGCCTTGCCACCATCGCGCAGCGTGCAAGGCAGGTTGGTGCAGACGTTGAGCTTGAAGCGGCCCACCGGCTGCTGGTTGTACATGTTGTAGAAGGTCGTGACCTCGTGCACGGCCATGGGTGCCATGCCCAGGTAGTCGGCCACCGCCAGTTCGGCCTCGCGGCTGACCCAGCCCTGCTCCTGCTGCACGATGGACAGGCAGGCCATGACCGCAGACTGCGCCTGATCGGCCGGGTATTTGGCGACCTCCTTGGCGAAACGCGCCAGGGTGGCCTCGGAGAAGCGCATCGCCTGCACGGGCCGGACGACGGCTGGGTTGCCAGAGCTCATCGGTCGATCTCTCCAAAAACGATGTCCAGGGTCCCGATGAGGGCCACGGCGTCGGCCAGCATGTGCCCTCGGGCCAGTTCGTCGAGCGTGGCCAGATGGGCGAAACCCGGGGCACGGATCTTGAGTCGGTAGGGCTTGTTGGCGCCGTCGCTGACCAGGTAGATGCCGAACTCGCCCTTGGGGTGCTCGACCGCGGCATAGGCCTCGCCCTCGGGGACGTGGAAGCCTTCGGTAAAGAGCTTGAAGTGGTGGATCAGCTCTTCCATGTTGGACTTCATGGCCTCGCGCGCGGGCGGGGCCACCTTGTGGTTGTCGGTGATGACCGGCCCGGGGTTGGCGCGCAGCCATTCCACGCATTGGCGGATGATGCGGTTGGACTGGTTCATCTCCTCCATGCGCACCAGATAGCGGTCGTAGGTGTCGCCGGTCTTGCCCACGGGGATGTCGAAATCCATGCGGTCGTAGACGTCGTAGGGCTGCTTCTTACGCAGGTCCCAGGCAATGCCGGAGCCGCGCAGCATCGGTCCGGTCATGCCCAGGTTGAGGGCGCGCTCTGGCGTGACCACCCCTATGCCCACCGTGCGCTGCTTCCAGATGCGGTTATCGGTCAGCAGGGTGTGGTATTCGGCCAGATAGGTGTCGAACCGCTTCGTGAAGTCTTCGATGAAATCGAGCAGGGATCCCTGGCGGTTCTCGTTGAGTTCGGCCATGGCACGCGCGTTGCGGATCTTGCTGACCCGGTACTGCGGCATGGTGTCGGGCAGGTCGCGGTAGACGCCGCCCGGACGGAAATAGGCCGCGTGCATGCGCGCGCCCGAGACCGCCTCGTACATGTCGAACAGGTCTTCGCGCTCGCGGAAGGCATAGATGAGGATGGTCGAGCTGCCGCAGTCGTTGCCGTGCGAGCCCAGCCACATCAGATGGTTGAGCAGGCGCGTGATCTCGGAGAACATCACCCGGATGTACTGGGCCCGGATCGGCACCTCGATGCCCAGCAGCTTCTCGATGGCCAGGCAGTACGCGTGCTCGTTGCACATCATGGACACGTAGTCGAGACGGTCCATGTAGGGCAGCGACTGGATGAAGGTCTTGCTCTCGGCCAGCTTTTCGGTGGCGCGGTGCAGCAGCCCGATGTGTGGATCGGCACGCTGCACGACCTCGCCGTCGAGCTCGAGCACCAGACGCAGCACGCCGTGCGCGGCCGGGTGCTGCGGACCGAAGTTGAGGGTGTAGTTCTTGATTTCTGCCATGTCAGTCTCGGCACCGGCACGCGGCCTCAGTGCAGCCCCCCGTAATGCTCTTCGCGGACGATGCGTGGCGTGATCTCGCGCGGCTCGATGGTGACGGGCTCATAGACGACGCGCTGGCGCTCGGTGTCGTAGCGCATCTCGACGTGACCCGACAGCGGGAAGTCCTTGCGGAAGGGGTGGCCGATGAAACCGTAGTCGGTCAGGATGCGGCGCAGGTCGTCGTGGCCCTCGAAGACGATCCCATAGAGGTCGAAGGCCTCACGCTCGTACCAGTTGGCCGAGGCCCAAAGCGAAGTGACCGACGCCACGCCCGGCGAATCGTCATCGGGACAGAACACGCGCACACGCACGCGCTGGTTGAGGGAGACCGACAGCAGGTGCGACACCACGGCGAAGCGCGGACCTTCATGGGCACCCTCACGGTAGTCGGCGTAGTCGATGCCGCACAGGTCGATGAGCTGCTCGAAGCGGCAATCACCGGCATCGCGCAGGAGGCGCATGACCTCGAGGTAATCGGCCGACGCCACAGTGGCCGTGACCTCGCCCCGCGCCAGCACGACTTCTTGCGCCAGGGAGCCCAGCCGGTCACGGACGGTGCTGAGCAGGGCTTCGGGAGAGACGGCGGTTTCAGACATTTCTGGTTCCCCGAAGCGCCTCAGACGCGCGCAATGGTGTTGGTGCGGCGGATCTTCTGCTGCAACTGGATGATGCCGTAGATCAGCGCCTCGGCGGTGGGCGGACAGCCCGGCACGTAGACGTCGACCGGCACGATGCGGTCGCAACCCCGCACCACCGAATAGCTGTAGTGGTAGTAGCCGCCGCCATTGGCGCACGAGCCCATGGACAGGACCCAGCGGGGTTCGGCCATCTGGTCGTAGACCTTGCGCAGGGCCGGCGCCATCTTGTTGCACAGCGTGCCGGCCACGATCATGAGATCGGACTGGCGCGGACTGGCACGAAACACCTCGGCACCGAAACGGGCCAGGTCGTAGCGCGCCGTGGCGGCATGCATCATCTCGACCGCGCAGCACGCCAGGCCGAAAGTCATCGGCCAGAGCGAGCCCGTCTTGGCCCAGTTGACCACCGAGTCGTAGCTCGTGGTCATGAAGCCTTCCTTGAACACACCTTCAATCATGCGCAGCTCCGTAACCTGTTCTCAATGTCATTCCCAGTCCAGGGCGCCCTTTTTCCACTCGTAGGCAAAGCCCACGACCAGAATGGCCAGGAACATCACGCCGGCCCAGAACCCCGTGGCGCCGATGTCGGCAAAGGCGACGGCCCAGGGAATCAGGAAGGCGATCTCAAGATCGAACAGGATGAAGAGTATGGCCACGAGGTAGTAGCGCACATCGAATTTCATGCGCGCGTCCTCGAAGGCCTCGAAGCCACATTCGTAGGGGGAATTCTTTGCGGGGTCCGGACGGTTCGGGCCCAGAATGTAGCCAAACACCTGGGGGAGTACCCCAACAGCAACACCAACCAGAACAAACAAAAGTACAGGAAGGTATTGCTCTATGTTCATCTGGCTGTCCTGCAGGCGCCCGGAAGCGCCCTGTTTCATTTGGTGCCGACGGCGAGACTCGAACTCGCACAGCTTTCGCCACTACCCCCTCAAGATAGCGTGTCTACCAATTTCACCACGTCGGCCGGGTCATGGTTGTCGGCGCAGGGTCTTGAACCCGAATGCGCTGTGCCCGACAACCCTGAGATTCTACCCCGAAAAGCCCCCTGTTTTCGGGCCTGAACGGGTTTTGCGCAGCACCGCAGTGCCGCAAGGTCAGCGATTACTGTCCCGGTATCTGGCTCGCACCGGCGGGCACCGGTTCGGTGGCAGGTACGGCGGGTGTGGCGGGCGCGGCCTCCAGCGGAACGCTCTCCAGCACACTGCCGGAAGTCACGGGACGCAGGTTGCCGAAATACGCCAGACCCAGGGTGCAGGCCAGGAAAATGGTGGCCAACACGGCCGTGCTGCGCGACATGAAGTTCGCGCTGCCCGAGGCGCCAAAGAGGCTGGCCGAACTGCCGCCGCCTCCAAACGCCGCGCCCGCGTCGGCGCCCTTGCCATGCTGCAGCAGGATGAGGCCGATCATGGCCAGGGCCGAGAGCATCTGCACGGCCAGCAATATCGTCAGAACGATGTTCATGGGTACTCCAGAAATTCGGGCTTCAGGCCGCAGTCGGGCAGGAAGCGATGATGTTGAGAAAGTCGGCCGGCTTGAGCGAGGCGCCGCCGATCAGCCCGCCATCGATGTCGGGTTGCGACAGCAGCTCGGCCGCATTGGCGGCGTTCATGCTGCCGCCGTAGAGGATGCGACTGCGGTCGGCATGGGCCGTGGCAGCCTGGAGCTGGGCGCGCAGCACGGCATGGACCGCCTGGGCCTGCGCCGGCGTGGCGGTCCGTCCCGTGCCGATGGCCCAGACCGGCTCGTACGCCACCACGATTTCACTGGTGCAGTGCCCCAGGGTGTGGATAACGGCGGCCAGCTGGCGCTTGACCACCGCCTCGGTCTGGTCCGCCTCGCGCTCGGCCAGCGTCTCGCCCACGCACACGATGGGGGTGATGCCGGCGGCCAGGGCACGCTGCGCCTTGGCGGCGACCACCTCGTCGGTCTCGCCATGGTACTGACGGCGCTCCGAATGCCCGACGATCGCATAACGGCAGGCGAAATCCCTGAGCATGGCCGCACTCACCTCGCCGGTGTAGGCGCCCTGCTCGTGGGCCGACACGTCCTGCGCACCCCAGTCCACGCCCCGCTCCTGCAGGAGGGACTGCAACTGGGCCAGATAAGGTGCCGGCGCACAGACCACCACATCGGCAGCCGGATGGGATTTGTCCAGGCCATCGAGCAGCGCAAGCAGCAGCGCTTCGTTGGCCGCCAGGCCGCCATTCATCTTCCAGTTGCCAGCAATGAGTTTCTTCATGGTGTGGTTGTATGGAGGTTTCGTGGAAGTCGGCTTCAGTCCTGCCAGCTCAGCAGCAGCTTGCCGATATGCTGGTTGGATTCCATCAGGGCATGGGCCTGCGCGGCCTCTGCCGCCGGGAACACCTGGTGCACGACCGGGCGGATCTGGCCGGATTCGATCAGCGGCCACACCCGCTCGCGCAGGCTGCGCGCGATCGCGGCCTTGAAGGCCACCGGGCGCGGGCGCAGGGTGGAGCCCGTGATGGTCAGGCGGCGGCGCAGCACCGCACCTGCATTGATCTCGGCCTTGACGCCGCCCTGAACGGCGATGATCACGAGCCGGCCGTCTTCGGCCAGGCTGTCGATCTCACGCGCCACGTAGGCACCGGCGACCATGTCCAGGATCACGTCCACGCCGCGGCCGCCGGTGAGGTCGGCCACCTCGCGCACGAAGTCCTGCGTCTTGTAATTGATGGCGTGGTCGGCGCCGAGCGCAAGACAGGCCTGGGCCTTGGCATCGCTGCCCACCGTCACGATCACGCGCGCGCCCATGGCCTTGGCCATCTGGATCGCGGTGACACCGATGCCGCTGGAGCCCCCCTGCACCAGCAGGGTCTCGCCCGGCTGGAGCCGCCCACGCTCGAAGACGTTGCTCCAGACGGTGAAAAAGGTCTCCGGCAGGCCCGCGGCCTCCAGGTCGGACAGCCCCTGGGGCACCGGCAGGCACTGGCCGACGGGTGCGGTGCAATACTGCGCGTATCCCCCCCCGCTCACCAGGGCACAGACCCGGTCGCCCACCTTCAGGCCGGCCTCGGCCATGGCGGCCGCATCGCCCGCCTCGATGACGCCTGCCACCTCCAGCCCGGGGATGTCGGAGGCGCCCGGCGGCACCGGGTAGTTGCCGGTCCGCTGCAGCACGTCGGGGCGGTTCACGCCGGACGCGCCGACGCGGATCAGGACCTCGCCCGATCCGGCCACCGGCCGCTCGCGCTCGGCCAGGCGCAGCACCTCGGGCGCTCCGTAGGCGGTGATTTCAACGGCCTTCATCGGTACAGCCATGTCCTGCCGTCCCTGCGGATCATTGCTGCTGTTGCTGCTGCTCGTCCGCGCGGTCGATCAGCGCCTTCATGGACAGCTTGACGCGCCCCTTCTCGTCGGTCTCGAGCACCTTGACCTTGACGATCTGGCCTTCCTTGAGGAAGTCGGTGACCTTCTCGACGCGCTGGTGTGCGATCTGGCTGATGTGCAGCAGGCCGTCCTTGCCGGGCAGCAGGTTGACCAGGGCACCGAAGTCCAGAATCTTGGTGATCGGGCCTTCATAGACCTTGCCGATCTCGACCTCGGCGGTGATCTCCTCAATGCGGCGCTTGGCCTCGTCGGCCTTGGCGGCCTCGGTCGCGGCGATGGTGATGGTGCCGTCTTCCTCGATGTTGATCTGGCAGCCGGTCTCTTCGGTCAGGGCACGGATGACCGATCCGCCCTTGCCGATCACGTCGCGGATCTTCTCGGGGTTGATCTTCATGGTGAACAGCTTGGGCGCGAAGTTCGACACCTCGGTCTTGGCCTCACCCATGGCTTCCTGCATCTTGCCCAGGATGTGCAGGCGCGCCTCCTTGGCCTGGGCCAGGGCAACCTGCATGATTTCCTTGGTGATGCCCTGGATCTTGATGTCCATCTGCAGGGCGGTGATGCCGTTGGTGGTGCCGGCGACCTTGAAGTCCATGTCGCCGAGGTGGTCCTCGTCGCCCAGGATGTCGGTCAGCACGGCGAAGCGGTTGCCTTCCTTGATCAGGCCCATGGCGATGCCGGCCACGTGGGCCTTCATCGGCACGCCGGCGTCCATCAGCGACAGGCAGCCGCCGCACACCGACGCCATCGACGAGGAACCGTTGGATTCGGTGATCTCGGACACCACGCGCATGGTGTAGGGGAACTCCTCCTTGCTCGGCAGGCAAGCGATCAGGGCACGCTTGGCCAGGCGGCCGTGGCCGATTTCGCGGCGCTTGGGCGAACCGAAGCGGCCGGCCTCTCCGGTGGCGAAGGGAGGCATGTTGTAGTGCAGCATGAAGCGGTCTTCGAACTCGCCGGCCAGCGCGTCGATGCGCTGGGCGTCGCGGTCGGTGCCGAGCGTGGCCACCACCAGGGCCTGGGTTTCGCCACGGGTGAACAGGGCCGAACCGTGGGTGCGGGGCAGCACACCGTTGCGGATTTCAATGGGGCGCACGGTGCGGGTGTCGCGGCCGTCAATGCGCGGCTCGCCCGAGAGGATCTGGCCGCGCACGATGCGGGCCTCGATGTCGAACAGCATGCTTTCGACCTTGACTTCGTCGAAGGCCACGCCCTGCTCGGTGAGGCCGGCCTTGACGGCGGCGTAGGCCTCGCGGCAGGCCTGGGTGCGGCTTTGCTTGTTGCGGATCTGATAGGCCGCGCGCAGCTTGTCTTCGGCCAGGCCGGTGACCTTGGCGATCAGGTCTTCGTCGCGGGCCGGCGGCTGCCAGTCCCAGGCCGGCTTGCCGGCCTCGCGCACCAGTTCGTTGATGGCCTGGATGGCGATGTTGCCCTGCTCGTGGCCGAACACCACGGCACCCAGCATGACGTCTTCGGTCAGCTGATGGGCCTCGGACTCGACCATGAGGACGGCGGCTTCGGTACCGGCCACCACGAGGTCGAGCTGGCTGTCCTTGAGCTGGGTCTGCCCCGGGTTGAGCACGTATTCGCCGTTGACATAACCCACGCGGGCGGCACCGATGGGGCCGTTGAACGGGATGCCGCTGACGGCCAGCGCAGCGCTGGTGGCGATCATGGCGGCGATGTCTGCCTGCACCTCGGGATTGAGGCTGACCACATGCACGATCACCTGGACCTCGTTGTAGAAGCCTTCGGGGAACAGCGGGCGGATCGGGCGATCGATCAGGCGACAGGTCAGGGTCTCAAGCTCGCTGGGGCGGCCTTCACGCTTGAAGAAGCTGCCCGGGATCTTGCCAGCGGCATACGCCTTTTCGGTGTAGTCCACGGTCAGGGGAAAGAAGTCCTGCCCCGGCTTGGCGCTCTTGGACGCCACCACGGTGGCCAGCACCACGGTGTCGTCGATGTTGACCAGCACGGCGCCGGTGGCCTGGCGTGCGATTTCGCCGGTCTCCATGGTGACCGTGTGCGGGCCCCACTGGAAGGTCTTGGTGATCTTGTTGAACATGGTCATGTTCTTTCTCCTGGGAATACGTGCGCATCAGGCTGCACACAATGCCTGGAGCCTTGTCTTCAGAACACGATGCCATTCCAGTGACGCTGCGGCGCAGCCCCATTGGAATGACACAGCTTCGATCCGAACAACAAACTCCGGTGAAAAAAGCGCAAAACGCCTGAGCCAGCGAACCAACCCAGGCGTTTCTTGTTCAGCTGCAGCGCCGCGTCAATTACTTGCGCAGGCCAAGCTTCTGAATCAGGGCAACGTAACGGTCGGCGTCCTTGGACTTGAGGTAGTCCAGCAGCTTGCGACGGCGGCTGACCAGCTTGAGCAGGCCGCGGCGACCGTGGTGGTCCTTGTGGTGGGTCTTGAAGTGGGGCGTCAGCTCGTTGATGCGGGCGGTCATGATGGCCACTTGCACTTCGGGGCTGCCGGTGTCGTTGGCGGCACGGGCGTTGGCCGAAATCACTTCGGCCTTGGCGGCGGATGAAATCATGTGAAAAATCCTTTAAAACAAGCGTCCCGACGCAGCCATCGGCCTGCGGACGAACCGGCCAGACCTGCCGCAACGGGCGTGAATATGCCAAGGCAATGGCCCGAGCAACTGGGAATTATACCCCGAGCCAGCTTTGCAGCCGAATCACACCCTGGCGCAGCCGTCCGAGGTCCTGACTGGCGAAACACCAGCGCAGCCAGCCTTCCCCCTCGGGACCGAAAGCACTGCCCGGCGCCAAGCCCAGACCGGCCTCGCGCACCAGACGCTTGGCCGTGGACAGGGAGTCTCCCTCGACCGGCAGCCGGAAAAAAGCGTACATGCCACCCGGCGGCGCGGCCACCTGCACCCCGGGAATGGCCTGCAGCAGCGGCACCAGGGCATCACGACAGGCCTTGAGGTGGGCCACCAGTGGCGGCGTGACCTCGTCGCCGCGCTCCAGCGCCACGACCGCCGCACGCTGGGTGAACACCGGGGCGCAGGAGGTGTTGAATTCGATCAGCTTGCCGACCGGGTGCACCAGTTCCCGGGGCAGCACCATCCAGCCCAGACGCCAGCCCGTCATGAGAAAGCTCTTGGAAAAACTGTGCACCACGACCAGCCGGTCGTCGGGTTCGGCCACGTCCAGGAAACTGGGCGCGCTGGCCCCGGCGTCGGAAACAAAATACAGGCGCTCGTAGACCTCGTCGGCCAGGATCCAGGTGCCGGTGCGCCGGCAGTGCGCCAGAATGGCCTGCTGTTCGTCGCGGCTCAGCGTCCAGCCGGTCGGATTGTTCGGGGCGTTGAGCACCAGCAGGCGGGTGCGGTCGGTCACGGCCGCGAGCAGTGCCCCCAGGTCCAGCCGCCACAGACCGTCCTGGTCCGGCTGCAGGCTGACGGTACGCAGGTGCGCGCCCATGATCTGCGGTTGCGCCACGAGGTTGGGCCACACCGGCGTGACCACCACCACCTCGTCGCCCGCGTCCACCAGCGCCTGCGAGGCCAGCATGAGGCCGTTGACCCCGCCCGAGGTCACGGCAATGCGTTCCCGCCAGTGCCCCACCGGCTGCTGCGGGTGCAGCCCGTGGGTGTAGTGCGCCAGCGCCTCGCGCAGCTCGGGCAGGCCGAGGTTGTGGGCGTAGAAGGTCTCGCCCCGGCGCAGCGACTCGATGGCCGCTTCGCGGATGAAGTCCGGGGTGACGGCGTCGCTCTCGCCGAACCAGAACGTGAGCACATCGTCACGCCCCAGGCCGGCATTGGCCACCTCCCGTATGCGGGACTCCTCCAGATTCGCCACCACCACTCGCATGCGCACTCCCCTCGGATTCGGAACGCCGATTATGGCCGCTGCATCACGCAGCCGTGGGGTTGCTCGGCCGCCTGGGGGGCGAGTTGCCGGATCACCCGGAAACCGTAGCCGGAGCCCTCGACATCGAAGGGCACGCCATTTGCACCCTGGCGATCCATGACGGCCACCGCCAGGGGTTGTTGCGCCTGGTGGTCGGCGGCGCGCATGCGCAGGCGCTGGCCGGCCAGGGTCACGTCGGCGCGTTCCAGTTCGCGCGCCACGGCGAGGGTCGTGGGCATGCCACCGGCCTGCGCTCCGGCGCGCTCGATGGCCTGCGCCAGCGCCTCGACCATGAGCTGCATGCGCATGTGCACATAGTCGTCGGCCGGCTTCGGAAAACGCTCCCGGAACGTGCGGTAGAACGCCGCCGATTCCGGGGTGGGCACGTTGGGGAACCAGTCGGCCACGGCGATCACCTTGCCGATACCCGCCTCCCCCATGGCGGCCGGCGCGCCCAGCGCATTGCCGTAGAAGGTGTAGAACTTGCCTTCGAAGCCCACCTCGCGCGCCGCCTTGACGAGCAGGGTCAGGTCGTTGCCCCAGTTGCCGGTGATGACCGCCTGTGCTCCGCTGGCCTTGATCTTGGTCGCATAGGGCAGGAAGTCCTTGACGCGGGCCATGGGGTGGAGCTCGTCACCCACCAGCTGGATGTCGGGGCGTTGCAGGGCCAGCTGGCGCCGGGCCTCGCGCAGCACCGCCTGCCCGAAGCTGTAGTCCTGCCCGATGAGGTAGACACTGCGCACGTCGCGGTCGGACTTGAGCACCTCCATCAGCGCGGCCATGCGCATGTCGGCATGGGCATCGAAGCGGAAGTGCCAGAAGCTGCAGCGTTCGTTGGTCAGGCTGGGATCGACGGCCGAGTAGTTCAGGAACAGCACCTGGCGGGCGGGGTCGCGCTCGTTGTGCTTGTTCAGGGCATCGATCAGGGCCGCCGCTGCGGCCGACGAGTTGCCCTGGGTGACGATGCGGATGTCGGCGTCGATCGCCGCCCGCAGCGCGGACAGGGCCTCTTCGGTCTGGCCCTTGCTGTCGAACCGATCGATTCGCAGGGGACGCGCGCCCCCGGGCAGGACCACGCCACCGCGCGCATTGATGCGCTCGGTCGCCCCCACGAGGTTGCGCAGCACCGCCTCGCCCGTGTTGGCCATCGGACCGGAGAGGGCCTCGACCAGGGCCACCCGGATGGGATCGGCAGCGCCCGGGCGCACCGTGGCCGATGGGGTCTGTGCCGCGACACCGGCCGCCGACAGGGCCAGACCTGCGGCCACCACCGGACCGGCCGCCCGGCCGATGAGGCGCGACAAGATCCCGCGCCGAAAGGACAAAAACAGAGGAAAAATCATGGAAATGCAGAAAAAACGGGGCTGCGCCGGCGCACCCTGGAACAAGGGCGGTGACGCAAAAGCGCGCCAGTTTACTGCACTGCAGCAATTCAATGCCGGG